>Ga0302326_10027605_pt1 | contig 11443 bp, 10 predicted proteins | sample Palsa_T0_3_FD_202264 | JGI IMG/M metagenome (GOLD analysis project Ga0302326, IMG submission 202264) | Peat permafrost microbial communities from Stordalen Mire near Abisko, Sweden - Palsa_T0_3 | ecosystem: Environmental > Terrestrial > Soil > Palsa > Peat permafrost | place: Sweden: Abisko...
GTCCGACGCATGCAGATCGATGATCGCAATCGAAAACCCCCGCTCCGCCAGCAACTCAGAAGTCCGCCGCCCAATCCCCTGAGTACCCCCAGTAACCACTGCAACCCGCTGCTGTCCACCCATCGAGAACCCTCCGGAAACAACACACAGATTACTGGGCAAAGAACCACCCCGTCGTCAAAAAGAACTTTCGCAGAGAAAACACGCAACTTGATGCGTCAGCGAGGGTATACATGGACGCAGTTCAAACCCACGTCTCTGCGAGGAGAAAAAATGCTGAAGAAGATTCATTTCATGATCCTGGCTTTAGGAATCAGTGCGGCCGCTGGACCAACCATCGCGCAGACGCAGCAAGTGCCGGGACCTCATCCGGCCTACCTGCATGCTTTAAGCGATTTGCGTGCCGCCCGGCATTATCTGAATGATGGATGGGCCTGGGCCCCAGTCAAACATGACGACGACGAAGCGATTCGCGAGATCGATGCCGCAATCAACGAGATCAAACGAGCGGCCATCGATGATGGGAAGGGGATCAATGATCCATTCCCGATTGATACATCCCTGAGTCCCCGTGGTCGCTTTCACAAAGCAAATGAACTTCTTTGGAAAGCTCATAACGATTTGTCCAGGGCCGAAGACGTCCCGGAGTCGCGCGGTCTGAGAGACCGGGCAATCGGTCACGTGGACCACGCCCATGACCTCGTCGACAAAGCGGAGCGCACAGCGCATTGGGAATAAAGTCCCTCATTGCATAGAAAACTCGGTCGGCTGGCCCGGGTCTCGATTTTGAGACCCGGGATCGCGCGCAGCGCCCGCTTTTCTCCGACCATACGCATGTCTCGCGCGCAGTACCTCCGTACCGTCAGCCCCGCCGATTCCCCTTGAAGTAAAAATCCCCGGGTCCTAAACTTGAGATAGTAGGGGATCGTCCGCTCACGCAGACGATCCCCTTTGTAGTTCCGACTGAGAAAAGATCCGTGAAAGGACACGGCCACAGAAAAGTGCGCTTTTGTATCAGGGCACGAGTTCACTCGCGCCGAAACAGCCAGGAGAGCACCGGGCTTCAGCCCCTGCGGGATGTCAGCTTTGAAAGGGCGCGGCTTTCAGCCGAGCCGCAAAAAACACCGGAATGCGGCCGGCTTCAGCCGCTGAGGGATGATTTCCTCACAAATGGGGAGGCCAGCTATCGCCAGCTAAGAGTGGAATCAAATCGATGAACAACTTCCACCTTAGAATCAAATACTTACGCGTCGAAGAATGTGCTACAGCATGTGCAATGAATCCGCCATCTCCAATGAAATCAAATACGTAACCGTCAATCTGCCCGGCCGGGGACCGGAAAAAAGGGAGCTTTTTGAGCATCAATTGTTCTTGAAATTCCGGCGAACTGGGGTCGCCCGAGCAAATTGTAATTCGGCTCGGGCAGGGGCAGAGAACCTTTCAAACTTGTCCGGCAAGAACGGCGAAAGCAGCTAAGAATTGTGAAATCAGATTCATTGACAACTTCAACTTTAGAATCAAATTCTTACGAGGCGAACAAGATGTTAACAAGATGTACAACAGGATCCGCCATCTCCAATGAATTCAAATACGTAGCTGTCAAACAGCCCCCGCGGGCGCGCAGGAAAAAAAGAGTTTTTCAGGACCAGCAAGAAGGGGGTAATGGACAGTCCATCACCCCCTTCTTGCCAACATCCACTATCTAACCGTTCAAGAAAGGAACTCGTCCCGCATTCCAGGCGGCAGATCTCGCATGCCCAGCCGAGCAGCCGTTGGCGCCTCATGCCGGATAGGCCGCGAAGCCGAAGCCGGCGCGCTCATCACGTCCTTCCACGCCACCTGGAACTTCTCCATCTCGCTCCGCGTCCCGACCGTGACCCGAACGTAAGTCGGCCAAACCGGCCAAACCCGCCCGATGAAAACGTTCTTCGCCGCCAGCGCAGCAATCACATCCTTGCCCGGCCGCCCGGTGTCGACCATAAAGCAGTTGGTCTGCGAAGGAATGAACTTGTAATTGTTCGCCGCCAGCCAGGAGAAAGTGTCGTTGCGAATGTCAGTGTTGATCTTGCGCCGCTCCGGAATCAGCTCCGGCACCTGCAGGCTGCTCGTCGCCGCAGCCACCGCCAGTATCGGCATCGAGTTCATCCCGTAAGTCTGGATCTTCGCCAGCAGGTCCGGCCGTCCAACCGCGAAGCCGCAGCGCAGTCCAGCCATGCCATAGATCTTCGAGAAGGTCCGCAGCACGATCAGGTCCTTGTCCGCCTTCACCAAATCAAGCGAAGGAGTCGCATCCGAAAAGTGAATATAAGCCTCATCGACCAGCAGGATCGAACCCTTCGGCTTATTCTGGAGCGCCCAATCAATGTCGGCCTTGCTCGTGATCGTGCCCGTCGGATTGTTCGGATTGCAAATATAAAACACGCCCGCGTTCGGATCGGCCGCCACCATCGCCCGCACATCGTGCGAGTAGTCCTTCGCCAGCGGAACCTTCACAATGTTCGCGCCGCTCACCTTGGCCGCATACATCCCGGCCTCATAGCCCGGATCTGCAGTCACATAACTGCGGTCCTTCGAAGTAAACGCGAGGACCGAATAGTGCAGAGGTTCGCTCGACCCGGCATAAGCCATCACGTAGTCGGACTTCAATCCCTCCGCCACGCTGAAGGTATCGACCAGCTTCTGTGTCAGATCGAAGTCGTACCGCCCGCCTTCCGGCAGCAGGCTGCTCATCACCGCGCATGCGCCGCTACAAGGCCCCAGCGGATTCTCGTTAGCGTCGATCCGCACCGCTCCCGGCGCATAGTCGTGAGCAACGCGCCTGCGCTGCGCAAACGCCAGCTGCGATTCGGTCATAATCGGCACGGCAGCCGCGGCCGTTGCAGCCGCTGCCAAACCGAAGAAGGTACGGCGGGAAAGGTTGCTGTTCATCTGCGCCTCCTGAATTAAGTGTCAGGCCCTGTTTACTTCCCCAAATGAGCACGCGTCGCGTTGTGAATCTCATTGCTGACGGCGACGACTTCGATTTCCACCAGTGCTCCCGGAAGTGCCAGCGCCGCCACCTGCATCGCGCTGCGCGCCGGTTTGTTCGGTTGATCCTTTGTACCAAAATATTGCGTGTATCCCTTCATGAAACCCGCAAAATCCATCTTGCCCGTCGCTGGATCGCCGCCAAGGTACACATGCATCAGCACCACGTCGCCCATCGAAAGGTGCTGCTCTTCGAGCGCGTGCTTGATGTTTTCCAAACTGTGGACCGTCTGCGTCTCCGTATCGCCCGGCGTGCCTTTCGCTACCGATGAGTCGAGCATCCCGCTTAGATACAGGGTGTCGCCAACCCACACGCCCTCGGAAATGGGGAAGGTCGAATTGGGCAAAGGAATACGCGTCACCTTGCTCTGTGCTGAAACGGCCGCGCCGGCAAAGGTCAAAACTGCGGTCATCATTCCGACCGCCATCCGGTTACGAGACAATGTTGCCTCCATTTTCAATCCGTGCACTCAGTTGGTTGATCACTCGGTACGAAGAAAGCGCCGCGCCCTCCTGCCAGCCCACAAGATGACTGGTGTGGTCGCCCGCAAAATAAACGCGCCGGTCAGGACCGAGCAGAGCATCCATCGATCCTGGCCCCGCATGCCCAAACCCGCTGATCCACGATCCCAGGTTGTAAGGAATCTGACCCCAGCTGATATACACGGGCTTGGAAAGATCCTTGCCGTGGCCCGGATGGAGCAGCTCGATGGCCTGTCGCGAAGCGTCCAGCTTGGCCTGCATGTTCGGCAGTTTCCCAAATGCAGTCCCATTCTCGATCGAGTAGCCGCTGACCACGATGCCGCGATCCGAAAATATCCGCGCGCTTGGATACCAAACTACGTTGACCGTCTGTTGCAGGTAGGAAAGGCCGCCGTAAATGCCATAGTCCTTTTCCCAGAAGCGAGGCGCTTCCCAGGCAACCTTATAAGCAGAATCATAACTGGTGCCGTCGATCAGCTGCCGCACCGCCGGACTGAAGTCCGCATCGAGAGTGCGCACAATGGTCAGAGGCATCGCGCAGATGCAGTAATCGGCAACCACGGTGTGGTCGGTTCCGCTGGCACTGTCACGATAGACAACCGTCACGCCCGTCGCCGACTGGCGAATGCTGCGAACCACCGCGCCCGACCGAACCACGCTGCCCAGCTTCTTCTCGAACGCCGCCGGGATGCGATCCATTCCGCCGATGGGCTGGAACATCGTCGGCTGCCAGTCAATGACCTCTTCCGCCAGCATGCCCTGCCACAAATCGGCATCGAGCAGCGCATGCATCGGCAGCGGATCGATGGCCTCGGGCATCGCCTTTCCGGCACCCGGCTCAACCTTGTAGCCCGACCGCTCGGAGCCCTTGAACGACAGGTCCGCCTGCAGGTCGCCGTACTGCTTCAGGAACGCGATCATTCGCTCCCGATCCTCGGCCGAGATCTCCTCATCAAGCGCACCTTTGCGAATGCACTTGGCCAGCAGTTCGGAAACGTGCCCGCGGGTGTCGTTGACCGCACGCCGTTCTGTCACCGCCGTGCCGCCGTTGAGCTTGTCGCACTGCATCAGAGCGCCACGCGACGAATTGACTTCCACCTCGAGCGGCACACCCAGCTCGTGGCAATAGCCAAGCATGGTGCGATGGATGGAGGGAAGGCGAGCCGGTCCGGCGTTGAAGTAGTTTCCTTCCTCGAAGCTGCACGATTGCTGCACGCCGCTTGTGAAGTCGACTTTACTGCCGTTGCGAATGGTCCAGTTCCGGCCGCCGCATCGCTCTCGCGCTTCAAGAAGCGTGCAGTTCCAACCGGCTTTGCCCAACTCGTACGCCGCAACCAGGCCGGCAATGCCGGCTCCAAGAATGACGACCTTGCTGCCCTTGCCGTCGACGACCCGCAGCCTGCTCGACTCTGCCGATGCTTCCGGGATCGCCAGCAGGCCAAGGGACTGCATCATGACAAAAGCGGCTCGATAGCCGCCCGCCTGGCCCACGCGCATCAGAAACTGACGTCTGGTGAGACCCATACTTTCCGTTTTCCTTTGTGTTCCGGGGACGCGTTCATTGTGCCATAGCTTGCCCTGTTATCAAAAAAAAGGCCCGCGGCCGGAGACAGAGCCACGGGCTTCAGGGAGGCTAAAACAAAATTTTCAGCGCCAGTTGCGTGTTATACGGCTCGCCAGCACCAATGCCCGGAGCGCCATAGTTGGCTCCAATGGTGGCGGCGATGGCGCAGGTGCTGCTGTCCGTGCAGTACCCGTCGCCCGGCGCCGCAAGATTGAGATGGTTGAAGAGATTGAACATTTCCACTCGGAACTGCGCGGTCACCCGCTCCGTGATATGGGTGTTCTTGAAGACGGAAAGGTCGAGGTCCTCGAACCCAGGGCCGTGCAGCACATTGCGCGGCGTGTCGCCATAGGCTCCGTTGGCCGAGGGGGCGAAGGCATTTTGGTTAAGCCAGTTGACTGAATAATCCGTGACGCCGTGCGAGACGCCAGAGTACGGACTTACCCCGGGGACAAAGTCGGCGCGCTCAGCATATTCGCCGTTTCCGCTGCCGCCGCTGTTGCTGGAGAAGACGGTAAAGGGCTGGCCGCCGTGCAGATTCACGAGGCTGTTGAGCTGCCATCCATTGGTCAGCCACTTCAGGGAGCCGCCACCAGGGACGTCATAGGTGAAGTAGGCGGTGAAGGTGTTGCGCACGTCGAAGTCGCTGTTGCCGTATTCACACTTGAAGCAGTAGCTGTTCTGTGGATTGAAAAGGTAGATTTCGCTGGCTTCGTCGAGCGCGTGTCCCCAGGTATAGGAAAGCTGGGATGTTAGGCGATGCCAGCTGGCAAAGCGCAGCAGGGCCTGCAGCGAGTTGTAGTTAGATGTTGCCTCGGACTGAACCTGATTTACCACGCCATAGTTGGGATATTCGCCGGCGTAAGGGCGCAGACCGGTAGCGATGTCGATCTGGTTGATATCCACGAGGTTGCGCAGGTGGCGACCCTGGCTGCCGACATAACCGAGTTGGGCAATTGCGCCGGCGCCGAGGCTCTGCTGGAGGTTGAAGTTGAAGTTCTCAACATATCCGGGGCGCAGATGCTGACTTACTGAGAAGAGGTTAACTGAGGGGCAGCTGGAGGAATTGGGATTCAGAATGCAGGGATTGGTGGGGCTGCTTTCGTTGAGGAAGATGTTTGATCCGTAGGCTGCGCCGGCAGGAATAGTGCCTACCACGGGCGCGCTTTCTTCCACGGGAGTTGCGCCGGCGGGGTTATCCTGCACCCCGAACGGGCCGCCATTGCTCGAGAACCGCGAGTTGAGCATATTCACAACGTTGGGGCTGTCGAAGCCAAGTCCAAAGCTGCCTCGGACGACGGTCTTGCCGTCGCTGGAGGGCTGCCAGGAGAAGCCTGCACGCGGGCTGTAGCCGCCGTACCACTGCGGATAGAGGTTGGGGATGGTAGCGCCCGCGATAGCGATGCCGTTAGTAGCGCCGGGCAGGAAGGTGCTCAGATCCTTAGTGCCGTTGTGCATGGGACCGATGTACTCGTAGCGCATGCCGTAGTTAACATTGAAGCGCGGGGAAATCTGCCAGGCATCCTGAGCGAAGACAGCCCATGAGTTGACAAAGACCTGGCGCTTCGGGTCGCCCTGGACAATGCTGGTCGCGCTGGAATCAAAGCAACCAGCAAGGAAGTCGGCGAGAGCATAGACATGAGACGGATCGGAAGTAGCGGGCACAGAGGCCGGGTTCGTGATGGTAGCGAGCGCATCGCAGGCGGTTCCACCGGCGGAGCCTCCACTGCCCCAGGGGCCCTGGGAACCGTCGAAGACGAAGGTGCCCCGCTCGCCGCTCTGATAGAAGTCGTCGATCTGGGCTTGGCGGAATTCGCCACCGAAGCGGAATTCGTGTTTGCCGACAGTCCAGGAGAGGGCTTCGTCCAAATGGCCGGTAATGTCGTTGCGTCCGGAATTCACGGTCGCACCGACATAGTCGAAACCGTCCGCGGAAGCGCCAAGACCGCTGCTGGCCGAAGGCGACGCAATCTCAATGCGGGGAGAACCGGCGAGCGCCGGATCGGTAACCCCGGTGTTCAGGCCAAGGGCGGTCGCGTCATAGTGAGTATTCTGATCGGAGAACGACTGATTGTAGTAGTTCACTCCGGCGAAGAGTTGATTAGTCATGTGGGTTGACAGAACGGAGTTCCAGGTCAGGGAGTAGTTCTGCACGTGCATCGGCCCCACTTCGAAATAAGGCGTCAGCAGGGAGACGGTGGGTGCGATCTGCGGTCCCTGTCCCACATACCATTTGGCTGAAATCTTGTTATTGGCGTTCAGGTTGTAGTCGAGTTTAATGAGCCCGTTGTGGCTCCAGCCGATTTCGTTGGCGGGGTTGTCATAGTTGAAGGGTTGAGCGGCGCCAGTAAGCGCGGCGGCGGGCCACAGGCCTGCGTAACTTCCGGTGCCATTGAGAAGATTGATAGCTGTTTGGTTTTCGGGAATGCCGTAAGCGGCAAGCTGCTGGAGAGCCACAGTCTGATAGGCGGCGGAAGGCTCGGTGGAAGGCTGGTTCACGCCGATTACAAATTTCTGCTCTTCGTAGGTGACGAAGAAGAAGGTTTTGTCGCGCCAGATGGGACCGCCGGTGGAGAATCCGTACTGCTGGTTGCGGAGCTCGGGTTTAGTGGGTGAGAGCGGGGACTGGGCGGCGAGGGCTTCGTTGCGGTTGTAGTAGTAAGCGCTGCCGTGAAGCTGGTTAGTGCCGGACTTGATGACCAGGTTAACCGTCGCCCCGGGGTTACGCCCTGTTTCCGGGCTCGCTTCGGTCAGCGTCGAAAACTGCTCGATGGCGTCGATGGGCAGGGTGACACCGGCAATACCGGAGATGCCGCCCTGATTGGCGGCGGGAATGTTCCACCAGGCGTCGTTATTGTCGGCGCCTTCGATCTGCCAGTTCACCATGTCCGGGCGCGTTCCGTTCACCGAGCCGTACCCGCCGCCCGAGTAACCGGCGTATCCGGGAATAACCGCAATCATCTGGGTGAAGTCGCGGCCGTTCATCGGCACGTCCTGCACAGTCTGGCTGGGGATGTCCGTGGTCTGCACGGTCGACGTAGTGTCGAGTGACAGTGCACTGGCTGAAACTTCAACCGTTTGTGCGCTTGAGGTGATGCTCAGTTTTATCTGAAGGGTATAGATAGTGCCAGCAGAAACCGGCACGTCCTGGACCTTCTCGGTTTTGAAACCAGCAGCGGTGACTGTCACGACGAACTTGCCGATCGGCAGGTCCTGGAACTCATATTCACCACCGCTGGAGGTGACAGCCTTATACGAAACTCCGGTAGCGGAGTTCATCGCTTCCACGCTTGCGCCTGCGACTACTGCCCCTGATGGATCGGTGATCGCTCCGTTGATGCCGCCGCGAAAGTTCTGTGCATGCAGGGATATGGCGGCGAAGAATACAAACACTATGACTTTGAAGAAGAAGCCCGATGCTGAAAATCTCATGTACGACCTCCAAATAGTAGTTGGCCGGTCACGGGCTGATGCCCATGATGCGGCAGTGCCACAGCGCGCAGACTGAACCGCTGCGTCGCCGTTGTTCGGCGTTCCTCACTTGGGGGTCTTCGACTGGGAAGGTTGCCGCTGCACCAAACTTGCCTTGCTGACGGGGAAGGCGATTGCGCGGCTCTTCATCTCACTCTGAAATGAAGATGGTCCTCCATTGTTGACACAGCTGCCGGAAAAATTCAAGCGGCATTCATGGTTTCTCTACCAGTCTCAGGTGGAAAACCGCCCCACGACGAACCCATAGAGACGCGCTCGCTGCCTGCGAACAGTGTCCGGTTTCGATACGAAATCCGGCCTCTACGCTGGACTTTTCGTGACTAACAGGTCATAGCTGTGCCAGCCGTCACATACAGCCGTTCGCGCAAACGGGCAGCATTAAATTCCGGAAAGGAGGGTATTATGCCGAATCGAATCCACGTCGCATTCGTAGCGGGGCTGCTGCTTGCCACCGCTGCTTTCGGGATAGCCCAAACAACGCCAGTCATCAAAGAAGTGCCGGTGAGGCCCACTTCACCCGCATCCGGAAAACAGATGTACACCACCTATTGCGCCGTTTGCCACGGAGTGGACGGAAGGGGAAGCGGCCCAGCCGCCGCAGCCCTGAAGGACCATCCGACAAACCTGGCGCAGCTCGCCAGGGACAACGGCGGAAAATTCCCTGACGCTCATATCTATTCCGTGCTGCAGTTTGGAATGGAGACAAGCGCTCACGGCACGAAAGACATGCCGGTATGGGGTCCTGCGCTTCGGTCGCTCGACAGAGGCAGTCCGGCGCCTGAGATGGAAGAGCACCAGAGGCTCGCGAATCTGACGAATTACCTTAAGACTCTCCAGCAGTAGGGTTTTTCACCAAACAAGAACTCCCTGCCGCGGTCAACGCAGCAGGGAGTTTCTGTATCTGCTCGAAAAGCTACTTCACCTTCGCGAAAATGATCAGCAGCGTGAACAGCGCCAGGGATTCCATGAAGGCCAGGCCGAGCATCAGCATGGTCAGAATGCCGGCGCGAGCGCCAGGGTTGCGAGCCAGAGCTTCAGTGGCCGAAGCGGTTGCGCGACCCTGTCCGAGGCCGCAGAGACCGGACGCGATCGCCATCCCGATACCGGCGCCGATGGGAACCCAGCTGGGGGCTGCGCTGCCGCCACCAGTAGCCTGGGCGAATGCCGGCGACGCCATGAACAGCGCGGCCAGTGCCATGAATGCATATTGCAGTTTCCGCATTTGTTTCTCCTGCTTCCGTAGGATTGCCGCCAGTGGGTGGTTGAGGCTCACCGTGCTGGCCCCCTCACGCTGAGCGGCGTTTCCAAGCCGGAGTGGAAGCGGTGCTCCGGCAGGAAATTCTTTAGTGATGCTCCGGTTTGGCGGTTGCCTCCGCCAGATAAATCATGGTCAGGAGCATAAAAATGTAGCTCTGGATAACGGCGACGCCGAAGTGCAGTCCCAGGAAAATGATGGGAATGGCCGGCGGAATCAGCGAAAAGAACACCAGAGTGAGCAGATCGCTGGCGAACATGTTGGCGTAGAGACGAACGGTCAGCGACATCACGCGAGCGAGGTTCGAGATGATCTCGATCGGGAACATGAGCGGCGCAAGCCACAGCACCGGACCCATAAAGTGCTTCAGATAATGGATCGGGCCCTGGGTAGTGACGCCGTACCAGTTGTAGTAGACAAACGTGAAGATCGCGAGGCCGAGCGGAACGGACGGGTTCGCGGTCGGCGTGTCCACACCCGGAAATAACCCGAAGCAGTTGCAAAGCAGGATGAAGAGCGGCAGACAGGTCAGGACCGGAAGGAACTTGTCATAGTTGTGCCCCATGACCTGCTCGGCCTGGCCAGCGACGAACTCGTGGACCATTTCCGCAAGGTGCTGTGCGTTGCCGGGCTTCTCGACGCTGAGCCGCAAGCGAACCAGGAGGAAGAACACGGCGAGCAGGGCAAAGACGATCAGCTCAAGGGTCAGCGTGTTGCCGATTGGGTGACTCGGATTCGCGGGATGAATGCCCAGCTTCCCGAGCAGAAGATCCAGGGGCGACGCGAACCAGTGATTCAGCAGGTGGGTAAGAAAATTGATCCAGGCAAGCATTTTGGTCTTTAGTTCCGAAGGAGGCGAAGAGCCTCGAAAGAGAGAGCGACGACCGCCAGTCCGATACCTGCGACCAGCGCGTAAACACTACCGTTCAAACATTTTAGACTAACATAAAGGATCGCCGCGACTATGCCGAGGCGGAGGAAAAACATAACCAAAGTGCGACCCATGGGCCGCGCGGTTTGGTCATTATCAATCTTCGCGAAAACGGCCATGGCCAGGTTCCGCCACTCGCGGATGCCTGTGTAGGAAATCAGCGCCCCGGCCAATTCAAGCAGCCCGGATCGCCAGCCCAGGGTGAAGGTAAAAACGAGGAACAGAAGCACGCCGAGGATCACAACGGTGCGAAGGGCGCGGCGCAGCATCTCGCGCAAGTCTTCGTCGGTCATCGCGTTGGCGACGTTCGCTGCTGGGCCGTTTTCGGGGCTCACTCGCCGTCCTTTTCCATCTGCTTCTCGTTGGTTTGGACCAGACGGAAGATCTGCACGAATCCGGCGGCGCAGCCGAGAATGATGCCAACTAAATAAATCCAGTGCTGGTGCAGCCACTTGTCGAGGCCGGCGCCGGCGAGCCAGCCGACGACCACCGCTGCGGGCAGGATGAAGGCGATCTGCATGAGACGCTCGGCTCGAACGATGCTGTCGACTGCGCCTTTACCAGTGGCGGGCTTTTGGTTCGGCGATTCGTTCGGCATTCGGATCTCAACTTCCCGGACTGTTTATACACCAGGGGCGGGACGATTCGGCCTCGGCGCAAGGGCCGGAGAGCGCGAAAGTTATACTCGAAC
>Ga0302326_10027607_pt1 | contig 11443 bp, 14 predicted proteins | sample Palsa_T0_3_FD_202264 | JGI IMG/M metagenome (GOLD analysis project Ga0302326, IMG submission 202264) | Peat permafrost microbial communities from Stordalen Mire near Abisko, Sweden - Palsa_T0_3 | ecosystem: Environmental > Terrestrial > Soil > Palsa > Peat permafrost | place: Sweden: Abisko...
TCGCCGTACGCGCGCACCTTGAGTTCGGAGATTTTCTCGCTGTTGAACTTGTTGTTTTTCGCGTCGTCCATCATTTTCATCATCGCTTGTTTGGTGAACCATTGCCCGCTGCTGTCGCCGCCCGTCCAGTCGTTCGCCAGATACTTCACGTAGAACGCCTTGTCGCCGGCCAGATCGGCCTTCACCGCATCATGTTCGAGCTTGGTGACCGCGGCCACGGCGTCATCGCCGGCGGCTCGCGCAGTGTTGACGAAGCCCATAGCCAGCAGCAGAACCGCCGCCGTCGATACCAGTAGAACTGTCGCCTTGATCTTCATCGGAATCCCCCTTTGTGTTCGAATCGCAGAAGTGAACCGGAAGCTGTGTCTCCGGCTGCGGCGAGTCTACACCCGCCGCCATTTGTGCAGCCATTTTATTTTGTAATCGCAGCATTCTGCAGATTCGCAAATGGCCCAGCGCTTTCTCCCCAGCAAAATTGACGGGTATGCGGATAGGGACGCGAAAAAGGGACCACCCAACGCACTCGTGATACGGGCGCTACGGACAAATACCCCGAGTGTACGAGTGAGCAGGTAGCACTATTGCTTCAAGGCGTGCGCGACTTTGCTTCACGGAATCCAGCGTAAAACCCTGGTGATTTGAGATTACAAAAAACTGCGTGAAATCAATTAAATGCCACGCCAGCGCGATGTCCGCAGACTTGAACGCGCGGTCAGTAAAACGACGAGTTTTTAAATTGCTGGAGCGTCTTATTTAAGCGCGACAAAGGATTGAGCCGAAACGAGTGGCGCACTGTCCAATCAATCATCACCTCTAATTCTTGGCGCGTTTCTTCGGAGAGACCGGGCGCGAGAGCTTTAGCCTGCAAAGCCGTTGCAAAGTCTCTGAATAGATTGCTTTCCTTCCATGCTTGGGACAATTGCTTAACGACTTCCGTCTTTCGCTCGTACTCTGTTCGCAGGTGTGCGGCACACTGTTCTCGTTTTTGCTGTCGAACTCGCTGCTGTTCCGCGTCAAATCTAGCCTTGCGTGCCTGCTTTACCGCCGGACCGGCTTTTAGGCAGGCGACAACGATTTCCCCTAAACAGTTTTCGAGAGTTTGACGTTTGCCATCCGACCACGAGCTGTGTATTTCGGAAAACTCGACAGAATGCAGACTCAATTTCAACTTTCCATTTGCACGGTAATCCCAGCGTGGTGCATCCCACCAATAGTCACGCTTCTTGCGAGCAGTTTCTTCAGTGGTCATCTTGTGTTCTGTTCGTTCGGCACCCTCCGTAATCCACAACTGTAATGTCTCACCGTCGACCACGATTCGATAGTTAGTGTTGTACGGCTTGGTCCATTCGACGTGATGCCCGCGTTCCTCAACGTTAGAGAAAAGTGCGTCCAATATCCGAAGACAGCGCGGCAGCGTGCCGGAACTAACTTTAATTGGGACTGTCCGATCCAACCGCGCAAGCAGCATTCCACGCTCATCAGTTTTTGAACTACAAAGCGATTTCTCAATTCGTTGAACGATGGAATGTGTGATTTCTCGGTCAGCACTGATTTCAATTGTTGGAATCGGGGTCTTCTCTTCGATTTCGTACTTCTGGATGGGATTTACTTCGCTCGGCCAAATTTCAATTGTTTCGAGCCGTTGATCGGTCGTTGCAGGCAACGGTGTTTGCTTCATTTTGTGGCCAGCTTGGACGCAAGCCCAATAGCCTAAACCTGGCCGTGGAATGTTGTGACGGCGACAGACCTTTGCTAACCCCACATCTGACAGTCCAAACTCTCTTGCAAGCGTCCTTATTGGCGTCGCCCAAACTCTTTCGTAAAGAACGGTTCGAGATATCGTGATCTTCTTCCGCATCAAACCTGCTCCTCTTGTCTGCGTTCAAGTTGTTAGGAACTAAAGACAGTGTTTTCATCGCCTCTTAGGCCGACTATCACCTTTCCTAGCGTTGAAGACTTTACTTTCGCTCCCTTTAAGATCGCTCTGATTGTTTTCCTGTCGAGGCCCGTTTGCTTCGTTGCTTTCCTCAATCCGCGCGCTTTTATTTCCGCAATTAAACTCTTGTTCGCTGCTACTCGGCCGCCTTCGTAACGAATACAAGCATCATCGATGTTTTCGATAAAATCGTCCTGTCCTTGTTCAAAACGCGAGATTTCCTTTCCAATCGCGTGTTGAAGGCCACCTTTTATTGTTTTGGCTCAGCCGGAAATGGAGAGGTGACGTTATCCGTTAATGAAGATTCCGCCCCTTCGGGGCGGGGATTTTCAAGGCATGAGAGGCTATCGTCCGATGCCGGTTGCTGGTAGATGCCCAGCGCGAGAAGGTCGGTTCCCGCGCTGTTTCGCATCGGCTCGATGAGCTCTACCAGGTTATCCCTCAGCATGGTTGCATCCCTGCATGGCCTGCTTCTGTTTCACCTGGCGAAGTCATTGTAGCCGCGTTCGAAGAATGCGCAAGCAGTGATGCTTGCTGTTGCCGGCGAAGTTGTCGGTGGCTACGTGCTTGCTCCAACTTGCGATCCCGTACGGCGTGGATCTCGGCCTGTCGGCCGGCGAGCATATCGTGCGGCGTCACATAGCCGATGGCACTGTGAAGGCGTACCCCGTTGTAGTGATCCACGTAGGTTTGGATCAGGCGTCGCGCGTCTTCCCGAGTCAATGGTGTCAGTGGGCGAATACACTCCGATTTTAGGGATTTGTGCCAGCGTTCCAATTTGCCGTTCGATTGTGGATAGTAAGGTGACGTTCGCACATGGGTCATACCCGCGATGCGGATGAACTCCTTGAAGTCCCGGGCGATGAACTGCGGCCCGTTGTCGGATATGATCCGCGGTTTCGCTTCCGGATACTTCTCCCGCGCTCGCTCAAGGATCACTTCGACCTCTGCTTCCGTCATCGACTCCCGTAGATCCCAATGAACGATCGAACGGCTGAAGCCGTCCAAAACGCTGCACAGATAATAGAACGTGCCACTCACATTGATGTAGGAAACATCGATGTGCCAGTGTTGGTGGGCATGCGGCGGCTGCTCAAAACCGGTCCCCTTGCGCGAAGGCTTTCTCTTCCACCGCGAGAGCAGTCCGGCTCGTTGCAGCACCCGCCAAACGCTGGAGGGACTCACGGCCACAACGTCGGCATCCAGCATCATGAACGTCAGCCGCCGATATCCTTCCAGCGGATTCTTCAGATGGAATCCGATGATTGCCTCTTTCTCCCACCGCTCCAGCCAGAAATCACGGGGAACCCAACCATTGTGCTCATTCACGCGCCCGTAGCGCTCTCGCCAGTCGTAGAACTTGCTGGCCCGCACGCCCACCCAGCGGACCAATCGCCCGGCGCCGATCTCCGTCTTTTCCGACCAGCGCCGGACGAAATCCACCACCTGGTCCCGCACATCGTGCGGAACCCACACCTTGGTCAAAGCTCCCCAAGACTTTTTTTTAAAGCGATGTGCTCGGCCATCAGTTCGGCCAGGACCTCGTCCTTGGTCTGTACTTTTTTCTCCAAGAACTCGATCCGCTTCTGCTTCTCTTCGACCTGAATGGCGGGGCGTTGCTTCGATTGGAAGGCGGCGGCTCCGTTCTCGAAGAACTCTTTCTGCCAGCGGTAGAACACCGTCGGCCTCAGGCCCAGTTCCTCACACAGATCGGAAACCGGCACCTTATCCAGCAGGTGGCGCCTCAGGATGGCTACCTTCTCGTCTGAACTGTAATGCTTTCGTTCCTTTCGCATGCGTTCTCCCCGTTTATATTAACGGAAGGACGCCATTTTCCATTTCCAGCTGAGGCGGGACAATCGCCGCCATAAAGCCCGGGATATCGCTATGGTTCACCGTGAGTTGCTGTGTCGAAGCGCTTTTTCCCAGCACACGACCTTGCAGGAAATAGTGTTTCGGCGAATTGCGGCAAGCAGTTAGAAGCCAAGACAACGCACCTAACAGGAAAATTACCGTGATGCTGGATTTGAATTGACGACACATCGCTACCTCCACAACGTATGACCTAAAAGTTTCTTCTGCCGCGGAAGAAAAATACGACACTCAGCCACAGCGGACGTATTACGACTCCATGCATAAGCACTCTCCTCGTCAATAGAGTTTTTAGTGCTTTGAATTGTCGGGAGTTTACGGACTACAGACGAGGAGGCTGTTCAGGAGGCCGCACGGATCGCGCAGGCTCAGCAGTGTACGAACTCAAGCCTGGAAACCGTGCTTGCAGGATCGAAACAACGTGGTGTTGTGCCAAAACTGCTTCCACGAAAAATAGAATTCCGAAATCAGAACGATGATTGCAGTTGCAGATTCCCATATTGCAAGGCTGGCTCGACTCATTTTTCCCGCCGCAAAGCTTTCTTCCATGCGTATCTTGAGAATGAGAAGGCCGGTGCATGGGGCACATCGCGCCGCAACAGCAGCAGGACGTCGAAGGCTGTAAGATGGCAGAAGCCATGGCCGCAATGGGATTGGCCATCATCGAAACGAAAAGGAACAACGCATGCACACGTCGCATTGCTAGATTTCTACTACTGAAGTTTTTTAAAAGCAAGCTTCTCGTGAAAAGAAAAAGGCAGCCGGGCCGCATTGGCACGGAAAACAAGCCAGCCTCGTGATCCATGTCGCCCGTCAAGTGGGCAAAAGCACCGGCTGCGCCACGCTCAGATATGGGTTGCGTTCACAACTTTTTGAGAGTAGAAGGTATCCGATGCGGCGCATCCAAGCACTCGTATTATTGATCGCTGTGCTGTCGAGCCCTATATTGGCGTTCGCGGAAGCGATCCATCAGCCGACTGCGTGCTGTTGCTGTGGCTCTTTGTGTCCGATGCACAAGCCTGGTTCGGTACGGCAAGGCCCACACGGAGAACCACTCTGCGGCGGTGCTACGGGGCGCAACGAACAGTGCAACATGGCCGTCTGTAATCGCCAATCGTTGCATGACGGAATTCTACAACCTGCACCCAAAGGAGTGCTGCCCCTTATTAGAGTTTTGCTGTTACCCGAGAATGTGCCCATCTCTGCTGTATCTGAATATCGAAGAGAACCTTCGCGATTCATTTTGCCTCTAGAACAGCCTCCTCGCTTTTAGATCAGCGCCTTTCCAACAACCACCTGAGAATATCTCCACTCTGCTGCCACGGTCGGATTGTGGATAGTTGCCATCGCAACGGTTTCGGGACGGCAAGTATCGCTCCCAAGCCACTGGTGATGTGCCTCCTTTCCGACCCTAAAAAACGGTTGTACCTCAAAAGGTGCCACAGAATTTACGGAGGATGACGAAGATGCGAAATATGAAAGTGCTTGTGTGCGGTTTGCTTCTACTTCTTGCCGGATACGCTTACGCCGCCGACAAACTGCCCGAAGGCGTTCAGACACGGAAAGCAGATTCCGGGACGGTTGTTTTGGCGGACGCGAAGGGAATGACACTTTATACGTCCGATAGGGATACTTCGGGGAAATCGACCTGCAATGGGCAGTGCGCCATGAACTGGCCGCCATTGGCCGCTTCAGCAGACGCGAAGTCCACGGGGGACTGGAGCGTTGTAACTCGCGATGACGGTTCCACGCAATGGGCCTACAAAGGGAAACCGCTGTACACCTTTGTCAAGGATATGAAGGCTGGCGACACTACTGGTGATGGTGCTGCCAAGGGCAACTGGCATGCCGCTCTGCCGTAACAGATGTTGAACGAAGGGGCCGTCCTCGTCATCCTGAGCGCGGCCCCTTCTCATATCGATCGGTTGGTTCTCAATGTGCCGGAGCAACTTTCTGGCTTTGACATTCAGGTGAAACCGATTTTTCGCGAAAGCCGCGAATGTTTCTTTCGCCGGCACCAAAGCGACGCCGCGCGAGGTTTGTAGCTGCAAATACCATCATTTGCACCAATGGAGGCTTTCATGCGGAAGTACGTAATTCTACTCGCGGTCTGCTGTTTCGTATGTGCACTCGCCGCTCGGGCCACTGTTTTCGGAAGCATTCGCGGAATCGTGCACGATCCGCAGCATCGCCCGGTCGGCGACGCTACAGTGAAGCTCCAGTCGTCGAGTTCGGACTACTCCCAGTCGGCGCAAACGAACCCCGACGGTGAGTTCTCCTTCCCTGCCGTTCCCTTCGGTGATTATTCCGTCACGGTGACGGCTTCGGGATTCAGCGCCGAGAAGCAATCGCTGACGCTCGCTTCCGACACATCGTCAGTGCTCCATTTCCAGCTTTCCATCGCGCCTGTGAGCGAGACCGCTGTGGTTACTTCTGAGCCTGTTGAGATCGCTCCGGAGACATTTACTCCCACAACGCTGGTCGACCGGCAGGACATTGAGCACACGCCTGGCGCCGATTTGACCAACAGTGTGGCTATGATCACCGACTTCACCCCTGCTGCGTATCTCACGCACGATATGCTCCATATGCGCGGGGGCCATCAAACTTCCTGGCTGATCGATGGCGTTCCCATCCCGGATATGAATATCGCCACCAGCCTTGCTCCTCGAGTAAGTCCACAAGACATCGATGACGTGGAAATTCTTCGCGGCAGCTACGGCGCCCAGTACGGAGATCGCACCTACGGGATGTTCAACATCCTTCCGAAGTCCGGCCTCGACATGAACAACGAGGCGGAGTTCACGGCCACGCTTGGCAGCTTTTACCAAACCGACGATCAGCTCAGCCTCGGCGGCCACACAGAAAAGTTCGCTTACTACGCCAGCGTGAACGGCAACCGAAGCAATCTGGGATTGGAGACGCCGGTTCCGCAGGTCTACCGCGACGCCGAAAACGGCTTCGGCGGATTCAGCTCACTGCTCTATAACCTCGATTCGAAAAACCAGTTTCGTTTCGACGGGCAATTGCGGCGGGACTATTATCAGATTCCCTACGATCCGGATCCGAACGACTTCGAAAACTCGCAATGGCCGACCAGCGGCTTGCGCGACTACGAGCTGGAAACGGACGGCTACGCTCTTTTCTCCTGGGTGCACACCTTCAACCCGAACCTGGTACTGACTGTTTCTCCCTTCTACCACTACAACAATTCGGGCTATCACGGCCCCGCAACGGATAATCCGGTTGCCACCACCGGGGTATTTTCCTCCTATTACGGTGGCGGTCAGGCGGTCGTCGACTTCCACCTCCCGAAAAATGACGCCCAGGCCGGGCTCTATGCATTCGCCGCGAGTCAGAAGGAAACCTTCGGATTGGTGTTCAACGACGGCAGCGGAAATCCTCCCATCAGCGAGGCGGACACGGTGAACGGAAGCGATACCGCCGTTTTCGCCAGCGACAAATTCACGGTTACTTCGTGGCTGACGCTCATCGGGGGGCTTCGCGCCACCCATTTTTCCGGCGGAATTACGGAGAACACCACCTATCCGCGGATCGGCGGCACACTGCGTATCCCACGGGTGAATTGGGTATTCCGTGCATTCTGGGGCCGTTTCTACCAGCCGCCGCCGCTGGTAACGCTCTCCGGCCCCCTGCTGACCTACCTGGCGGAGGTCTCCCAGACCGGTACTCCCACCTCCTTTGAACCGCTACAGGGCGAGCGCGACGAAGAGCATCAGTTCGGCGTCACCATTCCCATTCGCAACTGGTCGCTCGATATCGACAGTTTCGAAACTCGCGGCGTGAATTTCCTCGATCATAACAACATCGGCGAATCGAGCATCTTCATCCCGGTCACTTTCGCCGAGTCGCGGATCCGCGGCACGGAACTCACGATTCGTTCCCCGCGCATCTGGAACCGCGCGCAAGTGCACCTGGCTTACTCCAATCAGATGGCCCAATCGCAGGGAGCGGAAACCGGCGGCCTGATCATCGGCACGTCACCTGGGCCGGGATGGTCCGCGCTCGATCACGACCAGCGGAACACCCTAAACGTGGGCTTCAACGCGAACTTGCCTTGGCAAAGCTTTGTGTCCTCCAACGTTTACTATGGCTCAGGCTTTAGCAATGGCTCTGAGGGCATTCCCGGCGCTCCGTATATCAACGACGCCTATCTTCCCGGCCACACGCAGGTGGATGTATCCATCGGCAAGGAAATCGGCGAGCGGCTTTCTGTGTCGGTGAGCGCGCTGAACATTGCCAACAGCCATCTTTTGATCGACAACAGCCTGACCTTTGGAGGCTTTCACTACGACAATCCGCGACAGGTTTACGTGCAGATTCGCTACAAATTTCACTACTAATAGAGTTCGTATGGTTAAAAAACATACTGTATTAGACGACGGTCTGCGACGCCTATTGCCTGGCAAACGCTCTTTGTCGGGTGCTTTGACACTCTCACCAGCTCTAGGCAGCCAATTCCGACCTCGTGGATTTTTGTGAAATAGCCGAAAGCTCATTCATTAAGCGGCACACAGTAGCCCTAGATACCCGGTGTTTCCTTGCGACCTGGCTCAGTGACATGCCAGATCGGCGGTCATCGATTAACTGTGCCCGATCGATCTTCAGCGGGGAACGCCCGATTTGCCGCCCTTCCAGCCGAGCCCGCCTCATTCCTGCTCGAACGCGCTCGACAATGAGATTCTTTTCAAGTTCCGCGATCGCGCCAACGATCACAATCATTGCCCGACCGAGCGGACCTCCGGTGTCGATATTTTCGCGGAAACTCACGAATTCAATGCCCAGGTGATTGAGTTCATCCAGTATTTCGAGGAAGTGCCTGACTGATCGCGCCATTCGATCGAAGGCCCAGACGAGTACGGTATCAAATTTGTGCCGTCGGGCATCGGCCAGCAATTGATCAAGCCCGGGGCGTTTCTGTTTAGCACCGGAGATCTTGTCGCCATGTTCGCAAACGATCTCATAGCCGCGTTGCTTCGCCATTTCACGCAGGTCATATAGCTGCGTCTCAGGGTGCTGATCGATCGTGGAGACACGGGTGTAGATGACGGCGCGCTTCGATTTAGGTTTTGTGGGAATTGTTCCGGGTGATAGCTTTTCAATAGCCATGGCTCAAAACTCCTTTGAGTTGTGGTTAGGGGCGTCTCGGTGCTCGATACACCGTGGCGTCCCGCTTACTTCTGGCGCTTCAGGAACTCATCGATTGCTTTTCGAATCAGCCAAGAAACAGGAAGGTCCTCTCGGACCGAGATTTTCTCCAGCTTCTCTAATTGCTCTGGCTTAAGCCGTACGGCGGTGAGCTTCTTCTTCACGCTATACAGAGTATAGCAGTGTCATACTAAATGTCAACAGGAGGCCAACTCGATGAATGACAGCAAATCGGCAGTTCCACCACACCCTGGGCTGCACGCGGAGCACCACTACAGCGTGAGGGAACTGGCCGAACTATGGGCATTCAGCGACGACACAATCCGGCGTCTTTTTGAGGACGAGCCTGGCGTCCTGATGATCGGCGAACGACACCCGCGACGGAAAAGGCGCTATATCACATTACGGATTCCCAACTCTGTCGCCGACCGGGTTCATCGGCGCTTGTCGGCGGGCTGAAAGATCTCCGAGGTCGACCGCCAAATCGCACGCAAAGGTGGTCAAAAAGGCTGCTGGAGGCTTCGGACCGGCGGGATAGCCTCGTGCATCAGATGGTTAGGTCAAGAGAGTCAAGAAAGCCTTGGCTGGGTAGCTGCTGTGAATGTGCCCTACGCAATGCCATGATGTAAAGCGGTAGCCCTTGTAGCCCAACCAAGGGCAGATTTTAGAATGACGTCGCCCGTAAGCAACGGACGATAAGGCTCTTGGGATTTGCGACCCGGCTGCTCCGAAGCACAAGGTCGCCAGTTCGAACCTGGCCGGGCGCGCCACTTCATCTCCTGTCTTTCCCGAGATTGCTCTGACCCGTTACCTATTTGATTTCGCGTCCTCCGGGATGTTTTCTTGGAACCAGCGAGCTTCGTCCTCCGGGATGCAGAACGCTTCGCCGAGTTCCCATTTGGGCTTCCAATCGTAACTGCGCCGCGTCGTCCATTTCGCGGTGTACGACTTGGGGTCGTCGATGGTGATCGAGATTTGCAGGTGGCTGCGATCTAGGCGATGGAATCGTTCGGTGACTTTCATCTCCTCGCTGTGCGGATGGCCGCGCCCGTCGATCCAGGTTTTATCGTTGAAATGTGCGGTGTCGACCACCAAGTCGTCTCCGTCCCAATGGCCGATGGAATAGCCGATCCACAGCGGATCGGAATCCTTGGACATCTCTCTCCCGTCCATCCAGATCGTTCGCCACAGATGAGCGGCTTCGTAAAAGATGAAAATCCGCTGCGGCGTCTGGACAATCTCCAGCGGATTCATGCCGTATGTGTAGATACGCGGCAATCCGAAATGGCAGCTGTAAGCCGGGTCGATGGTGATAGGCCGATCCACCTTGAGTTCTCGGGTGTTGAGTTCGAATTGAGCCTGGGCAGCCGGCATCATCGGGGCCGACGGCGATTGATCGCTCGGCCCGGGCTTCCACACGCCTGCCAAATCATGCGCGATCCCCGTTCCCCCTGGCATCGGGGGCGCGGAAGATTGACCCATCGCGCGCGCAAAGAACGCGAGGATCGCCAGAAGCCAGGCTGCAAGGAACGGAACGCGGGTTCGCACTGCTTCTCCTTCTCTGAACCGCCGAGATATTCCCATTTTTGCAGCTCCTTGTGAAGCGGACGCTACCTTGCGTCGTTGACACTCGGGCGCGTGCCGTGATACTTGAACCGTGGTGGGTACGATCCCAGACCGCGCATCGTATTTACGAATCAGTAGGCGTACTGCATGAAACATCTAAGAGCCCTCAAATACATTGCCACTGTAGCGTTTGTCCTGGCGCTGTTGGTGCCGCCGCTGCATGCCCAACTCGACCCCACCGGTGAGTGGGATAATCGCTTTCACGAGGACGAGCCGGAGCGCATTCCGGGCCCCGAAATCGGAGATTATCTCGGAATCCCGATCAACGATGCAGCGCGCCTGCGGGCCGATACCTGGACTGCCACCCTCCTCGAATTGCCCGAGAATCAGTGCCGCCCTCACCCTTCCGACTATTCCTGGCGCGGGCCCGCCCTGCTCCGAATCTGGAAGGATACCGACCCTGCCACGCAGGATGTGGTCGCATACCACACGCATATTTCCTGGCAGGCACCCGAGCAGACCGTCTGGATGGATGGGCGCCCGCACCCTCCCGATTTTGCGCCCCACACATGGCAGGGCTTTTCCACGGGCAAGTGGGAAGGCGACATCCTCGCGATTACCACGGATCACCTGAAGGAAGGCTGGATCCGCCGCAATGGAATTCCGCGCAGCGACAGGTCCACGGTGAGCACGCACATCATGCGCCACGGCACTTATTTGACGGTTGCGGTGGTGATCTACGACCCCGCCTATCTCACCGAGCCGTTCATTCGCACCACGGACTTTGCCTACAACCCGCAACAGCGCATGGCCCCCTATCCCTGTGAGTCGGTGAATGAAGGAGGACGCCCCGAAGGCGTCGTGCCGGCCCATCTTCCCGGCGCAAACTCTTTTCTCGCG
>Ga0302326_10027609_pt1 | contig 11442 bp, 7 predicted proteins | sample Palsa_T0_3_FD_202264 | JGI IMG/M metagenome (GOLD analysis project Ga0302326, IMG submission 202264) | Peat permafrost microbial communities from Stordalen Mire near Abisko, Sweden - Palsa_T0_3 | ecosystem: Environmental > Terrestrial > Soil > Palsa > Peat permafrost | place: Sweden: Abisko...
CGTCCTCGGCCGCGTCCACCACCCGCTCGCGGCTGATCTCGAGCTCGGTGACCCGGGCGGCCAGGTCCGAGGGGGGCGACAGCAGCCACCGGGTTAGGGCGGTGTCGGCGGCCGCGAGGCCGCGAGACACCCGCGGCGCGGAGGCGAACAGCAGGGCGCCGCCGGTGGCCGCCGCTGCCCGCCCGATCCGGCCGCGCTGCGCCGCCCGGCGACGCCGCGCCGCGCCGCGCCGCCCCTGGCGGGGCTGCCCGTCTTCGAGGGCGGGCAGGGGGTTCGTCCACAGGTAGAACGGCGCCGTGAGCGGGAGCGTGGCCACGCCCACGGCCCAGATGGCGAGCACGATGGGGAACAGCAGCGCGCTGGCGAGCAGGCGGGGCAGCGGGTAGCAGATCTTGCCCCAGGTCGCGCGGCCGGTGAAGGCGGCCAGGCTCGGGATCACGACCCAGCGGTAGCGTCGGCGGGGGTCGGCGGGCCACGGCGGCACCTCGCGGCCGGCCATGCCCGCGAATCTCGAGCGCTCGATTGCCGCCAGGCCGTCGGTGTAGCGGAGGGTGAGGCCCAGGATCGGCAGACCGGACCCGCCGATCGGCGCCAGCACGGCCCCGACGGTGACGCCCGCCAGCACCAGCGGGAACGACAGCACCCCGATGATCAGCCCGATCAGCTGGTGCAGGACCGCGAGCCAGGTGCGCGGCGGGCGCTGGCGGTCCTCATCTGTCGACCCCTGGTCCCGAGCGCGTTGCATACTGCTGACGCTAGGCCATATTTGCCGTGGCCGGCCATCCGACGAACCCACCGAAGCGTGGTTAGGCTAACCCCACCCTCGGCCCGGGAGCCTTCACCATGGCACCGCGCCCCTGCGGCGGCGGAGCCTTGGGGGCATGATTACAGAGCCCACGCGGGTGGCTACCCATCCGCCGATCGTCGAACGAGTAGCCGGCTGGTCGGTCCGGCACCGCGTCATCGTTGTCATCAGCTGGCTGCTGATCGTCGTCGCGGCATTCGCGGTCGGACAGCATCTCGGCACCAGCAACACCAACAGCTACGATCCCGGCCAGGCCGGCCGGGCGGAGCGGATACTCAACGAGCCGGCCGTGCAGCAGCCGGACGGCGAGGCGGTGCTGGTCCAGGGCCGCTCGGCCGGCCAGACGTTCGCCCGCGACCCCGAGCTGCGGCAGACGGTCCAGCAGGTCGTCGCCGCGCTCAGGCGGCTGCCCGCGACCGCGGCCGACGTCCAGTCGCCGTTCACCAGCGCGGGCCTCGTCAACGGCCAGTCGGCCCTGGTGACGTTCAACGTGGCGGGCAGCCCGTCCAACGACGACACCGCCGTGGTGCCCGCGCTGAACGCGGTGGCGGCGATCCAGGCCCGCCATCCGGACCTGACCGTGGCCGAGGCCGGCGGCGCCAGCGTCGACCGGACCGCCAGCGCCCAGATCGGGCAGGACTTCAGGACCGCCGCGGTCACCTCGCTGCCGGTCACGCTGGTGCTGCTGCTGATCGTGTTCGGCGCGCTGATCGCGGCCGGCATCCCGCTGCTGCTGGCGGGCACGGCCGTGATCGCCGCGATCTCGCTGCTCTCGATCCCCAGTCGGATCGTGCCCATCGACGGGACCACGTCGGCGATCGTGCTGCTGGTGGGGATGGCGGTCGGGATCGACTACTCGCTGTTCTACCTGCGCCGGGTCCGGGAGGAGCGGGCGGCCGGCCGCGACACCGGGGAGGCGCTGCGTATCTCGGCCGCCACCTCGGGCCGGGCCATCGCGGTGTCCGGGCTGACCGTGATGATCTCGCTGGCCGGGCTGTTCCTGACCGGGATCGACGTGTTCTCCGGGGTGGCGATCGGCACCATCCTCGTCGTCGGCGTGTCCGTCCTCGGCTCGCTGACGTTCCTGCCCGCGCTGCTGTCGCTGCTGGGCACGGCGACCGACCGGGGCCGGATCCCGTTCCTCGGCCGGCGCCGGGCGGCCGCCCGGCCGTCCCGGCTCTGGGGCCTCGTCGTCCGCGCGGTGGTGCGTCACCCGCTGGCGCTGGGCGGGCTGGCGGCGGTGGCGCTGCTGGCGCTGGCGACGCCGCTGCTCTCGCTGCACCTGGAGAACCCCGATCTGCACTCGTTCCCCAACAGCGTGCCGGTGATCCGCACCGAGGAGGCGATCGGGCAGGCCTTCCCCGGCGGCCCGGAGCCGGCCGAGGTGGTCGTGACCGGCGCCAACCTGAGCGGGCCGGGGGTCAGCAAGGCCGTCACCGCCCTGCACGCGCAGGTCGCGGCGACCCACGGGGCGATCAGGGAGCCGATCACCACCGCGCTGTTCGGCGCCAGCCTCCCCGCCAGCGACCAGGTGCTGGTCATCTCGGTCCCGCTGAACGGCGACGCCACCAACGCGACCTCGGTGAATGCGCTGAACACGCTCGACACCCGGGTGCTGCCCGCCACGCTGGGGAAGGTGCCGGGGATCAGCTACGCGGTCGGCGGTGACACCGCCAGCAACACCGACTTCGACGCGCAGCTGGACAGCCGGACGCCGCTGGTCTTCGCGTTCGTCCTCGGGCTGGCGTTCCTGCTGCTGATGGTCAGCTTCCGGTCGCTCGCGATCCCGGCCCTGTCGATCTGCCTCAACCTGCTGTCGGTGGGCGCCGCCTACGGCGTGATGACCTGGATCTTCCAGGACGGCCACCTGCAGGGGCTGCTCGGCTTCAGCGCCTACGGCTGGATCACGCCGTGGCTGCCGCTGTTCATGTTCGTGCTGCTGTTCGGGCTGAGCATGGACTACCACGTGTTCATCCTCAGCCGGATCAGGGAGCTGCGGCTGCGCGGCGCGTCGGCCAGGACGGCGGTCACCGACGGGATCACCTCGAGCGCGGGCGTGGTGACGAGCGCGGCCGTGATCATGGTGGCGGTGTTCTCGATCTTCGCCTCGCTGTCGGAGATCGAGTTCAAGGTGTTCGGCGTCGCGATGGCGGTCGCCGTCCTCATCGACGCGACCGTGGTCCGCGGCGTGCTGCTGCCGGCCGGGCTGGCACTGCTCGGCGACCGAGCCTGGACGATGCCCGGCCGGCCCCGGTTCCGGGGGTCAGAACGGGCCCGCCGAGGTGGAATCGGGGTCCGTTCGAGAAAATCGGAATTTGACCTTGGATGATATTAGTCGCCGGCTCGGATAAGAATTGAGCCGTGACGATTCGGGTGGATTCAAGCGCGGTGGGCGCGGCCCCTGAGCTGACCGTGTCCTCGCTCACGGTCCGGTTCAGCACGGTCACCGCGCTCACCGACGTCAACCTGACCGTGCGGGCGGGCGAGGTGGTGGCGCTGGCGGGCGAGAACGGGGCCGGGAAGACCACGCTGATCCGGGCCGTGGCGGGCGACCTGGCGCCGATTTCGGGCGCGATCCGGGTCGGCGGGCGGCCGGTCGCCCCGGTTCCCGCAGCTGCCGCCAAGCTGGGGGTCAGGATCGTCTGGCAGGATCTCGCCCTGACCGAGAACCTCGACGTGGCGTCGAACGTGATGCTCGGCAACGAGAAACGTCGGCATATGTTCTCCGACGTCGCACTGCACAAGGAGGCGGCCCGGCTGTTCGCGAAGCTCGGCATCCCCCTGCGGGACACCACGCTGCCGATCAGGGCGCTGTCGGGCGGGCAGCGGCAGATGGTGGCGGTCGCCCGGGCGATGGCCCACAACCCCCGGCTGCTGCTGCTCGACGAGCCGACCGCCTCGCTCGGCATGCAGGAGGCGGCGCTGGTCGAGCGGCTCATCACCCGGCTCCGCGAGCAGGGCACCACGATCCTGCTGTCCTGCCACGACACCGGGCTGATGTTCCGGCTGTCGGACCGGATCGTGGTGCTGCGGCACGGCCGGGTGGTGACCGAGGTGACCACCGACGAGGTCCGCCCGGACGACGTGATGGCGCTGATCGCGGGCCAGGCGGTCGACTCGTCGGCCCGGCGGCAGCTGACCCGGCTGCACGGGCTGACCGGGCGGCTGGTCTCGTCCGACCCGTCCTCGAGCCTGTCGCTGATCTTGTCCGCGCTCGGCGCGGCCCTGGGCAGCGAGCGGCTCTGCATCCACCTGGTCGACGAGGGGCAGCTGACCAGGACCGCGTCCTTCGGGGTGCCCGAGCGGCTGCTTGACGCGTGGGCGCGGCTGCCGTTCGGCCCGGCGGGCGGGCCGGTCGGGCTGGCGGCCGAGCGGCAGGCGCCGGTCATCGAGGACAACATCAGGGCCGTCGCGGGCTCCTGGCAGGACTTCGGCGACCTGGCCCGGTCGGCCAAGGTCGCCAGCTCGTGGTCGGTGCCGGTGCTGGGCCCGGGCGGGCTGCTCGGCGTCATCACCGTGTTCCGGGCGATGCCGGGCAAGCCCCGCCGGGACGACCTGGACCTGGCCGCGCTCTACGCCGGCTACGCCGCCAGCGCGATCGAGCGCGACCGACTGCTCGACCAGGTGACCGCGCGCAACCGGCTGCTCGAGACGATCAGGGAGATCCTGCAGACGCTGGCGGGCGCGGTGCCGGTCGCGGCCGGCCTGTCGGTCGCGCTGCAGGCCCTGCAGCGCAGCCTCGGGGCCGACGAGACGGCGCTGGCGACCGCGGCCGCCGACGGCTCGGTGACGGTCCGCGCCTACGCCGGGGCGGGCGGGACGGCCGGGGGCGACGACGCCGAGGTGCCGGCCGCGACGATCGCGGCGGCCAGGGCCGCGCTCGACGGCGGCGGGCCGGACGGCGTGGCCACCGGGGTGACCGGGACGGGCCGGTACCAGTGGGTGACGTTCGCCGCCCCGGCCGGGCGGACCGTGCTGCTCTCGTCGTGGGCGGACGGCGAGCGCCGAGACGAGGCGACCGACCTGCTCGAGGACGCGGCCCACTCGCTGCGGATGGCGCTCGAGCGGGAGCGGGCGCTGGTCGCCCACCAGGAGGCGATGGCGCTGCGGCACTCGCGGGAGCTGCAGCAGACGTTCCTGCGCAGGCTCAGCCACGAGCTGCGGACGCCGCTGACCGCGATCACCGGGTACGCGACCTCCCTGCTGCAGCAGGACGTGACCTGGGACGCCGCCTCCGAGCAACGGTTCCTGTCCCGCATCGCGGCCGAGTCGGCCCGGCTCGGCCGCCTCGTCAACGACCTGCTCGACTTCTCCGCGATCGAGTCCGGCGTGTTCCGGCTGCAGGGCGACTGGTGCGACATCCCGCTGGTGCTCGACGCCGCCATCGCGGTCCTGCCGCCCGAGGCCGCGCTGCTGGTGGAGGTGAAGGCGGCGCCCGGGCTGCCCGCGATCTGGGCCGACCACGACCGGCTCGAGCAGGTCTTCGTGAACCTGCTCGGCAACGCCCTGACCCACAACCCGCCGCAGACCCGGGTGGTCGTCACCGCCCAGGCGGCCGGACCCGACCACGTGAGCGTCCGGGTCGCCGACGACGGCGAGGGATTGTCGCCCGAGCTGGCCCGCGCCGTCACCGAGGCGGCCCGCGGCCGCGACCCGCGCTGGCACGAGGTGCTGGCGGCGGGCGTGGCGCGGCCGGCCAGGGGCCGGGCCGGGGCCGGGCTCGGGCTGTCCATCGCCGCCGGTATCGTGGCCGCTCACCGGGGCCGGATCGAGCTCCAGCCGGCCGACTGCGGTACGTCCTTCCTGATCACCCTGCCCGTGGAGAAGCCCTCGTGATTCAAGTGCCCGAGTTCACCGTGCCGACCCGGGTGCTCATCGTCGAGGACGACCCGAACATCGTCGACCTGATCCGGTCCAACCTGGCCGTGCGCGGGTTCGACACGCTGGTGTCGATCGACGGCAGCAAGGCCCTGTCGATGCTGGAGACCGAGCAGCCGGACATGGTGCTGCTCGACCTGATGCTGCCCGAGGTCGACGGGTTCGAGCTCTGCCGGCAGATCCGCGAGCGGTCCCCGGTCGCGATCATCGTGGTGTCGGCCCGGGGCGGCGAGCGGGACAAGGTGACCGCGCTCAACATGGGCGCCGACGACTACATGACCAAGCCGTTCGGCATCGAGGAGCTGCTCGCGCGGATCCTCGCCACGCTCCGCCGGACCCGGCCGGCCGAGGGGACGGTCGAGGCCACCCCGTCGGCGATCGTGATCGGCGAGGTCGAGATCGACCTGGCGGGCCAGGTCGTGCGGCTGGGGGGCGAACAGGTGCACCTCACCCCGACCGAGTTCGCGCTGCTGCGGGAGCTCGCGCTGAACCGGGGCAAGCTGCTGTCGCGGGCGCATCTGCTGCGCCGGGTGTGGGGCCGCGGGTACGAGACCGAGACCGAGTACGTCCGGGTTTACATCCGGCGGCTGCGGGCTAAGCTCGAGCGGCCGGGCGGGCCGCCGCTGATCCTGACCCAGCCGCGGGCCGGCTACCGGATCGCGGTCGACTAGCGAGCGGCCGCACTGTGATCACGCTCCGTAACCATGCCTGGCCACGGTATGTCAACACGCCGCACAGCGGCACCTCACGCAAGCGCGCTATCGGGGGCTGTTACCTTAAGTGACGGTGATGTATCGTATCGTAAGCAGAAGGGGACAAGGAGGTTAACGCGCGGAAAACGAATAGGTCACAGAAAGGTCTCGGAGAGTACCTTGACCGCAGAGCGGCCATCCGTGTATTAACACTTTTTTAACGTCTTTACGAACGCGTTAACGGGAACGTTTCTCGTGACGGACTTACGATTTCCGCCAGAAGCGCCCGGTCAAAAGAGATCGGGTCATACGGATCTGGTCTCGCACATGCCCGGTTGGCATGTCGACTCAATAAGCGAGGTACACCGTTGTATTCCGTATCAGCAAAGAGAGCGGGCCTGACGGCCGCCGCCGTCTCGGCGGCGCTGCTCATCGCGGCCTGCAGCAGCAGCAGCTCTAGCTCAAGCTCCGCGCCGGCCTCGACCTCGCCGTCCGCGAGCACGAGCACGAGCGCAAGCTCAGGCAGCTCCAGCGTGCCGCAGATCTCCTACACCGGCCTGACCAACGACTTCTCGTCGATGAAGAGCCTTACGTCGATCGCCGCGGCAGGCAAGGGCAACATCACGGTGATCCTCCCGGACACCGTCTCCTCGACCCGGTACGTCGAGTTCGACGCGCCGTACCTGAAGGACGCGTTCGCCGCGGCCGGCCTCTCCTCGTCCAACTACACGGTCGAGAACGCGCTCGGCGTCGACGCGACCCAGCTCTCGATGGCCCAGTCGGCCATCACCAAGGGCGCCACCGTGCTGGTCGTCGACCCGCTCGACTCCGGCGTCGGCGCGCACATCGAGTCCATCGCCAAGGCGGCCGGCGTCAAGGTCATCGACTACGACCGGCTCACCCTCGGCGGCAGCCGCTCGTACTATGTCAGCTTCAACAACGTCCTCGTCGGCACGCTGCTCGGCGACGGCCTCGTGTCCTGCGTCGCCGCTTGGGGCGTCAAGGACCCGCAGGTCACCGTCATGCACGGTGCCACCACCGACAACAACGCGACGCTGTTCGCCCAGGGCTACGACGCCGTACTCGCCCCGCACTTCGCGTCAGGGGCGTGGAAGGACGTCTCCAACCCGCCCGGCACCTGGACGCCGGACGTGGCGCTGAGCGAGTTCCAGCAGACCTACACCGCCCACAAGAACATCAACGCCGCGCTGATCCCGAACGACGAGAACGGCGCGCCGATCATCCACTACCTCCAGGGTCAGGGCATCAAGGCCAAGACCTTCCCGACCACCGGCCAGGACGCCACGCTGACCGGCCTCGACAACATCCTGTCGGGCTACCAGTGCGGCACCGTCTACAAGCCGATCTACGAGGAGGCCCAGGCCGCCGCCGCGCTCGCGATCTTCCTGCGCGACAACGTCACGCCGCCGACCTCCTTGGTCAACGGCTCGACCCCGGACACCACGTCCAAGGTCTCGGTCCCGTCGGTCCTGCTCAAGCCGGAGTGGGTGACCACGGCGAACATGAACTCCACGGTCATCGCGGACAAGTTCGTGCCGGCTTCGCAGCTGTGCGCGGGCAGCTTCGCCGCCGCCTGCACCGCCGCCGGCATCTCCAGCTGATCTAGGTAACACCCCGTGTCCGGGGTGCGGGCGGTTCGCCGCCCGCACCCCGGATCGGTCACGTTACCGGTCCGACCGGCCACGATGTGGCCGTACGATCGAGCAGTGGCCGTGACAAATGCCGACAAACTGACGCCAAGCCGCACAAACTGGCAGTGCAACGAAAGCGCAAGGTCCGAACGGATATGACCATGAACGACGCTGAGCCGCTCCTGCGGCTGCACGGCATCGGGAAGAACTTTGGCCCGGTGACCGCGCTGAGTGACATCGACCTCGATATCCCGCCCGGACAGGTCACCGCCCTCGTCGGCGACAACGGCGCGGGCAAGTCGACGCTGATCAAGACGATCTCGGGGATCTTCGAACCATCCCACGGGGAGATGTTCTGGCAGGGGAAGCGGGTTCACTTCCACACGCCCAAGGACGCGACCGATACCGGGATCGCGACCGTCTACCAGGACCTCGCGCTGTGCGACAACCTCGACATCGTGCAGAACATGCTCCTCGGCCACGAGGTGCGCGCCAAAAGCGGGCTGCTCGACGAGATCTCGATGGAGCAGACGGCCAAGAAGACCCTGTCGGACCTGCGGGTCACCACCGTCCGCAACATCCGCCAGCCCGTCGGCTCGCTGTCGGGCGGCCAGCGGCAGTCGGTCGCCGTCGCCAAGGCGGTCATGCTCGACGCCAAGCTCGTGGTCATGGACGAGCCGACCGCTGCCCTCGGCGTCACCCAGACCGCGCTCATCCTCGAGCTCATCGGCCGTCTGTCGAGCCGCGGCATCGCGGTGCTGGTGATCTCGCACAACCTGGCCGACGTGTTCCAGGTCGCCGACCGGCTCGCCGTCCTCTACCTCGGGCGCCTGGTCTCCAGCGGCCCGCTGTCGAATTACACGACGGATTCCGCTGTCCACTGGATGACGACTGGCGCCGGCCCGGCCGCCAAGAGCGCTACGGCGCAGGACAAGGAGGGCTGAGCCTTGACGTCCGTGAATCAGGAGCCCCCGAAGCAAGACCCGCCCGGGCTGATCACGTCGCCCGACGCGTCGGCTGACCTGCTCGCCAACTCGCTGGGGGACTACCTCCGCATCGTCTCCCGGCGGATCCGCTCAGGCGAGAGCGGCGCGCTCCCCGTCATCATCGGCCTAGTCGTCGTGGTGGTCTACTTCCAGGTCAGGAACTCGCTCTTCCTCTCGCCGCTCAACCTGGTGAACCTGCTGGCGCAGTCGTCGTTCATCGTCACCCTGGGCATGGCGGAGATCTTCGTGCTGCTCCTCGGCGACATCGACCTGGCGGCCGGCTTCACCGCCGCCTGCGGCGCGGTGGTGGCGCTGTGGATGCTCGCCGACGGCTTCCCGTGGTGGGCGGCGGTCCTCGTCGCGCTCGCGGGCTGCGCCGCCTACGGGGCGCTCCAGGGGTTCATCATCGCCTGGCTCAGGATCCCGTCGTTCGTGGTGACGCTGGCCGGGCAGCTTGCCCTGTCCGGCGTGCTGCTGGTCTTGATCAACTCGGCCGGCAACATCGGCAACGGCGGCGTGATCTCGCTGCAGAACTCGGTTATCAACGACATTGAGAACGGCCACCTCAACCCGATCGCCACCTGGATCGTGATGATCGCCGTCACGGTGCTGGCCGGGGCTGTCATTTTCTGGGGCGACTTCCGCCGCCGTTCGGCCGGCCTGGTCGCCCCGCCGACCTCGGTCTCGTTCCTCAAGTCCGGGGCGATCGTCGGCGCCGGCGTTCTCGTGGCGTGGGTTGCGAACATCAACCGCGGCCGGGGGTTTCTCGTCGTCGAGGGCATGCCGTGGGGCGTGCTGGTGGTGCTCGTGATCCTCTTCGCCTGGACTGTGCTGCTGGGCCGGACCAAGTTCGGCCGGTACATCTACGCGATCGGCGGCAGCGCCGAGGCGGCCCGCCGGGCGGGCATCAGCATCGTCAAGATCCGCACGCTCGCGTTCATGCTGTGCGGACTGACCGCGGGCATGACCGGCATCATCTACGCGTCCTACCTGGGGTCGATCTCCACTGACGTCAACGGCGGCCAGAACGTGCTGAACGCCGTCGCGGCGGCGGTCATCGGCGGCACCAGCCTCTTCGGCGGGCGCGGCAAGATGGTCCACGCCGTCATCGGCGGCCTGGTGGTCGGCGTCATCTACAACGGACTCGAACTGCTCGGCCTGTCGGCGTCGGCCCAGCTCATCTGGACCGCGCTGGTGCTGCTGGCGGCCGTCATCGTCGACCGGGTCACCCGCCGCGGGTCGACTACCTGACGTTGATGCTGGCTGGTCTTTAACCGCCGGGCGCCCGTGAATGATTAACGATCACGTTAATCGTTTGCGGGCGTTCGGCGTCTCGGGCGTTCGGCGTTCCGGCGGAAGGGAGATGATTGAGCGTGGCTGAGCGGCGGGGGCGACGGCCCGCGAGATCGGGTGAGCCGCGGGTGGCCGTCCACCGGGAGGTGCGGCTGGGCGGGGCCGAGCTCGTCCCGGATATCGATCGAACGGACGCGTGGTTGCTGTTCGTGGACGGCGTCCCGCAGAGCGGGGTAGACCTCGGCGATCCTTCGTACTTGGAGTTCGAGTACATCCGTCGGATCGGGCACGTCGTCGATCTGGCGTTCCCCCCTGGCTCCCCGGTGCACGTGCTGCACCTGGGCGGCGGGGCGCTCACCCTCCCCCGCTACATCGCGCACACCCGGCCGGGGTCGCGGCAGCTGGTGGCGGAGGTCGACGACGCGCTGACCGAGTTGGTCCGGGCGCGGCTGCCGCTGCCGTCCGGGCACCGGATCCGGGTCCGCGCGGCGGACGCCCGGGAGGTCGTCGAGTCGGTCCGGCCGGGCAGCTACGACCTGGTGATCGCGGACGTGTTCGCGGGCGCGGTGACGCCGCCCCGGCTGACCACGGCCGAGTTCGCGGCCGCGACGGCGCGGGCGCTGCGGCCGGGCGGGGTTTACGCGGTCAACGTCGCGGCCGGGCTGCCGCTCGACCCGGCCCGGTCGGCGGTGGCCACGGCCCGCACCGCTTACAGCCAGCTGTGCATGATCGCGGAGGCGAGCGTGCTCAAGGGGCGGCGGCGGGGGAACCTGGTGATCGTCGGCAGCGACGCGGCGCTGCCGCTGGCGGGGCTGGAGCGCGCTTGCGCCTCTGATCCGTTCCCGGCCCGGCTGGTGACCGGCGAGGAACTGCGGCGTTTCGTGTCCGGGGCGCCGGTGGTGACGGATGCGGCGGTGGCCGTTAACACCACAGCGTCGGATGAGACCTCTCCGCAGCCAACGAACTGGTAACGCGCCCGATTCGCCGTATTCGGGTGGGGTTGTTCTTCTAACCTGGGGGCATGGACTTGCCCCCTTCTGGCTGGTATCCCGATCCTTACGGAACCCCCGATCTGCTTCGGTGGTGGGACGGGTTGAACTGGACCCATCACACGCACCCGGGTGTGGACGCGGTCG
>Ga0302326_10027610_pt1 | contig 11442 bp, 9 predicted proteins | sample Palsa_T0_3_FD_202264 | JGI IMG/M metagenome (GOLD analysis project Ga0302326, IMG submission 202264) | Peat permafrost microbial communities from Stordalen Mire near Abisko, Sweden - Palsa_T0_3 | ecosystem: Environmental > Terrestrial > Soil > Palsa > Peat permafrost | place: Sweden: Abisko...
AAGACCTAGCTGTGCAATAGAAGTTTCCGTCCGTGGCGAGAATCAATCCGGCATAGGGGAGGGCTCCGTGGGCGCCGTCGAAGTTGCGAAGGGTTGTGAGCGTGCCGGACGGAGTGATCTTGAAGACCGTGCCATACGTATTGCTCCCGCCCGATGAGGTCGTCCCGTAGAAGTTACCATCTGTGCCCTGGACAAGGGACACGTAATACGGGTTCGCGCCGTTAGTCCGATCGAAATTCTGCGGTGTGGTAAAGGTCTGTGCAGACGATGCGATCGCGGCGCAGTTCGATAGAAGGATGATGAGAGGTCTTTTCCAGCATAAGCATTTGTCCATATAGCCCTCATTTTCGGTCGAGATGTTTGGATTATACTGAACCGCCGAGGCTTCCGCCCGATAATTATGCGGGAAGGCGAAGTCACGGGTACCGGTACTGCCCTGCGGAACAGCGGAGGCTTTGGCCACCCATCGCGTCCGTTTGGCGCACGCGGCAGAGACATTTGAATTGGGATAATCGCAACCTGGCAGGGAAGTGGAGCGCAGCCGGTTCAGCGTCGCGGCAGAGACGTTTGAATTGGGATAATCGCAACCTGTGCCGACCAGACCAGACAACGCCGCCAGCCCGGCTGTTTCCAGGAGACAACGCTTCCAGCCGGGAATGGTGGCACGCCTCCGGCCCACACGCGATTCCGACACCATTCCTGGCGCAATATCGGTAGCCTTACGCCCTTTACCTCGGGCGGCGGCGACAGTAAGAGCGGGCCACGGGGTCCGCCCCAATAGCAATTAGCGCGTGAAGCGGGTCGCTTTGCGTGCCGCGTGCCGCTCCAAGGCCAGCTCGATCAGCCGGTCCACCAGCGCGGAGAACGGAAGCCCGCTCTGCTCCCACATCTTGGGATACATGCTGATGGAGGTGAAGCCGGGGATGGTGTTGATCTCATTGAGGTAGAGCTTGCCGGTGGCGGACTCCAGCAGGAAATCGACGCGCGCCATGCCTTCGCATTCGACCGCGCGGTAGCATTCCACAGCCAGGCGCCGCAATTCGGCCGTCTGATCCGCCGGCAGATCCGCGGGCAAACGGAACTGCGCGCGATCGAGGACGTATTTGTCTTCGTAGTCGTAGAATTCCTTCGAAGGCAGAATTTCGCAAGGCAGGGAAGCCACCGGATGGTCGTTGCCCAGCACCGCGCATTCGAACTCGCGCCCAGCGATCGACCGCTCCACGATGATCTTGCGGTCAAACTCGGCGGCCAGCCGCATGGCCGGCTCCAGTTCGGCGGGCGTGTGAACCTTCGATATTCCCACCGAGGAGCCCAGGTTAGCCGGCTTCACGAAGACCGGAAACGGAAAGCCTTTCGCAATCGGCGCGGGATCCAATGCATGCCTCGCCTGAGTGATATACTCCACCACTGGCAGGCCGCGCTCGATGCAAATGCGCTTCATCATCTCCTTATCCATGGAGACGGCCGAAGCCAGCACCGCGGCGCCCACGTAGGGCAGGTCCGCCAGCTCCAGCAACCCTTGTACCGTGCCGTCCTCGCCGAACGTGCCGTGTAAAACGGGAAACACCACGTCTATTTCCGGCTGCGCGCCCGGCTCCGGCAGGATCGGTTCGGGCGACCATTTGCCGGCCTGATCGATGAAGTAGTCGACCACGTCATAGCGGTCGCGGTCCAGTGCCGCCGTGATGGCTTTCGCCGAACGAATGGAAACTTCGTGCTCACCGCTGCGTCCGCCGTAGATTACGGCGACTGTGATCTTCATAGGATCTTTTTGCCCATGGCCGACATAATCATTTCGACTGCCAAATCCGCCGTGCGGTTGATCTCGTCGATCACAGGGTTCACTTCTACGACTTCCATTGACACCATGCGCCCGTTATCGGAGATCAGCTCCATTGCCAGATGCGCCTCGCGGTAGGTGGCGCCACCGCGGACGGGAGTGCCCACGCCGGGCGCGAACTGCGGGTCCACCCAATCCATATCGAGCGAGAGGTGGAATCCGGCGGTGTCGTCGGTGGCGATGCGGAAGGCTTCGTCCATGACGGAGCGCAGGCCGCGCTCATCGATGTCGCGCATGGTGAAGGCGCTGACGCCGGTGTCGCGCACGTGGCCCTTTTCGAGCGCGTCCACGTCGCGCAGGCCCACCAGCACGGTTTTGCGCGGATTGACCTTCGGCGCGTAGCCCAGCAGATTGGTGAGCTCGGGCGGACCGAGACCCACGCAGCACGCTAGCGGCATGCCGTGTACGTTGCCGCTGGGCGAGGTCTCGGGTGTGTTCATATCGGCATGCGCGTCGATCCAGATAAGTCCGATTTCCTGCTTCTTGCGGCGGAAATGACGGGAAACGCCGGCGACCGTGCCCACCGCCACGGAATGGTCGCCGCCAAGCACCAGGGGGATCTTCTTTTTGGTGAGGGCGCGATCCACCATCAGGGCCAGGCGTTTGCAGGCGAGCGCGATTTGGGGAAGGTACTTGGCGCGATCGGGACCTTCCGGCAGACTTTCCGGCTGGTCCACGGGGACGTTGCCGAGATCGTTGACGTGGAAGCCCAGGGCGGCCAGACGCTTATTCAGGTTGGCTACGCGGATGGCGGAGGGACCCATGTCCACGCCGCGGCGGTCTTGGCCGAGGTCGAGGGGCGCTCCGATGATGGCGATGTGGGGATGGTGCATGGGCCATGGATGAGTTTATCGCAATGGGTTGGGGCAGTGCGCAGCGGGGCTTGGGCGTTCTGCGTTACTGTACCAGAGCGAATGCCGAGCCGTAGCCCTGGCCATCAACGTCGAGGGCGCCTGTGGCGCCATAGAGCGCCCCGTCCTTGCCTATCGTAAGCCCGGGACTGACATAGCCAATTTCTGTGGCTGGGGTAAAGTTGTAAAGTATGATCTCAGTCCAAGCCCCGCCGGGAGATGCCGGCGGAGTAAGCGAGTATGCCGTGCCGCATCCACACGTGCCGGTTCCACCGCTGGATGTCGTACCATACAACACGCTGCGACCACTGGGTCCAGTGCCTATCACCACCCCTTGCGGACTCGCGCCGTCGGTTGGCCCACCCCCGAAGCTATACAGCGCGTTCTCAATCCACGCTCCGTCCGGAGATGCCGGCGGAGTTAGCGAGAAGAGGGTGCCGCAACCCGCCTGGCTGCAGGCCGTACCAGTTCCGCCAACTCCCGTCGTGCCGTATAGCACTCCGTCCCTGCCGATCGCCAAGCCTGGGCTGGGATAAGAGACGGGAAACCCAGAGCCCTCGTAGCCGAAACTGTATAACACCTTCTCGGCCCAAGCCCCACCCGGGGAACGCGGCGGGGTTAGCGAAAACACTGACCCCGCGTTGCTGGCTCCGCCGCTGGAGCTCGTACCATAAAGTTCGCCGCCCGTGCCAATCGCCAGGTTTTGGGGGCCACATCCCTCGCTGCCTGTCCCTGGGAAACTGTAGAGTACTGCCTCGGTCCAGGCGCCGCCGGAAGTCGCGGGCGGTGTCAGCGAGAACACCGTGCCACACAGCGATTCGAGAGCAGTTCCACCCCTCGCGGTGGTGCCATAGAGCACCCCGCCCCTACCGATCGCGAGGCTCGAGGCGGGAAGATTCCCGTCCTCGCCATCGAAACTGTGGATTACGGCTTCGGTCCACGCACCGCCTGGAGACGCGGGCGGCGTCACCGAGAACACCGTGCCGCACCCCGTGAACTCCTGTTGGCAGGTTTCAAGACTCCCGCCATACTGGGTGGTGCCGTAGAGCACCCCGCCGCCGCCGATTGCAACGCCAGCGCCGGGATAGCTCCCATCGAGGTACGACGAGCCGAACACGTGGAGCACGTGTTCGGTCCACGCGCCTCCGGGAGACGCAGGCGGTGATAAGGAAAACACGGTCCCGGTTTCGTTGCCGTCGGTGGTGCCAAAGAGCACGCCACCGGTAGCGATTGCCACGCCTGCGACGGGAGGGCCGCCCCTCTCGGGATTGAAGCTGTAAAGCGTCTCCAACTCCCAGGACGTCGTTTGAGCCGAGGCATACGAAGTGAAAATCAGGAGCGCTGTTAAACGCGTTCCGCCAGTTGTGACGGCACGCCGGATGTTCATTTAGCGATTATGGGCGCGCGCATGGCGTATGTCAAGGTGTGTCGGTCCATGAGGTGCTAACCGCAGTCGGGACCGAATCGGGCGCCCCCGCAAGCCGGGCATGGTAAGCAAGCATTCTAGCCGGCGGATCTACGTCGGCCGCATGGAGAAGCGCGGCCGGACTGATCTACTCGGTGGATGAGGCGGCAATCGAAAGGTCCAATGATCCCCGCCACGACTTCTACGCTAGTCCGACAGTTGGAGAACTAATCGCCCAATAGCGAAAAGAGCCGCTTCGCGATCCCAGGGTTCTGCTGGGCGACGCCCGAAGACGAGCAAATCGAGGAGTTCCTGGCCGCCGTTCGGCAGTGGCTTGTGAAAGCGAGGCGCCATGGACGAGTTTATCGCACGGTGAGGCTGGGGGGGTAACGCAAGGTCCATCGTCGGATCTTGGCAGCCCCGCTCGCGAAACTACGCTCGGCGACCTGAATCGATGCCCGGCCCGATAGAAAAGGGGTCGGCGCGCTTTGGTTCGGTCAGCTTGCGTTGCCGCCGTCGGCAATGAGCCTGAGAAACACCTCCGCCCGGTCAAGCAGGATGAAGCCTCCTCCAGACGGGTTCGTGTTCTGTTTCAGCGCCTTTGCGTGCTGTTCTGCCGCGGCGATCAGCCGAGGCGCGGAAGCTTTCCGCAGATTCCCAAGACGGCATTCGGCGCGACACCCTGGACATTTGGCACCGGCAAAGTATGGATTGCTGCCGAAGGCAGGTGCCAGTACGGTCGACGGCATCGCGTAGCTGCCTCAACACGAGCACATCGTCGTCTGTCAGGTCCATTGCAATCCGCATCATTTCCTCGGTCCGGTCAGCGGGCGGTACGGGCTCGATTCGGAGGGACGAGCAAAGGATCTTCGCTATCCTCTCGATCCCCGGCTTCCCTCGTGTTGCCCGTGCCTTCCGGTCAGCGTCGAGGAGTAGTGCCGGCCAGTCCGTGGCCAGGTACTCCCGCTGCTTCTATTTCGAGTTGGTTTTCGAGTCCACGCAGAATCGGTGGCCTCTTGCGAGCCGGTCCCGAATCGCCGCGACGTTCTCCCGGCGCTCCGCGTATTTCTCGTAATCGAGGTCGAAGAGAAAGCCGTAGGCGCGGTCGGCGGGTGGCGCGGCGTAGCCGAAGCTCTGAATCAGATCGCGGGCCTTCTTTGCCAAGACGTCGGGTGAATTTTCGAAGGGCGTCTGCCGCAGCACGTTGGCCTTAGTGCCTAACACGACCGCCGCTGCCAGCCCCACCAGGATCAACGCCAGCCAGATGACGGCCGCGCGCACCGAAAATCCCTCGGTATCGCCCGAGGCGGCGACCATCCCCGGCGTGGGCGTATCTCCCGCAGCCAGGGCAGCGGCCAGAGGATCGCCGCCCGGCAACGCCGCGGCCACGGCCAGCGCCGATGCGGGACGACTGCGCGGGTCCACATTCAAACAGCGGACGATTACGCGCTCGACCAGGGGATCGATGTCTTTCACACCGGAGGTGACGCTGGCAGGCGTGATACGCTCGGACCCGTTTTCGAAAGCCCGCTTGCCGGTGAACATTTCATGCAGCACCAGCCCCAGCGCGTACAGGTCGCTGCGCACCGAGGCTTCCTTGCCGGCCAGTTGCTCCGGGGCCATATAGGCCGGTGTGCCCTCGCGGACGTTGGTTCCGTCCAGTTGTCCGGCCAGCGCCGCCAGACCGAAATCGGCGATCAACACCTGCCCCCGGCCGTCGATCATGATGTTGGCCGGTTTCAGGTCGCGATGCAGCACGCCCTTGTCGTGCGCAGCCGCGAGGCCCGCGCACAGCTTGCGCGCGATCTCCACGGCTTTATCGGGCGGCAAGCGTCCGATGCGCCGCAGCAGGGAGTGGAGGTTCTCGCCATCCACGTACTCCATCGAGAGGAACGTGGAATCGTCCGCTTCGCCGATATCGTACACCCGGCAGACGTTGGGGTGCGACACCTGGCGCGCGATGCGCGCCTCGGCGTGGAAGCGCGCGAGCATTTGCTGGTTCTTGGCGGTGGCTTGCGGCAGGAACTTGAGCGCCACGGGCTGGCCCAGCTTAAGATCGTTGGCCCGGTACACTTCGCCCATGCCGCCCTGGCCAAGGAGTCCGAGGATGCGGTAGCGCTCGGCGAGGATCGTGCCGGGAGGGAATCGGCCTTCCTCCGAGGGGCGGGAAGGCGTAGGCGTCGCCGCCTGCGGCATGGCGTCGGTGAGCAGCTCGGATGCCGATCCCAATGCCGTACCGCAGGACCCGCAGAAGCGGTTCGGTTCGGGGTTTTCGGCGGAGCAGGAGCGGCACCGGGCCATTGGGACTCACTCTGCACGGGTGGCGCTGGGTCGGTTCATTATCCGGCCCACACTGGCAGTCGCGGGCCGAAGGAGCGCGTGTAAATGCTTGATCGAAATGGCCGGATGGGCGCTTATTGAATCCGATTCTTAATCCAACATCCCATTCCTCAGAAAGGACAGAAGGCTTACACGGAGACGCAGGAACGGGCCGATTGAGGCGTGGCTGACGCCGAGGAATTGGCGATGGCCTGTTTTGGTCAGCCTCCCCTGCCAAGCTGCTTGATTTCGGTCATTGGTTAGTGAGCGCGGTATCTCGGGACTTCTCTCAGCTCGCGCGGCCATCGCGAAATGCCCGGAACCACGTTCGGATATCCTCGGCGAGTAATTCCGGCTCTTCCATCGCCGCGAAATGACCGCCACGCGGCATTTCGGTCCACCGTTGCACATTGAAGAACCGCTCTGTCCAATCGCGCGGCGGCTGACTGATATCCTTCGGGAAAAGCGCGAAGGCAGCGGGCACGCTGGATGGACCGGCCCACTTCTTCATCCCCTCCTTTATCCAAGTCAGCGCGCCCGCGTTCGCGTAATCGTAGTACAGCAGAAACGACGTACCAATCGATTCAGTTGCCCAGTAAATCATGACGTGGGTCAGGAGTTCATCTTTGGTAAACCGCGATTCAATCTCGCCGCCACAATCGCTCCAGTCCGCGGAATTTTTCCACGATCCATGCGGCCAGCCCTGCCGGCGAGTCGTTGAACCGTGAGCGAGACTCTGCGGCTTGGTGGACTGGATCAGGGCGTACGCTCCTTCTTTTACAACACCCAACGGGCGAGCATCGCCACCGTCCGTTGCCCTGGACTACTGGGGCCGGCGCCGTCGCAGATCCCACAGTCCGCGCGCCGAGAGGATCAAGGTGAAGCCCCCCAGCCCGCCGAGCGCCCAGAGTGTCCAGACGAAGAAAAAGCCGCCGGGGGATTTGGCGATCTCGCCGTAATGTGCCCCCCTCATGTGGATGACGGGCATGGCTGCCGCGAACAATCCGATGAGCAGCATGATGACGTGCCCCGATCGCCGTTCGGGGAGCACGAGTGTCCCGTAGAGGAAGACCGCGAGGATGAGCAGCGCAGTGTTTGAGCTCTCGGCCTTCGATATCCCACGAACGATGTCGTCCGTAATGTGAAGCGTCAGGAAGAGGATCGAGAGCAGAGACGCGACGGTCAACATGGTGTTGTGTTTCATTGGAAAGTCTCCTTATTGGATTTTATTGTGCCTCATTGCCCTGCTGCCTTTGCCTACTCCGTCCAGCGCTGCTCGTTCACACCAAACACCAGGAGCGACAGCGTATTTGAGAACCCGGCGAAAACGGCGAAACTCACGATTTAGCCAGCAATTCGGTTATGCAAGCGGCTCGTACAAGTAGGCCAGCCAACCCATCCCCCACTGCCGCTAAGACGCACAGGATGTGAGGAAGAAAGGTGGATCTGGAGACCAGATCGCCTTAAAAGACGGTAAACACCTTCTCGTTGTTCAAGATATTTGGCGCGGCCCGTTCCGGGCCTCCGCGATGCGGCGCACTAAAATGGCAGCCGTCCCAGCAGCGAGCGACGGCATCTTTTTCGCCGTTGCGAAGGTGACGCGACAGTGCCAGGCGCGCACCACTACATCCATCTCTCTCAGCAACCGACAGTCGTCAACGCGATTCCGGAGGTAGTGCATGCGAGCCGGGGAAGAACGGCGGCATCGACCGTTCCGCGAGATAGGTAACGATCAGTCGCGAAGTGTTTACCGATGCGTTCGCTTCGGGCGGAATACGCGCTACTCGTACAAAGCTCGGATTTGGCCGACGCGTCCGAAGTCGTTGTGGGAAGTTTCGCGTGGAAGTGACCCATGCTGCCGTCCGTTCGCGGTCAACTCCTGGATGACGGCGCATCGGAAGTTATCCACATGAGCGGGAAATGCCCTACGCGTAGAATTGAGGAGCACGATCTGCTGGCGCTGGGTCGGTTCCTTGTCCGGCCTACAGCTGGCAGTCGCGGGCCGATTGACTGCGTGTAAATCCTTGATAGAAATGGCCGGACGGGCGCTGCTAATGGCGATCTTCTAACGGAGCACGCGTCTATGAAAACTAGCCGCGATTTTCCAACGGGTTAGCGTCTCGTTGATGATAAACGGAGCACAAAATGGTCAACTGGCTCTAAGTTATAGAAAAGATGGAGCGGGAGACGGGACTCGAACCCGCGACGTCCAGCTTGGGAAGCTGGCATTCTACCACTGAATTACTCCCGCACCCGGGGTTCAGCCACACTATAGCATAGTCACTTCCAGCAGCGCCCATCCGGGCAGCGAGGCGGGCTGGTTGTTCAAGAACACGATGCGGCGGGTTTTGGGGAATGGCAGGTTCGAACCGATCGCCTTGCCATACAGCGACACCTGCTGCAGAATCTGGCGGTAGGTGGGATCGCCGGTATCGAGCCATGCGCTCTTACCTAGCAGGCCGCCGCCCCAGCCGAGCGACAGGAGGCACTGGCCGGCCTGCCGCGCATCGGCCAAGCGTTGCTCCAACTCGCCGATTTGGCCGGCGAGCAGATCGAGGCCCGTCCAAGCGGCATATTCCTTGTGCGCCATCAGTAGCCGCGCGGCATAGTCGTTGGCCGCTTCGAAGATGCGGCGGCGACCGAAGGATTCCTGCCAGCGAATCGCCCGGCGGATCTCCGGCTGATTGAAGAACGTCTTCTCCTGCCAATCGCCCTCGAAACTGAAGCCAGGAGGCGCCATCTCGGCGAAGACCGGCGTGCTATCGTCGGGGCGCGAACCATCCACGGCTCCGCGCGGAATCTGCTTCCAACCGAGCGCGTAAGAGCCGCCGCGGGGCTGCAACGTGGAGACGCGCAGCAGATACACTTTGAATCCCGCATGGGTTACCGGCGCGGAATCCGCCACGCTCACGAGGCGCATGCGGCTCACTCCGGCATTGCCCAGAGCCTGCTCTTCCGGGATCTCCGCCAAGCGCCGCGGCACGCGCTCGCCCTGGGTTCTGGCGGCCACTTCGTTCAACATGCCGCTCTTCCAATGGGCGCTGACCATGCCGGTGCGCAGCGCACCCTTGATGGCCGTTCCAGGCAGATACGGTCCCGAAGCGCCGGTGGAGAACGTGGGGATGTGCAGGCTATCGCCGCTAGCGCGATTCCAATAAGCGGAATAGGCCGGCGATTCGAACGGAATGCGGCGGCCCGCGAAGTTCTGCGCAAAGCCGCCCCAAGAGGCGAAATCCAACTTGTCGGCGCGCTTCAGTTGCGCCAGGTATCCATCCAGGCGCGGCCCCTTCGCCAGCAAGCGGAAGATGCGCCACTGGTCGAGCACGTTCACCTGATCCTTCCACACCATGTAATCGATGGGCGAAAGCTTGCGTCCGTCGCCAACCAGCAGAGGCGTCAGACAAGTCAGGCGATACCTCATGCCGCCCCCTCACGGTCGCGGCTCAGACGAGGCAATGGAATCGACAAGGCGAAGCCGGCGCGAAACACAGGGTGCGCGAAACCCTCCGGCGCTACATCGGGCGCAGCACCGCGGATCGTATCGCCCGCCACCAGCACGGAGCCTTCGGTGATCATCTGCAACTGTTTCTTGCGCTGGCCGAAGCCGGCTGGACTGTCGATACGGCCGCCACGCGCGATCACGGTGTAGTTGCCGCGCTTCCAATCGACAGTGTCGTCCAGGCCGGGTGTGAACAGGGAGAGCAGCCAGTGGGAAGTGGGGGCGGCATCCGCCTCAGGTACCTCTTGAGCGGGCGAGGGGGCGAGTGGGGTACCGGGCGAGTCCGTTGGGGAAGGATCGGGCGATTCGCTGAGCACGAGATCCGGGAGGGAACCTTCTACGAAGTCGGGCTGCGCGCTACGTCCCCAGCCGCGCGAGCGTTCGCCGCCGAATCCGGAATCCGCCAACAGGCGGAGCGCGCCGCGCACCGGTTCAGACCAGCGCGCATGCGCCTCGTCACCCAAAAACGACACGATGGCCCACAATCCTGCATTGCGGCGGAATTCGATGCAGGCCGTCGAGTGCCGCTCGGCATTGCCCGTCAGCCGATCAATCGCCGCGCTCCATCGCACGTTGGTGCGGAATGGTCCCGGCTGCCCCGCCGGCAGGAGACACTGGCTGGCGCCATCCACCGTCCACTGGTCTTCATGCAACGGCTGCCCGCCCAGCAAAGCCGCCACCAAGTGCAGCGGAATGAACCGCGCACTCTTCCAGCGCGTTTTGATGGCACCGACGCCACCAATGGGAGGCCAGATGCTGCGCGGCGGCACGATGAAAGCGGTCTCGCCCAGAAAGGGGAAACAGGAACTGAAGCGCACGGCCGGCCCTTCGTGGTGGCGGGCGGTGGCGTCCAGCCAAGCGTCGCGCATGCCCAGCGAGGACATGGCGGCAGTCACGGCGGCGTATAACGAGTCGCTGTGATAGATCGGATCGACGCGATTGCGCGCGCCCGAATCCGGTCCCGAGCGCCAGGGGCCAGCGGGATGGAGTTTGACGATCAGACCAATATTCAAGCCAGGATTCATTACTCCTCGTGCAGAAACCCGAACGCGGCCTCCTGGAAGCCGGTTTGTAAAGCGGCCAGATCGACGCCTGCTCCCAGATCCTTCTGCGGGGCGCCGGTGGCATAGTAATTCTTGCCGCGCCAAGTCAGCTTCAGGTTGGCTAGGCGTACGCGGCCGCTGCCGCGCGAACCGCCGCCGCCCAGGCTGTCGTCCTCCAGCAGGCGCAGGCCTTCCAGCACGCGCAGGAACAGGGGCGCGTCTTCCTCGCACAGCACGTCCATGACCAGGCGAACGCGGAAGCGCGCCCCTGCGGGCACGCGTTCCAAAGTGCGCGGATTGGCCTGCGAGGTGATGCGGTCGATGGCGTTTTCGCTCTTCACCTCGGTCAACTCGTCGTCCAGGTTCTCGCGCATCTGCGCGGTAATGCTGTCCGGATCGAGCGGCGCATCGTACACCGCGAGGCGCGCTGGAGTGGCTTGCGAGCTTTCGAGCGAATGGCCGCCGGCGCGGTCCATACGGCCTGG
>Ga0302326_10027612_pt1 | contig 11442 bp, 10 predicted proteins | sample Palsa_T0_3_FD_202264 | JGI IMG/M metagenome (GOLD analysis project Ga0302326, IMG submission 202264) | Peat permafrost microbial communities from Stordalen Mire near Abisko, Sweden - Palsa_T0_3 | ecosystem: Environmental > Terrestrial > Soil > Palsa > Peat permafrost | place: Sweden: Abisko...
AACGTGGAGTGGCGATCAGTGAGTTCTACACATCTATACTCTTGACCAAGATGCTGACGCCCTACGCGACGAGCTACGTTGATCTACAATCACCTGCCGGAGCCGGTACAGTGTTTTGGTCTACAACTACGATGGTTTGATTTACGCGACGGATGAATCTCGAATGCTCGCGGAGATGGGTGACACCACCTTTCAATTGGGTTCGGTCCATACGACATCTCATCGCGCGCTTGTCACAGGAACTTTGTACGGTCAACTCCTTAACGCGAGTATGAACGAAACGCTTCCGGGCTGTGTCGATTGCGCGCTTCAGCCTTATTGTGGTGCAGACCCGGTCTTTCACCATAAAACTCAAGGTGACATCTACGGTCACCGGCCGACGAGTGGTTTCTGCCATCGCAACATGGAAGTAATGAAGCACTTGTTCAACCTACTGGGAGACGCAGACCATGACACGCGACGGATACTGTTTGGATGGATCAACGGTTCAAAACCGTTGGTGGCTGCCACTCCGGAGTTGCTCCAATGAGACTCACGACAGCGGGGCGAGGAGTTGGATTTGACGTTCCAGTTGTCGGTGAGGTTGTCACTTCGCCGACTGTCCAGCCGGTCTCCCGGCGTGGAACTAAGGTTTATGTCGGATCTCTAGAAAGATGCGTTTCGGATCTGGCCGGTTATAAAGCGATTATATCCACCGACGGCGCGAATAAGGCCGATGAGCTTTTCCAGACGATAAATGTTCCGGTGATCCACTCGGTTCGACACGTCGAACACTTCAGAGAGCGAGACGTAGTTGTCATTAATCCGACGGACGGGTTCATACGTACTGTATACCGTCCTGACTCGTTCCACAACACTCTATTCATGACCGAGCGGTGTAATAGCAACTGCTTGATGTGCTCTCAGCCGCCAAGGGACGCGGATGATACTGAGCATTTCTATACCATCAACCGGCAAGTCATCAACTTTATTTCGCCCAGCACCTCATATCTCACCATAACTGGTGGCGAGCCCACGATTCTCGGAGCGCGATTGCTTGGTTTATTATCCGAATTGAAGTGCCACGTACCCGGCACGCACATACATCTCCTGACCAATGGTCGAATATTTGCATGGCGTCAATTTGCCCGTATGCTCGCGGCTGTCTCTCACCCACGCCTGAGCCTAGGCATACCCCTATACTCTGATTTTGCTCAGGATCACGATTATATCGTTCAGGCCAGAGGAGCATTTGACCAAACCGTTCTGGGACTTCAACAGCTTGCTCGTTGGCGAATATCCACTGAGATTCGGATCGTTTTACACAAGCTTTCTATTCCAAGATTGGCCAACTTAGCGGAATATATCGTTCGTAATCTGCCATTTTCCTCGCATGTTGCCCTCATGGGTCTTGAGCCGACCGGCTATACACCACGGAACAGGGAGCAGTTGTGGATTGATCCAACGGAATATCAAGATCAACTGGAGCGCGCCGTCGAGACTCTGGTATTTGGCGGACTTTCAGTTTCGGTTTACAACACGCCGCTGTGTTTACTCAGGCCCAACCTGTGGCAGTATGCCAAGCGGTCGATCTCGGATTGGAAAAACATATTTCTTCCCGAGTGTCAGAAGTGCGGTGTCCTCGAACAGTGTGGAGGATTGTTCCAGTCGGGTGAACGCATGCACAGCGGTCATATCCGCGCGCTACTGAACTTTCCACAGAATTCGGGGGCCCCTGACGCCCATTCGTTACAACTCAGCGGCCTGCCAGCGTCGACGCCCGTATAGTGGCTGTGGCACTACCAAGTTCATCGTGATCACCCATTCCAAGAAAACGATGGAATCGGCGCAGGCGATTTATGGGGTGACGACGCAGGAAGCCAGAGTGTCCAAGCTGGTTTCGCTGAAATTCCACCACGCGGAAGCGCCGGCGGCCTGAGAGCTACTCGCCGGCCAGCGCTTCGAGTGATTCGATCCATTCGCGGAAATGCTGGCACTCCTCGCGCATAATTGGGATTCCGACCGCCGCTGCGGCTTGCGCACCCTCAATGACCTTTCGGTAGTTTGGGCACACGGCGAGAACGCGTTTTGACGGAGCGGTTCCGGGATCGTTGTTGATGTCCTCGGGTGACTCGAATTCATCACGGATGTCCTGAAACCGTCGCTGCAGATTTGGACGGTTTATTCCTGTAGCGAATGCGGCTGGATCGCTGAACAAAATCGCTTCATACTCGTGAAGCTGCAGATAGGGGATGAAACGCCGGTCTGCCCGCAGATCCGGTATTTCCTCGCAGATATCCTCCTTTACGGCCTGCTCGACATGTCGAACCTTCGCTATGCTAGAGAGATGGTCAGGTGGAGGATGACCAGGAAAGCCCGGTCCAAGGCCGTAGAGATCGATCATCGTAGAGCAATAGGCGCCACGGTCCTGTTTGAGTACGGCCAAAACGTCGCGCTTCACACGCGAGTAACTCGTGCGGCCCCCTTTATGACCCGGCGTGCCCAGAAGGATTGGCGTCGAATGCACATTGCTTCCCCACAATACTTCGGCCAGCACATTCCTGACGAAGGATTCTTCAGTCTGGCCCTCTACCACCACGTAAAGCCTGATCACGAATTACCATTGCCACCTTGCGGAACGAGATCAGGTAGACGCTCATTGCTGGGACGGCCCCCAAGAACATTCTTCTGCCAGAGTTCCCCAAGGGTGTATTCCTGAAGCCATTCGGAAAGATCATCCGAATTCAGCCGGCGGAAGGTTGACTCGCTATGCGCCCGGTCGACGATTATGATGTCCTCCGGTGTAAATTCGTTCAGGAGCGGGGCTGACTGCGTAGAAATGATGATCTGCTGGTAGACGTATTTCCCGGAGCTTTTGATGGTTTGGCGGAACAGGTTTCCGAGAAGGGTGAGTGCATACGGATGCAGCCCAAGTTCCGGTTCGTCGAAAAGCATGGTCGGCGGCGGGTTCGGCTGCAACAAGACTGTGGTCAGACAAATGAAGCGTAGCGTCCCGTCAGAGAGTTGATTTGCTCTAAATGGATGATCGGAGTCGCGCTGCCGCCATTCGAGCTGGATCATTCCCTCGTTCCCCGGCATCGGGCGAAGGAGAAAATCATCGAAGAAAGGCGCGGCCAGCCTAACGACATCACGAATTTTGAGGTACTGCGTGTGGCTGGTCTGGCTGATCCGATAAAGGAAAGGAGCAAGATTCTCGGCGTTCGGCCCGAGCGCGATATTGTTGTTGAGAGCGTGGGGGCGCCGGACGCCAGCGCTGAAGCTTGTATCGTGGAAATGATATACGACCCAACTGGATATTGCGTTAAATACGTAGTGCGGGACGCCCTTCGCCGCTCCCCAGGTCCCCGGGTCATCTTTCTTGTCCTTTAATTTTGCTTCGGCATGCCCGGAGCCGAGAGCTGTGCGGTCGTTGGTGAAATTACCGTAGAATATAGTGAATTCGTCGGAGAATACCAACCGGCCATCGTGCGTCGGCACCAGCGAGAACTCATACCCATTCTTGCCGAAATGAAGCTTTGCCGTAAGCTGCGGTGTTTCCTTCGGGCCGAGGAAGAGGCAACTGTCGGCTCCGCCCTCGACAGCAATCGCCATTTGTAACCTCTGCTGGATGAGGTCGCGAAGAAGACGGAAGAAGCTAACGAAGTTGCTCTTTCCGGCACCGTTAGCCCCGATGAGGACATTGAGCGCACCAAGCTCAAAGTCCTCAAGTTTCCTGATGGATTTGAAGCCTTCGATCGTGAGCTTCTTGATGGTGTCGGCCATGGGCTCAGCCCCAGCATACCGGAAACATCAACGCCGCCGCCAGGACGGTCGCTCTCCACCTGGTCAATCCGTTCGCGAGTCGGAGAGCCCAGAGCAGGCGACTGGATCGATCAACATACGGGGTCCTTCGGCTTATGTTGGCGCTTATCGGTTCCAGACCTGTGATGATGCTGCCCGTGGACAACGGAAAGCGAAAACCGTCCCCCACCCCACCTTGGCTATCGCCACCGGGACCGCCGCCTGACTCAAACTCTCGCCGCGTGAGTACCCGCACAAAAGCACTCGACGTGCTGCCTAATCCGCGGCGATGGAGAACAACTTTCGAATTGGTAATTAAAAGCGCAAAGTGTCCACGGGAATTGCCGGTCTGGACTTTGTCTTTTCCGGCGGCTACCCGGCGAGCCATCTTTGACCTTGTCGAGAGCGACCCCGGAACCGGTAAAACGACGATGGCTCTCCAGTACCTGCTGGAAAGGCGAGGTCTGGGCGAGCCGGTCTTGTACCTAACGCTGTCCGAAACGAGGGAAGAACTGTGCGGCGTGGCGGAATCGCGTGGCTGGTCCCTCGGCGGCATGAACCTCTTCGAAGTGGGCGCGCTGGAAGAGCGGCTTCAGGCTGACGAGCGATACACCGTCGTTCATTCTGCCGAAGTCGAACTCGGCGAAACCACCAAACGCATCTGCGAGCAGTGTCAAGGTTGTTCTTTCCAGTGGCTTCAGCGAAGTAGAGGTTGTCCCGAAATTCAGCTGCAAGGGCCTGGCAGGGTTTATTCAGAAACCCTACACCGCAGCGGCGCTAACCGCCAGAGTCGCTGAGGTTCTGCGCGCGGTGTAAGGTTTTTGGCCTGCTCGATCACTTTTTTGAATAGATCCAATCGACCGAAGCACGCCCAAGTTTCTGTGAATTTCCTGCTATCATCCTTGATTACCCTCTATGTTTCGTAGGACCTCTTGCGCCATTCTTACGTTCGCTCTCGTTGTCCCTGCCCTTACCACGGCGCAGCAGCAAACAGAGCACGTCGATCTCAACGTCATTCATCGCCTGAAGACCGCAGAATTCGGCGGTGGCGGCGGTTTTGGTGGAGGAGGCGGCGGTCGCGGACGCGGCGGGGCCAATGGCTCGAAGGTCATGGACATCATGTGGAATCTGACCGACCATTACGGTCCGCGCCTGACGAACTCGCCGCAGTTCCGGGCCGCAGGAGAATGGGCCGTCAGCCAGTTGAAAGAGTGGGGTCTCAGCAACGTCCATCTGGAGAAGTGGTCCACGGAAGATGTAACCAGCGGCGCGATTCCCGGCTGGCAGGTTACCGGCTATAGCGGCGCGATGGTATCGCCAACGTACATGCCCATCATCGGCATGCCTGTTGCCTGGACAAAGGGCACGGATGGCGCGGTGACCGGCGAGGTCGTCCTGGCTCCCATCGAAGCTCCGGCCGATCTGGACAAATATCACGGCAAACTGAAGGGCAAGATCGTTCTGACAGTGCCTGTCCAGGAACTGGATTTCCCCACCACGGCACTTGCTTCGCGTTACACGCCGGAACAACTGGCCGACCTGACGAGTGAACTGATCCCGGTTCCCGGCGCGGGCGGACGTGGCGGAAGAGGTGGACGCGGCGCGGCCTTGCTCGCCATGACTCCGGAAGAGCGGCAGGCATTTCAGACGCGGCAGCGCACTTTCTGGAAGGACGAAGGCGTCCTGCTGACCATGCAGGCAAATGCGCGCGGACAGAGCGGCACGCTGTTTGGCGGCGGCGCGGTGCGCACGGGTGACCCCACGCAGAATATTCCGCAAATCTCCGTGACGGCCGAGAATTACAACCGGATCGCACGGTTGGTGGAACATAACGTTCCGGTGAAGCTCACCTTCGACATCAAAACCGAATTCACCAAAGATACCGATTCTTTCAACGTGATCGCCGAAATTCCCGGCGCCACCAAGCCCAACGAAGTTGTCATGCTGGGCGGGCACTTCGATTCCTGGCATTACGGTACGGGCGCAACGGACAACGCGGCAGGCAGCGCCGTGGCGATGGAAGCCCTCCGGCTTCTGAAGAGCCTCAATCTCAAGATGGACCGCACCGTTCGGATCGGACTCTGGGGCGGTGAAGAAGAAGGCCTGCTGGGCTCCCAGCATTATGTAAAGGCGCACTTTGCCGATCCCACGGTGATGAAGCCAACGCCGGAGCACGACAATTTCGCCGGTTATTTCAACGTGGATAACGGCACCGGCCGGATTCGCGGTGTCTATCTGCAGGGCAACGAAATGATGCGGCCCGTTTTTGAAACGTGGTTCGCGGCGCTGAAAGATCTGACGCCGGGCGTGATCACCATCCGGAATACGGGCGGCACGGACCATCAGTCCTACGACGCAGTCGGCCTGCCCGGTTTCCAGTTCATCCAGGATCCCATGGATTACGATACCCGGACGCATCACTCGAACATGGATGTCTACGACCGCATTCAGGCTGCCGATATGGAGCAGATGGCGGTGATTGAAGCAGTGTTTGCCTACAATGCCGCGACGCGGGCCGAGAAACTGCCCCGCAAGGATCTGCCTGCGCCCACTCCGGGTCGCGGCGGTGGCGGCGGACGCGGTCGGGGTGTAGCAGCGGCGCCAGCCGGCGGCAACCGGTAATTTTCTTTCACAGGGTAGTGCGGGAAGCACCGGGTTCGTGTTTTTCGCGGTAGGCGTGTATATTTTTCGTACAAAATCGCGTAGTCTTTCAATTTTTCAGGGAACTCAGAACAGGAGGTTAGTCATGAAGAAGTTAAGCAGCGTCAGACACATCGCCCTCGCGGCGATTCTGGGCGCACTCGCGTGGGGCATCTCCGCGTCAGCCCAGACAATTACCACCGCCGATGCGGTCGGCGTGGTGAGCGACAGTTCCGGGGCCGTGGTTCCCGGCGCGAAGGTGGCGCTCAAGTCGCTCGGAACGGGTGAAAGCCGCAACGAAACTACCAACGGACAGGGCCAGTATCGCTTTCCGTTGCTGAAACCGGGTGAGTATGAAATTTCGGCATCCTCCCAGGGCCTGAAGTCGAATACCGAGAAAATCACCCTGCTTGTCGGTCAGGCGCAGGAAGTGAACCTCAAAATGAACCCGCAGGGGACGGCCACCACGGTCGAGGTCACCGCAAACGCCGCGCTGCTGCAGACCGAGAACGCCAATATCGAATCGAATTTCAATAAGCAGCAGATTGACGTTCTTCCTATGCCGGGCGGCGACCTCACCACGCTCGCCATGACCACACCCGGCATTCGCGTTAACGTTACCGGCGGCTCCGGCAACATGAATGCCAACGGGATACCGGGCTCTTCTATTCTCTATACGTTGGACGGCATGGATCAGAACGATCCTGCCAATAACCTCAATAACTCGGGCGCCAGCAACAACCTTCTGGGCGCGAATGCGGTCGGCGAAGTGGCTGTCGTGATGAATGCGTATAGTCCGCAATACGGGCGCATGGCAGGCGCTCAGGTCAACATGGTCGGACTCAGCGGCACCAACCAGTTCCACGGCAATTTGTTCTACAACTATAATTACGAAGGACTCAACGCTAACTCGTTCTTCAATAACTCATCGCGAACTCCCCGGGGCAGATCTGACGCCCATCAGTTCGGCGGCCGGATCGGCGGACCGGTCTGGAAGAACAAGCTCTTCCTGTTTTTCGACGACGAAAACCTCCGCTACGTGCTGCCCGCGGCGGGCGTTGTTTCACTCCCGTCTCCCGCGCTGCAGGCTTATACGCTCGCGCACGTCTCAGCTGCGGAACTTCCCTTGTATCAGGATTACTTCGGTCTCGTAAACGGTTCACCCGGCCTCAACCGGGCCGTTCTCGTCACCAACGGTACCGGCCTTCTTCAGGATGGCAACAATCACATGGGCTGCGGCATCAACAGCTTCTACAAGACGCCGACGGGAACCGGTGGCACCTTCGGCGTGGACACTTCCTGCGCCATTGCTTTCGGGGTCAATAATACCCAGATCAACACAGAGTTGAACTACACCATTCGCGGGGATTACAACATCACCAACAGCCAGAAGTTGTTCTTCCGTTACAACCGCGATCAGGGCGTCCAGGCGACCGGCACCAGTCCGATCAACCCCTTGTATAACTCCATCAGCGTACAGCCGCAGAATCAGTGGAACCTGACCGACTCCTGGGTGATCAACCCCTCTATGGTCAACACCTTCACGGCGTCGACCATATGGTATTCGGCTTTGTTTGGGGTCCAGAATTTCTCGAAGACCAGCGCCTTGATGCCCGACTCGATCGCTATCAGCGATGGCGGCGCCAATGGAGGCGGCTTTGCGACCGTCGGCGCCGGAGCCTATCCCAACGGCAGAAACGTCGGTCACTTCCAGATCAACGACGACTTCTCCTGGACGAAGGGCAAACACACCTTCAAGGCGGGCGTTAACTCCCGCTACGATCAGTACACTTACACCAGCATCACCTCCGGAGCATTTCTTGGCGCATACAGCCTGGGCGATCTGTCGGACTTCGCCAATGCTAAGTTGAACGACACCGGAAACGCCCTCAGCAGTTTCAGCCAGTCTTACCCGCTTTATGGCGCGCTCCATTTCCGTTTTCCCGCGACCGACTTTTATGTTGGCGACGATTGGGCAGTCACCCCGAATATCAAAGTGAGCTACGGGTTGCGATTTGAGAAGGATTTTAATCCGCGCTGCGTGGAAAGCTGCTTCGTCCTGACCAACGTGCCGTTCAGTTCCACCAGCTATCAGGGCGGGGCCACAGTTCCGTACAACGCGACCCTGCTGGATAAGTCGAATCTGTTCTATAACGCCGAAGGCCCGATCGTTCAGCCCCGCATCGGCGTTGCGTACAAACCGTTCAACAGCAACAAGACTGTGGTCCGCGCCGGCATCGGTCTGTTTTCAACGAACTATACCGACGGCATCGGAGGCACTCTGGCCAATCAGGTGCCGAATAAGTTCGCGCCTTCGGGTCTGACCTTCGGCAACGTCGGAGCGGCCAACGATCCCGGCAGTTCCGCGGCCTCCGCGCAGACCTCCGCAAACGCTTTTTTCAGCGGCTTCACCTCAGGTTACACTCTGGCGCAAATTCAGAATGTCGTAAAGCCCGCCACTTTCAGCACGCCCAGCATTACCTCCTTTCCGAGCACATATCTGGCGCCCAAGGACTGGGAATGGAGCTTTGAAATCCAGCAGGAAATCGACGCTCACAATTCGGTCAGCGCGTCCTATGTGGGAAACCACGGATACAACCTGGCGGAGACCGTCAACGCCAATATGTACGCAAGCGCCACCAGCACCAAGAACTACGGCGCTTTCTACGGTGGGCTTCCCTCGGCTCCCGCCGACTCGCGCTTCACAACCGTAACCCAGTACTACAACAACGGAGTCAGCAACTACAACGCGCTTACCCTCCTCTACCGGCATATGTTCAACTACGGCCTAAGCGGGCAGATTCACTTTACCTGGAGCCACGCTCTGGGCACCATCGGTTATGAAAATCCGTTCAACCTGAGCAACAGCTACGGCAGTCTCGGTTTCGACAACCGATATCAGACCGCCGCCGACATGCTTTGGAACCAGCCGTTCAAAGTCTCGAACCCCGTTGCCAACTATTTGATCCGGGACTGGACAGTCGGATTAAAGATGTACGTTTACAGCGGAGCTCCGTTCAGCGTTACCGACAGCAAGATTCCGACTTCTGTGAACTCTACGGGCGTTCTGACCCCGCTCGCCGATCTCCTCGTACCAAGCGCCTTCAACACCACCTGTAACGCGAGCAATGCGATCGGTCAGCCTTGTCTGCCGAAGAGCGACTTTGCCTCTTACCCCGGGTCCACCATCGGTACAGCGCTTCAGACCGACTGGGGCAATACCGCGCCCAACAGCTTCCGCGGCCCTGGGTATTTCGATTTAGACGTGACGCTGGAACGCGCATTCGCGATCAAAGAGAAGTATAAGTTCGCGGTGGGAGTGCAGGCGTATAACGTACTCAACCATCCGAATTTCGCGAATCCTTCGAGCACGAATCAAAGCATAAGCTCGGGCGGCTTCGCCGAGATCACCAGCACGCTCGGACCGCCCACCAGCATCTACGGTACGGGCCAGGGCGCTTCGGTTTCAGGTCGCCTGGCGGTGCTTACCGGCAGGTTTACGTTCTAACGAAGCCGAGAGTCAACTGTCAACCAATAGCCGGTGGCGCGCCGCGAGGCGTCCCACCGGCTTTTTCTGGTCATCTGACCAGATGCTCATGCTACAATCGACGCATGGCAACCCTCGTGATCAACGCTACCGAGTTCAAGGCGAAGTGTCTCGCCATCCTGGACGATGTGGAAGCAACCGGTAACACCGTGACGGTCACGAAACGAGGCCGCCCTGTCGCAACCATCGTGCCGGCAGAAAAGAAGCGATTCAAGTCGCTGAAGGGCTGCCTTGAGGGCATCGTGGTAATCCCGGAGGATCTGCTTGAAGATAACCGCGCGAATATGCGGGAAGCCATGCGCAGCAAATTTAAATAGATGCTGCGATTTCTCCTCGATACGAACGCCCTGATCCGGCGGGTCGCGGAACCGAGGAAATTATCTCGCGAACAGACCCGGATATTAGACGATCTCGAAGCTCACAATCAGGCCTTTGCAATCAGTGCTATTACGCTATATGAGCTTGGTGTCCTGCCAACCCTTGGTGTTCGACGCATCAAGGGTGGCGTGGAGCCGATCTTTCGCGTCGTGAATAACAATCCACTTTGCCAGATTCTGCCAATAACCGTTGAGATAGCCCGCGAAATTGCCGCCATAGGCGACGCCCTCAGAGATCCGGCCGACCGCGCCATCGTCGCAACCGCCCGCGTCCACAACCTGAAACTGCTCACTTCAGATCAACGCATCGCCGATTCCGGCCTCGTGCCGGTCGTCGAATAGCCCGTTCTACGGATCCAGCCGCACCACAAACGCCTCCGGCACATGCTGCTCCTCCCGTATCCGCCGCGCCAGCAATTCCGCCGCTTCAGCCGAACTTTCCCGCCCCGCCAGAACCCTCCACACGCTCGGATTGCCGGGACGCTCCACGGCCTTCCCCGCGCCATAAGCGTCCACCATATTCTTCTCCACCCGCGCCGCATTCGCCTGCTCCCGGTACGCCCCAACCTGCACCGCAAACAACGCCGGTTCGGGATTCGCCGGGGCCGAGATAATCGTCAACTCCACCTGCGCCACGCCCGGTCCGATCAGTTCAATCTGCTGCGCCGCCGCGTGCGATAGATCGATAATCCGGTTATTAACGAACGGGCCGCGGTCGATAATCCGCACATCCACTGTCTTATTGTTCGCCACATTGCGCACCCGCACCCAGGTCTGAAACGGCAGTGTCCGGTGAGCCGCAACCAGCGTTTCCATATCGTAAATCTCGCCATCGGCCGCCTGCCTGCCGTGATAAGGGTGTCCATACCAGCTGGCCATCCCGTTCTCCGTCTGGCCCACCGCCACGTTGGGCACAACCGGGGGCGCGGGTCTGGCCACGGGAGCAGGCGACGCCACCTTGACCTTCTTCTTACCGCAGCCCGTAAGCGTCGTCAACGCCACCAGCGCACAGAGCACGGCTCGGTTTATCCTTTGTGATAACATCCTAACCTTCCCGTCTCTCTCTAAATTCCTCATGCCCTGGCATCAAATTTACGA
>Ga0302326_10027615_pt1 | contig 11441 bp, 6 predicted proteins | sample Palsa_T0_3_FD_202264 | JGI IMG/M metagenome (GOLD analysis project Ga0302326, IMG submission 202264) | Peat permafrost microbial communities from Stordalen Mire near Abisko, Sweden - Palsa_T0_3 | ecosystem: Environmental > Terrestrial > Soil > Palsa > Peat permafrost | place: Sweden: Abisko...
CCGCAAGCAAATTGTGAAAGTTCAAGTCGTTCCACTCGCTCGCGATAGGCCCGAAGATGTCGTCGGGTTCGCCGCTCGCGGCCACCGTCACGATGAGGCCGAGCGCGCCGTCGACGCCCGGTGCGGGAAGAACGACCGCCGGCCCCATGGGTTGTGGAACGGCATTGATCCCAGCTTGCGAAAGCTCCGCGCGGATTTCGTTCACGACGGCAGTCTGGCCGGGCATCTCCGGCGGCGGCGTGGCCGCGTAGTACAGCACGATTGAGCCAGGGATATTCGCGCCGCGAAGCAGCCCTTTTGCGCCTTCGACGTTGGGGCGCGCCGGCGTGAGCGCGGAATCGGCGCCGATCATGCCCGGCGGGAGCAACTCATAGGCGGGCGTCGCGCCCATGCCCGCCACGCGCGCCACCGCGTTCGCATCGAGCGCATCCGCGACGGCGCGCCGCAGACGGACGTCGTTGAACGGAGGTCGCGTGACGTCGAACGCGAGATAGGCGATCGTGTCGCGCGGGCCCGTGACGAACCTGGGGTGGCGCGAAATAATGTCGGGCAACACTGCGGCCGTCGGGTCGAGGATCGCGTCGATGTCGCGTTTGTCGAGTGCGAGCCGCGCGGTTGGCGGATCGGGGATGAAACGAACGGTCGAACTCGCGAACGCCGGCGCGCCCTCCATCCAAAATGGGTTGCGCACGAGTGCAACGTGATCGCCTTGCGCCACGTCGTCGATCATGTACGCGCCGCTTCCGACCGGGGCTTGGTCGAAAGCGGGGATGCTCCATTCGATTGCTTTCGGCGACCCGATGCCGAACGCCGGGAGCGCGAGATCGCGCAGCAACGGAGCAAACGGCTCGCGCGTGTGAATGACGACGGTGTCGGGGGACGGCGCATCGATCGTGACGATCGCGCTTTGGTCGTCAAATCCACCGAACTTTGCCGCAAAAGCCGGATACGGGCCGTCGCCACGATTCGGATCCTTCGCGGAATGCCAGCGATCGAGGTTCAGTTTGACCGCCGCCGCATCGAGCGCCGTGCCATCGGAAAACAACAGCTTTCCGCGCAAGTGCAACGTCCACGCGGTGCCGTCCGCCGATGTCGACCACGACGACGCAATTCCCGGCACCACCGTGAAGCTGCCGGGTTGCACGCGCACGAGCGTTTCGAAGACGTCCTTGGCGATCGCGCTGGTCGCCGGGTCGTCGAAGCGCGCCGGATCGATACCCGCAGGTGCCGCGAGCACGCCGATCGTTAGCGACGGCGCGGGCGGGGCTGCAGGTTCCGAGCAGCCGCCAAGTGCCAACAGCACGGCAAGGAATCGCACGGCCCTCACAGCGTGAGTTGCGGCCACAACAGCCAAATGACGCCGCCATAGACACCGGCGGCCGCGAACGCGAACAACGCGTACGTCACGATTGGTGAAGGCCGTGCGCGCATCGCCATTATCAGCAACACGAACAGGAACGGTTCGAAATCCAGCGCGTGGCGGACGCCGAACTGTCCGTCGCCCGATCCGTAGTACAAGAGTGCCGGAAGTGCCGTCGCGATTGTCGCGACCCACAGCACGATCGCCTCAAAGTTCAGCCCGGCAAAGATCGCGTACGCAAACGGGGCGCTCGTCCAGGGCAGGCTGAAGCCAAAGTAAGGTGGGACGATCCACGGGAAGCTCGCGATCACTCTGGGCGGCGTTTGCAGAAACATCTTCAGCTGCGACGGCAAGTAGGCAACTGAAAACGTATCCGGACGCGACTTGGACTGCGCGTCCATGATGCGGTAAAACATTTGAAAGCCGCCGTCGTAGAGCGTTCCCCAGCGGCTCTGGTTGTACAGCATCGACGCGATCGCGGCCGGAACGACCGGAGCGATGAACGACTCGAAGACCTCGCGGCGCCAGTCGCGCTCCACGAGGAGCAGCAGGTAGAGCGGCAGCGCGACCACCATCGGGTAGCGCGAGAAGGTCGCACACAGCCCCCACACGGCAACGAGCCACGCCCGCCGCTGCCCGAACACTTCGCACAGCGCGAGCATCGAAAACGCGAAGGCCGCTGCGTGGCCCAAAAACCAGACGCTGCCGTTTGTCGCGCACACGAAGAAGCTGGTTCCGAAGAACGCGAACAGGGTCGCTGCCACCGACTCGAGCCGTCCCAGCCCAAAGCGATCGCAGAGGCGGTAGGCGGCGTAGACCCCGAGCGCTCCTAGGGCATTCGAGACTAACGTTTGGTTCGCGCTCATGCCGAAAACCATAACAATGGGGAACAGCAACAGGGCGGGCACCGGCCCCTCAATGACGTACGCGCGACCGTGATACGGCATCGCGTCGATGAAGTCTCCCGGGAAATCGATCCAATTGCGCCCGTGCTTCCACGCGTCGGCAAGAAAGACGTAATTGTTGAATCCGGTCGGTTGCGCGTGCCAAATCGCCAGCATGAACGCGAACGCCGCCACACCCATCGCCACCGCGTGCGCGGCAGGGCCCGGGCGGCCCAGAGATACCATCGCCCCGGGGTACGCCGCCCGCAGCGCCGGCTACTGCCGGCCGCGTGACCGCGGCGTCCGCGCCCCCGAAGCCCGCCGAGCGCCCTAGCGATCACCTCGCCCCGCTCGACGGACTGCGCGGTATCGCGATCGCGCTGGTCGCGTGGTATCACATTTGGCTGATCACATGGCTCGCCGCCGACGTACACGCGCTCGGGCACAGGTTCAACTTCAACGTCTTCGCGGAGACGGGCTTTGCCGGCGTCGATCTCTTTTTCTTTATCAGCGGCTTCGTGCTGTTCTACCCGTACGCGATGACGATCTTCGACGGCCGGCCGCTGCAATCGGTTCGGACCTTCGCCTACCGCCGGATGCTCAAGATCATGCCGTCGTACTATCTATCAATCGCGCTCTTTATCGCACTCGGCTTCGCGCACTTCGACTCGTTCGCAGACGGCGTTCACCAGGTCGTGATGCACGCGCTGTTCATCCACGACTGGTTCGACGACACGGCCGGCAGCATCAACGGCGTTCTGTGGTCGCTCGCCGTCGAAGTGCAGTTCTACGTTCTGTTTCCTGCGATTTGCTGGGCGTTCATGCGCTGGCCGAAACGCGTGTTCGCAGCCATGTTCGTCGTCGCCAACGTGTATCGCATCGGCGTGTGGCATCACCCGGACGTCGGCCGCGAAATCGATCGGCTGCCGGGCGTCCTCGATCTGTTTGCGACCGGCATGCTCTGCGCGTGGGCGTACCGCGCGATCGCCGTCCGCGCGCCGAAGCTCGCTTCGCGACGTTGGTTGTGGACGCTCGTCGCCGCGGCCGGCTTTGCGGCATGCTATCTCACGCTTTGGCATTCATTCGTTCACCGCAGCGATCCCGAATGGGAAACCGGGTGGAAGGTCTACATGCGTCCGGAGCTCGACGCCGCGATCCTTCCGGCCGCGCTCGGTTCGCTGTTCGCCTTTCCCGCCTGGCAACGCGCGCTCGCGAACCCGGTGCTCGTCTTCCTTTCCTTTATTTCTTACAATCTCTATCTCTGGCACCAAATGCTGGCGTTCCAAGCCTTACAAAAACACGTGCCGGACTGGGCGGGCAGCGACCCGCACTCCGATCCCAACTGGGGCTTGCCCTTCACCATCGTCGCGTTCTCATTGGGCATCGCCGTGGCGTGGCTCATCACGGTCACCGTCGAGCAACCGCTCCTGCACATGCGCCCGTTTCAGTTGAGATCGGGGCGGCACGGCCCCCCGATGCCCCCCGGGCCCGCACTCGCGGGCCCGTTGCTCCAACCACTCGGTGGAAACCGTAACTGATCGCTACCTAAGATCCGGGCGGCGCGCTGCGGCCGGCGAGGTCGCGGCGCACGAAGAAGCGGTAGCGGTGCCAGGCTGCGACTTGCACGTAGTCGCGATCGACGAGCGCGTCGAGTTCCGGCCACGGTTCGTTGCCGTCCTTCGTGCCCGTTTCAAGACCGAACGACTCAGCGGCCGCATCCAGAAACCCCTCCGGGCGATTGGTTCGCATATCGGCGAGGTAGCGCGCCCGGTAATAGCGCCAGTACGGGTCTATTGCTGTATCTGATTGCAGCAAGGTATTAGGGTCACGCGTGCCTAGCACGGTCGAGGTGAACACGACATATTGGGGACGAAATCCCACAATCGCCAAGCGATCCCCGGCGCGCAGATGGGCCTTGATCGCAGTCACCAGCGGATCGCTGTCGCCGGCGTTCACGAACGTCGGATACCCGTGGTCCGCCCACCAGTTGTGAGCGCGTACGACACCGCCGTCGATCGCAAGGCACCCGACGACGAACGTCACGCCTAGGATCGCCCGGGTCAGGGACGAGCGAGCAGCGACCGCCGATAGGGTCCCGATCGCCACCCCAGCCGTGGTTGCGATCGGGATGACCACATAGAGCAAGTAATGCTCGGAACCGCGCTTCGGTGCGAACACGCAGTACACGGCAACCGCGAGCACGACGATTGCCGCGGCAAAGACTCCGCGCTGAGCGGCATCGACATCGCGAAAGCGGATCACGGCGGCAGCGAGTCCGAGGAGCGTGACACCGAGGAGCCAATCGAAGTACGGACCAACTTCCGGCGCGCCGAGCAAATATGACGCCGGCTGAAAGCCGAAGGGCGCGTAGGCGAGTCCGGAGAGCACGTACGAAACCCAGAAGTCGTGTAAGCTTCCGCTCAACCCGACGGCCAAGAGCGTGAGCAGCGGCACGGCGATGATCCCGATTCCGAGGACCAGGGCACGCTCCAGACGCTCGCGCCGAGCGAGCGATGGCGACGTTGCGACTACCGCGAGTGCGATCGCCGCGAGTATCGCGCCGAGCGGGGCCGACTGGAGTTTCGCGAACGGCACGATCCCGCACAGTACGCCGGCGCCGAACAAGAGCGCGGGCGGATAGCCGCGCCGCCACGCGAGTGCGAGCAACCAAAGCGTGGCCGCGCAAAGAAAGATCGAGAGCACCTCGCTCGAGTAGTGGAAGAACTCGTCACGTGTCGTGATCGACCAGAACACGACCGGCGGCACGATTCCCAACCTTGCAACACCGGGATCGAAGCAGAGAGCGAGCGCGCCGTAGAGCGCCCAAATTGCGAGAACTTCCAGCGCGAACGTCACGATAGCAGTCGTCAAGAATGAAAGATGCAGGCCGGCGAGGGCCGGCAACATCAACACGTAGGTATCGAACGGACCCGATGTCAGCGGGTCGAAATCGTGCCACGGAATCGGATGGTGCAGCGCCGTCATCGCTAGCGCGATAAAGTCCGACTCGTCTTCGTCGTAGTCCCAAAATCCCGAGAAGAACGCGGGCCAGCGCCCCGCGAGTAGCACGAACAGCGTGGCGCCGAAAACGACCGCTACCCCTCGGCGCCGATTCAGAAATGCCGCCGTTCGTTTCGAACACGCCCCGGCCGCGATTAAACCGGCAAACGCTAGGAGCGCGACTTCCGACAGCGCGTAATAGCGCGTCGCATCGGCACTTAACCATGCCAGCGGATCGAATGCCGTCCCGGTCGATCGGTCCGCGATCGCCGCGGGAGCGGTGCCGGCCGGCGCCGGGCGCGGCGGAGGCACGATCCACGAGGCCGGGGATCGGCGAACGAAAAACCGATAGCGATGCCAGTGCCCGGCCGCTACGTAGTTACTATTGACGATTGCCGCGAGGTCCGGCCAGGATTCGTAGCCGTCGCTGCGGCTGTTGGGATCGCTCCAATCAAACGACTCCGCGCCCGCATCGAGAAACCCGTTCGGCCGATTCGTCTCCAGGTCGGCGAGGTATCGAGCCCGGTAGTATTGCGGGTCCACATTGGTGAGAGCGTTCGTCGCCCACTGATTCACCGTGTAGGGGTCGCGCGTGCCGAGCACCGTTCCGGTGTAAACGAAGTATTGCGGCCGGTATCCCCAAATCGCCATTCGGTCCCCGCGTTGCAGGTGCGACTTGATCGCCGTGACCAACGGATCCGCGTCACCGCCCTTGACCTGTGCCGCATAGATCGAGAGGCGGTCGTCGAGCCGGCGATCGAAGCCTTGATCGACCCAAAAGCACACCAGAACGAACGCTACTCCGACGACTGCCCGCGTCGTGCGTTTGCGGGCGAAAAACGTGAACGTGAGGTCGATGCCGAGCGCCGCCGTGATCGCTACGGGGATAACGCCGAGTAACACGTAGGGTTCGATTGCGCGCCGCGGCACAAATATGCAATAGATCGCTGCCGCGAGGCCGGTAACCGCCACCAGGACGATCGTTCGTTTGCTTCGATCGAGGTCGCGCCAGCGGATCGCTGCGATGATCCCTCCCCCCAGAGACACCGCAAAAAGCCAATCGAGATATGCACCGGCCTCGGGGGCGCCGGTGAGAAATGAGAGCGGCGCATAGTCGAATGCACCGTTTGCGAAAAAGCCGCGCACGTACGCTAGCCAAAAATCGGGCAGGCTGCCGGCAAGACCGACGACGAGCAGCGTCAGACCGGGTACGAGCGCGGCTCCAAGCGCGAGCGCCCCGGCGCGTACGGCCTTTTGCGTGCGAGAAAACGTTTGGACGGACAAAGCGATCGCTAGCGTCGCAACCACGATTGCCGCATCGAGCGCGACGGGTTGCAGATTCGCCAGCGGAACGATGCCCCCGAGTAGGCCGATGGCGAAAAGTATCCCGGGCGGATACCCGCGCTTCCACGCGAGCGCAAGTAGCCAAAGCATCGCCGTGCAAAGCGTGATCGAGAGCGTTTCGGAGGAGTAACGATAGAACGGCGGCTGGATGGTGACGGTCCAGAAGACGACGGGCGGGACGATCGCTAAGCGCGCAACACCGGCATCGAAACATAGAGCGAGTGTCCCGTACAATGCAGCGATCGCGAGGAACTGCATCCCGAACGTCACCACGGCTGTGGTGACAAACGAAAGATGCAGCCCGAGCAGGGCCGGCAGCGTGAGCATGTAGGTGTTGAACGGCCCGGACAGCGCGGTGTCGAAATCGCGCCACGGAATCGGATGATGCAGCGCGGTGATCGCGGCGGCGATCGCCGCGGGCTCGTCTTCGTCCGGCGGCCAGAGTGCGGAGAACAGCGTCGGCCAGCGAGTCGCCAGAAGCGCGATGAACGCGAACGCCAGCACGACGATGACCCCGCGTCGCGTCCCCAGGAACTCCGTAGCGCGCTTCGAGCAGAGACCCGCGACATTCAAAGCGGCAAATGCAAACAGCGCCACCTCCGAAATCAGAAAGTAGCGGCTCGGATCGCTCAGCCATGCGAGAACGTCCACCGGGAGAAAACTCCAAAACCGGCAAGGGAACGCCCGTAGTACGACGACAGGCAGAGCCCACCCTCGGGCATGACGAACGCACGTTGCATGGATGAGAGCCCCGTGACCGCAGCTTCCGGTGTCGCGGAGGCTCCGGATTCGCTGCAGCTGTTCGCGGAGCGGATCCTCTCGATCGGCATTCCGCGCAAACTCGACGCCGTCGCCGTGTTCGTCATTCCGGCCCTCGTTTATGCGATGTCGATGCCGTGGGCGCCCGACGGCTGGGACTACGGTGAGGCGCAGGTCGTACCGTACGTTTTGGGGATCATGCACCCGACCGGATTTCCGGCGTTCGTGCTGCTCGGGTGGCTGTTCACCCACCTCCTCCCGTTCGGGCCGGTCGCCTATCGCATGAATCTGCTCTGCGGTCTCGCGATGGCCGGATCGGCAGCGCTCGCGCGGCAGATTGGACTCACCCTCGGAGCGGGGCGACTGAGCGCGTTTGCGGGCGCGCTGATCTTTGCGTTCGGCGACATCGCCTGGACGAAGGGTACGCACGCCGACGTCCAGGCCGTCGCGCTCGCGTTCGCGCTGCTGTCCGTGCTCGCGTCCGCTCGCTATATTGCCTCGGGAACCGCACGCTGGCTCTGGTGCGGCGCGATCGCGCTCGGGCTCGCGCTTGCGACACATCCGATTTCGCTCGGAGCGGCACCCGCGCTGCTCGTCGCGCTCGTAGTAGCCGGGAAGCAATCGTTGCGCCGCGCGAGCATTGGGGCGGCATTAGCGGCGGCACCGCTGCTGCTCTACCTGTACCTGCCGATTCGTTCGATTGTCGTCGCAGCGTACGGTCTCGATCCGGTCGGCAGGTGGCCCTTCAACGGCGCGGGGACGATCATTTGGGATTTCAACCGCCCGCGCTACTTCAGCGGCCTCATGGAAGAGCTCTTCGCGAGCAACTACGGTAGCGGCGAGGCCGGAGTGCTCGGATCGTTCTTGCGTTTTTGGGAGTACCCGCACTACGCCGTTGCATGGGCGGCGCAAGCAGCGCCGGAGCTGACCGTTTTCACGATCGTGATCGCCGGCGCCGGTGCAATCGCCGTGCTGACAGCCCCGGCGCCACAGCGGCTGGCGGCTATCAGCGTCCTCGCAGCAACGTTTTCCGGTGTTTGCTTCGCCGTAGCGTACGCTCCGCGGGAAGGCGGTGACTGGCCGCGCTACCTTCTTCCGTCGTTCGCACTTTCGTGCGCCATCGCCGCTGCCGCGACCCGTCTGGTCGCAAAATGGAAGGCCGCAGATTTGGTCGCGGGCGTCGCGATGCTCGCGATCGCAGCGCACCTCTACTTCCAAAACGACAACAGGTACGTTCAGCGCTACGGTGCGGGCGTTCAGTCGGACCTCGACGCGATCCGGAGCAACGTCCCGGACGGCGCCGTCGTTATCTCGAGCTGGCTCGACGCGACGGGACTCGCTTACGGCGCGTACGTCGATCACTCGCTCGGCAGCCGCGTCATTATGTCATGGTCGGGCGATCTGCTCCCGAGCTACGTGGGCTGGACGAAAGACTACCGCATCTTCGTCTACTCGAATTTCGAGCTGCAACCGGATATCGACCAGCTGCGTAAGACCGTAAACCTTGTGCTCAAGACGTCGGACCCGACGGACCCGAGTCACAAGCTCTACGAGCTCATGCCGGGTCCGCCCGCCTCACCACACGCCTAGTGACTTAGCTGCGATAGCGCAGGAACGCCGGAACCTCGATATCGTCCATGTTGACCGGCGCGACTTTATCGAACTTTGGTTCGAAGTTGAACGCCGTCAAACTCGGGTCGTACGCGCGCCGCGCTCCGAAACCCGCCGCGAGCACGGTGATCCGAACTTTGTCTTTCATGTTGGGGTCGATCGACGCGCCGAAGATGATCTGCGCGTCGGAGTCCACCGCGCGCGAGATCATCTCGGCCGCTTCGTTGACTTCGTACATCGCGAGATCCGGGCCGCCCGTGATGTTGAAGATCACGCCGCGCGCGCCTTCGATCGTCGTCTCGAGCAGCGGCGATGCGATCGCCTTTTGCGCGGCGTCGGCGGCGCGATGTTCGCCCGTTCCCTCGCCGATGCCCATCATCGCCGAGCCCGCGTCGGTGAGGATGGTCTTCACGTCCGCGAAGTCAAGATTGATCAAGCCCGGTTGCGTGATCAGGTCCGAGATGCCTGCGATGCCTTGGCGCAGCACGTCGTCCGCAAAGCAGAATGCTTCCTGGAGCGGCGTGCGTTTCTCGATGATCTGCAAGATCCGTTCGTTGGGAATCGTGATCAGCGTGTCGACCTTCTGCTCGAGGTCGGCGATGCCGCGCTCCGCGAGCAGCATACGCTTGCGGCCCTCGAACGAGAACGGCTTGGTGACGACGGCAACCGTCAGCGCGCCCGATTCGCGCGCGAGTTCGGCCACGATCGGCGCGGCGCCCGTACCCGTTCCCCCGCCCATGCCCGCCGTGATGAACACGAGGTCCGCACCATCGAGCACCATGGCCAAATCTTCACGAGATTCTTCGGCCGCCTCGCGTCCGGTGTCGGGATTTGCGCCGGCGCCGAGTCCGCGCGTCTTCCCATTGCCGATCTGCACCGTGTTGGCGGTCGCGACGTTACGCAGCGCCTGGACGTCGGTGTTGATCGCGTAGAATTCCACGTTGGTCAGCCCGGCCTCGATCATCCGGTTGACGGCATTGCACCCTCCGCCGCCGATGCCCACGACCTTGATCGTCGCCGCATGTTCGGGGGTGTAGCGTTTCGAGTCGGCCATCGATGCCTCCGCAAAGAATCCTAGCTGTGTGTGTTTCTGATGATCGGGGCGGCACGGCCCCCCGATGCCCCCCTGATGATCGGGGCGGCACGGCCCCCCGATGCCCCCCAAAAGCGGCGTCAGTTCCATAGATCGCCGAACCATGTGGCAACTTTTCCGAAGACGTTCGAGCCGTGGCCGTTGTTCCACGTCGCGCCGTCACCCTTGGGTCCAAACAATACGAGACCGACGGCCGTCGCGTACTGCGGTTGTTTGACCGCATCGGTCAACCCGCCGATCGTCGTCGGCACGCCGACCCGCGACGGTAGACCGAAGAACTCCGCGGCGGCCTGCTCGATGCCGTGCAAGTGCGCGCCGCCGCCCGTCAGCACGACTTCCGCGAGAATGACGTCGCGCGGCAAACGGTCGATCAGCTGGCCCTTCGCGAGCCGGAAGATCTCGAGCACGCGCGGAGCGACGATGGCGCGCAATTGGGCGCGCGTTACCGTCACCGACGTGCGGCCGTCGAGGGTCTTCACGACGAAGTCCGTCTCCCCGTGAGCCGGGTCTTTAACTGCCGTCGCGAGCGTGCGTTTGATGTGCTCGGCTTCAGCGGTTGAGGTTTTCAAGCCGAGCGCGATGTCGTTCGTGAGGATGTTGCCGCCGACCGGAATCGTCGCGGTATGAATAGCTCCGCCACCGGCATAGACCGCGACGTCGGTCGTGCCGCCGCCGATGTCGAGCAGCACGACGCCGACGTGTTTCTCCTCGGCAAGCAACGTCGCCGCGGACGATGCGAGCGGCTCGAAAACGATGCCGGCAGGCTCCAAGCCGGCGCGATGCACGCACTTGAGGACGTTCGTGATGAACGTATTGCCGCCCGTAATGATGTGCGTATCGACTTCGAGGCGCGCGCCGCTCATACCGACGGGATCGGTGACGCCGTCGTGACCGTCGACCGTAAACTGGCGCGGCAGCGCGTGAATGATTTGGCGCTCCGCGCCGATATTGATGAGCTTCGAGGCGTCGACGACCCGCTTCACGTCGCCCCGCACCACTTCGCGGTCCTCGCCCGAAATCGCAACGACGCCGCGGTTGTTGGTGCTCTGGACGTGTTCGCCCGTCACCCCCACGTAGACGTGTGAGACGTGAACGCCCGCCATCCGTTCGGCCTTCTCGGTCGCGGCCTCAATCGAGCGGACGGTCTCCTCGAGATCCGTGATCACGCCCTTGCGCAGCCCGGTCGAGGGAGCCTCACCGACCCCGATGATTTCGAGCCCCCCGGGCCCGGCCGTCGCGACTACCGCGCAGGTCTTGGTCGTGCCGATGTCAAGGCCGGCGATCGTCGTGCCCCACTGCGACTTACTCAAGCCTCGCGCGCCGGTCCCATCCCCTACATATTGTGGTCGTTAGGGTGAAGTCCTTGTATATATAGTGTTTATAGCCTGTT
>Ga0302326_10027616_pt1 | contig 11441 bp, 8 predicted proteins | sample Palsa_T0_3_FD_202264 | JGI IMG/M metagenome (GOLD analysis project Ga0302326, IMG submission 202264) | Peat permafrost microbial communities from Stordalen Mire near Abisko, Sweden - Palsa_T0_3 | ecosystem: Environmental > Terrestrial > Soil > Palsa > Peat permafrost | place: Sweden: Abisko...
GTAGAGAATCGTCAAGATTAACGAGCCGATGCGTGCGGTGCGGGGTATGAGGAGTGCAATGCCGGCAGCTAGTTCAATTACGCCGGCGATGCAAGCCAGCGGCACGCGGAGTGGAACATCAGGGCCGACATTTTGCCAGGGAGTGGCGAAATCTCTGGAGACCACGCCGACGACGCCGAGGAAAATTGCGGCTCCGGCGTAGGTGTACAGACCGAGATTCGATGCGACGCTCCGTTGTTTTGTCATCGAGGGATGATTCCAATGTCTCGCGACGCAAAGCTGGCGCCCATACCCACTTTGCGCGACTTACGCCGGACCAGTCGGGCTGGAAGCCACCCCGTGAGCGATAACTGCTCGAGCTGGTACGAGCGTGGGTGTGGCCATGCATACATCGGGGTGATTGGATATGGTCACAAACGAACCCGCCGACGATGATCGTTCAACATTGTGCGTCCGACGACGCACGTCGTATCCCCCAAATATGAGAAAGACTTTAAGTAGTCAGTTCTGATGAATGGCGATCTTGCGCATGTGCACTGACAGCTGGGCCAGCCGACAGGATTGCTATATCCCAGATTTGGACCTGCTCGTGTGGTCCAGTCACGGTAACAGTTCGGAATTCGAATTGCCGCACGGCGCTGAAAGAGGAATTTTGGAACAAATGCTCGTCTTAGCTTGCGAACTCGCCGGTTGCGTCACGTTGTTGGCGGGCGCGCTGACATATCGACCTGTTCTTCGCGGTGCGACGGTGGGGCATGCTCTGATTGCATTCTCTCCGGTGCTCGTAGCCGCCCCGCTTTCGGTATTTTCCATGGAGCATTTTTTAGATGCTTCCGACATTGCCGGCCTCGTGCCAGCGTGGATGCCGTTTCATCTCTTCTGGACATACGCCGTGGGCGTGGCCCTACTCGCTGCTGCGTTGAGCTTTGTGATCCGGAAAGAAATGCGCTGGTCCGCGCTCTCGTTGACAATTCTATTCACTTCAATCGTCTTGACAATCCAGGTGCCCAACGCGTGGGCCCATCGGCAAGAACGACTTTATTGGAATGTGCTGGCGCGGGACACACTGTTCACCGCCGGCACGCTTGTCCTTACCTTAGATCTTTGGCGTCGGGACCCGTTCCCTGGGCTTGTGTCTCGCTTCGCAGTTGTTGGGCGAGTGTTGATCGCGGCCGTGCTGCTGTTTTTTTCAGTCGAACACTTTTTGTTCCCCGAATTCGCTCCAGGAATACCTTTGCCGTTGCGCACTCCTGCGTGGGTTCCATTACCCAGAGTCTGGGCTTATCTCACAGGTGTCGCTTTCCTGGCGGCGGCACTGGGGCTTGTTCGAAAACAAACTCTCAAGGGATCCGTTCTGCTCGCAGGCGGAACGTTGCTCGCGCTCACAGTATTCCTCTATCTGCCGATTCTCCTGGCAGAGTTCAGATCGCCGAAGGCGCTTCAAGCCATCAATTACATCTTCGACACCATGCTCGCGGCGGGAACCGTTCTGCTCTGCGGACGCCTGGCAATCGTGTCCGAAACCAATGCTGGCCTGTCACGGAAATTTGAGGGTTTCGGATGAAACTGACATTAAGTCTTGGCATTGGTTCGTTCCTAATCGCCGCGATCGCTGCACATGCGGGCGGCGATCCCGTTCACGAGCCGACAACTCTGCCTCAGCTTGCGGGCCGTTTCTGGGGCGTGATCGAAGCCCGGAGAGAGAAGCAGATCGTTTTCCGGCACGTTTGCGATTTTGCAAATTTCGCCGATGGTGCCCCTATCACGGAGGCGTCCAAGTTCAAAATATTCTCGGTATCCAAGTCCTTCACCGGCACACTCATCATGACGCTTGCTGAACGCGGGCTAATCGCGCTCGACGCACCGGCGCGCCAATATGTGCCGGAAATGCCGGTGGAATGGCAGCAGATACTCCGCCTTCATGCACCTTGAAGGCGACTGGACACTTATATAGCCGAACCATGTCGGAGCTGGATGAAAGATAAATGACCGAACTATCGATACAGAGCGTCACTCGAGCGATTGAAGCAAGCGCGCATCCGGAAGTATTTATGCGCATTCTTTCTGATGCGCAAAAGATTCCGCAATGGGCGCCTGAGTTTGCTGACTCAGTGCAACTGGTTGAATCTGGCCGGTATCGCGCCTCCAAGGGCAAGCAAGCATTCTTTCTTGATCTGATCCAGAACGCGGCCGCATCCACAGTCGATTATCTCCGGGACCTCCCTGATGGCAATCGAGGAGGAGCCTATATCCGTGTGCTTCCTCTGCTGCGAGGTGGGAGCGTCGTGATCATGACGTTACTAACGAGAGCAGATGTTTCGAACGAAGAGTTAGCTGACACGCTCGAAGAGGAACTTGCTGCGCTTGTCCAACTAGCCGGGACGGAGGCGTGATGAATTTGCGCCGTGTGCTGGCTGGCGTGGGTTGGTCGCTTCTGTGCTCGGCACTTTTCCTGGGCATCGCCGCAGGATCGTTTCTTGGTGGACGGGCTTTGGGCAAGCAAACCGTTTCATGGCTGGCAACTCCCGCACGCGGCGTGTTTGCGATTGGCGGAGTCCTCCTGCTGGTATGGGTGATGCGTGTGAAAGTGAACCGGAGCCCTTGGGCCGGGATCGGACTTCCTCGTTTACAGGCGGGGAGACTGTGGTCGGGCGCGATTTGCGGCTGTTCCGCCATTCTGCTGGTGATGGGAGTGGAGGCCGCACTGGGCTGGATTCACTTTGCGCGTATCGCGTCTGAACCGCGCGGAGGGATTTCGAATAAGTGGATGATCTGGCTTCAACTCGTTCCCTCGCTCGGCACCGGCTTCAGTGAAGAGCTGGTGTATCGGGGTTACATCTTCCAAACCATGGCTGAGCGAACGAAAGTGTGGGTCGCCGCGCTGGTGAGTCTGTTTGTCTTTGCAGTCGTCCACATGGTGGGTGCGCCGGGTCTCAACCTAACGACGCTCTTGTGCATCATGGTCGTCGGGTTGTCATTTCTTGTTATGCGCTTTGTCACTGGGTCGCTCTGGTTTCCCATCGGATTTCATGCCATGTTCGATTGGACGCAAACATTCCCGTTTGGCCTTACGGTTGGCAGTGGTCCCGATCCCTCCCTGGTTCACTTTCACCTGAGTGGTCCCCCTCTTTGGGCCAGCGGCGATAACGATTTCGGATTGCTTTATTTGCTGTCGATGCTTCTGGCACTTGCTATCGCGTTGTTGTACGGCCGGTATACCGGGAGCGCTATCCGCTGGAATAGTTTGCTTGCCGTGAATGGCTCTAGCTGGTCCAAGAATTGATAAACGAGTATTGGGAAAAGAAGGTCTCACAAATCTATGAAGTTCTTGAAATTCAATCTACTCGCCTTTATGCTTCTTTGTTGCGGGACATCCATTGCCCAGATTCCTTCCGTGGGCATCGACGGCTTTGTACCTCCGCCCGACCCACGTTGGGTCGGCATCACCGCGCGAGATGTCGATGCGGCATTCAAGCTGCTTCTGGAGAATCATCCGGGCGCCGCGCCATCGTTGAAGGACATTGCATTCCAGCGCCGACTCGCTGATGCACATACGAAGGCTTTGCGGCGCGCGCTCCTTGTGCATTCCTATCCGGGATATATCTTCACGCTCTCTGGCTTCGCCACCAGCATGGGCGACAAACATATCTGGTCACGACCGACATTTAATGTCGGCTTCCCCCTTTGGACAGGGCTCATCGTCTCCTTGCGAGGAAACAGCTTTGTCGTTACCGACACGGACGACGAGCATTCCCCTTTGAAGGACGCGACACTGGTTTCGTGCGATGGCACGCCCGCGGATGAATTTGCCCGGACCAATCTTGGAGGCTTTCGTGCAGACTGGTCGGTCGGCGCGCAACAAGTTCAATCAGCGCCATGGTTGCTCGTCGACGAGATGAATCCTTTCATTCATCGTCCTTCGACCTGCATCCTCCAGCACGGCCCAACGCAGGAGTCGGTGACTCTGCACTGGACGCGCATCCGGCGGGAAAGCTTGTTACCTCGGCTCAAAGCGGCGATTGGCGCCGGGGATGCCGGCTTCGGCGTGCGTAAGGTGGGTGATGGAATGTGGATCGCCCTGCAGGATCTTTCCGCACCTCAAACCGAAGACGTGACGAAGGCAGTAGAGGCGCAGAAGCAAGAGATGCGGGACGCGCCATTCGTCGTGCTCGATGTACGAGGAAATGGCGGTGGCTCATCGGAGGTGGGACGCCAAATTGCTGAGTCGCTGATGGGGAAAGACTTTGTCGTTGCCCGTCTGGGAGAGCAGTCGCAATCCAATTGCGGTGGTGCCGATGGTGCGTGGCGGACATCACCCGGCAATATCGCGGACATGGACTACCTGCTCACCACTGTTTTGCCAGGGGGGTCTGAATCTCGTCGCATCTTCAGCGAAATCCTGCGCGATGCAAAGGCGGCTCGCGCTCGTGGAGATGAATTTTCCGCTTCCATCCATTGCCCCACAGCGCCTGCACCTCCTGCGCAGACTCAAATCGCCTCCGCTCTGCGCGGCAAGCTTTTTCTCCTGACTGACAATCTCTGCTTCAGTTCCTGCCTTTCTGTGACGGAGGCATTTCGAACTCTTGGGGCAATACAAATCGGACAGACAACTGACGCAGCCACTCACTTCACCGAAGTCCGGGAAGCATATCTACCTTCGGGGTACTCCATGTTCTCGACGCTGCAAGCCGTCGGCGATCCTGATGGCCCCGAGCGTGAGGGACCCTTTGAACCGAAGATCGTTTATCCCGGCGCCATCGCGGATACAGCAAAACTTGAACAGTGGGTCATCCACCTGGCCGCGCAACCATGAGTATGGTGATACGGCAGCTTGTTCGACTCATCTCCGCGATGAAAGGCGCCCCCTGCAAACGCTTCCTGATAAGAACAGCAGCGTTGCTGGCGGGTGTCGTCTTACTCCCTTGCGCTTCGACCTTCTCATGGCCGCAGTCTGCAAGCGCTGCTCAAATAGTTCAGCGGAGCGATGTTGCATCAATCGTGTTGGGCCGGACTGCTGTGGCTTTGAACGGACCGTGGAAATTTCACGAAGGAGACAATGTCGCATGGGCCAATCCGAACTTTGACGACAGTAAGTGGGAGCAAGTCGACCTGACCGCACCCGCCGGCTCCCATGATGCAGACGTAGGATTGAGCGGCTATGTCGACGGATGGGGCGGTCGCGGACATCGGGGTATGAGCGGATATGGCTGGTACCGTCTGCATCTGGACGTGAGGTTGCCGAATGATCAGACGCTTTCAATTACAGGCCCGCCGGCCGTAGATAGCGCGTATCAGATTTTCTGGAACGGTCAACTTTTGGGTAGCGCCGGAGCATTTCGTACGACGCCTCCTCAAGTGTTCAGTATTCAACCGCGTATTTTTTCAGTTACACCCGCCGGCTCCAGTTCGGAAACTGGCGAAGATGTCCTCGCTGTGCGTGTCTGGATGGCGCAGTGGGATCTCGCAGATCCGAACGGGGGTGGCATTCGAATTGCACCTACAGTCGGCACAACGCGAGCTGTCCAGCAAGTTTATGAATCCGAGTGGATGGAAACGGTGCGAGGGTACGTGGTCGAAGTCATCGAGGCCCTGGGATTTGCATTTGTTTGCGTGGGGGCCTGGCTGCTTGCTGGTTTTGACGCCCACCCAAAGCAATATCGGTGGCTATATGCAGCCCTTCTTCTTACGGGCGCTTACCGGCTGAATCAAGCGATCTTTTTCTGGGGAAAATTCGAAAGCGTTCCTGCTTTCGAATGGATCAGCCAGGCTCTTCTTTACCCACTCGGGCTCGCTGCCTGGACCATTGCGTGGGCTCGCCTCCTTCGCTTCAAGAGTTCCCTATGGTCGAAGGTCTTCGCAGCGGTGACGGCGTCATATCTTGCATGCGCGCTCGTACAACATGGCATCTTTCACGGTGCAGCCCATCCGCCCGCTTCAGCATTTCTGCAAGTTCTCACGATAGTTTGTCGCTTGTTCTATCTCGCGTCCACAGGTTGGTTTCTCTGCAAGTGGCTCGCGACTCGAAGCCGCTATCGTTGGCTTACTGGAGCAATGCTCGTTCTCGTGAGTGTTGGACAATTCGCGACCGAACTCTCCCAAATCGGAGTGCCGGGGATATGGTTTCCCTTTGGAACTGGTGTGTCTCGTGCTCAGTTCGCATACGCACTGTTCTTTGTAAGCTTCGCTTTTTTCTTCAGCCTGCGGCTCAAAGAATTTGCCAAGAAGCACGGCGCGTGAAGCGCTTTCGGCGCTGAACGCGGTCATTATTTTTCCCTCTTCGTCAGTCGCTGTCCGGGCGATGGGACAGTCGTCTGCGCCCTCAGGTGGGTATCCACCACTCGCTATGTGCTGAAATGCTCAGACTGAAAGTATTCCTAACTGCGAGAGTGGATACGGTGATACCGAACTGATGCGTTGTGTCCTGGGCTGGCGATCCATCCGAAGCGTCACGCACGTGCCGGCCTCTTCCTGATCACTCGCCAATATGTGTCTCGCGCACGGTCTGCCGAGAATTGTTCAGACGTGCTCGTGTGCGGACAGCGGTAACGTTCCTCATCCTGCGAGACACAAGTCCGCAGCTTTACAGGTTACTGCGCAGTCGAGGTACAAAAGCAGCTTAGCCGCGTCACCTGTTCGAACAGGAGCACCAGCATGCCAATTGACATACTCACGACTGAAGATTTACTTCACGAAACGCCCGACGCAATTGCCAAAGAGGAAACGCTCGACGTCACGACGACGCTCACTCCGGACATGCTTCGGCGGATGAACGCCTATTGGCGGGCAGCGAATTACGTGTCCGTCGGCCAGATTTATCTGTACGACAATCCGCTGCTGAAAGAGCCGCTGAAACTCGAGCACGTGAAGCCGTTGGTGGTCTCACATTGGGGTACAACCCCGGGGCAGAATTTTATCTACGTCCATCTGAACCGGATCATCAAGAAGTACGACTTGGATATGTTCTACGTCGCCGGCCCCGGTCACGGCGGACCTGCGATTGTTGGCAATGTCTATCTCGAAGGAACCTGGAGTGAGGTGTATCCGAACGTCACGCAGGATGAAGCCGGACTGAAGAAGCTGTTCAAGCAGTTCTCTTTTCCTGGCGGAATCTCCAGCCACGTTGCGCCGACTACGCCGGGGTCTATCCACGAAGGCGGCGAGCTGGGTTACTCGCTGAGCCATGCCTTTGGTGCGGCGTTCGATAATCCGGGCCTGATCGTTGCCTGCGTCATCGGTGATGGTGAGGCGGAGACCGCTTCCCTGGCAACTTCCTGGCAGTCGAATAAGTTTCTCGACCCGAAGACAGACGGAGCGGTGCTGCCAATTCTGCACCTCAACGGTTACAAAATCAGCAATCCAACTGTGCTGGCTCGCATTGAGCACGAGGAGCTGGAGCAATTCCTCAGAGGCTGCGGGTGGACGCCATATTTTGTGGAAGGCGAAGCGCCGGAGAAGATGCATGAACTGATGGCCGCTACTGTTGATCGGGCTATCGAGGATATTCATCGCTTCCAGAGCAATGCGCGTTCCGGCAACGATATAACGCGGCCTCGCTGGCCAGTGATCGTTTTGAAATCTCCCAAAGGATGGACGGGGCCGAAGGTCGTCAACGGCTTGCAGATTGAGGGGACATTCCGATCGCACCAGGTGCCGCTGCTGGTCGATCCGCAGCATCCCGATCACATAAAACTTCTCGAAGCGTGGATGAAGAGTTACAAGGCTGAAGAATTGTTCGACGAAAATGGCCGGTTGATCGCGGAACTGCAAGAGCTGGCACCAAAGGGAAATCGCCGAATGGGAGCTAACCCGCATGCCAATGGCGGCATTCTGCTTCACGATCTCGACATTCCAGATTTTCACGCGCACGCCGTGACAGTGAACTCACCGGGGGCGGTCGAAGTTGAAGACACGCTCATACTCGGCAGATTCCTTCGCGATGTTGCCAAGCTGAACCATGACAAACGAAACTTTCGCGTCTTCGGCCCGGATGAAACAGTGTCGAACCTGCTGCAGGCCGTGTTTGACGTGACCAACCGTCAGTGGGACGCGCGCAAATTCAGCAATGACGAATTTCTTGCGCCTGATGGCCGCGTGCTTGATTCCATGCTGAGTGAGAACCAGTGCGAAGGCTGGCTGGAGGGTTACCTTCTTACCGGGAGACATGGTCTGTTCAACAGTTACGAGGCGTTCATTCGCATCATCGACTCGATGTTCAGCCAGCATGCGAAGTGGCTGAAGGTATGCCGCGAACTGCCGTGGCGGCGCGATATTTCCTCGCTGAACTATCTTCTGGCTTCACATGTCTGGCAGCAGGACCACAACGGGTTCACGCATCAAGACCCCGGCTTCCTCGACCACGTCATCAACAAGAAGGCTGACATCGTTCGCTGTTATCTGCCGGCGGATGCTAACTGCCTGCTGTCTGTCGTAGATCACTGCCTGCGCAGCCGGAACTATGTCAACGTGGTGGTGGCAGGAAAACACGCACTGCCGCAATGGCTGACAATGGACCAGGCGGTTGTGCATTGCACCGAGGGTGTGGGCATCTGGCAATGGGCCGGCAATGATCAGGACAGCGAGCCCGACGTCGTGATGGCGTGTTGTGGAGACACGCCGACACTCGAGATTCTCGCGGCGGTCTCGATCCTGCGCGAACATCTGCCTGCGTTAAAAATTCGTGTTGTCAATGTCGTCGACCTCATGAAGCTGCAGCCCTGCACCGAGCATCCCCACGGCCTGTCAGAATGCGATTACGATTCGCTGTTCACGAAAGACAAGCACATCATCTTCGGCTTCCACGGGTATCCCTGGCTGATACATCGCCTGACGTACGCTCGCACCAATCGCAACCTGCATGTCCGTGGCTACAAAGAAGAAGGAACGATCACGACGCCATTTGACATGCGCGTGCAGAATGATCTGGACCGCTTCCACCTGGTGATGGATGTGATCGATCGTGTGTCGAATCTCGGCTCGCAGGGTGATTACTTGAAACAGCAGATGAAGGACAAGCTCATCGAGCACAAGCATTACATCGACGCCCACGGCGAGGATATGCCGGAGATCCGGAACTGGAAATGGAGCGCTTGAAGCGGGCCGGGCCGGTTATCGCGGCTCGCCCATAACGATCCCATATATATAGTTGCCGATCCAAGGCTAAAGCTTCGCAGATTTCAGCCGCAGGGCATTGAGGATCACGGAAATAGAGCTGAAACTCATGGCCGCCGCGGCGATCATCGGGTTCAGGAGCAGCCCGAGGGCGGGATAGAGAACGCCCGCGGCTAACGGGATGCCGAGGGCGTTATAGAAGAACGCGAAGAACAGGTTCTCGCGAATGTTGTTCATCGTCAGATGGCTGAGGCGACGGGCCTTGAGAATGCCGCGCAGGTCGCCCTTCACCAGAGTGATCCCACCGGTCTTCATCGCGACGTCGGTTCCCGTCCCCATCGCAATTCCAACCTGAGCCTGCGCCAGCGCCGGGGCATCGTTGACGCCGTCGCCAGCCATGGCAACGATTGCGCCGGCGTCCTGCAGCTTCATCACGACTGCAGCCTTTTTGTCAGGAAGCACATCGGCTTCAAAAGCAATGCCCAGCTTGCGCGCAACTGCCTCCGCAGTGGCATGATTGTCGCCGGTGACCATGACAACCCTGACGCCTTCGCGCTTCAACTGCTCGATGGCCTCCGGTGTTGAGTCTTTGATCGGGTCAGCGACGGCGATGAGGCCGGCAAAATTTCCTCCCAGCGCGATATACATCACGGTATGGCCATCTGCCTGAAGGGCCTCGGCTTTGTTCCGCAATGATTCAGGAGAAACACCGAGATCGGTCAGGAGGGCCATATTTCCTATCGCGATTTGCCTGCCGTGCAACGTGCCCTGAATCCCTTTGCCTGTGATCGACTGAAAGCCATCAATCGCGACCAGCTCAATGTGTCTCTCCCTGGTGGCCGCGAGGATCGCGGCGGCGAGAGGATGTTCGCTGGCTTTTTCGAGGCTGGCCGCGGCTTGTAACAACTCGGTGTCGTTGACGCCTTCGGCGGGAACCAGGTCCGTCATCTTCGGCTTGCCTTCAGTCAACGTGCCGGTTTTATCGACGACCAGCGTGTCGACCTTCTCCATGATCTCGAGGGCTTCAGCATTGCTGATGAGGACGCCTTCTCCAGCACCCCGGCCGGTGCCAACCATAATCGCCATAGGAGTTGCCAGCCCAAGCGCGCAGGGGCACGCGATGATAAGCACCGCGACTGCATTGACCAGCGCATGCGCGTAGTGCGGCTGGGGTCCGTAGATTGCCCACACGGCAAAGGTGATGACTGCCGACAATAGAACGGCCGGCACAAAATAGGACGCGACGACGTCTGCAAGTCGTTGGATAGGAGCGCGGCTGCGTTGGGCCTCACTCACCATCTTCACAATCTGAGCGAGCAGAGTGTCCGCCCCAACCCGCTCTGTCCTCATGACAAAGCTGCCCGTCCCGTTGATGGTTCCCCCGGTGACCTTGTCGTCGATCGTCTTCTCAATGGGAATGGCTTCGCCGCTGACCATGGATTCGTCGACCGAGCTGCTGCCTTCGAGCACGACACCGTCGATCGGAACTTTTTCGCCCGGACGGACACGGAGTTTGTCGCCGACTTGAATGGTATTCAAGTCCACGTCTTGCTCGGTACCATCGGCTGCGATGCGACGGGCTGTCTTCGGTGCAAGTCCGAGGAGTGCTTTGATTGCACCGCTGGTCTGGCTCCGGGCCCGCAGTTCCAGAACCTGCCCGAGGAGAACGAGCGCGGTAATGACGGCCGCCGCCTCGAAGTACAGGCCGAGTTGGCCTGTCATATCTCGAAAAGACGGAGGAAAGAGTTGTGGCCGCACGACTGCGACTACGCTGTAAAGATAAGCCGACCCGGCGCCGATCGAAATCAGCGTAAACATATTCAAGTGGCGGTTGATGATGGACGCCCAGCCGCGTTGAAAAAACGGCCCGCCTCCCCAAAGCACGACGGGCGTCGCGAAGACGAACTCGAACCAGCCGAGCCATCGCCCTTGCAAGAGATGCTGCAAGACATGCCCAGGAAGAATATCCGAGACCATGATGGCGAGCAGCGGCAGAGTTAACGCAGCACTCACCCAGAATCGGCGGGTCATGTCGTCGATCTCGGGATTCATCTCGTCTACGGTGTCAGTCATGGGGTCGAGCGTCATCCCGCAGATTGGGCAGTTGTCGGGCTCATTGCACACAATCTGCGGGTGCATCGGGCAGGTGTAACGCGCGCATATTGCAGGCGCGATGATGGTGTCTGTCGTGGTCATTATGAATCACCGCGGGGCGAGGCGAAATGAAGCATCACGATGGAATGAGGATTGACTACATAGCTGGAACCCGTCACCTGCGCACCTTTTTTCATTTCAGCGATATCATCCGGCTGCCCCAGGGAAGTGTCGATCAT
>Ga0302326_10027617_pt1 | contig 11441 bp, 9 predicted proteins | sample Palsa_T0_3_FD_202264 | JGI IMG/M metagenome (GOLD analysis project Ga0302326, IMG submission 202264) | Peat permafrost microbial communities from Stordalen Mire near Abisko, Sweden - Palsa_T0_3 | ecosystem: Environmental > Terrestrial > Soil > Palsa > Peat permafrost | place: Sweden: Abisko...
CAAGCTCGGCATCCCCAAAGGCAGCTTGGAAAATGCCACCGTTGAATTATTCCGCCGCGCGGGATTCACCATCACCACCAGCAGTCGCTCCTATTTTCCCGGGATTGACGACCCGGAAATCGAATGCATGCTCATCCGCGCCCAGGAAATGGCGCGCTACGTAGAAGACGGCATTCTCGACGCCGGCCTCACCGGCCGCGATTGGGTGGAAGAAAACGAATCCGACGTGGTGGCCGTGGCCGATTTGGTATACGCCAAGCAGAGCTTCGGCAAAGTGCGCTGGGTGTTGGCCGTCCCCGAAGCGTCGAGTTTTCTGAGTGTGACCGATCTCGAAGGCAAGGTGATCGCGACCGAGTTGGTGCAAACCACCAGGCGCTATCTGGCCGCCAACGGCGTCAAGGCCAAAGTGGAATTCAGTTGGGGTGCGACCGAAGTCAAGCCTCCGGTGCTGGCGGACGCGATCGTGGAGGTGACCGAGACCGGCTCCTCGCTGCGCGCCAATAAGCTCAAGATTATCGATACGGTGCTCGAATCGAATACCCAGTTGATCGCGAACAAAACTGCCTGGGAGGATGAGCGCAAGCGCCGCAAGCTCGAAGACATGAAGATGCTGCTCGAAGGCGCCATCAATGCGCTAGGCAAAGTGGGACTGATGCTCAACGTGCACAAAGACAATCTGGCGGAGGTTTTAAAGGTGCTGCCGGCGCTGAAGCGCCCCACCATTTCCCACTTAAGCGACGAAGAGTGGCTGGCGGTAAACACTATTCTCGATGAAACCACGGTGCGGGACATCATTCCGCGCCTGAAACAAGCCGGCGGCGAAGGCATCGTGGAATACCCGCTCAACAAGATCGTACTCTGATGACGCTAATTGTTGTAGGTCAGGTTGGTTTGCTATGTGGGGCAGGTTGTTAACCTGCGGCGGATTGTCAATCCGCCTGCCCCTGGCGCCGAACAATCCTCCCGGACCAATTGGTCGTCGGCTAGCGGCCCGTTAGGAATTTTGTGATTCGAATTATTGAAAGCAAGAACGTCGGCCGCCTCTTATCGCGCAAGGCGGCGCGCCTTACCGAAGCCGAGCAAATCGTGCGCCCCATCCTCGACGCCGTCCGCAAGCGCGGCGATAAAGCCCTGCTCGAATACGCCCGCAAATTCGACCGCTTCACCCGCAAAACCGTCCGCATCCCGGAATCAGACCTGATCGCCGCAGCCGATGGCCTCTCGCCAGCGTTCCGCGGCGCCGTGGAAACTGCGGCCACCAACGTCCGCACCTACGCCAAGCGCCAGATGCCGCACGAGTGGTATTTCGAAGCGCGCACCGGCCTGCGGCTGGGCCAAATACTGCGGCCGCTCGATACCGTCGCGGCGTATGTTCCGTCGGGCCGTTATCCGTTGCCCTCCACAGTGATTATGACCGTCGTTCCCGCGCAGGCAGCGGGTGTTCCGAACATTTGCGTGGCGTCGCCCAAGCCGGCCGCCGAAGTGCTCGGAACCGCGGCCATGCTGGGCGTTTCGAATGTCTTCGAGATGGGCGGCGCGCAAGCCATCGCGGCCTTCGCATTCGGCACGCGCACGGTTCCGCGCGCCGACCGCATCGTGGGACCCGGCAACATCTACGTGGCGGCTGCCAAGAAGCTGCTGGCGGGCGAGGTGGGCATCGATTTCATCGCCGGGCCGACAGAGATTCTGATCATTGCCGCGGAAGGCGATCCGCGCCACTTCGCGGCGGACATGCTGGCCCAGGCCGAGCACGATGTGGATGCCTCGGCGGTGCTGCTGACCACCTCCAAGCGGCTGGCAACAGCAGTTGCTAAAGAAGTGGAGCGCCAGTTGAAAACGCTGCCCACCGCCGCGGTGGCGCGACCGGCCATCCGCCGCAATTCGGCGATTGTGCTGGTAGGGTCGCTTGATGAGGCGCTGGACATCTCCAACCATTTCGCGCCCGAGCATTTGAGTATTCCGGACGAGACGCTGCTGCCCAAGATCCATCATGCGGGCAGCGTATTCGTAGGCCCGTTCTCGCCCGAAGCCGCAGGGGATTACGCCTCCGGACCCAATCATGTCTTGCCCACCAGCGGCGCCGCGCGGCAACGGGGCGGCCTTTCCGTGGCCGACTATCTAAAGGTAATTTCCGTTCAGCAGTTAAGCGCAACCGCACTGCAGCGTCTGGCCCCGGCAATTACAACGCTAGCCAGAGCCGAAGGCCTGGAAGCGCACGCAAGATCCGTGGAGGTACGTTTTGGCCGCTAGTTTGTGCCTGTGTTCATGGCTCTGCCTGTGCCTGTATCTGTGCCTGTGTCGGTGGCCTTGTCTGTGGCCTTGTCTGTGGGCGTATATCTCGCTGTGTTTGTGGCGCACGCACTCATGCGTGCAGCGTTCCCGCTCGTGTGAACGCGTTTTTCCCCCGTGTCCCCATGAATGGGGACACAGCCAGGTGGGGCATGCTTTAGCTTGCCCAGCCACCCAAGTGTGCCGCCCATGAGTAACTCACCCAAACTCCCCCGCGGCGCCATCCGTCCCCGTCCCGCCGTAATCGCCATGGCGCCCTACTCCCCGCCCACCGCCAGCCGCGCCGGCAAGCTTCGCCTCGATTTCAACGAGAACACCGTCGGCTGCTCGCCGCGCGTCATCGAGGCAATCCGCCAGGGCATCGGCCCCGAAAGCCTCGCCGTCTATCCCGAATACTCCGAAGCCAAAGCCGCCATCGCCCGTTATTTCCACGTAGCTCCCGAGCAATTCGTCTTCACCAACGGCACCGACGAAGCCATCCAGATCTTCATCAACACCTACGTGGATGACGGACAGGAAGTAGTCACGCTCACGCCGTCTTACGCCATGTACCGCTTCTATTCCGAAGTCGCCGGCGCCAAAGTCATCGAAGTCCCATACCCCCAGCCCTCCATGGAATTCCCGCTGGATGCGCTACTGCAAGCCATCACCCCGGAGACGCGCGCCGTGCTGCTCGCCAACCCCAACAATCCCACCGGCACGGCGGTCTCGCTCGAAGGAATCGCACGCATTCTGCGCCGGGCGCGCAAAGCGGCGGTGCTTATCGACGAAGCTTATTACGAATTCTCCGGCATCACCGCGCTGCCCGAAATCGCGCAGGCGCCGAACCTGTTCGTGTGCCGCACGTTTTCGAAAGTCTTCGGCATGGCGGCCATGCGGCTCGGGTGTCTGTTTTCGCATCCGGCCAACATTCAATATCTGCACAAGGCGCAATCGCCCTACAGCGTAAACATGCTTGCGGTGATGGCGGCGCAGGCGGCCGTGGAAGACACTGCCTACGTGCAAAACTACGTCGCCGAAGCGCTGGCGGCGCGCGAGCTGCTCTCCATCGGCCTCGAGCGCTTAGGCATCCATTATGTGCCTAGCTCGGCGAATTTCGTGCTGGGCCGTTTCGGAGCCCGCGCCATCGAGGTGCGCGACGCGCTGCGCGCCAAAGGAATTCTGGTGCGCGACCGCAGCTACGAAGCGCCGGGATGCGTGCGCATCACCGTGGGAACGCGCGAGCAGACGCGGCAGTTGCTGTCGGCCCTTGAGGAGATATGGAAACGATAGGCAAGCCTCTGCTGGTCTTCGACATGGACGGCGTGCTGGTGGACGTCACCGAATCCTACCGCGAGACCATCGCGCGCACCGTCGAGCACTTCACCGGCGCCCGTCCCACCCGCGAGCTAATCCAGGAGTACAAAAACGCCGGCGGATGGAATGACGATTGGAAACTCTCCCATCACATGGTTCAAGAAGCCGGTGTGGATACCGCGTTCGAAGACGTAAAGAGTCATTTCCAAAACCTGTTCCATGGCGATGGCGAACAGACGCGCGCGCCCATCGCTGGCGCGCACGGCCTAATGCAGCGCGAACAATGGATCGCCCAATCCGGCGTCCTCGAAAGCCTCAACGCAAAATTCCGCTTCGCCCTCTTCACCGGACGTCCCAAGTGGGAAGCCGAGCTAACCCTAAAACGATTTGACCCTGATTTACTCTTCCACCCCATCATCGGCATGGATGAAGTGGAAAATCACAAGCCCGCGCCAGATGGTCTGCTGCAAATTCTCCAACACGATCAAGACATCATCTACATCGGCGATACCGTCGACGACGCGCGCTGCGCCAAATCCGCCGGCGTCCGGTTCATCGGCATTGCGCCCCCCTCGAATCCGCTCTACATCGATCTGGTCTTCCTGTTCCACGCCGAAAACGCCTTCGCCATTGTGGACGACATCAATTATCTGGAAGAGGTCTTCGCATCGTCATGAAGAAAGCCAGAAGCGCCGCCATCGAGCGCAACACCAAGGAAACCCGCATCGCCGGCGCGCTGAAAATCGAAGGCCGCGGCCGCTACGAAATCTCAACCGGCATTCGCTTCTTCGATCACATGCTGGAACTATTCAGCAAGCACGGCGGTTTTGATCTGAAACTCAAAGCCGACGGCGATCTGGACGTGGACCAGCACCACACCGTCGAAGATGCCGGCATCGTCCTCGGCCAGTTATTCGCGCAAGCTCTGGGCGACCGCAAAGGCATCAATCGTGCCGGATACTTCGTGCAGCCCATGGATGAAACCCTGGCGGTGGTGGCCGTGGATCTGGGCGGCCGGCCCGCGCTGGTATATAAGGACCGCGTGAAAGTGGTGCATGTGGGCGATCTGCAAACCGAACTGGTAGAAGATTTCTTCGGCGGCTTTGTGGTCCACGCCGGCGCCAACTTGCATGCCAAGGTGCTCTACGGCCGCTCCAACCACCACAAGATCGAGGCCATCTTCAAGTGCTTCGCGCGCGCCATGAAATACGCGTGCTCGAAAGATGCGCGCCTCAAAGATCAGTTGCCCTCCACTAAGGGGCTGCTATGATCGCCATTCTCGATTACGGCGCGGGCAATTTGCAGTCGGTGCAGAACGCGCTCGCGGCCATCGGCTGCGAATACTCGCTGGTGCGCGACGCTGAGGGCCTCCACAGGGCCTCGAAGATTCTGCTGCCGGGCGTGGGCCATTTCGGGCAAATGATGCGCGCGCTCGATGCGCTAGAAGTACGCGATGCGCTCAAGGATAGCCTCGCGGCGGGCGTGCCGTTCCTGGGCATCTGTCTTGGCCTGCAGGCGTTGTTCGATGCCAGCGAAGAGGCGCCGGAAGTGCGCGGCCTCGGGATATTCGAAGGCATCGTGCGCCGCTTTCCGGCGCATGCGCGGGTGCCCCACATGGGATGGGATGAGCTCGATCTGCGCCGCGATTCGACGCTTCTGCGCGGTCTCGGGCCATACCCCTATGTCTATTTCGCCCACAGTTATTATGCGCCCGAGGGCGGTTACACCAGCGCGCTCTGCACCTATGAAGTCCCCTACACGGCGGCGCTCGAAGAGGGTAACGTCTTCGGCGTGCAGTTCCATCCCGAGAAATCGGGCGCGGTGGGCCTTGAGATCGTGAGGAACTTCGTCGCGTGTTAGCCAAACGCATCATCCCCTGTCTCGATGTCACCAACGGCCGCGTGGTCAAAGGCGTCAATTTCGTCAATCTGCGCGATGCCGGCGATCCGGTGGAACTGGCCGATCGCTACAACGGCGAGGGCGCCGACGAGCTGGTCTTCCTCGATATCACCGCGTCCAGCGATGCGCGCGATACCATGGCCGATGTGGTGGCGCGCACCGCCCGCAAAGTCTTCATCCCTCTGGCCGTAGGCGGCGGCATCCGCTCGGTGGCCGATGCGCGGCGCATTCTACTGGCGGGGGCGGACAAGGTCTCCGTCAACACCGCGGCCGTGCGCAGGCCCGAGTTGATCTCCGAGCTTAGCGGCGAATTCGGCGCGCAGGCCGTCGTGCTGGCTATCGATGCCCGCCGCCACGGCGCCAGTTGGCATGTCTATACGCGCGGCGGCCGCGACGACGAAGGCCTCGACGCGATTGCCTGGGCGCAGCGCGGCGAAGAACTGGGCGCCGGCGAGATCCTGCTGACCTCGATGGATACCGATGGCGTGCAGGAAGGTTTCGATTGCGCGCTCACCAAGGCCGTCTCGCAAGCTACGCACGTACCGGTGATCGCCAGCGGCGGGGCAGGGAAGCCGGAACATTTCGTGCGCGTCTTGACCGATGGCTGCGCCGACGCCGCACTGGCGGCGTCGATATTCCACTACGGAACTTACACGGTCACTCAATTGAAGCAAGAGCTGGCGAAGCGCGGCATCCCGGTGAGGCCCGTATGATCTTCCCCTGCATCGACATCATGGATGGCCGCGCAGTGCAGTTGGTGCAAGGCCGCGATAAGGCGCTGGAGGCCGATGCGCCGGAGGAGATGCTGCGCAAATTCGCCGCCTTTCCCGAGATTCAAGTGATCGATCTCGACGCCGCCATGGGGCGTGGATCGAACGACGATCTGGTGCGCTTGCTGGCTTCGAAAGCCGCGATCCGCGCCGGCGGCGGCGTGCGCACGGTGGAACGCGCGCAGGCGCTGGTCGATCAGGGCGCACGCAAGGTGATCGTGGGCACGGCCGCGTTCGGCGAAACCGGAATCAACCGTCCTTTTCTCGAGGCCCTGCGCGACGCCGTAGGCCACGACCGTCTGATTGTGGCGCTCGATTCAAAGCACGGCCACATCGTAGTAAAAGGTTGGCGCGAAGCCACGTCGTTAACCGCAGAAGAAGTGTTAGGCCCTCTGGAACCTTACTGCTCCGGCTTCCTATGCACCTACGTCGACAAAGAAGGCATGATGCAAGGCACGGATCTGGCATGGTTCGCGCGCCTCCGTGCGGCCACCACGCGAGAGCTGACCGCCGCCGGCGGAGTCACCACCATGGAAGACGTCCGCGCATTGCTCGCCATGAATGTCCATGTAGCCATCGGCATGGCGATGTACACAGGCCGCCTAAAGTTAGAAGACCTTTGTGGGGCAGGTTGATAACCTGCGGCGGATTGTCAATCCGCCTGCCCCTAGCGCACTGTAATTCGCCCAGACCACGGAACCTCTGCCTGGCAGGCGCTATCCTGTTCTGGGACCTCCTTTTCCTATGAACCTCGATCACTCACAACTTCTCGAAGGCCTGAAGGCATTCCTCCGCATCCCCAGTATCAGTACGCTCTCCGAGCACAAGCCGGATATTCGGCGCGCCGCGGAATTTGTCCGCGCTGAGCTTCAATCCGCCGGAATGACAGCGGAATTGATCGAAGGCGAAGGCAATCCATTGGTCTACGGCGAGTGGCTGGGCGCGCCGGGCAGGCCCACCATCCTCTTCTACGGGCATTACGATGTGCAGCCGCCGGATCCGCTGGATGAATGGAAATCGCCGCCGTTTGAACCGGAAGTACGCAGTGGCGATCTGTTCGCGCGCGGCGCGGCCGACGACAAAGGCCAGGTCTACCTGCAGATCAAAGCCGTCGATAGCCTGATGCGCCGGGACGGAAAACTGCCCGTCAATGTGAAGTTCCTGATCGAAGGGGAGGAAGAGACCGGCGGTGAACACATCGAAGCGTACGTCCAATCGAAGCCGCCGCGGCTGCGCGCCGACGCGGCCGTGATCTGCGATACGGAAATGTTCGCGCCCGGCCTGCCCACGATTTGCGTCGGTCTGCGCGGCATGGTTTACTGCGAGCTGTTCGTCGAGGGCGCGAACCACGATCTGCATTCGGGCGTCTACGGCGGCGCGGCTCCCAACCCCATACAGGCCATCGCGGAAATTTTGTGCGCGCTGAAAGACCGCGAGGGCCGCATCCTGATTCCCGGCTTCTACGACCGGGTGCAGCCGCCATCGCCCAAGGAGCGTGCGGCCTGGGCGAGCCTGCCGTTCGACGAGAAAGAGTACACCGAAAAGGAAATGGGCGCGCGCGAACTGGTGGGCGAGCCCGGCGTGCCGCTATTCGAGCGCGTGTGGGCGCGGCCCACGCTCGAAGTTCACGGCATCCGCGGCGGCTTCACGGGCGAAGGCGCGAAGACGGTGATCCCGGCCCGCGCCACGGCTAAGATCAGCATGCGTCTGGTAGCCGACCAGACTCCGGCGGAAGCTACGGAGCAGTTGCGCGCGGCGGTGCGCGCGAACACTCCCAGAGGAGTGACGGCGGAAGTGAAAGTGCTGCACACGGGGGCGCCGTCGCTGACGAATCCGGACAATGCTTTCATTCGGGCCGCCGCTCAAGCTATGACGGAGGTGTTCGGCAAGGAGACGGTTTACACGCGGTCGGGCGGGTCGATTCCAATCGTCGGCGTGTTCGACCGATACCTGGGCATTCCCAGCGTGATGATGGGCTTCGGGCTGCCGGATGACAATTTGCACGCGCCTAACGAGAAGTTTCATTTGCCTAATTTTTATAGAGGGATTGAAGCGGTGGCGCGGTATTTGGAGATGCTCTCGTAGGGCCGGGCATACCCGGCTGCTACTGCGGAAAACCGATCTTGCGCACCAGTTCGGCGTAACGAGGATCGGAGCGCACGGGATCGATCGCATAGTCGGTGCGAAGGTTGATCAAGCTATTGTCGTGCTCCCGGTATGCGGTGGCGAGCCACTCGAAGGCATGTTCCTTGTCGCCTAACTCGGCATATAACTCCGCGATCCCGTAAGGAGAAACGTAGAAGCCGGCCTTGGCTTTGCGCTGCGCGATGGAGAGTGCGACGGCCCTGCGCAGAGCGGCCGCCCATCCGCCGGAGCGGAAGGCGGCGTCCATGCCGGCGGTAATTTCGGCGGCATTCTTGTCACCCATCAATTGAGCCGCGATTGCAGATTCTTGAATGGTTTCCGGATATTTATGCAAGCCCCAATAAGCATTGGACAGACCGTTGTGCGCCTGGCCAAAGGCCGGATTGTCGGCAATGACCTTCTTGTAGATCTCAACCGCCTTATCGAATTGACGGTCATCGAGGTAAGCCTCCGCTTGCGCGACGCCAACGATTGGGGACAGCGGATCGAGTTGATAGGCCAGAGCGGCTTCGTCGATGGCCTCCTGTACCCGGCCGCCGATTCCGCTGAGATTCTCGGCAAACCACTGATGCGCGGTAGCGTCGCTGGGATCGAGTGCAATGGCCTTCCTATAGTCGGCCTCGCCCCCGGAAAAATCCCAACCGTATAACATCTTGTTGTGACCCAGGTCCGCATACGGACGCGCCAGCGTGGGGTCGAGCTCCAGGGCCTTTTTGGCCGCTGCGTTCGACTTAGGGACAGCGTCACTCGCATCACCGCCAAAGACCGAAAGCACGCCATAGGCATCCGCCAGTCCCGCGTAGGCTAGCGCATAACCGGGATCTTTGTCGATGGCTTGACGGAAGAATGAAATTGCCGTCCGAAGGTCGGCGTTGGTGCGCTTGTTCCAGTAGTAGCGGCCCTTCACGTAAAGCTGATAGGCCTCCGGGTTCTGCGTGCCCTGCTTGGTGGCTTTCCGCACCTCAGCGCCGCTCAACTGCGAGCGCAGCTTCTCCGCAAGGTCGCCCCCGATCTGTTGCTCCAGGGAGATAATGTCCGAAGCTGCACGCTCGTACTGCGCGCCCCAGATTTCCGTATTGTCCTGCACTCTGATGAGTTCGGCGCTGACTTGCAGCTTGTCCCCGTGCTGCACAATCCGGCCGGTCAGCAACGAATCCACCGTCAATTCCTTCCCCGCTTTCCGGACATCAACCTCTTTGCCCTTGTAGCGAGAGACCGAGTTGCGCGACTTCACCTTCAACTGCGGCAAATGCGCAAGACTGGCCGTCAACGATTCCGCCAGGCCGTCGCTGAGCAGATCCGTATCCGCGCTGCCGCCCACGGTAGCGAATGGAATTACCGCGATGGATTCGATTTGCGGCTTCGTGCTCGCGCGCCAATACCATATGCCAGCGGCCGCAGCCGCCAAGAGAGCGGCCGCGCCTGCCGCGACCCAATATTTGCGCGCGGCCTTTCCCGGTGCGCCCGCGGGCAAAACGGCCGCCGACCTCCCGGATTCGGCGTCGCGCTTCAGCCGTTCCAAATCCGCGCGCATTTCAGCGGCGTGCTGGTAGCGCAGGTTGCGGTCCTTCTCGAGAGCCTTATCGATGATCTCTTCCAGCTTGGGCGGCAGTTCGGGATTCAGCCGCACGGCGGGAGCAGGCGTGCGGTTCAATATGGAATCGAAGATCGTGGCGGTACTATGGCCCCGGAAGGGCTTCTGGCCAGTAGCCATCTCGTAGAGCACGGCGCCGAAAGAGAACAGATCCGTGCGGGAATCGAGTTCCTTCGCCCGCGCCTGCTCCGGCGACATATAAGCGATCGTTCCGAGAGTCGAGCCTGGGCTGGTCAGATGCTGGTCTTCCATCGTATCCGTGGCCGAGTTCGCCGATGGGACCTGGGCGGAATTGGCATTGGGCGCGACCTTGGCCAGGCCGAAATCGAGGACCTTGGCGTGTCCGCGCTGCGTGACAAAAATATTGGCGGGCTTGATGTCGCGGTGGATGATTCGCCGGGCATGCGCGGCGTCGATACCATCGGCGATCCCAATAGCGAGCGAGACGATCGTTTCATTCTCTAACGGCTTTCCCGCGATCAGATGCTTCAGCGTGACGCCGTCCAGGAATTCCATGGCGATGAACGAACGCTCATCATGACTGCCGATCTCGTAGATCGTACAAATATTGGGATGATTGAGCGCCGACGCGGCCCGCGCCTCCCGTCGAAATCGCTCTAACGCCTGAGGATCTCGGGACAACTCATCGGGCAGGAATTTGAGGGCGACGAAGCGGCCAAGCTCGGTGTCCTCGGCTTTATAGACCACGCCCATGCCGCCACCGCCAAGCTTCTCGACGATGCGGTAGTGCGATATGGTCTTGCCGATCACAAAAGAGAAGTCCCGCTTCCAGGGCTTCTCCATACTACCGTTTTCCACCTCCCGTTAGTGCTAGGGCTCAGGCAGCGGGACGGGCCAGGAGGCTTGTCCTACGGAAGCGTTACTGGGGTCGCGCCAGCCAGATAGATCGCGTTGAAAAGGAACTTGAAGGTTCCATATGGCTGCCCGCGGAATGTGATCTCGGGGCCGAACAGGTAGACTTTGCCTTTGCCCACATCGCCTTCCACCGCGCCTACGGCGCCGTTTAGATATTGCTGGCCCCACGCCCATCCGCTCCGTAGCGGCTCAGCGTTGGGAAACCATGCGATCTGGCGCGTCCCCTTTTCCGCTGCGCCGGGCTGCAGACGGAAGGCCGGACTGTTGATATAGAACACGTCGGCCTTGCCGGACATGCCGTAGGCGATCGGCAAACTGTTATCTACGCTGGCTTGCAATACCGATCCGGGGATATAGAACTTCGTGTTGGGAAGTCGTCCACCCGATTCGTCTGTAAGAGCATTGCTCAGCGGCAGCCCGAAATAATGGTCGAACCCGGTCGAACTCCCGATGGCGAGCAGCGTTCCGCCGTCTTCGACGAAGCGATGCAACTGCGGCCCCGTCGTGGCGGCGCTCACATTGCCGATCTCGTTCTTATATTCATCCGGCACGTCGCCCGCCCCGCGTCCTCC
>Ga0302326_10027618_pt1 | contig 11440 bp, 14 predicted proteins | sample Palsa_T0_3_FD_202264 | JGI IMG/M metagenome (GOLD analysis project Ga0302326, IMG submission 202264) | Peat permafrost microbial communities from Stordalen Mire near Abisko, Sweden - Palsa_T0_3 | ecosystem: Environmental > Terrestrial > Soil > Palsa > Peat permafrost | place: Sweden: Abisko...
CTCCGGATCGCTCGGGGTCACCGCCTACAGCGGTTCGACGGGGCAGCGGCTCTGGGCGCGAGCCGGGGCGATTCCGCAGAGCGCCGATGAGGTGCTGGGGCGCCTTTACCTCACCAGGGGCGCCGCTACCTCACCAGGGGCGCCGCGTTGCTCGGGGTGGACCCGGTGACGGGAGCCAGGCGCAGCGTCACCCCGGGCGCTTCCGGCCTGTATGCCGTCCGCGACGGCGTCGCCATCGGCCTGGATCAGGGGGCGGGCGGCGACGCGTGGGGGTACGACGTCACGAGCCAGCGGGTCGTCTGGACAGCGTCCCCGCTGCCCTGGCCGCATTACTTCGTTGACCTGTCCGGCATCGGCGGCAGCGCCAGCCCGGACAGCGGCACCGCGGTGATCACCTCCTGCGCCAGCGTCGGTGCCAGTCAGCCTGCGGCCGCCGGCCCCGCCGGCCCCGCTGGATCGGCGGCCACGGGGCGGGTGCCCGCCCAGGCCGGCCAGGCATGCCTGCGTCCCGAGCTGGTCGCCATCGACCGCTGACCGCTAGGGCCGGCCGGCCGCTTGGCCGTGCCGGCCGCCCCGGTCGCGTCAGCCAGGCCGGCCAGGCGGCGTGAGCCGGTCACCGGCGGCGACGCCGGCCAGATCGGTATCCTCCGCCGCCATGCTGCTGCCGGGGCCGACGATCAGGTCGAGGTCCTCGACGGCCGGCTGATGGCCGCGGTCGCACCGCAGCTCGGCCCGGACCGGCCGCTCGCAGCCGCGATGACGCAGCTCCACCGGCGGCCCGTCGGCCGCCAGCCAGCGGTCGCCCCACTGCATCAGCGCCACCAGCACGGGAAACAGTTCGGCGCCGCGGTCAGTCAGCCGGTACCGCATCCGGGTGCGCTGGCCGGGCTCCCGGTAGGGCTCGCGCTCCAGCAGGCCGTGGTCGACGAGATCCCGCAGCCTGGCCGCGGCGACCGGCTCGCTGACCTGCGCGCGCGCGGCGAAGTCGTCGAAGCGGGTGGTGCCGTAGAAGGCCTCGCGCAGGATCAGCAGCGCGGACCGGTTGCCCGCGACCTCCAGGGCCCGCCTGATCGAGCAGGCATCCGCTGACCAGGCGTCCCTGGAACTCAGCGGCCCGGTCAGCCGCACGGTGTGTGACACGCCTGCATCCTAGCTGACTTGTGGATGCCTAAGCCAACTAGGTAAGGTCTAGCTATGACTTCACTAAGCCAGGCAGCGCGCACCAGCCGCCAGGACAACGTCCCGCCCGCCCACGTGCTGGTGATCGTCTGCGCCGGCGTGATCCTGGCCAGCCTCGACCTGTTCATCGTGAACGTCGCGCTGCCGCAGATCGCCCGTAACCTCGGTGCCGCCAGCCTGGGCGACCTGTCCTGGGTGCTGAACGGGTACGCCATCGTCTATGCCTCGCTCCTGGTGCTGTTCGGGCGGCTGGCCGACCGGCACCGGCGCAAGTACGGCTTCCTCCTCGGCGTGGCGGTCTTCACGGTGGCCTCCGCGGCCTGCGGCGCGGCTAACAGCGTCGCGATGCTGGTGGCCTTCCGGCTGGTGCAGGCGGCAGGCGCCGCGCTGCTCACGCCGACGTCGCTGAGCCTGGTGCTGGCCGCGTACCCGGCGGAGCGGCGCAGCGGCGCGGTGCGCGCCTGGACCGCGACGGGCGGCGTGGCGGCGGCCTTCGGCCCGGTGATCGGCGGCCTGCTCGTCGCGGTGAGCTGGCGCTGGGTGTTCCTGGTCAACGTGCCGATCGGGCTGGCCGCGCTGGCTGTCGGCTGGCTGCGGCTGCCGGACGCGCCCGGCCACCCTGGCCCGCGCCCGGACGCGCTTGGCGCCGCGCTGGTCACCGCGGGCGTCGGGGCGCTCACCCTGGGCCTGGTCAAGGGCGGCAGCTGGGGCTGGTCGTCGCCGCTCACGGCCGGCGTGCTGGCGGGGTCGGCGGCGCTGCTCGCGCTGTTCGCCGCGCACTGCGCCCGGCATCACAATCCGCTGATCGACCCGGCTCTGCTCAGGGTGCGCAGCTTCTCCGGGGCGTCGCTGATCGCGCTGGTCTTCTCGGCGTCGTTCGGGGCGATGCTGCTGTCGGTGGTGCTGTGGGAGCAGAACGTCTGGGGCTGGTCGGCGCTGAAGACGGGCCTGGCCATCGCGCCGGGCCCGATCATGGTGCCGATCTTCTCCTTCCTGGTGGCCGGGCGCCTGATCGCCAGGTTCGGCCCGGGCCCGGTGATCGCGCTCGGCTCCGTGGCCTTCGCTTCTGGCGCGGCCTGGTGGGCGCTGGCGGTGGGTCTGCGCCCCGACTACGCGGCCGACATGCTCGGCGGCATGCTGCTGACCGGCGTCGGAGTCGGGCTGACCCTGCCGACGCTGATGGCCACGGCGGCTTCTTCCCTGCCACCGCAGTCGTTCGCCAGCGGCTCCGCCGTCGTGAACATGCTGCGACAGGTCGGCCTAGCCGTCGGCGTCGCGGTGCTGGTGGCCGTGCTCGGCAGCCCGGCGAGCAGGGCCGGCGAGCTGACGGCGTTCCGGCACGGCTGGATCGTCATCGCCGCCCTCGCGCTAGCCTCGGCCGGCGCGGCGGTCTCGCTCCGGCACCCCGCGGCGCGGATGACCGCTCCGCTGGATGCCAGGGAGTGATGGCCCGCCGTCGCAACCCGTGCGATGTGACTCTGGGCGGGTTGGATGCCGCCCAACGTCACATCGGGCGGGTTGCGGAGCGGCGAATTCGGGCTCGCCGCCGAGAATCTGCTGCGTGGTCATTGGCCGTTGGCGATTCGATACCCGCGAGGCGGTCATATGGGCGCATACTGGAAGTGATGAATCCTCCCCGCGCCCAGTACCGGCGCTATCTGCCGAGCAGTCCCTTCAACAACCGCCCCCCGCCCCGGCCCATCGAGCACTATGCGCTCCATGACCAGGTGACGCATGACCACTACGGCCTGGGCATGGTCATTGGCGTCGAGGACGACCTCGCCGTGCTGGTCGATTTCGGCCCGCAGCAGGCGCGGATCACGTCGCCGTTCAGCAGGATGACCAAGCTCTGACACAGGTGACCAGGCCCTGACATCGCAGCCAGGACATCGCAGCCAGCCCCGGGCGGCCGGCGTCTGATGTTAAGGGTCGCCCCTGGGGGCTGACTGCCCAGCCCTCCGCGCCGTTCGCCTCGCCACGCGGGTCCGTCAGTTCTGGCGTGCCCAGATGTCGTGATCTTGAGTCCGATTGAACCCGAATCGCGGCTGGCGTCGCTATCGCGCTGCTGGGCAATACGCTGGCCGAGTTCTCCCGCGCGCACCCGTCGACTGGCGGCTTCATCACGTTCGTCGGTAAAACCTTCGGCGGCACCAGCGCGGTGACGACCGCGTTACTTTGCGGAGCTGGCTACATCATCGCGATCTCGTCGGTGCTGGCCGTCTGCGGCGGGTTCCTGTCGATCGTGCTGGAGTACTACTTCAAATGGAACGTCCCGTGGAGCATCCTGTCGGTCGTGCTGACGGCAGGCGCCATGGTGATGATGATCCGGGGCGTGGCCGTCTCCACCAAGCTGGCCGGCGCCTTCTTCGGCTTCGAGATGCTGGTCCTGGTCGTCGTGTCGGTCGTGGTCATCATCAAGAACGGCGGCAGCCTGAGCTTCACGCCGTTCGAGCCGAGCCACATCAAAAACGGCGCCACGGGCCTGGCCGCGGGCTTCCCGCTGGCCGTTTACCTGTTCATCGGCTGGGAGAACTCAGCCGCGCTCGCTGAGGAAACGAACAACCCGCGGCGCAACGTGCCCCGGGCCATCTTCCTGTCGGTAGCGCTGATGGCGGTGAGCTACGTGCTGTTCGCCTACGCGACGGACACCGGATTCGCTTACAACGCGAGCAAAATCGCCAGCACCACGATCCCGTTCATCAACGTGGCGCACAGCACCCTGGCTATCTTCGCCTTCTTCGCTTTCTTCGCCGGAATGACCTCGACCCTCGGCGTGCTGATCTCGGCCGTGAACTCCCAGTGCCGCCTTATCTTCAACGCCGGCCGTGAGGGCCTGCTCCCCGCCTGGCTCGGCAAGGTGCACCCGGCCCGACGCACGCCGGTCAACGCCATCTTCACGTTCGTGGGCGTGGCGGCCGTGATCATCGTGGTCTGGGCGCTCCTGCACCTGATCGGCGGCGACGGCGGCTCGATGAACCCGATCAACTTCTTCGTCGATTCGTCCACGCTTGGCACGATCCTGCTGCTGGTCGTCTACTTCCTGTCGAACCTGGCGCTGCCGTTCTACTACCGCAGATTCCTGCCGGACCAGTTCAACGTGGTCAAGCACGCCATCCTGCCGGTCCTGGGCATGCTGGTGATCTTGGTGCCGGTCTATTACCTGTGCAAGCCGGGTCAGGAGCAGCCGCTGAACTGGTTCCCGTACGCGGCGCTGGGCATCGTGATTGTCTCGGTTATCTACGCGTACATCCTCAACAGCCGGGACCCGGCGCTGGCCGGACGGGTCGGGTCGATCGTCGCCGATGAATGATCCGGCCTGGGCGGCGGGACGAGCCGCGAACTTTCCGTTCTGAATCTGGGAGATCTGCCATCACCGACGCGGCTGTCCGCGGCCGGGGCCGCCCCGGGGCCGCGGCTGGCGTCAGCCGCCGGAGTGAGTGGCCGTCGGGCGGGGGGCCAGGCCGGCCAGGCGGCACTGGGGTTGCGTGGCCAGCGCGAGCTTGTCATGGCTGGCGAACGCCTCGCGGCACATGGCCCGGGCGCTGGCCCCGCAGCCATGCATGAGCCCCCCGCCGGTTGAACTCGGCATGCTGACGGTGACGCAGCCGTCGCGGGAGGCGCCGTAGGACCCCGGATGGCTCACGCCCCAGATGGTCACTCCGCCGACGACCGCGACGGCGAGCAGGGCGGCCGCCACCATCCGGCCGCGGCGGGGCAGGGGCCGGCCTGGTCCGGCGTCCTGCTCCGGTGAGTCATCCATGGTCTGCACAGTACAAGGAGACCGGGCCGCCGGGTGACGAGGAGGCTGGCCTCGACTGCATCCACGGCCGGCGACGGATCTTTGCGGATACCATCAGCTCACTTCGATTGCCTCCCCCGAGCAGCGGCCGCCGCGGCTTATTCCCGGGAGGGACGTGACGCTTTGCCCTCCATCAGAGCGGCTATCCGGGTGCAGCGGAGACTGCTCGGGTTGCGGACCTACCGACTGGCCGGCTTCGCGGTCGGCATCCGTCCGGCTGAGGGAGCAGACGTGGTCGCGGGAGTGGCCAGCGCGCTGGGCCGGATGGCCGCGGGCCTGATGGCGCATGTCGAGGCCGTGTGACCCCGGCACTGCCCGGCGGGCTTGTGAGATACGGCCGTTCCAGCATCCCGGACTACGCGTGAGCCGCCGTGGGCGCGCGCAGGTTCAGGCTCGGGCAGCCTGCGATCGAGCGATCGTGAGGTACCAGTAGCCACCCGCGAGATTCAGCGCCCCGAGAACCAGGAAGAAGGCTGCCCAACCGTAGGCGCCGTAGGAGAGGCACACGACGCCCGCGGCGGCCGCGACACTGCCGCCGGCAATGCGCCCGACCCCGAAGAAGCGGAGGTGGCGGTACTCATAGGGAACGATCAGGCGCTGCATGCCGGTTCGCGGGGGAGATGCCCACCACCCGCGCTGACCCTTGGGAGCGGTGTTGTCGTCGGGTGCGTTCATCGGGATGGTCCTGTCTACCTGCGGTGTCGGTCATCCGACCACCTATCAAAATGATATCATTTTAATCAGTGATCGGGTGACCGTTCCTTGGAACAGAATTGAGGCGCCACCATGAGGACCCTCCTGCACCAGATGCGCCCCTGGCCACCCGCGTGGCGCAGGCCGGTGGAGGACCGGCCGCCCTACGCCGTGTGGGTCATCGGAGGCCTGATCGTCTGGGCATTCCTCTTGGCTGGCTTCATGGCATGGGACCTGCACAGCACCTCGCGTACCACCATCTGGGCCGTCTTCGCAGGCTGGTGCATCGGCGTGCTCGGTGCATCCATTGCCCGGAAAATCTACCGATAAAGGCGCCGTCAGCGTCGATCTCACGCACCCGGCACACCAGCGGTACCGGCCTGAGCTGCGGGGATGGCTTGCGCGCCTGAACAAGACTCGAACCTGCGGCCGGCTGCTGAGAAGGCTGCGGCCGGGCCGGGCCGTTGGCTATGTCTTCGGCACCTGGGTAGTTGCACGGGCATGGCTGACGCCGGTGATCAGATTGGTGCCCTGCACCTTGCAATGGCGAACGCCCGAAGGGCGGAAACAGGTGATCCGCTTCGGGCTGCAACGCCCCGGCTCCGCGCGCCTGGCAGGACTCGAACCTGCGGCCGGCTGCTTAGAAGGCAGCTGCTCTATCCAGCTGAGCTACAGGCGCCCGGACTTATTGTGCATGACGGAGGCCGCACGCTCATCCCGGTCCGTGCGGAATCCGCCGCGAGGCAGCCATCACGATTCCGCCGGCGCCGCTGTCGTGCGGCTGGGCGTGGTAGTTCGCCGGACGGCCAGAGCCCGGGCCAGTTCTTCGGGTCCGAGGTCAGCGGCCCGCTCGACGCGGACTTTCATATCGGGCTGCCGGAGAGCCAGCTCGACCGGTGCTCCGACTGCAGGGCGCCGGCCGTCGGAGGACGAGCAGGCGGCGATTGCGCAGGCCTGCGCCAGCGCGCACCAAGCCGCGCTGGCGGCGCTCACCAACCCGGCGCTGAGCGGTGACGAGCCAACAGGGCCGGTTCACGGACCTGGTGCTCGGCTTCCCGCTGGAGTTCGGGCTCGGCTACGCGCTGTCCGGCCCGGAGCACCATTACGGTCCGAACCAGGACGCGTTCGGCCACGACGGCTTCGGCGGCTCGGCGGTGGGCGCTGACCCCGCGGCGGGCGTGGCATTCGCCTACGTAATGAACCGGATGGGCATGAACCTGGCCGACGACCCGCGCAAGATTGCCGTCATCGACGGGATCTACCGGAGCCTCGCCAACCGCTAGCGTTCCGCCGTGCCTGCGGTCAGCGGCCGCAGCGTGGCGTGCCTCAGCGCGGGGATCATGGCGCCGAGCAGCAGCGCGCCGGCCACGCAGGCGAGGCCGCCGCTGACCACCGAGGTGGTCAGCGTGAACAGCTGGGCCACCCCGCCAGCCTCGACGTTGCCCAGCGCCGGGGCGCTGTTGACCTGAGCCAGGTACAGGCTGCTCACCCTGCCGCGCAACCGATCGGGCGTGTAGTGCTGCAGCAGGGCGTTCCGCAGCACCTCGGAGATCAGGTCGCCCATTCCGGCCAGCGCGAGGAACGCAAGTCCCAGGGCCAGTGTGCCAGCCAGGCCGAAGCCGACGATGGCAGCGCCCCACAGCGTGCCCGCCCCGATCACCACCAGGCCCGGCCGCCGCACGTGGCTCGTCCAGCCGCTGGTGGCCGCCCCGATGATCGCGCCCGCGGCCGGCGCGGCGGCCAGCAGCCCGAAGGTGGCCGGGCCGCCGTGGAAGTGCTCGCTCGCCAGCGCGGGAAACAGCCCGGACGGCATCCCGAAGATCATCGCGCTGGTGTCGATGAGCAGCATGCCGCCGATGACGCCGTTGCGCCGCACGTACCGGAACCCGTCGGCCAGCGCCTGCAGCCCCGGCCGCTGGCCACCCGGGGCAGGCGGCAGCGGGCGGATGAACCTGACCGCGACGCCGAAGAGGCCGAAGCCGACCGCGTCGATGGCGTAGCACACGGCCAGGCCGGGGCCGGCGATGAGGGCGCCGGCCAGCGCGGGGCCGCCGAGGTTTGCCAGCTGCCCGCTCATCGAGCCCAAAGCGGCGGCCGCCGCCAGCTGGCCGGGCCCCACCAGGGCGGGCAGGGCCGCCGTCGACGCCGGGGCGCTGAGCCCGGCCGTCAGGCCGATCGCCAGCGCGATCGCGTAGATCGGCCACAGCGCCGGACGGGGGAGCAGGCTGTTAGCCATCAGCATCACGGCCAGCAGCACCTGCGGTATCCGGACCGCGGCGAGCAGCCTCCGGCGGTCATGACGGTCGGCCAGCACGCCGCCGGCCATCAGCCCGGCCAGCATCCCCGCACTGTCGGCCAGGCTGACCAGGCCGACCTCCAGCGAGGAGTGGGTCAGCCCGTAGACCTGCCAGTTCGCCGCGGCGGTGGCCAGCGCGTTGCCGACCAGCGACGCCATCCGCCCGGCGAACAGCCAGCGGAAGTCGCGGCTCTCCCGCAGCGGTGCGACGTCGATGACGATCTGCCCGACCCGCATCCCGCCCCCGATCCGCAACTCCCCCGCGTTCGCAACTTACTGATCAGCGTGGAGGATCCGCACGCTGGGACCGGCCGGATCCTCCACGCTGAGGCGGTGCCCTGCGCTCAGGAGGCCCGACAGCTATTACACCATGGTAGAAATTTGGTGTAACATCAGGAACGTGGCTCTTAACATTAAGAACGAAGAGGTCGAGCGACTCGCCACCGAGGTGGCGCGCATGACGGGGGAGTCCAAGACCGAAGCCATCCGCCGTGCGCTCGCGGAGCGACGTCAGCGTCTCGCCTACCGGATCAGCCCGGGCGACCGGGCGGGACACGCGCTGCGGTTCCTGGAGCGTGAGGTCTGGCCCCGGATACCCGAAGACCAGCTTGGCCGCCGCCTCAGCAGGGACGAGGAAGATGAAATCCTTGGCTACGGGCCGGAGGGGGTGTGATCGTCGACAGCTCGGCGCTCGTCGCCATCACCTTCCGTGAGCCCGGGCATCAGGAACTCATCGCCAAACTGGCAGGCGCGCTCTCGGCGGGAATCGGCACCCCGACCCTCGCCGAGACCGGATTGGTGCTGTCGTCGAGGCTCGGCCGGGACTCGCTTGACCTTGTCATCCGCCTGCTTGGCGAGTTCGGCATCGTGGAGATCCCGTTCGGTGAGGAGCACTGGCGCGAAGCCGTTGACGCCTATCTGCGGTTCGGCAACGGGCGGCACAGGGCCCGGCTGAACTTCGGCGACTGCCTGACCTACGCGGTCGCGCGGCTGGCGGACGAGCCCCTGCTGTTCGTCGGTGACGATTTTCCGGAGACCGACCTCACGCAGGCCTAGAAACCCGCCCGTGGACCGGGCACAGGCCGCGCGGGCCGCTGGCCCGTCCCGGGCATGTACGCCGCAGGTGCCGTTCGGCATGATGGGGATAGGAACCTGGCGCGGGACCGGCGGCCGACGCTGCCGCGCGCCGTCGTGCCGTATGTACCGTCGTGCTCCAGGAGGTCGCCATGCACCAGCCGCCTATCCCGCATCTGGCCAGCGCGGACCCGGAGATCGCCGGGCTGATCGAGGACGAGGCACGGCGGCAGTTCGAGAAGATCCGGCTGATCCCGTCGGAGAACTACGTCTCGCTCGCCGTCCTTGAGGCCACGGGCACGGTGCTGACCAACAAGTACTCGGAAGGGTACGCGGGCCGGAGGTACTACGAGGGGCAGCAGTTCATCGACCCGATCGAGCGGCTCGCGGCCCAGCGCGCCGAGGCCATCTTCGGCGTCGATCATGCCAACGTCCAGCCGTACTCGGGGTCGCCGGCCAACCTCGCCGTGTTCCTGGCCTTCCTGAAGCCGGGCGAGACCGTGATGGGGATGGCCCTGCCGATGGGCGGGCACCTGACGCACGGCTGGCCGGTGTCGGCCACCGGCAAGTGGTTCCGGTCCGTTCAGTACGGGGTGCGGGCGGACACCGGGCGGGTGGATCTCGACGAGGTGCGGGACCTGGCCCGCCGTGAGCGGCCCAAGGTGATCTTCTGCGGCGGGACGGCCATTCCCCGGACAATCGATTTCCCGGCGTTCGCGGAGATCGCGGCGGAGACCGGCGCCATCCTGGTCGCCGACATCGCGCACATCTCCGGTCTGGTGGCCGCGGGAGCGCATCCCAGTCCCGTCGGCCATGCGCCCGTCATCACCACGACGACCCACAAGACGCTCCGCGGCCCGCGCGGAGCGATGATCATGTCGACCGCCGAGTATGCCTCGGCACTGGACAAGGCGGTCTTCCCCGGCCTGCAGGGCGGTCCGCACAACCACACCACCGCGGCGATTGCCGTCGCGCTGCACGAGGCCGCTCAGCCCGGGTTCCGCGCTTACGCGCATCAGATCGTGGCCAACGCGAGGGCCCTCGCGACCGCGCTGCTCGACCGGGGCTACACCCTGGTCTCCGGCGGCACCGACAACCACCTGATCCTGATGGACCTGACCTCCCAGGGGATCGCGGGTAAGCCGGCCGCCAAGGCGCTGGACCGGGCGGGCATCGAGGTGAATTACAACACGGTGCCGTTCGACCCGCGCAAGCCGTTCGACCCGTCCGGGATCCGGATCGGCACCCCGTCGATCACCACCCGCGGGCTGACGCAGGAGCACATGCCGCTGATCGCCGCCTGGATGGACGAGGCGATCACCGCGGCGGTCAAGGAGGACGAGCCCTCGATCGAGCGGATCGCTGGCGAGGTCCGCGAACTGCTCAGCGGCTACCCGATGGCCGGCTGGGCCTGAGCACGCCCGGCTCCGGCTGAGCCCGGCTGGGCCTGACCCGCCTCGCTGGGCCTGAGCCTGCCCGGCTCCAGGTGCCTTCCTGGCTGCGGATGAGCCTGCCCTGGCTGCGGCCGAGCCCGGCTGACGCGCCGGGCTCCGGCTTCCCCGTGCGTCGGCATTCCCCACGATTAGCGCATGAACCGGATCAATTAATTGCGCCTTTCCTAGATAACCTATTGATTCCCGGCAGTTATCTATTGTCGCGCAGGCGACTATATTCCGATATCTAATTTTGACCTCATATCAGGCGTTATTTGCTCGGCATGAATTGCGGGATTCGCCGTCCGTCCCGGCGAGTCGCCGAGGCTGCCGGATCGATAGCAACTAGCCTGCTTTGGGAAATGAATAACCGCATTAATTCCGCCCGGACTCGCCCGCGGCCAGATAAATCCCCGAGTGCGATCAGCTGAGTCAGCGGGTGGCCTGACGGATTGCACGGAAATGCCGGCGGGGGAGAGCGCACGGGGTCTCGCGGCTTCCGGGCCAGACGAGAAGGCGGTATTCGAGCATGCTCGCAGACCAGCTGCCGCGGCTCAGGCGGTGCGGGCAAGCGCTCGCCATCGGCTCCATCGTGGCGGCGCTCGCCGTGCCTGCCGCTAGCAGCCGTGCAGCCGCGAGCGCCGATCCGGGACGCGGCCATCGGGGCCACGACCGTCCAGCGCGCGACCGTCCAGCGCGCGACCGTCCAGCGCGCGAGCAGCCAGCGCGCGAGCAGGCGGGACGCGAGCAGCCAGCGCGCGAGCAGGCGGGACGCGATGCTTCTGGACGCGATGATTCAGGGCACAGGGATCCGGGCCACGAAGATCCGGGGCGCAAGCAGGTCTCGTACCGGGGATACACGTTCGAGGTCCCGCGCGCCTGGCCGGTGATCAGCCTCACGCGCCGGCCGCACACCTGCGTGAGGTTCAACGAGCACGTCGTCTACCTGGGTGCGGCAGGTGGCAA
>Ga0302326_10027620_pt1 | contig 11440 bp, 9 predicted proteins | sample Palsa_T0_3_FD_202264 | JGI IMG/M metagenome (GOLD analysis project Ga0302326, IMG submission 202264) | Peat permafrost microbial communities from Stordalen Mire near Abisko, Sweden - Palsa_T0_3 | ecosystem: Environmental > Terrestrial > Soil > Palsa > Peat permafrost | place: Sweden: Abisko...
CTGACGCGGCCTAGAGCAACAACGCGAAATCCTGACCCCAGTTGCCCGTGATGACGCTGTCGGCACCGGAGGCCTTGATCTTGGCGATGTAGGGCGAGAAGTCGGTGACCTTGAGCAACGGATGCACCTCGTCGCCAACGATTTCAACATCTGGCCGTTTGGCGCCAAGCATCTTGCGCGCCTCAGTGCGAACCGACTGGCCGAATGAATAATCCTGATTGATCAAATAGACTTTTTTGATGTCGGCGCGCGTCTTCATGTAATTGGTGAGCGCAGTCATCTTGATGTCCGAGTTCGCATCCCAGCGGAAATGCCAGTAACTGCATTTATCGTTGGTCAGCACCGGATCAACTGCCGCATAGTTGAAGTAGAGTACTTCCTTGCCGGGGTTGCGCTCGTTGTATTTCGTCACGAAGTCTTCGATCGCGGCCGCGAACGCTGAGCCGTTACCTTGGGTGACGAATCGGATATCGGAGTCGATAGCCTTCTGGAGCTGGACCAGCGTCTCTTGGGCGTTGAGCTTATTGTCGTAGGAGACCACCTCGAGCTTGCGCCCAGCGATACCGCCGTGCGCGTTCGTCCACTCAGCGAGATATTGGAAGGTCTTGAGGCCGACCTCGCCGATGCTCGCTCCGCCGCCAGACAGGGGATCGATGTAGGCTATTTTGACCGCGTCCTGGGCCGCAGCGGGCGACGCAGCGATCACTGTAGTCGCCATAGCGCAGAATAGAACTCTCAAGCGCGAGTTCATGGACGATCCTCCCAATTTATGTTTTATGCGCAACCTGGCGCTGTGAGGGCATAGAACCCCGGTCCGCCGCCGTTCGTCAAGAACTCCGGGTTGAAACCAAGGGCTCGCGACGCGATCGATGACCCCCGTCGCCCGGGCATTGCGCTGCCCTATGACTTGATTGAACGTGCGTGCGGGTCCGCCGCGGCCTGTTCTCAATAGGAAAGAAACTATCCCACATGCGATGCAAACTGTGTGATCGCCTCATCGAGCGGAGGGACCGAGAGCCGGTCTCCCTGGCGTTCAAGCAGGCCGAGCCGTTCCAGCTTTTCGAGCGCGGCGCCGACCTTAAAATCGAGGCGAAGGCAGCAACAACGTCGTTCTTGTGAATCAGGACAAATCGATCGAGCGCGTCGGTGGTAGCGCGATGCCCAACCTCCGTCATGGCGCCGGATCGCTCGACGGAATGTGGTCAAGCACGTAACGAGAATTTGCGTAGGGTGTAACGAGATCCTTGTACTCAGGAGCGACCATGCGCCGGAATGACGGGGAGAGCGTCGGCAGATCGCGCAAATCCTCCTCGGCGCTCGGGCGGCCGCCGTGGTCTCCCAATCCCTTTTGCAGGAATTCTTCGAGGCGTGCAGGCGGTTGGTCATGTCGGTCTTAAAGCCGAGTGTCGCGCGGGTATGCGATAGGCGTTGCCATAGGCGCGAATGAAGCCGTCAAGAAACGGATCCGCCCGCGTGCCGCTTGCGATTCCGGATTCGGATCGTCGAACGCAAACGTCACGTCATTGTGGCTGACGCTGCCTCATTCAAGTATGCGCCGCGGTTGAAATTTTTCTCCTTGTGTGCACAGTGTGTGCATGGAAAGAAATTCACTCACAAATCGAACGGCTCTAAGTTTGGATAATATTATGCAGTTATATGGTCTTAATGATGGTGAGCCGGCTGGGACTCGAACCCAGGACCCCGTGATTAAAAGTCACGTGCTCTACCGACTGAGCTACCGGCTCGTGCGAGCACTGCATACGCAATAGCGGCCAGGTTTTCCAGCCTCATGCTCGTGGCAGGCTTCCTCGCGCTCATATTGCATCGATTTGTGCGACAAACCGGCCTCGCGCGGCGCGGCCGATGGCGGCTGTCACAACCGGGGCGCCTTTTGCTAGAGTGTGGGTTCGGGCCGGGAATGCGCTGAACGAGGACCAGTACGATGCCGATCGTCAACCGCGTCGCCGACCTGCACGCCGAGATCACCGCCTGGCGGCGGGACATCCATGCCAACCCGGAACTGCTTTACGACGTGCACCGCACCGCGGCTTCGGTTGCCGATAAGCTCAAGACCTTCGGTTGCGACGAGGTCGTCAGCGGAATTGGCCGAACCGGTGTCGTCGGCGTTATCCGCGGCCGCAAGGCCGGCGGCAAGGTGGTCGCTCTGCGCGCGGACATGGACGCGCTGCCGATCGAGGAGGCGACCAATCTCGCCTACAAATCGACCGTGCCCGGCAAGATGCACGCCTGTGGCCATGACGGCCATACCGCCATGTTGCTCGGCGCAGCCAAATATCTTGCGGATACCCGCAATTTCACGGGCACCGCCGTCGTGATTTTCCAGCCGGCGGAGGAGGGTGGCGCCGGCGCCCGGGCGATGCTGCGGGACGGCTTGCTCGATCGCTTCGGCATCCAGGAAGTGTTCGGCATGCACAACTTTCCCGGCATGCCAGTCGGCGAATTCGCCATCCGCTCGGGTCCCATGATGGCCTCGACCGACTCGATCGCGATCGACCTTGAGGGAAAAGGCGGGCACGCGGCATGGCCGCATCTCGGCGTCGACACGGTCTTGGTCGGCGCGCAGATCGTCAATCAGATACAATCGATCGTAGCGCGCAACGTCGATCCGCTCGACGCGGCCGTCATCTCGATTTGCGTGTTCGAGGCCGGCCACACGGACAACGTCATTCCGCAGCACGCGAAGCTGCGCGGTACGATACGCAGCCTGTCGCCCCAGGTCCGCGAGTTTCTGCAAAAGCGGTTGCGGGAAGTGGTGGAGGGGACGGCGCGGCTCTATGGCGCCAACGCCGAGGTCACGTTTTCGACCGGCTATCCCGTCCTGGTGAACGAGGAAGGCCGCACCGCGTTCGCCGCCGCCGTCGCCGTCGAGATTGCCGGCAGGGACAAGGTCAACCGGGACGTTCCGCCGCTGATGGGCGCCGAAGACTTCGCCTACATGCTGGAGGAGCGGCCGGGCGCTTTCATTTATCTCGGCAACGGCGACAGCGCGATGCTCCATCACCCGGCATACGATTTCAACGACGAAGCGATCCCGGTTGGGACCTCGTATTGGGTTCGGCTCGCGGAAACGGCGCTCGCGGGCTAAAGCCGGCGGCCCTAAGACTTCGCGCGGTCTGCGACCAGCATGGACTGCAAGATCTGGTCGGAAATGTCGCGCACGGCTGCCGGAGAGTGCGACAGGAACAGCGTATTGGTCTTGTCCATTTCGCCGATGGATTTGATGGTGTCGAAATACTGAGTGACCAGCACCAGCTGCATGACTTCCGACGTCGAGGCGCCGGCGACGGACTTCTGAAATTGCTCGATCGAACCCTGGAGGCCCTCGATAATGGCCTTCCTCTGGTTGGCGATGCCCTGACCCTGCAGCGCCTTGCTCTCTGCTTCCGCTTCGGCCTTTTTCACCACGAGAATCTTTTCAGCCTCGCCTCTGGCGTTGGCGGCGACCTGTTCGCGCTGGGCCGCGTTGATGTCGTTCATCGCCGACTTCACTTTGGCATCGGGCACGATGTCCGTGACCAGCACATTGACGATCTCATATCCAAAGGTAGCCATGTCGGCATCGAGTTCCTGCTTCACGGCTGCGGCGATCCCGGATTGGCTTGCAAACACTTCATCCAGCGTCATGCCCGGGACATGGCCGAGAATGACCTGCTCGACATAAGCTTTGATCTGCTGCGTGGGATCGGACAGCTTGTAGAAGGCGTCATAAGCCTTTTCCGGCCGGACCTTGTTCTGGACGGAAATGGGAATGGTGACGAACACGTTGTCTTTGGTCTTCGTCTCCATCGTCAAGGTAATCTGATTCACCCGCAGGCTGATCCTGCCGGCAACCCGGTCGATAAACGGCGATTTCCAGTTCAGGCCCGGTTCGGCAACGCGCCGGAATTTTCCGAATCTGGTGACGATCGCGACCTGGGCGGTACTGACGGTAAAGAAACTCAGGAGGCAGGCGATCAGCAGAATGAAGGCCAGAAACCAGAACAGGACGACCGCTGAACCAAGCAATGCCATTTGTGTCCCCCAATGAACCTTTTTGCTTATGCCGAAGGTCCGAATGTCGCCAAAGCGTCGATGCCGGCTCGGTGCAGCCTTATTGCGCCGCTTCGACCCGGTTCTCGGCCGGCAGTTTCGACGGCTCGGCGACGGCCTTGGACCGCGGCAGCAATTCCAGAACCCGAGCCTCGATCCCGCGCCAATAGGCGAATGAGTTGAGGCGGCTGCCTTCGATCAGCCCGATGGCGACGGCCGACAGGAAAGGCAGGCTCTGCACCACAAGCACGGCCGCGAAGATGTTGATTTCGTGGACCTGTTTGTAGTTGGTCACGATGAGGGTGAGGGCCCCGGCCAGGAGAAGCCCGGCGATCACGGCTTCCCAGAAGGCCGGGAAATCGGGACCTTTGCGGCTGTTGCCGCCCTTCGACGTGCGCAGGAAGGGCAGGCGCTCTTTAAATATGCCGCTGCCGACGGCGCGCGCGACGGTCCACTGCACCGACATGGCGGCGCACACGGCGCCCAGCATTTGCCCCGGTGTTGCCCGCACCCGCAACCGATAGAGCGCGGCGAAATGAGCAACCGAGATCGCGAAAGCCGCCAGGATCGGAATGGTGAGAATGCGATCCGGTACGGCGATATTGGCGAACGCGACGATCGGCACCCAAAGGATGTTGAGAAGCGCGACGACGACGCCAATGCTTTCGGCGCCCAGCCAGTTGAGCCAGCCGAGACCATATTCGCGCTTCTGTTCGCGCGAGAGGCCGACCGACCACGGCAACAGCTGTTGCCAGTGCTTGCGCAGGAGTTGCAGTCCGCCGAATGCCCAACGGTGGCGTTGCCGCTTGTAGGCATCGAACGTATCGGGAAGCAGCCCGTAGCCATAGCGGTGGTTGGTGTAGTGCGTGAGCCAGCCTTGTTCGAGCAGCGTCAGCCCGAGATCGGCGTCCTCCACGATCGTTTCGCTCGACCATCCGCCGATGGAGTCAATCGCGGCGCGCCTGATCAGACACATCGTGCCATGGACGATAATGGCGTTGACTTCGTTGCGCTGGACCATGCCGATATCGAAGAACCCGGCATATTCCGCGTTCATCGCGTGGTGCATGACCGAGCGGTCGCCGTCGCGATGATCCTGCGGCGATTGAACCAGCCCGACGCGCGCGTCGGTGAATAGCGGCGCCAAATCCTTGAGCCAGTCCGGCTGCACCATATAGTCGGCGTCGATCACGCCGACGATTTCCGCGTCGCTCGCCGTGTGCTTGAGCGCGAGCCGCAACGCTCCGGCTTTATACCCGCGGAGGTTGTCGACGTTGATGAACTTGAAGCGCTCGCCGAGCGTCCGACAATGTTCCTCGACCGGCCGCCAGAAGGCCGATTCGGGCGTGTTGTTGATGACCACCACGCATTCGAAATTTGGATAGTCGAGCTTGGCCACCGCATCCAGCGTCGCGCAAAGCATCTCCGGTTGCTCGCAACAAGCCGGTACGTGGATCGAAACCTTCGGCGCAAAAACTTCAGGCACCAGGGCCGGCGAACTGACGAGCCGGCGCGGCGGGCGGCCGAATGCGATGGCCGCTATCTCGTCGATGCGCGCCAGCGCGATGGCGGCGAGCGGTAGTAGAAGCACCACGCCGAGCCCGAGCGCAAAGGCGGCGCCCGGGACGAAGTAATGCCCGTTCCAGAAGGCAACGATGGCCGCGAACCAGGCGCCGGCCAGGTTGGCCGACGTGGCAAGCGTCAGGGCTTGCGGCAGCGTGACCCTGCTCATCGCCAGGATCGGCAGGGACAAGAGCAGGCCGAGCAGCACGGCGAGGCCGGCGCGCTTGATGTAATCCGGATCGGTGATCGGTCCGGTCCAGGAAAACTTCGCCTGACGGGAGGAGTCCAGTAGGCCCCAATATGGCCCGACGCCGCCTTCGGCCGTCTTCCACGGCTGATCGATCGCCTCGATGACGTTGTAGTCGATGCCATAAGCCTCCGCGCGCGCGACGAAATCGCGGATGATGAAAGCCTGCTCGATCCGGCCCGGATCGGCGGCGAGGAAGTTGTAGCCGGCGCTCGGCCAGCCGAATTCGCCGATGACGATCCGCTTGCCGGGGTGCACGCGGCGCAATTTGTCGTAAGCCTCGATCGTGCGGTCGACCACATGAGATGCATCGACGCCGTCCCAATAGGGCAAAATGTGCGCGGCAATGAAGTCCACCGCCGACGCCAGCTCGGGGTGATCGATCCAGGCCGTCCAGATTTCTCCAGTGGAAACAGGGACCGGGCTCGATCTCTTCACCCGTTGGATGATCTTGATAAGGTCTTCCAGGCTGGTCTCGGTGCGCAACATCGTCTCGTTGCCCACGACAATGGCGTTCACGTTGCTGTTGTGGCGCGCGAGATCAAGCGCGGAGCGGATTTCGCGTTCGTTGCGCTCCTGGTTCTTGTCGATCCACGCGCCGACCGTCACTTTGAGGCCGAATTCCGCGGCGATTGGCGGCACGAGCTCGCCGCCGCCGGTGGAGGAATAGGTGCGAATGGCGCGGGTGTAGGGGGCAATCGCCCTCAGGTCGGCCCTGATCTGTTCGACCGTTGGGCGCTCACCGTAGTCGGGATGCTTGGAGTTGACGAACGGAGCGTAGGAGACGCTGGCCAGCTGCCCAGTGAAATCGGGAGCCGTTTCTTTGGTCCGTAGCGAGGCCCACAAGCCGGCATGCACGCACGCTACAAGCGCGAGCACGGCAGCGACGGTGCGCATCGAATTTCAACCACGCGGGGCGAGGACATTTTGGCCAAACCTGTCCCCAAGGCTTGGCAAATGATTATGAAGAGGCGACCAATGAGCGGCAATAACAGAAGTAGCCCCCAGTGGTGGCAAATTCAAGACAACGCGTTTTGTTCCGTGGTTTTTTTGCGCGTCCGCCAGATCGGCCGGCCGCAGGGACGTTAGTTCTTGGCGGCTGGAGCCGCCGCGGCTGCGGCAGGCGGCGGAGCTGGCGGAGCCGGCGGCATCAGCGGGTTGATCCAGCACGACTGGACGCGCCCGTTTAGGGTGTCGGCGGCCTTCGGATCGATGTTGCTTCCATGCAGGATGAGGCATCGAAACGACGCCTGGATATGCGCGGCAGGACAGCCGAACCGGTCGTAGAGATCGAGATGGCGGAAGGCAGTGTCGAGATCGTCCCGCCAGAGCAGGCCGACGACCCGGCGGCCGAGCCAGACGCATTCCGGATTGCCGGCCGGCCCCTCAAGCGCGTGCTGCGCTTCGGCGAACTCGTCGACCTTTTGGGCCTCTTTGGCCGGCTCCTGAGCAGCCGCCGGAGCTTTGTCTCCGGGCTTGGCATCGTTGCTCTGGGCGAAAGCGGAAGGAGCAAGAGCGCCGGTCGTGACCGCCAGAACAAAGAGCGCCGCGCACAATCCGCCGGCAACGCTGAACAAACGATGGAACATGGTTCAACTTGAGTTGGTGGCCGACGTGAGCCGAGAAAGAGCGTTTCCTGGGCCACCGGATTGGGCTTTCATTGCGGCATCTTCCGGGCGCGGCCGACGCGAACATCACCCCAACCGCGCCGTTTTGTCCAGCGCGGATCGCCGCGCCGCGCTTGAAGCTTGGCATCGCGCGGCGGCAAGGTTAATGGCAGAGCGTGTCCCGCCTGAGAAACCCCTCCGCAAGCGGTCCGGCGCTCGCGTCGTTTGCGCTCACCGCGCTTGCCGTCGGCGTGGCGTGGTGGTGGCTCGGCGCGCCGATCAGGCTGCCGCCATCCGGGCTGGCCACCGGACAAAAGCTCTATTGCCTTTCCTATGCGCCGTTTCGCGGCGCGCAGAACCCGATGGTTGAGGGAACCCGGGTCGCGCCCGAACAGATCGACGAGGATCTTGCGTTCCTGTCCAAATACACCGGCTGTGTGCGGACCTATTCGGTCGACGATGGCCGCGACGACGTACTCAAAAGCGCCAGGCGGTACGGATTGAAGGTTCTGCATGGCGTGTGGGTTTCGAACGATCCGGAAAAAACCCGCCGCCAGATCGCGACCACGATCGCCTACGCCAAGGCCTATCCCGACGTCATAACGGCGGTGGTCGTTGGTAACGAAGTGCTGTTGCGCGGCGAAATGTCGGCGACGACTCTCATCGCCCTTATCCGCGAGATCAAGGCGCAGGTGTCGATGCCGGTCACCTACGCCGACGTGTGGGAGTTTTGGCTACGCTATCCCGACGTGCAGAACGCGGTCGATTTCTTGACTATTCACGTGCTGCCGTATTGGGAGGACTTTCCGATCCCGGCTTCGCTCGCGGCTGCGCACGTCACGGCGATCCGCAGCAAGGTCGCTGCCGCCATCCCCAACAAGGAAATCGTCATCGGCGAGTTTGGCTGGCCGAGCGCCGGCCGTATGCGTGAAGGCGCGCGGCCCTCGCCGTCGAACCAGGCGCGGGCCATCCTCGACACCCTGGCGCTGGCGCAACGCGACAATTTTCGGGTCAATATCATCGAGGCATTCGACCAGCCGTGGAAACGCGCGCTCGAAGGTGCCGTCGGTGGCTACTGGGGCATTATTGACCGCGCGACCAACGCGCCGAAGTTCGGTTTTGACGGGACCGTTTCCGATCACCCGCATTGGCCGGCGCAGGCCCTTGGCGGGATATTGCTGGCCGCGCTCACTTTTGCCGGCGCGCTGGTGGCCGGACCCGGAAAACAGCTTTCCGCGCTGACGTGGGGCAAAATCGGCGTGATGGCGTTTCTTCCGGCCGTTTTGTTCGGTTGGACGATCGAGACGGTTCTCGTTGAAAGCTTCAGCCCCGGCAGCTGGCTGCGGTCGCTTGCCTTTGCGGCGACCGCAGCGGTAGCGCCGATCGTCTGCGCCGCGGCGTGCGCCGCGGGTCGCCCGGCGCCGACATTCGCCGCGTTCCTTGGCGGCGCCGGCGAGGGGCGCGATGGCATCGATTGGGCGCTCGGCGGTACCAGGGTCGCTCTGCTGCTTGTTGCCGTCGAGGCGGCGCTCGGGCTGGTGTTCGATCCCCGCTACCGCGACATACCGTTCGCGCCCCTGACCGCGGCCACCGTGCCCTTCCTCGCCCTGTTGTTCTTCGCGCCACGTCCAGCGGGCTCGCGGGGCATGGCCGAAACCGTAGCCTCAGCCGTCCTCGCGCTGTCCGCAGGCTACATTCTTTTCAACGAAGGCTTCGCGAACTGGCAATCGGTCTGGTTTTGCGCCGGGCTGATCGCACTTGCCTTCATCCTGGTGCTGGGGCGGGACGCGCCAAGCTCAGGATGAGCACGCCTGCCGCGAGTGCGGAAAGGTCGGCGTTATGCAGCACGATGCCGAAAGCCGCCGCCGCGAGCGCAGCGGCTACCAGAACGAGCGAGGGCCGCACCAGGTTGAGCAAGGCCGCTGCCAGCGCTACTCCACCAAAAACTTCGTAATTGAAGAGGACGATCGTCAGCCGGAACGTGCCGCACAGCCAGGTATTGAGCCCACCCTGGCAGGCGAGCGACGCCGTGCTGGTCTCCATTGCCATGTAGCGCAGATACATCGCCTCTCCCACGAAGAGGAAGGCGACAATCAGAAGCCAATTTGTCTGGCGCGCCGTCGGCAGGAAAAGCGGGCGGCGCATGGTCGGTGTCGGCATACGCCGGCATCATACCGCGGCAATCACTGTACCGCGAGATGGCGCCCGTCAAACATCGTCGGCTGACAGAATTGATGGAAGGTTCCCAGCAAGGCGCATAACTGCGCCGCTGCGTCGGCATTGGAGAATGGCCCTACCACGAGGTGCAGCTCGATCCGGCTGGATCGTTGGTTTTCCCGAAGGCTCACGACTGGCTGCAGGCCTTCGAACACCTGCGGATGAGCGGTGCGCAGTCCGGCCCAGCGTGTATGCAGCGCCTTGACGGAAAGGCCGCTGCCGATATCGGCGCCATAGGCCGGGGGGCCGGAGGTGGCGGTGTTTTGGACCCGCGCGACAACGGGTTTGACCATCGTCGCGACGTCGGCCGGCGTCATCGGCACGGGCGGGGCGCCGTCGGGCCAAGGCGCCGCGCGGGCGCCCTCCGGCTTCACCGTTTCGATCTGTTCTTTGATCGATCCGGTCATATCTTCCATGTCGCGTTCCACGGCGGCGAGCCGCGCCATGAGCCGATTGCGGTCTTCCGTCAGGCCGTGCACCGCCTGCGCGAGCTGTCGCGTTGTCGACTCGGCGTCGAACGGATGCGGCGCGGCCTGGCTTGGCTGCGATGCAGACGAGACGAGACTGAAGAACGAGAAAACACTCGCGGCTCTTTGCCCGGCGGCGTCGTTGCGGCCGCTTAGAATAGCAATGAGGAGAGCTGCGGCGGCCGCCGATCCCCACAATGCCTGGCGCCAAAGCCGCTGCATGCTGACGGGCGGTTTTGCCGCAACGCTCCTCGGCGTCACGCTGATATGGTGCTCTCGACCCAGCATTCTGCCGCCGCTCCGGGGTACCGCCTGCCGAATCATCGGTAAAATAGCAGATTCCAATTTTAGAACCTCTTATTGGCGGCGCCGGCTTGTTCGGCTGAGCATGATCCCTCTCGGAAACGCGGTTTCCACTTTTCCGGATCATGCTCTATGAGAGCGCCGCGGAGGCCTCGTTCAATGAAGGGTCGGACCTGCCTTGCGATCGTGCTTGCGGCCGGGGAGGGGACGCGCATGCGTTCGGCGTTGCCCAAGGTCTTGCATTCAGTCGCCGGGCGTTCGCTGCTCGCGCATGTCCTTGCGGCAATCGCGGAAGCCGGTGTCACGGCGACGGCCGTTGTTGTCGGCCCCGGTCAGGAAGCCGTCGGCGCGGAGGCACGGCGCGTTCTGCCCGGCGCCGATTGCTTCGTACAGCGCGAGCGCCGCGGAACGGCGCATGCGGTGCTGGCGGCAAAGTCTGCGATCAGGCAGCAACAACCGGACGACATCCTCATTGTCTACGGCGACACGCCGCTGATCCAGGCGGCGACGCTGACGCGCTTGCGTGCGCCTTTGGCTGCCGGGGCCGCTGTGGCGGTGCTGGCGTTCCGGCCGTCCGACCCATCGGGCTACGGGAGGCTGGTCGTCGCGGGGAACAAGCTCATTGCCATCCGCGAGGAGGCCGACGCTAGCGCTGCCGAAAAGCCGATCGGTCTTTGCAACGGCGGCATCATGGCGCTGGCCGGAGCGCATGCGCTCGCCATCCTGGAGCGGATCGGCGACCGTAACCGTAAGGGCGAATTTTATTTGACGGATGCGGTCGAGACCGCGCGCGGCATGAAGCTCGACGCGGTCGCGGTCGAAGCCGAGGAGGACGACGTGCGCGGCATCAATACCAAAAGCCAGCTCGCCGAAGCGGAAGCCGTCGCGCAGCAGCGCCTGCGCAAGGCCGCGCTCGATGCGGGTGTGACGTTCGTTGCGCCGGAGACGGTGTTTCTGTGCGCGGACACCAGGTTCGGCAAAGACGT
>Ga0302326_10027621_pt1 | contig 11440 bp, 8 predicted proteins | sample Palsa_T0_3_FD_202264 | JGI IMG/M metagenome (GOLD analysis project Ga0302326, IMG submission 202264) | Peat permafrost microbial communities from Stordalen Mire near Abisko, Sweden - Palsa_T0_3 | ecosystem: Environmental > Terrestrial > Soil > Palsa > Peat permafrost | place: Sweden: Abisko...
TCCTCCTTGGGCAAAGGCGCAGCCGTCGGCGCCGTCGCCTATCTGGCCCGGGCGCTGCGCGAGCCCCCGGCGCCCGAGCGCCGCGCGGACTTGCTGCTGGAGCTCGGCGCTGCCGAGGCGTTGACGAGCGGCCCCAAGGCGGTCGACCACCTCAGCGAGGCCTACGAGCTGCTGACCGACACGCTCTCCAGAGCCCGGGCGGCGCAGATCCTGGCCCGGGTCCTGCTGCTCACCGGGCAGCCGACGCAGGCCGCGAACTTGGCACATCGCGCCGCGACGGAACTCCCAGCCGAGCTTGACGACGTGCGCCGGTCGCTCGAAGCGCTCGAACTGATGGCGGTCCTGATCGGGGGTGGCGACGACCGAGCGCTGCGACGATTGAGGCGTCACCGCGAGCGACCCGTGGGCACGGGCGTCGGGGCCAAGATGCTTGCGGCGGTCGCGGTCTCGGAGTGGGTTCAGTCCGGCGGCCCGAGCAATGCCTGCGCGGAGCTGGCGCGGGAGGCCCTGGCGGGAGGCGAGCTGGTCGCGGCCGACAGCGCGATGCTCGGGGTCGCCCCGATCGTGATGTTGGCCCTGGCCGACCGGGAGGAGGCGATCGAGGCGTGGGAACTTCCGCTCGCCGACGCACACCGCCGCGGGTCGTTGCTCGCCAGGAAGTCAGTCACCCTCTGGCGCGGCTTCACGATGTACCTGCGCGGCGACCTCGCCGGAGCGGAGGACTCGCTGCACGCCTCTGCCGAGGGCAGACGCTGGGGAATGGGTTCGGTCGGCTGGCTGTACTTCGACGCAATCCTGTCGGCCGTGCTGCGCGAGCGCGGTGACCTGGACGCCGCCCGGCAAGCTCTGGATCGGTCAAGCGATCCCGGCCACGACGACGAACCGACGCGCTACTGGCTGCACCAGAAGCTTGAGCTGCTCGTCGCCGAGCGCCGGTTCGAGGATGCGCTCGCCGTCGCGGAGAGCTTCGAATCGCGGTTCGGCCACATCGTGAACCCGGTCGATACCCCGTGGCGTTCGCCCACCGTGGTGGCCCTGAGCCGAGTTGGCCGCCTCGGTGAGGCGCGGACGCTCGCCCTCCGGGACCTCGAGCTGGCCCGTCTCTGGGGTGCCCCGGGTACCGTCGCGCGTGCGTTGCGGACGCTCGGGACGGTCGATCGCGAGGCCGGGCTGCCGAGTCTCGAGGAGGCGGTCACGGTCGTGGCGCCGTCGCCGGCCCGGCTGGAGCACGCCAAGGCACTGGCCGCGCTGGGCGCGGGACTCCGGGCCGCGCGCCGCCCGACCGATGCTCGCGTGCCGCTCCGACGTGCACTCGAGCTCGCGGAGATCCTCGGCGCGCAGGGCCTGGCGGACAACGTACGGTCCGAGCTGCGAGCGGCCGGCGGACGGCCACGCACAACGGCGCTGCAGGGTGTCGCGGCGCTGACGCCGAGCGAGCGGCGAGCGGCGGGGCTGGCGGCCGCGGGTCAGACCAACCGCGAGATCGCCCAGGAGCTGTTCGTGACCCTGAAAACGGTCGAGCTGCACCTGGGCAGCACCTACCGCAAGCTCGGGATCCGCTCGCGCCGCGAGCTCGCGGCCCAGCTCCAGGCCGAGACTCCTGACGCTTCTTAGGTCATATCGACGGCGACAGGAACATTGCCCGGGGCGTCGTGCCACGCGAATCGCAGCTCGACCTCGGCGATCTCCGCGTAGCGCTTGCGGAGGAAGTAGTGCGGGACGATGTCGCCCGCCACCCGCTGGGCCGGATCCCACAGCGCGACCCAGCCGATCACGACGATCCCCTGTGAGATTCCCGCGATCAGCACGCCGGTGAATTCCTTGTCGAGCAGGGTCGAGATGGCGATCGTGATCAGGAAGATCAGCACCCCTGCCCACACGGCGATCCGCTCTCGGCGGTTCAGCGGATTGGCGTAGTGCAGCCTGCGCGTGTGGGCGCGCAGGTCGGCTCGCACCGCGACGCCGACCGCATGCTCATCGGTGACGGCCCGGTCCGTCGCGGGCGCGTGGACGTGCAGGATCGACGGCCGCGCGCCCCGAACGTGCTCCCATTCGTCGAGCAGCCACAGTCGCACCTCGTCCCGCAGGCTGCGCTCGGCGACGGGCCGCGCGTCGAACGCGACGAACAGGTCGTCGATCGCAGCGACCCTGATCGCGAACTCCCGCTGCTCCGGCGCGGCCGCGCTCATCCGGGGCTCGTCGACCGGCTCCACCGACGACTGAGCGACCGGCGCTCCCCGGCCGAGCTACCCATCGCTTGGCTCGTCCCGGTGATCGCCGCCAGCCTGGGCGCTTGGTGGGCCCGCCGGCACGATCACGCTCGGCGCGCCGCCGATCAAGTCCTGCCAGCGGCGGTAGCGACGCGCCCGGCGGTCAAAGCGCGCGGTCGCCCGGCGCATGCGCCGGCCGTCGACCGGGTAGCGCCAGCGGGCCCATGGCGATGTCGGGTGACCCAGGCGCACGATCCCGACGATCGACAGCGGCGGGAAGATCAGCCCGAGGATGCCCAGCATGGTCCGGCCCTTGACCAGCGCACCCAGCGACAGCGCGAGGACCACGACGACGGCCAGCACGATTCCCACCGTCGAACTCGTGTCGCTCGACGTCAGCGGTCGAGCCCCGACCAGGATCAGTCCGGCGACGACCGCGGCGACGATCACGGCGTCGACTGAACTCCGGCCCTCCTCGGCCCAATAGACATCCTCGAGGTGCAGCCATAGGGCGTACTCATCCAACGTCAGCCCGGCGCCGACGCCGAACCCGGCCGCGACCAGCTCGTGCCACGGACTGGTCAGCGACACCGCGATCGCGAGGAAGCCGAACAGCAACATCATCACGATCCCGAACACGAGATGGTGCACGTGCAGTCCGCCGGCGGTCTTGATGCTGCCCGGCCACCACGTCACCTTCGGGCTGCGCATCAGGCGGGTGCTGATCCTGATCAAGACGAACGACAGCAGGAACGACCCCAGCAGGATCAGCCCCGACAGCGTCGACCCGTGGGTGAGCCCACTGGTGTCGAACGAGACCGTGACTTCGGCCAGGCCCAAGTTCATCGCCGCCGATCCTCGACCGCGCCCCAGTTTGATGCGATCCCACGCACGCTTGCGGACGCTAGCGGTCAGCCCAAGCCCGGACAAGGGTCGCCCGCCCCGCCGACAAGGGGTCCCAGCACCCCGTCACGGGACCCTCCAGCTCCCTTGTCACCGTCGTCGGCACGGTTTAGCGTTTTGGCTGCGGAGAGTCAGCTGCGCGTTGGCGCCTCGCAGTCGCCGACCATCGACCTCAGGATCCGTGATGCTCAAGTCGCGCCATGCCCGTGGGCTGTCAACTCTGGCCAGGGTCGTCGTGCTGGCCGCGTTGACTCCCGGGGTGGCGCTCGGTGCGACCGCCCATTCGGGCACCGCCGGCAAGTCACAGGCGGTGGCTTCCAGGTCGGGCCTGATTCCCGTCTGGGCGTATCTGAACGGCTCCCATCCGGTGGCGGGCGGACGCGTGTCGATCATCGCCGACGGAAAGCCGGTGCCCCAGTTGGGGGCGCGCGCCGACCAGTACACGAATGCCAACGGGGTCGCACTGGTCGAGGTCCGGCGAGTTCCGGGCCGGTTTACGGTCGTCGTGCGGGGCGGCCGGGCAGCCGGCGAGCACCTCGATGGGGCCCTGCGGAGCATCGCCGCGCCCGATCCCGACGCCGGCGTGGTCGAGGTCAACCCGCTGACCGCGCTCGTCACCCAGCTGCGCGCGGAGCGGCCGAGGCTCGGACTCCGGCGGGCGTCACGGGCGGTCAAGCGCTACTTCGGAGTCCCCTTGTGGACCGATCTGGGTCAGGACCTGCGTGATGGACCGCAGTGGTTCAGCGTCCGCACGTATGCGCGTGACGCGCGTCGGTACGGCTCGATCGAACGGCTCAACCGCATCGTCGCAAGACAGCTCCTGCGCTCGGGGTCCGGCGGTCGGGAGCGACTGCAAAGGACCGGGGCGAGTCTGGCTCCCGACCTCGCCCGGGGCGGCCCGGGCGCCGGGACCGTCCAGCGAGCGGGGCTGTCGGACGTGACGGCGGGCCAGCTGGTCCTCACGGTGTTCAAGCACCTCGGAGGAACCGCGCTGGGGATCGGATCGCACACGCTGGTCGGTGGCGCGCTTGGCGGCCTTCTGCAACTGGCTCGGCTCGTCGGCATCCCGCTCCCCAAGACCGAGCTCGAGCAGGCAAAAGATCAGCTCACGGCGATCGGCACGCAGCTCACCGACCTCCAGGAACAGGTCAACCTGGTGTCCAAGAGCATCGCCAACAGCGACGCGAGCCGGCTGCTGCATCAGAGCGATCATCTCACCGCCAGCATCGACCACGCGACAAACGAGCTGGCGCTGCTGGCGAAAGTCGACCCCAATGAGACGGCGCGACGCAAGGCCTTGGCGGACACGATCACCGGGTACATCGGCTCGCATCTGTTGGATGCCCCGGCGCACTTCAATACCCAGCTGAACCCAGCGTTTGCGATCGCTGACAACCCGATCAAGGCCACGTCACGCGCGGTCGCGACATCATCACGATTCTTCGACTCCCGCCAATCAGACGAGGTTCAGGCGGTCTATGACTACTACGCGATGTACGAGGCCGAGCTCGCCGTGCTGCTGACCAACTACTGGAACACCGACCCGGTCACCTACCCGCTCAAGGACCGCGAGGAACGGGTCGAGAAGATCAGGACGAGCGTCACCAAGACGCAACGGGAGTCGCTCAAGCCAACGGTGCCCGCCGGCACCTTTATCGACACCCAAACACCGCTCTTCATGTGGGGCACGAGCGATGCCACTGAGAACGCGCTCGAGCTGCTGACCACCGACAAGCAGACCCGGTTTAACATCAGCTTGGGACCGTTTCACAACTACCAGCTGCCGTCCGCGCGGAATCTCGAGAACCTGCTGCGGGGTTGGACGGGCAACCCGCGCACGTGGCTGCAGGCACAGATCCAGGTGCGGCTCTCCCATCAACTGGTGTGGACCTCGAACACGTTTCAGGGCTCGTGCCAGTACACGATCACGATTTTCGACCTGAACACGGCCAAGCTCGAGCAGTACCTCTACGGCGGTCAGGGCGCGACCTTCGGAGGTTGCGACGTGAACAAGCACTACATGGTCACTCGGGAGAAGGAGTTCCTCCGCCGCAAGACGGGCGGCCTGCTGATGCTGCGCTATCTGGCCCCGGGCGAGAGCTACTGGTGGACCGGCGGTTGACCGCCGGCAGCCGCGGGGCGCCGTTCATGTAGCTCGTAAACCGCCGCTGGTAGCGTGGACGCGGTGCTCGGAGAACTGCCTGATTTCGCACTGGAGGTGTACCTCGGGGAGTGGGAGTTCGCCGCCCGGCACCACCTGACGGCGTCCGATGCGCAGACGCTGACGATCGCCGAGCTGCTGGCGCTGGCTGAGCCGGAGCGGCGCGCGGAGTTCGAGCAGCTGGCGCTGTCGTATACGCCGACCTGGGGAACGCCCGAGTTGCTTGATGCGGTGGCGCGAACGTACGCGGGCCTCGGGCCCGAGCATGTGCTGACCTTCGCCGGCGCCGAGGAGGCGATCTTCTGGGCGATGCAGGAGCTGGTCGGCCCCGGCGATCACGCGGTCGTGACCGTCCCCAACTATCAGTCGATGGAGTCAGTGACGATCGCGACCGGCGCCGAGGTGGACGGGCTGGTGCTGTCGCCGGGCGACGGCTGGGCGCTGGATCTCGACGCGCTGACGAAGCTGCTGCGGCCGACCACGAGGCTCGTCTGCGTCAACTTCCCCAACAACCCGACCGGCGCGCTGCCGAGCAGGGAGACGTTCACCCGCCTGGCCCAGCTGTGCGACGAGCGTGAGATCCGGCTGTTCTCCGACGAGGTGTACCGCGGCCTGGAGCTCGACCGCGACACGACGCTGCCGCAGGCGGCCGAGCTGTCAGACAGCGCGATCTCGCTGAACGTGATGTCGAAGTCCTACGGGTTGCCCGGGCTGCGGATCGGCTGGCTGGCCACGCAGGACCGGCCGCTGTTGGAGCGTCTCGAGCGCCGCAAGCACTACACCGCGATCGCCAACTCGGCCCCCAGCGAGTTCCTGGCGACGATCGCGCTTGACGCGGGCGATCGGATCCAGGCCCGCAACCGGGCGATCATCGCCGCCAACGTGCCGCTGTTGGACGCGTTCTTCGAGCGACACGCCGACCGCTTCGACTGGTCGCCGCCGCAGGGCGGTTGCGTGTGCTTCCCGCGCCTGCGTGGCGGCGCGGACGCCGGGCCCTTCTGCCGGCAGCTGGTACAGCAGGCCGGCGTGATCCTGCTGCCCGCCGAGATCTACGCGTCGGCGCTCGGCGAGGTCCCGCGTGAGCACTTCCGGATCGGCGTCGGGCGACACGGGACCGCGTTGGCGCTGGCCGCGTTCGACGAGTTCCTGGCGACGTCGAGCTGAGCGTCGACCGCTGGTCGCTCACGGCCGCCCTTCGGCGACGTGATGCAACTGGCTACCGCATACGAACCACCAGTTGCCCCACGTCGCGGCTGTCGGGCCCATGATGATTGACACGCTGCGACGACGTTTGCCGTCACGCTGGGTTCAAGCGCGAACGGCGGGAACGTTACCGCCCTGGAGGGGCGGAAAAGTTCCCGGCTAGGACGAGACGTGGGCCGGCGCGTCGTCGAGGAAATGCGCATCCGGATCTGGGACCGGGACCGCATCGAGCAGCGCCCGCGTGTACGCGTGCTGGGGCCGCGAGAACACGTCGTCGGCGGTGCCGGTCTCGACGAACGCGCCGGCGTTCATGACCGCCACTCGGTTTGAGACGTGACGGATGATCGCCATGTCGTGGCTGATGAAGACGTAGGAGAGCCCGAGCCGACCGCGCAGGTCGAGCAGCAGGTTGACGACTTCGGCGCGGACCGAGACGTCGAGCGCGGAGGTCGGCTCGTCGAGCACCAGGATCCGCGGTGACACCGCCAGCGCGCGGGCGATCGCGACGCGCTGTGCCTGACCGCCCGACATCTCGGCGGGGAGCCGGGCGAGGAACTGCGGACCAAGCGACACCATCTCCAGCAGCTCCAGGATCCGGGCGCGGCGGCCGGCGGCATCCGCGGCGACGCGGTGGACCTTGAGCACCTCGCCGATCGCCGAGCTGACCGTGAGCCGAGGGTTCAACGACGAGAACGGATCCTGGAAGACGAGCTGAACGTGCGTCGCCAGCTGATGACGGCGGCGGAGCTCTCGTACGGACGAGCCGGCGATCTGGACGGTGCCGCTGGTCGGGGCCTCGAGCCCGACGAGGATCCGCCCGAGCGTCGACTTGCCGCAGCCGCTCTCGCCGACGATCCCGAGGCTGTCGCCCTCGGCGAGCGTGAGGTCGACGCCGCGCACCGCCGTGACGTCGGCGACCCCGCCGCGGCCGGGGTAGACCTTGACGATCGCCGCGGCCGTCAGCACGTCGGTCATGTCCAACGCTCCGGCGGGACCCAGCAGGCGGCCGCGCCGCCGGTCCGGCGCTCCTCGAGCACCGGCGTGTCGGTGGCGCAGCGGTCGATCGCCTGCGGGCACCGGGGATGGAACGCGCACCCCGCCGGCGGCGACGCTGCATCGGGCGGGGTGCCGGCGATCTGAACCAGACGCCCGCCTGGCTGCAAGGTCGTCGGCAGCGAGTTCAGCAGCGCGGCGGTGTACGGATGCTGCGGAGCGCGGAACAGCGCGCGTGTCGGAGCGGTCTCGACGACCCGCCCGGCGTACATCACCGAGACCCGCTGCGCGAACTGGGCGACGACCCCGAGGTCGTGGGTGATCCAGGCGACCGCCATGCCGTGCTCGGCCTGCAGCCGGCGCACGAGGCGAAGGATCTGACGCTGGATCGTGACGTCGAGCGCAGTGGTCGGCTCGTCGGCGATCAGCAGCCGCGGCGCGCCGATCAGCGCCGACGCGATCATCACACGTTGACGCATCCCGCCCGACAGCTCGTGCGGGTACTGGCGCTCCACCCGCCCCGGGTCCGCGAAGCCGACCTCCGACAGCCCGGAGCGGACCTGCGCGGCTACGGCGTGCCGGTCGCCGCCGTGCGCGAGCGGTCCCTCCGCGACCTGATCGCCGACCCGGAACATCGGATCCAACGAGGTCATCGGGTCCTGGTAGATCATCGCGACCTCGCTGCCGCGGATCGCCCGCAGCTCGTCCTCGGAGGCGCCGACGAGCTCGCGCCCGGCGAGCCGGATCGAACCCTCCAGAACCTCCAGCGGTGGCGACAGCAGACCCATCACCGCGAGCATCGTCAGCGACTTCCCCGAGCCGCTCTCGCCGACGATCCCGAGCCGTTCGCCGGCGCCGACGTCGAGGTTGACGCCGTGCACGATCATCGTCGTGCGCCGTTTGCGCCGGATCCCGATCGTCAGGTCACGGACGACGAGCGCGGGCTCATCGTCCGCGGCCGAGCGCCCGGGCGGGCCGGACTCCGGTGACACGCCGACGTCAGTCACGGCCCGAGCTCGGATCGAAGACGTCGCGGAGCGCGTCACCGAACAGGTTGAACCCGATGATCAACGCCGAGATCGCGGCCGCCGGGAACGCGAGGTTCCACCACGCGATCCGCGCGAAGTTGGTCCCGTCGGAGACCATCAGCCCGAGCGATGAGGCCGGCGGCGGGGGGCCGAGGCCGAGGAAGCTGAGACTCGCCTCGGTCAGGATCGCCCACCCGAGCGCGAGCGTCACCTGGACGGCCAGGATGCCGGACACCGCCGGGAGGATGTGACGGAACAGGATCCGCCGGCGGGAGAATCCGAGCACGGTCCCCGCCTTCACATAGTCGGCCTCGCGGACCGCGAGGACCGGGCCGCGGACGACCCGGGCGAAGATCGGCGAGTAGCCGATCCCGATCGCCAGCGCGCTGTCCAACGTGCCGGGGCCGAGCGCCGTCACGATCGCGAGCGCTAGCAGGATCGACGGGATCGCGAACAGCAGGTCCGCGAATCCCATGATCGTCGCCGATACGACCCCGCCGAGGAACCCGGCGGCGACCCCGGCCAGCGTCCCGACCACGGTGCACAACGCGACCGCGATCACCGAGATCTCCAGCGACAGGACGATCCCGTGCTGGACCCGGCTGAAGATGTCGCGGCCGAAGCTGTCGGTGCCGAACGGATGCGACCACGACGGACCCTTCAGCGCCTGGAAGACCTGCTGGTCGTTGGGGCCGTGCGGCTGGATCCCGATCAGCGAGACGAGCCCGAGCAGGACCATTAGGACGATGATGATCAGCCCCGCTCGCCCGTTGCCGCGTGCCCACACCCGGCGCAGGATCGAGCGGCGCGAGCTCTGCGCCGACGCGACCGGATCGAACGACGGCTCGGGAGTTCCGACCGAGACGCTCATGCCCTTCGCACCCGTGGGTCGATGAACGCGTAGACGGTGTCGGTGAGGATGTTCACGAGCACGAAGCCCAACGCGAACACGAGCGTCGCGCCCTGCGCGACCGCATAGTCGTGTTCCTGGATGGAGGTGATCAGTAGCCGCCCGAGGCCCGGCAGGACGAAGATCTGCTCGACGATCACGGTGCCGCCGAGCAGGTAGCCGAACTGGATCCCGGACATCGTCGTGATTGGGATCAGCGCGTTGCGCAACACGTGACGGATCGTCACGGCGTAGTGGCTGAGCCCTTTGCCACGGGCCGAGCGCACGAACGCCTGGCGGCTGACGTCGAGCATCGCGCCGCGGGTCGTCCGCATCACCGCCGCGCCGACGCCGATCCCGAGCGTCAGCGCAGGGAAGAACAACTGCTGGATGTTCAGCCACGGGTCCGAGAACAGACCGGCGTACGCCTTCGAGGACGGGAAATAGTGAAACACGTCGGACAGGATCGCGACCAGCGCCGCCCCGATCACAAAGCTGGGGATCGCCAGCCCGAACAGCGCGAACGTCTGCCCGAACCAATCCCCGAATCGGCCCGGGTATGCGGCCGCCAACACGCCGGTCGTGATCCCGAGGATCAGGCCGATGATCATCGCCAGGATCGCCAGCTCCAGCGTGACCGGCAGCGCGGTCCCGATCAGCGACGTGACCGTCCGGCCGCTTTGGGTCGAGAGCCCGAGATTGCCGTGCAGGAGGCCATCAGCCCAGTTCCAGAACTGCGTCGGCAATGGCTGGCCGATTCCATAGAAGTGGTTCAGCGACCGGTGCTGGGCCGGGGTCAGCAGTCCGGCGCTGACGCCGAGACTGGCGGTGATCTGGTTGCCCGGCAGCAGCCGCAGCACGATGAAGATCACGATCGCGACCCCGACGAGCGTCGCGACCGCTCGCAGCACGGTGAACCCCAGCCAGCGGGCGAGCCCCCGGCCTCGCCGCCGCGCCCCGCCCTCGGGGGCGGAGGGCGGGACGGGCTGTGAGGCGATCGTGGACCCGACGGCGCTCATCGTCGCCGGGCGATTGGTCGGATCCGCACTACGACAGGCTGGCGGTCGCCAGCCCGGTCAACTGGCCGCTGGGCAGCGGCGTGAAGCCCTTCAGGTTCGACGAGGTTGCGTAGTAGTCGTAAGCGTTGAACAGCCACACCCACACCGCGTTGTCGGTCAGCTCGCCGGTGAACTGGCGATACAGCGTCGACTGCGTCGACTGGGAGTTGCTCGCGTCGGCGCGCGCCAGCAGCGACTTCAGCGTCGGCGAGGAGTACCCCGCGGGCACAGCCAGCGAGGCGCCGGCGCCGAAGTAGCGGCCGTACATGATGTACGGACTCGGGTTGGCGCCGTTCTCGGCCAGCGCCGCCTGGAACTTGCCCTTCAGCCACTGCTGGATGTACTGGCTGCCGGCGACATTGTCGATCGACATCTTGATACCGACTTTGGACAACTGGTTCTGAATCGTCGTCGCCTGGGCGGTGCTGGTCCCGTCGAGCTCCTCCGAGGTCAGCACCGTGAACGAGAAGCCGTTCGGCTCCCCGGCCTTCGATAGATAGGACTTCGCCAGTGCCAAATTCTGGGTCGCGCACGTGCCCGAGTTCGCATCGGTCGCGAACGGACCCTGCGGCACCGGTCCGACGACCTTGCCGCCGCCGAGCACCGCGGCCTGCAGCACCGCGCGGCGATCGATCGCGCATTGGATCGCCAGCCGGTCGTCGGTGTTGGCCAACGGCCCCTTGGACTGGATCATCAGCGCCCGGTAGTTGAGGTCAAGCGCCTTGTCGACGGTGATGTTCCCCGACAGCTGCTCGGTGACCTGCGGTTCCGTGAGCAGGCCAAGTTGGACGGTGCCCGCCTGCATCGCGGACGCGATTGACTGCTCGTCGGCGATCGTCTTGAACTCGATGCCTGCGATCTTCGGCGCCGGACCCCAGTACTTGGCGTTGCGCTTGACGGTGAACGAGTTGTTCGGGCTGTAGGACGAGTACTCGTACGGACCGGTCCCGTCCGGCTTGGTCGCCAGCGTGTTGGCTGTGATCGCCGAGGCCGGA
>Ga0302326_10027622_pt1 | contig 11440 bp, 11 predicted proteins | sample Palsa_T0_3_FD_202264 | JGI IMG/M metagenome (GOLD analysis project Ga0302326, IMG submission 202264) | Peat permafrost microbial communities from Stordalen Mire near Abisko, Sweden - Palsa_T0_3 | ecosystem: Environmental > Terrestrial > Soil > Palsa > Peat permafrost | place: Sweden: Abisko...
CCGCGGGCGCGTCTTTGCTGTCGGTGAGCACGATGGTTCCGGCAGTCGCGGTATAGCGAATCAAGCGATTCCCGATGCGCGCCGTATGGTGGGTGACCGCCGTCGGGATCGATGGCACGGGGACTGCGGAGCCGCTCGATGCGGGGTCGGGTGCAGCGGCGACCAGTGTGACCGCGGCGATGAGAACGGCACAGCCGGAAGCGGCAGCGCGCAGGATGAGGTTCATGCCGCGTTGTGCGCGCCACTGAGACGTTCGTCCTGGCTCGCATGACGCGCTCCGTAAGTCCGACCTTACGCTCTGCAGCCGATTCGCGCTGAGCTGCCGCAGGGAGCGCCTCGGGCCCACTCCCGGCCGTAAGAAATGACGAACATAGCAAAGAAATACTTGTAAAGTCACAAGAATTACTTTATACTCCGCGAACACCCTCGAGGTTGTCGTTAAGGTCGTTTATGAAGGCTCGTTTACGCGGGCCAGTTTCGGTTATGTCCGCTCTTCATCGTCAATAGGGAGCTGCTCGTTTCATGAAGACCAAGTTCGCGTATTGGGTCCCGAACGTTTCCGGGGGACTCGTCATCAGCAAGCTGCCGCAGCGCACGGATTGGGGCTTCGCGTACAATAAGGACCTCGCGCTGACCGCTGAGGCCGTCGGTTTTGACTATGCCCTTGCGCAGGCGCGGTTCATCGCAAGTTACGGCGCTGAAAAGCAGCTCGAGGCCGTCATCACCAGCACGGCGCTGGCTACCGTTACGGAACGGCTGCGCATCATCGCCGCGGTCCATCCCGGCCTGTGGCATCCGGGAGTGGTCGCCAAGATGATCGCGAGCGCTGATTACATGTCGGGCGGCAGAGTCAATCTCAACGTCGTTTCCGGCTGGTTCAAGGACGAGTTCACGCACTACGGCGAGCCGTGGCTCGAGCACGACGAACGCTATCGCCGCAGTGAAGAGTTCATCCGCGTGCTGCGCGGGATGTGGACCGAATCCGAGTTCACCTTCAAGGGCGACTTCTACCGGATGAACCGCGTGCGGCTCGAGCCCAAGCCGATCCAGAATCCGCATCCGGAGATCTTCCAAGGCGGCAACTCGGCTGCCGCACGACGGATGGCCGGCCGCGTGAGCGACTGGTACTTCATGAACGGCAACTCGCTGGAGGGCTTCGCCGAGCAGATCGCCGACGTGCGGGCCGAGGCCGCGCTCCACGGCCGGACCGTGAAATTCGCCGTCAACGCCTTTGTCATCAGCCGCCCGACCTTTGCCGAGGCTGAGGAGCAGCTGCGTGAGATCATCGCCCATGCCGACGATGAGGCGGTCAAGGGCTTCCGCGACGCCGTTACGCAGGCCGGGCGCAGCAGCAAGGAAGGCAAAGGCATGTGGGCCCAGTCGAGCTACACCGACCTCATTCAGTACAATGACGGCTTCAAAACCGGACTCATCGGGACCCCCGAACAGATTGCCAAGCGCATTCAGGAACTCGATGCACTCGGCGTCGATCTCGTCCTCACCGCCTACCTGCATTTCATCGAGGAAATCGATGCCTTCGGCCGCCAGGTGATTCCGCTGGTGCGTGCGCTGCCGAGTCTGCGCGACGGCGTACCGGATCAGGCGCACGCCGAATTCGCCGAGCCGGTCGCGGTGTGATGGAATCGTTCGATCGCGATGCACCGCCGCGGCTCTTGCTCGTGAGTGGCAGTCCGTCGCCGCGGTCGAAGACATCCGCCGTATTGGCGCTGGTCGCGGACCGCGCCAGAACAGCCGGAGCTGAGGTGGAAACCGTGTCGGTGCGCGACTTTCCGGCTGACGTACTGCTCTTCGCGGACGTCGCGCATGCGTCGCTGCAGCACTTCCTGAGCCAGGTTGCGCGGGCTGATGCGATCGTCATCGCGACACCCATCTACAAGGCGTCGTATACCGGCGTGCTCAAAGCGTTGCTCGACGTCGTGCCGCCCGGCGCGTTCGCCGGCAAGGTCGTGCTGCCGCTAGCGACTGCCGGAACCCTCGCACATTTTCTGGCGCTGGATTTCGCGCTGCGCCCGGTGCTGAGTTTCCTTGGCGCCCGCGATACGCTGGCCAATGTATTTTTGCTCGAAAGCACCTTCCGCGACGCCGCCGCGGGGGTGCTCGACGATTCGGCCCAGGAGCGCCTGAGCAACGGCATCGCCGATCTGCTCGCCGTGCTCGGCTGTAGGGCACAAGCCGCTGCCCCACCATTGATGGCCGGCGCTCCGGCCGCCTAACTTCACTTCACGCAGGGAGCACTACTTCATGTCCGTCGTATCCGCTGATAACGGTGCCCTCACGAGCAGCGCCCCGACGCCGGCACGTCCGCCCTTGCCCCAGCCGTCCGTGCCGCACGCACATCGAGTCACCTCCGACGCCGAGGCGATTGCGATTGCGCGCGAGCTCGCCGCGCAATTCGCCGTCGGGGCGGTTCGGCGGGATGCCGACCGTATTGCGCCGGTTGCCGAGATCGAGGCCTTCAGCAACAGCGGTTTGTGGGGCATGACGGTGCCCAAGGCATACGGCGGTCCCGGCGTCACCAACGTGACGCTGGCCGAAGTCATCAAAACGGTCGCGACCGCCGATCCGAACATCGGACAGATTCCGCAGAACCACTTGTACATGGTCGAAGCGATCCGGCTCGATGGAACCGAATCGCAAAAGAACTTCTTTTTCGATCTGGCGCTGCAAGGCTACCGTTTCGGCAACGCGTTCAGCGAGGTCGGCACCAAGAATGTCATGGACGTCCGCACGCGCATTGTGCAGGATTCGCGCGGGAACGGTTTCCGCATCACGGGGAAGAAGTTCTACTCCTCGGGCGCGCTGCTCGCCCACTGGATTCCGGTCGTCGCCGTCGACGATCTCGATCACACCGTCGTTGGGTTCGTGGAGCGCAGTGATCCGGGGTTGACGCTCATCGATGATTGGTCGAGTTTCGGTCAGCGCACGACCTGCAGCGGAACGACGGTGCTCGACAATGCATACGTGCGCGAAGGTCACGTCATCGAGCATTGGCTGGCCTTCGAGCGGCCGACGACGATGGGTCCCGTCGCTCAAATCATTCAAGCCGCCGTGGACGTCGGCATCGCAGTCGCCGCGCTCGCCGACACCGTCACGTATCTGCGCCAATCCAGCCGCCCCTGGATCGACAGCAACGTCGAGAAGGCGACGGAGGATCCGCTGACGCTCTTCCGCTTGGGCGAAGTACAGATTCGCGTGCACGCGGCTGAAGCGATCTTGCTGCGCGCTGCGCAGCGGCTCGATGTCGCGCAGGCTGATTCGACCGTCGAGACGGTAGCGGATGCCGCGATTGCCGTCGCTGAGGCAAAAGCGATCTCCGAGGATGCCGCGATTTTCGCCGCCGACCGGCTCCATGAGCTGGCTGGGACGCGGTCGACGCTCGGGGCGTTCGGACTCGACCGGCATTGGCGCAATGCGCGCACGCATACGCTGCACGATCCGTCGCGCTGGAAGTATCATGCGATCGGCAACTATCTGCTCAATGGAACACCCCCACCGCGACATCCCTGGTTCTAGCGCACTCGTCACGAGGAAGAAGCGATGGCGGTATTCGAAGGCAAGCCGGCGGCGTCAAGCCTGGATCCGATCGATGCGGCGCGGTCGCTCGCGCAAGCATTGAGCGACGGTGCCGGGCCGCGCGACCGCCGCGGCGGCACACCCAAGCGCGAGCGCGACATGATTCGCGCGAGCGGATTGCTGCGGCTCTCTATTCCAAACGAACTTGGCGGACTGGGAGCTTCCTGGCCTACGATCTTCCGCGCCGTGCGGATCGTCTCACAGACGGATTCATCGCTGGGCCAGTTGTTCGGGTTCCATCACGTGATCATCGCGACGTGCCGGCTCTTTGGCGCGCCCGAACAGTGGCATCGGCTGCTCGAAGGCAGTGCTCGACTCGGCTGGTTTTGGGGCAACACGCTCAACCCGCTCGATCGGCGCTTGGTCGTGCGCCACACGCCGGACGGACTGCGCCTGCGCGGCATGAAATCGTTCAGCACCGGCGCGACTGATTCCGATATGCTGCTGGTCTCGGCGCTCGATGAAGAGACGGAAAAGATCGTCGTGGCCGCGATTCCCACCCGGCGTGCCGGTATCGATGCGCGCGACGATTGGGACAACGTTGGACAGCGGCTCACCGACAGCGGTTCGACGGTATTCGACGACGTGTTCCTGGACGAGCGCGAAATCTTGGGACCGCCGGGTCCGCTGGGCAGCACGTTTGCGACGTTGCGCTCGTGTATCGCGCAGCTCACCTTCGTCAACGTTTACATCGGCATCGCGTACGGCGCGCTGGCCGATGCCAAGCCCTACACCGCGACACGCACGCGCGCCTGGCCCGGATCCGGTGTCGAGCGCGCTACCGACGATCCCTACGTGCTCGAACATTTCGGGTCGATGTGGGCGCAGCTCGTCGCGGCCGTCGCGGCCGCCGACCGTGCCGCCGAGCTGTTCGAAGAAGCGTGGAGCTTGCAGGACGAGCTCACCCCGGAAAAGCGCGGCGAAGTCGCGCTGATGATCGCCGCGGCGAAGGTCGTTGCCTCCCGCGCCGTGCTCGATATTTCAGCGCGCGTGTTCGAGGCGACGGGAGCCGGCGCGACCGCGACCCACTACGACCTCGATCGCTTCTGGCGAAACGCGCGAACGCTCACGCTCCACGATCGGCTCGATTACAAGATTCGCGAACTCGGTGACTGGGTGCTCAACGAACGCATGCCGGCACCGTCGTTCTACTCATGAGCGTGCTTGTCACGGGGAGGTGTTTATGAGCGCGTTGCTCACGCTCGCCCGTATCGAACTGTCGTTCGGCGGTGTTCGCGCACTGTCCGGCATCGACGTCACGATCGAAGAGGGCCGGCTGACGGCGATCATCGGACCCAACGGCGCGGGCAAGAGTTCGTTGCTCAACGTAGTGAGCGGTTTGTACCGACCGCAGTCGGGTGAAATCGTTTTCGCCGGAAAATCGTACGCGCACATGCCCGTCGAGCGGCTCGCGGCATTGGGTATCGCGCGGACATTTCAAAACCTCGCGCTCTTCAAGGGGCTGAGCGCGATCGAGAACGTGATGATGGGGCGCCTCCCTGCAGCCCGGGCCACGTTTCTCGAGCACGTCTTTGGGCTGCCGCGCGCCCGCGGCGAGGAGCGGCGCGCCCGCGAAGACGCCCGCGCCGTCATGTCTGCACTCGACCTGGAGAGTGTCGCCGACGAGCGAGTGAGCACGCTGCCGTACGGCTTACAAAAACGGGTCGAATTCGCGCGCGCACTCGTTGCTCGGCCGCGACTGCTGCTGCTCGACGAACCAATGGCCGGCCTGACGGCGGCGGAAAAGCGCGAGATGTGCCGCTTCATCCTCGATGCGCGCGACCGGGCGGGCGCATCGATCGTCCTTATCGAGCACGATTTGGGCGTGGTGATGGAGCTTTCCGACCGCATCGTCGTCCTCGACTACGGGCGCAAGATCGCCGACGGGCCGCCGGCGGCCATTCGCGAGGACCAAGCCGTCATCGATGCCTATCTCGGCGCTGCGCCGGAACTCGAAACTGCAGGAGCCGTCTCGTGAGTTTCTTTCTCGAGGTCCTCGTTGGCGGATTGCTGTCGGGGGTGATGTACTCGCTGGTCGCGCTCGGCTTCGTGCTGGTGTACAAGACGTCCGGCGTGCTCAACTTCGCGCAGGGCGCGATGGTGCTCTTTGCGGCGCTGACCTTCGTCAGCCTCACCGAGCGCAACGTGCCGTTCGCAATCGCTCTCGCACTCACGCTCGTGGCGATGATCGTGCTGGGATTCCTGATCGAACGCTTGGTGCTCGCGCCGCTGGTGAACCAGTCGCCGATCACGCTCTTCATGGCGACGCTCGGACTCAGTTACGTGATCGAGGGTGCCGCCCAACTCATCTGGGGCACCGAAGTTCACGGCCTGGAGCTGGGAATCCCCGACACGCCACTGCATCTCGGCGTGTTCTCGGTGAGCACCTTCGATCTGGTGGCGGCGCTCATCGCCGGGACGATGGTGCTCGCACTGCTGGTGTTCTTTCGCGCGACCCGAACGGGGCTGGCGTTTCGCGCCGTCGCCGACGATCAGTTCGCCGCGCTCGCAGTCGGCCTGCGGCTATCGACGATTTGGACGATCGTGTGGACGCTCGCCGGCGTGGTCGCGCTGGTGGCCGGGCTGCTGTGGGGGGCTCGGCTCGGTGTCCAGTTCTCGCTCTCCACGGTCGTCTTGAAAGCGCTCCCGGTCCTGGTCTTGGGCGGCTTTGACTCGATCGCCGGTGCGATCGTGGGCGGTCTGTTGATCGGCGCCATCGAGAAGGTGGCCGAGGTGTACCTGGGACCGCTCGTGGGCGGCGGAATCGAAAGTTGGATCGCGTATGTCGTCGCGCTGCTGTTTCTGCTCGTTCGTCCGGCCGGGCTCTTCGGTCAACGCGCGGTCGTACGCGCATGACCGCCGCGCTGCGCACGATCGCCCCGCGCCAGTGGGCGCTCATCGCACTGCTGGTGGTCGCGTTTGCCGTCGTCCCGCGACTGGGTTTCGACTACCTCTTCGACGCGATTCTGCTGCCGGTATTGGCACTCGGACTGGCCGGCATCGGCCTCAATCTGTTGACCGGATATGCGGGCCAGATCTCGGTCGGTTCGGCCGCATTCATGGCCGTGGGAGCGTTCGGAGCATATAATTTCATGCTCCGGGCGCCGGGCGTGCCGGTGCTCGTGAGCTTCATCCTCGCGGGACTGATTGCCGCCGCCGTCGGCATCGTCTTTGGGCTGCCGAGTCTGCGGCTCAAAGGCTTCTATCTGCTCGTCTCTACGCTGGCCGCGCAATTTTTCGTGCAATGGGTGCTCACCAACTTTCACTGGTTTGCCAACGATGATCCGTCGGGCGTGGTAACCGCGCCGCAGATCGTCATCGCGGGCATCGACGTCGGTACGTCGGCCGGCCGATATGTCATGTGCCTGGCGATCGTGCTGCTGTTGGCCTGGGCCGCGCATCGTCTGGCGCGCTCGCAAGTCGGACGGAACTGGATCGCCATTCGCGACAACGAGACCGCCGCTGCCGTCATCGGCGACTCCGTGTTTCGCTCGAAGCTGCTCGCCTTTGCGATCAGTTCGTTCTATTGCGGGATCGCCGGCATCCTATGGGCATTCGCGTATCTGCGCACCGTCGAGTCGGACGGCTTCAGTCTCGATCTCTCGTTTCGGATTTTGTTCATCGTCATCATCGGCGGCTTGGCCAGCATTCGGGGGGCGTTTCTGGGTGCCGTCCTGCTGGTGACGCTTCCGCTGCTGCTCACCCGCTTCGGTGCGGCAGTCTTCAGCAGCACCAACTCCGGTGTAATCGAACTCGCCGAGATGATCCTCGTTGGTTTGCTGATCATCGTGCTGCTCATCGCAGAGCCGGACGGCCTCGTCTCCCTCATCGACCGCGGCTGGAAACGGATCATCGTTGGCCGGCTGCCGCGCATCAGTTAGGTCTCCCCGCCGGCCGCCCAGGTGCGGCCCAGAAAGGTTCATACCATTCATGTTCAATCCGTTTTCAACCCGTGGGAGCGTCATCGCGGCGGCGGTCTTGGCCAGCGCGATGCTGACCGCATCGGCCTTCGGTTCGTCGGCGACGGCCGCCGATCACGGTGAAGAATACTTCCCGCTGCAGAGTTACCGCGTTGGACCTTACGCCGCGGGCGGAACGGGGTTCTTCGGCGGTTTTATCGACTACATGAATTTGGTCAACATCCGCGATGGCGGCGTGGACGGCGTCAAGCTGACGTGGAGCGAGTGTGAAACGGAGTATGAAGTCGAACGCGGCGTCGAATGCTACGAACGGATGAAGACGCAAGGGAAGCCCGGTCCGGCAGCGATGAATCCGCTCAGCGTCGGCATCGCCTATGCCCTGCTCGATCGGGCGACGACGGACAAGATTCCGCTTATCACGATCAATCACGGCCGCACCGACACGACCGACGGCGCCGTCTTTCCGTACATCTTTCCGCTGCTGCTCAATCCGTGGAGCGAGGCGTCGGCGATGGTGAACTACGCCGCTGGGCGCGACGGCGGCCTGGACAAGCTCAAGGGCAAAAACATCGTCGTCCTCTATCACGGCTCCCCGTATGGGAAAGAGACGATTCCGATCTTCGCGATGCTCGCGCAAAAATATGGATTCAACGTCACCGAGATCGAAGTTCCGCACCCCGGCAACGAGCAAGAGTCGCAATGGCTGCAGATTCAGCGCATCGCGCCCGAGTATGTGTTCCTGCGCGGCTGGGGCGTGATGAATCCGGTCGCGCTCAAGACGGCGCAGAAAGTCGGGTTCCCGGCCGACCATATCATCGGCAACATTTGGAGCAATTCGGAAGAGGACGTCAAGCCTGCCGGTGCGGCCGCCGTGGGCTACATCGCGCTGACCGATCATCCGTCGGGGACCGACTTTCCGGTCATGCAGGAGATCATCAAGCGCGTCTACGGTACGGGTCAAGGGAACCTCGACGATAAGAGCCGGATCGGCAGCGGGTATCACACGCTGGGCGTGATCAACGGCATCCTCAACGTCGAAGCGCTGCGTATCGCGCACACGCATTTCGGCGACAAGGCGCTCGACGGCGAGCAGGTTCAGTGGGGCTTCGATCACCTCGACCTCGACGACAAACGCATCGCCCAGCTTGGGGCGACGGGACTGCTTCCGCCCATCCACGTGACCTGCGCCGATCACGAGGGTGCCGGTGCGGTCAAATTCCAACAGTGGGATGGAACCAAATGGGTCGTGAAGACGGGCTGGGTCTACGCCGATCGTAAGCTGCTGCGCCCGCTCATCGAAGCATCGGCCAACAAATACGCCGCCGATCATCACATCACGCCGCGGGCGTGCGACAAGGTCGCCTTGAAGTGAGCGTCGTGGACGAGTCGTCGCGTCCGTCACAGGCGCGGCGACCGCTGCTCGACGTCAGCGGCGTTGCAGCGACGTACCAGAACGCGATCGTCGCGCTCGCGTGCGTTAGTCTAACGATCGGCGAGGGCGAGATCGTCGCTTTGCTCGGCGCGAACGGCGCTGGGAAGACAACGACGCTGCGCGCGATTTCGCAGTTGCTGGCTGCTCAGCGCGGTCAGGTGACGCACGGCTCGATCACGTTTGCGGGCACCTCAATGCACAAACTCGGTCCGGCCGACGTGGTCGCGTTGGGGCTGGCCCAAGTCCTCGAGAACCGGCGCTGTTTTCCGACGTTGACCGTCGAGGAAAACCTGATCGTGGGTGCACTGGGCGGCGGGCGCCGCCGCTCGGTCGGCGCCGGTTTGGCACGGATCTACCGGTATTTTCCGCGGCTTGCGGACAAGCGCCGGGTCCCGGCCGGCCTGTGTTCCGGCGGTGAGCAGCAGATGACGGCAATCGGCCGGGCGCTCATGGCAAACCCCCGGCTGCTGCTGCTGGACGAACCCACCATCGGGCTCGCGCCGCTGGTCGCAAACGAGCTGTTCGCATTCTTGCGCACGCTGCAGCGCGATGAACGGGTGACCGTGCTCGTCGCCGAGCAGAATGCCACGCTGGCGTTGCGTTACGCCGACCGGGCATACGTGCTCGAACACGGGACGACCGTCCTCGAAGGCAGCGCTGCGGCGCTGCGCGAGCGCGACGACATCAAACACTTCTACCTCGGCCTCGAAACCGAACGTCGCGGCCGATACGCCGAGCCGCGCGTGTATCGCGCGAGCTAATCGATAGGTAACGACGCGTGCACTCAACCGTAACCGTCTACGCCTTGCCCAAAGCGTATCGTCGCTCGCCCGACGAGCGCGAGCCGATTCGCGGTCCTCGTTCGGCCGAGGACGCCGGCGCAGTCGGTGCGCGCACGCAGCGCGTTCAAGCGATCCTGAGCGCGTTGGCGGATCCGACGCGGCTGGAGATTTACGAGCGGCTGGCGAGCGGGCCGCTGGCGGTCGGCGATCTTGCGCGCACCTTCCCACTTAGCCGGCCCGCGATTTCGCAGCATTTGCGGGTACTCAAAGATGCGGGCTTGGCGACCGACACCGCCTATGGCACGCGCCGGGTCTACGCGCTGGATCCCAACGGCGTCGCTGCCTTGCGCGCCTTTCTCGACCGCTGCTGTCTTCTCGCCGCGAGCACCGCGGCGGGAGCCGACTTGGAGGGGACGTTCTCGTAAGGGAGCGCCTCGCGCGTGTCGGGCGTTGCCCACCCGCGACGGCTCACTCCGAGGCCGCCGGAAGCGGGATCTTCAAGAGCGCCGCGGCATTTTCGTACATCACCTTGTCGATGACGTCGGCACGCAGCCCCAGCGCGCGAAACCCGTCCACGGCCTGCCTGAGCGGCTTGAACGGATACGCCGAACCAAACACCAATTGGTTCGCCATGAAACCGTTTGCCGCATCGATGTAAAGTTGGCCGCCGGGCAGAAACGTGTACATGTCCGGCGACACATACACGTTGGGATGCATCAGCGCAACCGCGATCATCTCGTGCACGAACGGATAGCATCCGTGGCAGACGACGAGCGGGAGCTCGGGAAACGCCGAAGCCACCCGCGCAATCGAGCGCGGCTGGCTGTCGGCAAGGTCTGGTGTCGTCGGACCCGACATGATGAACACCGGTACGCCCAGCTCCGCGCACGTCTGGTACATCGGGTGGAGCAGCGAATCGTCGGCCTTGATCGGGCGTTCGAGGAAACCCGGATCGACGTTGATGGCTTTGCAGCCCAACGCCGTTACGGCGCGGCGTATTTCCGCGACCGCTGCATCGAGGCCGAGATGTTGCGGGTCGGCGAGTCCGACCCCGACCAAACGATCTGGCTGGGCGGCCACGAGTTTCGCCACCTGGTCGTTGGTGATGCGCACCTTCGGCTCGGACCGCGCCACGACGACGCCCACGGTGATGCCCGCATCATCCATCTCGCGGACCAGGTCATGGTGATCGCGGACGCGTTTGAAGTGGTCGGGATCGTTGGAACCGACGCGCGCGTTGAGCCAGCGAACGGTTTCAAATTCCGGCGTTCCCGGTGTCGAACCGAAGAATTTGTGCAAGAACGGCGGGCGGATTCGCATGTCGATGACCGGACGATGTTGCATCGGTCTCCTTTGCCATAGGTAGGCTTTCGTGCAGGGCCGCTCGCACGCTCGTACCGAACAGCCCGCGACCGTGTGCTGGAGAGCGTGATGCGAGATTGGCCGAATCCTGTTTTCCCGGGAACCCTTGAGGAAGCATGTGCCGCGGCCTTGTCGCAGCCCGACGTCGAACGTATCGGATTTGAGGTCGAGAGCGTGGACGGCGAGCGCGCCGAGCGATACGTCCTTGCACCGGCATACGATGTCGGCTTGCCGCCCTGGACGGGTGATCTCGCGCGCTGCTCCGACATAAGTTTCGACCGCACGTTCCGGGTGCTGCGCGTGGCCAAGGGATTTGCGGGCAACATGGTCTGCGGGAACTATCCGGACGA
>Ga0302326_10027623_pt1 | contig 11439 bp, 8 predicted proteins | sample Palsa_T0_3_FD_202264 | JGI IMG/M metagenome (GOLD analysis project Ga0302326, IMG submission 202264) | Peat permafrost microbial communities from Stordalen Mire near Abisko, Sweden - Palsa_T0_3 | ecosystem: Environmental > Terrestrial > Soil > Palsa > Peat permafrost | place: Sweden: Abisko...
CCGCATTGCTCACGACAACGGCAAATGCGGCACCGTTGTCGGTCAGAGCGGTGGCCGGCGTCGTGTAGCTGGATGTTGTCGCGCCGCTGATGGCTGCGCCGTTCCTTTGCCATTGATAGGCAAGAGGAGCTGTGCCGGTTGCACTCACGGTAAACGTTGCGGTCTGTCCGACCAACACCGCCTGGGAGACCGGTTGTGCAGCGATCGAGGGCGCTGCCGCAGCGCTGGTCGCAGTGCCACCGCCGCTACCGCCGCATGCGGCCAAGCCGAAGAGCACCGGCAGGAATGATGCAATCAGGTAGCGCAATGCGCTCATGTTCCGGAAAACGGCAATGTCAAATTGGAATGCAGCATAGTTCGCCGAAGATGACATGTTTTTGTGACACGAGCCAACGTCGAAAAAATGCGACAACTATTTTTTGAAGGGACTTACCTTTAATCTTTGCTCGAAGGTTGGAAAAGCTACTCCGTGAACGTGATTACGGCACAGCTCGTCGGTCCACGTGCCGATCTGTGCTTGCGCTCACAATACTTGAGCAGCAGTCGTTCGAACCCGGCGTTGAACCGCAGGCGCGGGAAATACGTGAGTACCGCGGCCACCGACGCCGGGAGCATGCGCAGCTGACTCCCCAAATACATCGATCCCGGCACCGCTACCGACCAGCGCAACCTCCGGGCCCTTGTGGCCGCTCGGGGCGGATGTGTGCATGGCAATGAAGCGACAGGATGTCGCGACCCGCCAACGCACGAGGAAGGCGCGGCGGCTGCAAGCCTGGCTTCTTCTTGCAGGTGCAGTTCGTTCAAACAAGCCAAACATTGCATCCCTCCATCGCCAGAAAAATACCGACGAGCTGTTGAGTGCAGGCGCTGCAACTCATCCGGCTGGATCTGACCGGCGGCTGTTCGTGCGCTGACAGATTCCGTCCTCTAAAGCATCTGCAGGGGCTGCGCACGCGCCGGGCCCGGAAACAGCCGCTCAAGCTCAGCGACTTGCGCCGCGCTCAGGGGATGCTCGAGAGCCGCAAAGTTTTCCTGCAGACGTTCGCGGCTGCCGGTCTTCGGAATGACAATGATGTCCTGATGAGTGAGGAGCCACGCAAGCGCCACTTGGGCTGGCGTCATCGCGTGGCGCTGCGCGAACCCGACGAGTTTTGGCTCGCGCAGAAGTCGCGCCTGTTCGATAGGCGAATAGGCCATGGTGGGCACACGCCGCTCACGCAGCCATGGGAGCAAATCCCATTCGATGCCGCGACGCGTGAGGTTGTAGAGCAGTTGATCCACTGCCACGTTCTGCCCGCCCGGCAAGTCCCATAGCTCCTGCATGTCTGCAAGATCGAGGTTGCTGACGCCGAAATGGCGAATCTTGCCGGCGCGCTGCAAGGCGAGAAAGCCCGCCAGAGTGTCCTCGAGCGGCACCTGGCCACGCCAATGCAGCAAATACAGATCGATGCGGTCGGTTTCCAGGCGGCGCAGGCTGCGCTCGCACGCGGCAATGCAGCCCTGCTCGGATGCGTTATGCGGATAGACCTTGGTCACCACAAATGCCTGATCGCGCCGGCCGCGGATGGCAGCGCCGATGAGCTTCTCGCTTCTGCCGTCGCCGTACATCTCCGCGGTGTCGATCAAAGTCGCGCCCAGATCGAGCGCAAGCCTGACGGTGGCGATCTCCTCCGCACGCAGCTTCGGATCATCTCCCATCTGCCAGGTGCCGAGCCCGAAAGCGGGGACATGTTCTCCCGAGGGGAGGGTGACTTCCTGCATTGCGGTGTTATCAGACTCGCTCGAGACTCGCGCGAGGATAAGCGCTTCGGATCGAAGTTAAAATTGCGCGCGCGGATCCCGGCGGCTTTCCGTCGACCGTGGCAGCGGATTATCCTAGGCGCATTACATCCAGCACGGGACTCGTCATGCGATTCGCTTTTACGGCGCCGAGCGCCTTTGCCACGACCTGTCTCGTCGCACTTTCGGTGCCTGCCGTGGCGGACATCGCCTATCCGGCCGCCGCACGCGGCGACCACGTCGATCAGTACCACGGCGTGGGGGTTCCGGATCCGTACCGCTGGATGGAGGAGATCGACTCGCCGCAGACACGGGCGTGGGTGCAGGCGCAGGTAAAAGTCAGCCGTGATTATCTCGCAGCTCTCCCGCAGCGCGCCGAGATCGGACGGCGCCTGAAGGAGATCTGGAATTTCGAGCGCTGGAATGCGCCGCAGAAGTACGGCTCGAACTGGTTCTACACGCACAATGATGGTCTGCAGAACCAGGCGGTGCTGTTCGTTACCGCGGATCCTGCCGACAAGGGCCGCGTGCTGCTCGATCCGAACACACTCTCAGCCGACGGCACCGTCTCGCTGCGCAACACGGCGGTCAGTGACGACGGGCGGCTCTTGGCCTACGCGCTTTCCGACGGTGGTTCGGACTGGCAAATCTGGCACGTGCGCGACGTCGCCACCGGCAAGGATCTGCCCGACACCCTGCGCTGGTCCAAGGTGGACGGCGCCAGCTGGCTGAAGGATGGCAGCGGCTTCTATTACACCGCATACGATGCGCCGCGCGAGGCCGACGCACTGAAGTCGGCCAATCAGTACCAAAAACTCTACCTGCACAAACTCGGCACCGCGCAGGCGCAGGATGTGCTCACCTACACGCGGCGCGACTATCCTAACTGGTACATCAGCGGCGTCGTCAGCGACGATGGGCACTATCTCATCATCGAGGCGCATCACGGCGATGAGGTGCAGAACACGCTACTCGTTCAGGACTTGACCTCCGGATCCGCGCCGATCAAGACGGTGATCGCCAAACCGACGGCCGTCTACCACTACATCGGAAATATCGGATCCACGCTCTATGTCTTGACCGATGACGGCGCGCCGCGCTCTCGGCTCATCGGCATTGATCTTGGCCATTCCGAGCGAAAACACTGGCGCACGCTCGTCGGCGAGGGGCGCGACACACTCGTTGCCGCATCCTTAGTCGGGGGACAGCTCATCACACAGTATCTGCAGGACGCCCACAGCGCCGTGCTGCGCTACTCCCCCGAGGGCAAGCTCCTCGGCAGCGTGAGTCTGCCGGGACTCGGCACTGCGCAGGGCTTCGACGGACATTTGAAAGACGAGGACACCTACTACTCCTACAGCAGCTTCACGACGCCCCCTACCATCAACCGGCTCGATCTTAAAACCGGCGCAAGCTCGGTGTGGCGCGAGCCACGGCTCGCCGGCTTCAAGCCATCCGACTATGAGACGGTGCAGGTTTTCTACTCGAGCGCGGACGGCACTCGCGTGCCGATGTTCATCACCGCGCGTCGCGGCATGCATCGCGACGGCAACACGCCCACGATTCTGTATGGCTACGGCGGATTCAATATACCCATCGAGCCGACGTTTGCGCCCTCGATCGCCGCATGGCTTGAGCGTGGCGGCGTCTACGCAGTGGCGAATCTGCGCGGCGGCGGCGAGTACGGCCGTGCCTGGCATGAAGCGGGGATGAAGACTCAAAAGCAGCACGTGTTTGATGACTGCATTGCCGCCGCCGAGTACCTGATCACGCAGAAATGGACCAGCCCCAAACGGCTCGCCTTGCGCGGCGCCTCGAACGGCGGCCTCCTCGTGGGTGCAGTGGAGGAACAGCGGCCCGATCTTTTCGCCGCTGCGATTCCACAGGTTGGGGTGCTCGACATGCTGCGCTTTCGGGATTTCACGATCGGTAAAGGCTGGGAGTCCGATTACGGTTCGGTCGACAACGCACAGGAGTTCAAGGCGCTCCTCGCTTATTCCCCCTATCAGAACGTCAAAGCCGATGTGGATTATCCAGCGACCCTCATCATCACGGGCGATCACGACGATCGGGTCTTTCCGGCCCACAGCTTCAAATTCGCAGCGGCCATGCAGCACGCCCATCCGCAAGGCAACCCCATCCTGATCCGCATCGAGACGCGCGCCGGACATGGACAGGGCAAGCCGACCACGACACAGATCGACGAGGCCGCGGATGTCTATGCATTCATCCTGAACGCCATGCGGGTGGGACCGACGTAGGCAGCGCTCAGCCCGGCTCCTTTGGCCGCGCAATCCGCAGCACCATCAAACTTCCGCACACGAAAAGTATCGCGCTGTAGCCAAATGCTGGCGCGGTTCCGAAGTTTGTCCATAACAGACCGAGGATGATGCTCGAGGCGAAGTCACCCATGCCATTGACGGTGGCGAGCGTCCCGAAGGCGACGCCGTGCTGCGCCGGTCCTACAAGTTCAGCACAAAAGGAATCCTCGAGAGTCTCCTCCATCGCCAGATATACGCCCCCGACCGCGAACACGGCTGAAAGCGTCCACGGATTCAGAGGCAGCACGACGACCGCCAGCGCCATCAGCGCACCGAGCATATAGCCCGAGGCGAGCAGGCGTTTTTTGTCGAAGCGGTCGGCGAGCGATCCTGTGATCATTGAGAAGCTCGCATACACCACGTTATGCAGGACGTACAGAGCGGCGGCGAGACTCGCCGCCTTCAGCGCGCCGAGCGCGGGAGCGAGCTTTTGCATGGCGAGCAGTATGAGCAGGCTGTGCGCAAAGTCGCCGATGCCAAACACGAAAACAGCAGCGAGAAACTGCCGGAAGCGGCTCGGCAAGGCGCGCAGGCTTGCGCCGAAGCTGATATGCGGCACGGGGGCGCGTGTTTGCTCCTTCACGACGAAGGCCATCGTTGCCGCAGCCAACATGCCCGGAATGAGTGTCAGCGCGAATAGCAGCGCGTAGCGATGGTTGAGAAGCTGCAGCAGAAAGAACGCACTCAGCGGGCCGACGATGGCGCCGATCGTGTCCATCGTCCTCTCCAGGCCGAAAGCCCGGCCGTAGGCTTCAGCAGTCACCGAACCTGCCAGCAGTGCTTTGCGAACCGGCGTACGCACGCCGCGTCCAAGCCATGCCGTCGCGCGTGCGATGAGTACATGCCAGGGGCTCGATGCCAGACCGAACGCGGCCGTGCCGAGAGCAGTGACGATGTAGCCGGCAACCGCGATCGGTTTGCGCCGCCTCAGCCGATCCGTGTAGTACCCCGATGCCATCTTGGCGATGCTTGAGAGTCCATCGGAGACGCCCTCAATGAGTCCAAGCCATGCAGCCGCCACTCCCATGGTGGCGAGAAACGTAGGTAGGAGCGTGGTCGCGGTCTCGTGTGACCAGTCGCTTAAGAGCGACGTCAGCCCGACACCGATGACGGTGCGGTTCAGCCAGCGGGGTCGCACGCTAGCGGCTTTATTGGGCATGTCCTACAGGCTCGCGTGGCGCAACGATGCAAGCCGCGATAGGGCTCATTATGCCTGTCCGCGCAGATGACGCCGGGGGTAGTCGCGAGCGCCGTTGTGACGCCGCTGCCTAACGCCACCGCTCCATGAAACCGCATGCGTCTTATCAGCTTCAAGCGTACGGCCGCGTGCACTTGAGCCGCTAATCGTTGCGCGAATTTTGCGCGCGAAAATTCTGGCGCGCGCATCGGCATCTCGACGTCGTCGCGACGATGAGTTCTACATTTCTTGGCCCGTTTTGCACCGGGGATCCGGTATATTCGCGCCGGAAGCATTCACCGTGAGGGGGCGAGAATGCGTGCGCTGTGTTACGGGAGTCCGATCATTCTGGGGCTGCTGGTCGCGGCGCTTGTGGGGGCAAACTCATGATCCGCAAGTTGCGGGATGACTGGACCCGCGGCCGCGGCGGTCGCAGCGCATGGCGTGAATTTCACGACCGGTTTATTTCCTACGGCGGTCCGCCCATTCCGATGGTGCGCGCGGCCATGCGGGGAAATGACGCCGGGGCGCTCTTCTAGGTCAGACCGTGTCTCCTGCAAGAATCGCCAGAGGCTTCAAGCGCGTGCTGCAGGCGCTGGGGCCCGGCGTGACGACGGGCGCGGCGGACGATGATCCTTCGGGCGTCGCGACTTACTCGGTCGTCGGGGCTCAATTTGGCACCTCCTTTCTGTGGTCGGCGTTTGTAACCTGGCCGCTCATGGGTTGCGTGCAGATGATGTCCGCCCGCGTCGGCATGGTGACCGGGATGGGGCTTGCCGGAGCCATGCGGGAGAAGTTTCCGCGCTGGATCGTGGGCACCATTGCCGTGATCCTGCTGGCGGCCAACACGATCAACATTGCTTCCGACCTGTCCGGGATGGCCTACGCCGCTGAGATGCTGGGAGCGGGACCTTCGCGTCTGTACGTCTGGGTGTTTGGCCTGGGGATCTGTGGTGCAACCGTGTGGCTGCGGTACGCCCAGCTGGCAAGTGTCCTTAAATGGCTCGCGGTCGCGTTGTTCGCGTATGTCATTACGGCGTTCCTGGTCCATCCGAATTGGCCCGAAGTGGCGCACGACACTCTTCTGCCCTCCTGGCCCGGCGGCTCGGCCGCCTGGGCCGCGCTCGTGGCCGTTCTTGGGACGACGATCAGTCCGTATCTGTTTTTCTGGCAGGCGGGCCAAGAGGTCGAAGAGGAGAGGGCGAGGGGACGGCGCTTGGTCGTGCATCGGCGTGGCGCCACCTCACGCGAGCTGGTCGACCGCCGCATTGATGTCGGCGTCGGCACGTTCTTCTCCAACCTCGTCATGTTTTTCATCATTCTCACCACCGCGCTCACGCTGCATCGGCACGGGATTCTGACGATCAATACGACTCAGGAGGCGGCGACGGCGCTGCGGCCGCTGGCGGGCAATTACGCCTATTTCCTGTACACCCTCGGCATCGTCGGCACGGGGCTGCTCGCGATTCCGACGCTGGCGGGTTCCGCGGCCTACGCGTTCGCCGAAACCTTCGACTGGGCCTATGGCTTGGATGAACGGTTCGAGAATGCGGTGTCGTTTTATTCCGTCTTCATTCTGGCGACGATCGTTGGCGCGGCGCTCGATTTCTTCAATGTCGATCCGATCAAGGCGCTGTTGTGGTCGGCCATCGTCAACGGGGTCTTGGCGCCATTCGTTCTGGTGGCACTCTTCTTGGTCGCGAGCGATCCGCGCATCATGCACGGTCAGGTAAGCTCGGTCGTGACCCGTGTGGTGGTGGCAATTACGACCATTCTCATGTTCGGGGCGGCCATCGGCATGTTCATTTTCTAGGCAAACGGCGCAGCCGCGCCGTCTTGCGGTAAAACGAGGAAAAGGTGCATGCCGTGGGAAACTCCTGTAATCTCGGCGCCGGCTCGTGACCTATCCGTTCTGTCAGTCCTTGGCTTGTAGCGCCACCCCGGTGCCTCCTCCCGCCAAAGCCCGCCACTTCGAAAAGCGTCGTCGATCCAGGAGGCAGGGACTTCCTGCCGATGTTCTATTCTGTATTGTGAGAAATCTGCAGTGACCAAACTATTTGTAGGCAATTTGCCCTTCACGGCGACCGAAGAGTCCGTACGTGCGCTTTTCGCGCCCCATGGAACCGTCGAAACGCTCGCCCTCATCAACGATCGCGACACTGGCCGGCCCCGTGGGTTCGGTTTCGTCGAGATGTCCAACGCTGACGCTGCCCGCGCCATGCAGGCGCTCGATGGCAAGGACTTTGAGGGTCGTACCCTTAAGGTGAACGAAGCTCAGGCGCGCGAGCGCTCGGGCGGTGGTGGTGGCGGCAACCGCAACAGCGGCGGCCCGCGCCGCTACTGATTCGCGACCCAACGCGTATCACCCCGGCCGGGATTCTTCCGGCCGGGGCTTCTTAAGAAATCCCAGCCGCGGTGTTCACCGCGGCTTCGTGGTTCATTTCCCCTGCTGGCGCTCCACCGGAGCGGGCCTTGCCGCATGCACCACAGGCTTGGGCGCCAAAGCACTCTCAATGATGACCGGCGCTGCGGCTGGATGGGCCGCGGGCGGCGGCACGGGCACGATCCTCACGGCGGCGGCCGGGCGATCAACGCGACGGTTCGATTCCTGATCGGCTGCAACGGCGGCTTTGGCAGCCTCCGTGCTCGAGCGATTGCCCGTGGCCGGCTGACCCACCGCTGCGGGCGGCCGATCGCTGCGCATGACGGGCTCTTGCGACGGCGGTGGTCCTTGGGATGAAGCCGCGGCCCGCGGACTGCTCCCGCTCATCTGACTCGGGGGACGGAGCGCCGGGGCTACGCTGATTGCAGGCGGTGCAGGATTCACCCGTCCTGCGGCCCTGGCCATTCCGGTTCTCGGTTCAGCATGGGCAGCCGGTGCTGCCATCCGGACATGAGGTGCGGGCGCGAGAATCTGCATGGCTGCGACTTCCGAGCGGGCGAGCGGCCTGCCCGCGTTGGCGCGGATCGCTTCCTGCTGTAGGGCAAACGGTACAGGCGCAGGTGGTGGCGGCGTCTTGGCGACCACGATCCGATTCTGCAGCACGGCCGGCGGCCGGCGAATGCCGGGTCCCGAGGCGCCGGCGCCGAGGAGACTCTTTGCCACCGGGGTGATCGCAGGGGCCGTCGCACTGACGCTTGCGGCTGCGATTTCTTTTGCGCTCAAGCGCACCGTGTTTCTGGCTACCGACTGTGCCGTGGTGAATGCGCCCTGCGACACCGCGGTGACGGCGCCCGGTGCATTGCGGTTGACGTAGTGAAGGTTGGCGGCCGTATGGTTGTAGACCTCCGTGACGTACGCGCCGCTCACGGCGGTATTCGAAGTGTTGATGTTCCGGATGTAGGTCAGGCTTGCCGGATAGGCAGGAACATAGACCTCGCGTGGGCCGAGCGGAAACCAGGCGACGCCGCCGCCAGCCGCGAAGCTCGCCGATGCGCCTAACGGGGCTCCTCCCACCCAGGCGACGAGTGCCGGTGCGTAGACGGCGTTGCCACGCCGCGGCCCTGGAACCCAGCACCACCGGCCGCCGAAGGTCGTCCAGCGGCCATAGTGGAACGGTGCATATCCCCACGGCGCATCATCGACCCAGGTCCAGCCCCACGGCGAGATCCATATCCAGTGGCCGAAGCGATAGGGTGCCCAGCCCACGGCGACCGTGTTCGGCGCCCAAACGGAGCCGTCCTCCGGAGTCGACTCCCAAGTGCCGTTTTGGTCCAAATCCTCCGCACCCACGACGTCGGGGGAGACATAGCTCCAAGCCTGTGCATCCTGGGCCTGCCGGTCGCGATCGTAGGCCCAGCGGTCGAATGCATCCGGTGCGCCTAGCGAGGCGACATCTTCGGCAACCTCACCGGTGCCGGTAAAGGTCGCAAGCTGCTGCGGATGGACCGCAAAGTCCTGGCCGCCGCCTGTGACTTCGGCGGTGCCGCCGCTCACCTTGACGACGGTGGTGTCACCTGCGTCATTGACCTCGACGCGGTAGTCGCCGGGCCCGAGAAACGCAACCGCGACGTTGGGGGTATCAAGCTCGAGCGTATCGCGCATGCTGCGTACGTGAACGCTCACGGTGCCAGCCGTCACCTGCATCTGCGCGCCGTGCTCATCCAAATTCAAAAAAGAAAATGCTGTGGCGCTTGCCAGACGCACCACTGCGGAGCCGAGACTGAGCTCGGCGCGCGCGTCCGCATCCGCCCAGAGCTTATCGCCGCTCGTCACGGGACGGTTGCTGTCAGCGGCGGCCCATTCATCAACGCCGGCCGGTTCGATCGAGACCTGGCCTTCCACAAGCCCCAAGCGCGCCACCCGCCCCGCAGGATCGGAGTCATCTGCCCAGCAGACGCCCGTCAATGTCAGCGACAGCATCAGCAATGCCGTTTTGGACATAATATTGGCCAGGTATTTCTTTGAGGTGCGCATCAGCTTTCCGGCTTCGGACCAGTCTAGGTAGTGCAAGCTGAATCGGCAATTAGCGGCTCAGGCAAGCGTGACAGCGCGCGCGCTGGAGAAACGCTGAGTAAAATTCGAAGCCTCCTGGAGCATCTAATCCCGGATCGGCCAATAAGCCCGCGCCGGATTTTAGCTTGCGTGCGCGATGCGAAAACTCAGATCGCGCTGTGACAGGAGCTTGATGGGCACGCTCGGCGCACGCCAGATCAACTGCGCATACTCGCGGATGGTGCGGTCGGAAGAGAAGCTGCCGGAACGCGCCGTGTTCAAGATGGACATGGCAGTCCAGCCTTGTCCCTCGTGGTAGGCGCGCCCGATGCGAGCCTGGCAGTCGACGTAGGCTTCGAAGTCGGCGAGCACCATGTACGGGTCCCAATGCAGCAGGCTGTCAATGAGCGGCTTGAAGAGCATGGAATCGCCGCGCGAGAAAAAGCCATCACGGATGAGATCGATCACTGCTCGCAATTCCGGATTTGCATCGTAATAGGCCGCGGGCCGGTAACCCTGCGCCTGCAATGCGCACGCCTGCTGCGCCGACAGGCCGAACATGAAAAAATTTTCGGCGCCGACCGCGTTGCAGATTTCGATGTTGGCGCCGTCCGGCGTGCCTATGCTCAACGCCCCGTTCATGCAGAACTTCATGATGCCGGTACCGGAGGCTTCCTTGCCCGCCATGGAGATGTGCTCCGCAAGGTCCGCAGCGGGATAGATTTTCTGGCCGTTGGTCACGTTGAAGTTCGGCAGGAAGACGACCTTGATGCGATCACGGACCTGCGGATCGCGGTTCACGATGTCCCCCACCGCGGTGACGAGCTTGATGATGAGCTTGGCGAGTGCATAGCCCGGGGCCGCCTTGCCGCTGAAGATGAAGGTGCGCGGCTCGATGTCAAAGTGCGGGTCGGATTTCAAACGGTGATAGAGCGCGACCACGTGCAGGATGTTGAGGTGCTGGCGTTTGTACTCATGGATGCGCTTCACCTGCACATCGAAGAGTGAATCCGGATCGATCACGATTCCAGTGCGCGCGCAGGCAAACTGTGCCAAATCGCATTTGTTGGCGCGCCTGATCTGGCGCCAGCGCGCGCGGAACTCGGCGACTTGGGCGAAAGGCTCAAGCTCAGCGAGGCGCGCTGCATCCTTGATCCAGCCGTCGCCGATGGCATCGCAGATGAGCGCCGACAGGCGCGCATTGGCAAGCGCGACCCAGCGCCGCGGCGTCACACCGTTCGTCTTATTGCTGAATTTTTCCGGCGCAAACTCGTAGAAATCCCTGAGCACGCCGTCCTTGAGAAGCTTCGAATGCAGCTCGGCAACGCCGTTGACCGCGTGGCTTGCGATGCAGGCGAGGTGGGCCATGCGCACATGCCGTCCAGTGCCTTCATCGATAATCGACATGCGCCGCACGCGATCTTCGTCCGCAAAGAAGCGCAGCCGCACCGCATCCAGAAAGCGCGCGTTGATCTCGTAGATGATTTCCAGGTGCCGCGGCAGCACGCGTGCAAGGATCGCGGCCGGCCAGCGCTCGAGCGCCTCGGGCAATAGGGTGTGGTTGGTGTACGCGAAAGTCTGCTGCGTAATCGACCACGCACCCTCCCAGTCCATGGCGTACTCGTCGACCAATAGACGCATGAGCTCCGCCGTGGCAATCGCCGGGTGCGTGTCGTTCAGCTGCACCGCGAATTTTTCGTGGAAGCGTGCGAGCGGAATATCCTGCA
>Ga0302326_10027625_pt1 | contig 11439 bp, 12 predicted proteins | sample Palsa_T0_3_FD_202264 | JGI IMG/M metagenome (GOLD analysis project Ga0302326, IMG submission 202264) | Peat permafrost microbial communities from Stordalen Mire near Abisko, Sweden - Palsa_T0_3 | ecosystem: Environmental > Terrestrial > Soil > Palsa > Peat permafrost | place: Sweden: Abisko...
CACGCCCGACGCCGTGGAAACGCTGGCGCACCTTCGCACGACTGCCAATTCCACGGGCCTGCCAATCATGATCTACAACAACCCGATCAGCTATGGCAACGATGTCACGCCGGAGATGTTTGCACAACTGGCGGGCGTGAAGAATTTCGTGGCGCTCAAAGAAAGTTCGGGCAACACGCGGCGCATTACAGATCTGCATAACACGGTGGGCGACCGCTACGCCATTTTCACCGGCGTCGACCCTCTGGTGCTCGAAAGCGCAATTCTCGGAATCGATGGATGGGTGGCTGGATCGGGCATCGCGTTTCCCGATCAGAACCAATACCTGTGGGACCTGATGGAAGCGGGTCAATGGAGCAAAGCGCGGGAGATCTATCGCTGGTTCATTCCTTTGCTGCATTTGGACACCGACGTGAAGTTCGTACAAAACATCAAATTGGCCGTGCAGGAATGCGGGCTCGGGCGGGAGTGGACCCGAGCCCCGCGCCTTCCGCTGGCGGGAGCTCATCGCAAGGCGGTGCTGAAGGTCATTCATGATGGCATTGCGAACTGTCCGAAGGTGCCGAAGGGAAAAGGGCGATGAAACGCATCGAGGTGATCGATTCGCACACCGGTGGTGAGCCGACACGTTTGGTGATCGGCGGGGGCCCGGATTTGGGGACTGCTGCGATCGCCGAACGACTGACGGTGTTTCGCGACAAGTTTGACGACTTTCGCGCTGCCGTGGTTAACGAGCCGCGCGGATCAGACGTGATGGTTGGGGCGCTGCTGTGCGCGCCCTCGGACCCGGCGTGTGCCGCCGGCGTTATTTACTTTAACAACGTGGGATACCTGGGCATGTGCGGCCATGGCACGATCGGACTTTGCGCCACACTCGCGCATTTGGGCCGTATTGGCGCGGGGACTCATCGGATTGAGACGCCCGTGGGCATTGTCCAAGCCACGTGGCATGGCCGGGGCGAGGCATCGATCGAAAATGTTCCCAGTTTCCGCAAGGCCAAGGATGTGACCGTCGACGTCCCCGGATTTGGCGGCGTTTGCGGCGATGTGGCGTGGGCGGGAAACTGGTTTTTTCTTGTCGGTGATCATGGCCAGGATCTGACGCCCAAAAATATTGAACGGCTTACCGCGGTGAGCTGGAGCATCCGGCAAGCCATAAACTCCCAGGGGTTTCCTGAAGTGGATCATATCGAACTTTTCAGCCCCGCGCCGGAGGCCGATTCGCTGAACTTTGTGCTGTGTCCGGGCAAAGCGTATGACCGTTCGCCCTGCGGCACCGGCACCAGCGCCAAACTCGCTTGCCTGGCGGCGGATGGGAAACTGCAGCCCGAAAGAGAGTGGGTGCAGAAGAGCATTATCGGAAGCCAATTCCACGCGAGCTTTCAATGGATCGACCAGGCTAAAGGCTTGATCCAGCCCACCATTACCGGCTCGGCCTATATCACCGCAGAGTCCACGCTGCTGCTGGATGATGACGATCCGTTCCGTTACGGCATCGCTTGAGCGAACAATATGATGGCCAAGCACGTTGTCATCCTCGGCGGTGGCATGATCGGCCTGAGCGCCGCCGCACAATGCGCGATGCGCGGGCATCGCGTCACGGTCATCGAACGCAATGGCGCCGAGCGCGATGGCTGCTCGATGGGCAACGCCGGCATGATTGTGCCAAGCCACGTTGTGCCGCTGGCAGCGCCGGGAATGGTGAAACTGGGGTTGAAGTGGATGTGGAATCCGCGATCCCCGTTCTATATCAAACCCCGTTTCGATCCGGATTTGCTCCTGTGGGCATGGCGATTTTGGAGCGCTTGCACGCCGCAGCACGTCAAGCGCGCTGCACCGCTGCTTCGGGATCTGCATCTTGCCAGCCGGCAGCTTTATATTGACACCGCCGAAACTGGCGAGGATTTCGGCCTCACGACCAAAGGCCTTCTCATGCTCTGCAAAACGCAGCGCGGTCTGGAGGAGGAGGCTCACGCGGCCAGGGCCGCCCACGAATTGAACATTCCCGCACAGGTGCTTGACGCAAGCCAGACTGCCCGGCTCGATCCCGGCATCACGATGGACGTCGCCGGATCTGTCTATTTCCCGCTGGACTGTCACCTGCAACCCGAACGCTGCCTCGCCGCCCTGGAGCGGCGCATCCTCCGCGCCGGCGGAATGATAATGGTCGACACCACCGTTACGGGCCTGCGTCGCGAGGGGGATCGAATTGCCGCCGTCGGAACGTCCGCCGGCGAGATATCCGGCGATGAGTTTGTATTGTGCGCGGGCGTCTGGTCTGGGCAGTTGGTGCTCGATCTGGGTTTGCGTCTGCCGATGCAGGCGGGCAAGGGGTACAGCCTGACGGTCAAAGATCCCGTCGAGCAGCCGCAAATTTGCGCCATCTGCACCGACGCGCGAATCGCCGTCACCCCCATGGGAAAGTCGCTGCGATTCGGCGGTACCATGGAAATTGCCGGGCTCGATGAGACGATCTCGCCGGCCCGCGTGGAAGGTATTCTCGATGCAATCCCCCGCTACTATCCCCGCTTCCGACGCGATCATTTTGCGGGAATTCAACCATGGTGTGGCCTGCGGCCCTGTTCCCCCGATGGCCTGCCTTACCTTGGCCGCACCGGTGCCGCGGCAAACCTGATCATCGCGACCGGGCACGCCATGATGGGAATCAGCCTCGCGCCGGTCACGGGTGAGATCGTCGGCCAACTCGTGGACCGGGTGCCTCCACGTATCAATCTCACCATGCTCTCCCCCGATCGGTATCTGTAGGGTTCAGGGTTCAGGAAATGCGACGGAACCGCCAGTTTTTTCCTTCCGGAGCCCTGAACCCCGACGCCTGCTCCAGCCGGGCGCGGCAGGACTGCGCGCCGCTCCCTCTCCTGGTATTCCGGGAGAGGGTTGGGGTGAGGGTGATTTCGAACGCAAGAGGACTCTCGTATTCGCTGCTCCCTCTCCCGAAGTACCGAAGTACCGGGAGAGGGAGAAGGTCGTTGGAAGGGAAGGGGGAACGACCATTGAGGATGGTCCGCACGGCGGCACAGCTCTCTCTGCCTTTCGATGGAGTCCTTCGGCGCCGCCGAGCGGACCCTACGCGAGCTCCAGGTATCGATCTCACGATGCTCTCCCCCGATCGATACCTATAGGGTTCAGGGTGTCGGGGTTCAGGGTGTCAGGACGAAGCCGAAAACTGAAAACCGAAAACTGAAAACCCATCCCCCCGAACCCTGAACCCTGACCCCGATCGCATTGCACGCTCCAACACCGGGGATATACTAAATTTGTGGCAGACGCAGAAGGTTACCGAGGCGTGATGCGTCGCTCCGGCTGCGAGCTTGCCGCCCACCTGCAATTCGACAACGAATGGTTTGACCTCCCGCTCGAACGATTGTTCGACGATTTGCCCGGAGTGGTCTTTTTCATCAAGGATCACAATGGTCGTTACATCTGCGTAAACAGCACGCTTGCGGAGCGATGCGGAGTCGCGGCCAAATCGGAGCTGCTGGGAAGACTTCCCTCGGATCTGTTTCCTCCCCCCTTGGCGGCTCGATATGAACAGCAGGACCTTCGCGTGGTGCAGACCCGCAGGCCGGTCGTCGATCGATTGGAGATCCACTTCTATCCAAATTGCCGGCGCGGCTGGTGCATCACCAATAAGTATCCGGTCTGCAACCGGACAACGGGACGCGTAGCGGGTTTAATGGGCATCTCGCGCGATGTCGAAGCGACGGCAAGCCATCGTGCGCCCAGGGAGTTTCCCGAGCTGGCTCGGGTACTCGATCTGCTCCACGAACAGATCAGCCAGCCGCCGCGGATCGAAGAACTGGCGCGGCGTTCGGACATGTCGGTGGACCAATTGAGCCGTTTGGTCTTTCGGTTGTTCAGCATCACCCCCCGCCAACTCCTGATGAAAATGCGCCTTGACGAAGCGATGCACCTGCTGACCAGCACGCAATTGTCGCTGGCGGAGATTGCCATCGCCACCGGTTTCTGCGATCAGAGCGCTTTCACCAGACATTTTCGCCGTTTCACCGGGATGCCGCCCGGAGTCTTCCGGACGCAGGACGCTGGCCCGCGGACGAGTTCGTACGACCCGTAGCTTTAGCCCCCGTCTCATGGCCAAGCATCAGAACCGGGCTAGGGAGCAACGTTTTGTTAGCAGTTTCCTGGTGAGCCTCTGTCGGATAACCCACTGGCCTCACGATCCGCGGCGGCAGAAGATCCCAGCGTCGCCGTCGCCGTCTCCCGCTTCTCGCCCCGGCGTCTCCCCGATTGCTCTTGTCTTCTGACTCCCAGCGGGTATATCCTAGGTATATCCTAGAAGGAGGCAGCCATGCCCGTTGGAATCGTTGATAAAGTCAGCAAAGTGGCCCGCTGGGGAAACAGCCTTGGCGTTCGCATCCCGCAAGAGGGAGTGGAACGACTGCGGCTCAAAGAGGGCGAATCGGTGAACGTTCGGGTGCACGGCGATACCATTACCATTCGTCGCGCCAAACCGCGCAAAAAATGGACGGAGGCGGAGCTTTTGAAGGGAATTACGCCCCGCATGTGCGGCCCTGATCTGGTTCCGGATCGTTCTGGCAAGGAACTCATTTGAGCAAGCAGACATATCATCCCGAACGGGGGGATATCGTTCACCTGAATCTCGCGCCCTCGGCTGGCCACGAACTGACCGGCCCGCATCTCGCGCTGGTGCTCAGCACAGTGCGCTTTTCCAAGGCCACGGGTTTCGCGATTCTGGTGCCGGCAACCAGCAAATACCACGCGGATCAGCGACTGGCGGGCCAGCAACTGATGGTGAGGCTGCCGCCCATTCCGAGGCTGTCCACGGAAGGATGGCTGTACCCGCACCAGTTGAAATCGCTCGACTACCGTGACCGAGACCTCGTCTTCGTTGCAAAACTGGACGACGACGACTTCCTCATTGACATGATGGATCGTGTGCGTGCCCTCATTGACCCGGATTCGACCCCGTGATGACCTCTGGAACAAATTGAACTTCGGCACGCAAGGCGGATCGCCGATTCGAGCGACTGCGATCCGCCCGGCACTGCTATTCGAATCGCAATAGACCGAACGTCTGGGGTTGGTGGAAATTCAATTCTTCGCCGATCGGCGCCCAACTGGCCCAGTGGGGATGGGAACTGTGATCGGCACACTTGAAAAAGTTTGCGGCACATGCGCTTCCTGAAAGCGACCCAATCGCCCCGACATGCGGCTCGATCGCTTCGAGCCGAATCAGCACGTCCAACTGCCAGGTGATGGGGTACGGGCACTCGGGCCAGACGGTGCGCGGAAGAGAAGGGCGAACGCCGATACGGGCCAGGTCATCGTTCGACAGCGGACGATGGCGAACGAAACCGGTGGGCGTGCGCCGGCAGTCTTCGATGTGATGGCAGAGCATCGTGCCGCAGCAGTTGAACTCGAAATTGAAATAGCCGGTATCCGGTCCCGGCTGCAGGAAAAACTCCACGCAACTGTCTTCGCAGACCTGCCGCTGATGTTCCGTCTGACGGGAGACGACGAACCGATCGATCACGGTATACCGCAGCCGAATTGCCCGCTGATGGTGCATGATGCGAACGACCGTGCGCGGCCGGTGCTCGCTGCTTTTGGAGTGAAATTGGTCGATGTCCACGCGGGGAGCGCGAGCCCAAAGAACATCCGCCACCGGTTGGTCCAGTGCGTCGCCGACCGGAACATAAGGGACACGGCGGATGAAACGCGGAGGTTCGATCATGGGACTCCCCGCGCGGTCATCCTTCCAGGGGATCGCGGCGGAGCAATTGTATGGTTCTGAGTCCGGCATAGAGCGTGGCGCTATCGCTTCCAATGTTCCGCGTACCATTTGATTGACTCCCGTAAGCCCAGATCGAAGCTCGTAATCGGCTCATAGCCGAGGACGCGCCGCGCTTCTGTGATGTCGGCCAGGCTGTCCCGAACATCCCCCTCTCGCGGCGGCGCAAAATTCGATCGCACGTCTTTGCCCAGCAGTTCATTGGACAATTCGACGATCCGGTTGACCGAAACACGTTTTCCGCAGCCGATGTTGACGACTTCGCCGGCCAGCGACTTCGCCTCGGCGGCGAGCAGATTGGCATGCACGACATTGGACACATGGCAGAAGTCGCGCGTCTGCTCGCCGTCCCCGTAGATCACGGGGGGCTCATTTGTAAGGATCTTGCTGACGATGCTCGGCACAGCCGCGCCGTATTGGCTCAGCGGATCCTGCCCCGGGCCGAACACGTTGAAGTAACGCAGGCTGATGGTCTGCATGACATACAGCTTCGCGAAGGCGGTGAGATACAGTTCCCCCGCATATTTGGCGATGCCGTATGGACTGATCGGCAGACCGCGCATCGTCTCGACCTTCGGCTGCTCCGGCGATTCGCCGTAGACGGCGCTCGTGCTGGCGTAGATCACTCGCTTCACGCCGGCGGTCTTCGCCTCTTCCAGTAAATTGAGCGTGGCCGTCGCATCAACCGCGTGGTATTCGGACGGCCTTTTCACTGACTCGGGCACACTGACCAGCGCCGCCTTGTGAAAGATCACATCGACCCCGGCCACCGCAGCTCGAACCGCGCCGGCATCGCGAATGTCTCCCTGCACCGCCTCGACGGAGTCGAGAACATCGGCGAGCCGCCGCCACGATCCAGGGCCGATGAGACTATCCAACACCCGCACGCGATATCCGCGCGTCAGGAGGGTGTGCACGACATGCGAGCCGATGAAGCCAGCCCCGCCGGTGACCAGAGCCAGTCTACGCTTCTGCATTTTCTCTTCTCTTTCCAGTTCGAACCGCTTCTCCGAAAATGGAGCAGACACTTTATATTTATGTTGATATTTACCATGTTGTCCGCTACTCTGCAAGCGCAAATGGTTTGTTCGGTCAGCCATGCGGTTTGATGCTGGCAGTGCCGGTCAGGTTCTGAAATGAAGGAACACCGTTGAAATTGCGCCTTTTCATTTCGTGGCTTCCTCTATTTGCTTCCCTCGTAACCGCCGCCGGTCCGTCGACCCAGCCAACCGCGCCGCCGCGGGCTGCGCGGTCGATTCACCTCTCATACTCCGCCAAGCCCGCGATCGCCTTTTACAACGAAGTGACCGTCCGCCGGTCGACCTCGGGCAGTTACTTCATGTGCTGCGGCTATTCGCACGGATATTTCGGCATGCAGGATCTGGGGGATCACAAGATTGCGCTCTTCTCGGTGTGGGATCCCAGCAGGGGAGATAAGGCTTCAGCGGTTCCCGATGACCAACGGGTGGAGGTGCTTTACACCGGCGAGGGCGTCGCGATCAAACGCTTCGGTGGCGAGGGGACCGGAGCCCAATCGCGGATCGATTTCGATTGGAAAATCGGCCAGACCTACCGCTATCTGCTGACTGCCAAGGTGGAAGACCAGAAAACCCAGTACGCCGCCTACTTGTTCATGCCCGATACCAAGGAATGGAAGCACCTGGCAACCTTTCGGGTCACGACCGGGGGCGATGAACTTCGCGGCCTCTACTCGTTCATCGAGGACTTCCGCCGCAACACCAAAAGTGCGACCGAGACGCGCCGGGCGGAGTTCGGGAATGGATGGGTCATGGACGTGGATGGGCAGTGGCACCCGCTGCTCGAAGCGACGTTCACCGCCTCGGACGCGATATGGGAGGCGAAAAATACGATCGATGCCGGTGTCATCGGACGCGGCTTCTACCTACAGACCGGCGGCACCACGCATCAATCCCGAGCGGTTGATTCGAAAATTGAAAGAGACGCTACCGATGCCGAACCTCCGGAACTACCGGAGCAATGACTGGATGCGGAACCAGATCTCAAGGTTCGAGCTCCATTGGGAATTCCCAGATTCTGGAGGCCCGACGTGACGGATCGCCATGACTCTCCCGCCCCCGACCGCCGGCGTGGCCACTTTAGTGGCCATGTCCGAACGTGGACCGGTTGCACCATCCTGGAAACCGCTGCAAGTCACGTAACGGGAATTCTTCAGAACATCGCCGCGGTGATGGTTCTGGTGATCCTTGTTGTCGGAATGTTCGATTTGGAGCAGACACTTGCCCGTAATTTCGATGTTTATCTCACGATGTCACCGAGCTCCTGGCACTGCGGATCGGTTCCCGCAGCGAAAATTCTTCTGACAAAGCCGCGTTATCCTGCCCAAGAGTCGGCGACCCCACCGCCGACGAAAGTCTCTCACCATCGATGCGAATCGGGCAGCGAAGCGTCGTGAGGGTTCCGCCGCTCTTTCGCGCCACGCGTTGAGTCATCTGCAGCACTTTGAACGCCTCGTGCTTGAGGAGCCTGGGCCAATCGAGCACCTCGGCGCACCAGACATCTGCCGGCTCAAGAATGCCAAGCCAATAGCCTGTCGGCTGTAGTTTAAGGCGCGCGGCCAGCATGGATTTAATCTGATCGCGCTTGGCAAACGTTTCGCCTCGATCGAACCGAGCGATTTCCGGCAGGTCGAGCAAGTCTGCCAGCTTCGGAAGCGGATTCATTGCAATGGCGAGATAGCCGTCGCCCGTCTTGTAGATGCCATACGGCGCTCCGAGGTAGGCGTGGGCGTTTCCGACTTGGGCGCGTTCGGGATGTTTGCCACCGTCGTTCAGGTGGGTTGTCAGAACCTCGAACTGGAAATCGAGCAATGCTTCGAGAAGGCTGATCTCAATGAGGCCGCCTCGCCCAGTGACGCCACGGCGTACCAAGCATGCGAGGATCCCCTGGGCGAGAAACGCGCCGGCAAATAAATCCGCGACGGCCAGTCCCATCGGCACCGGCGGGTCGTCTCCGTTGCCGCTGAGCCAAGTCAGCCCGCTGAGCGATTGCGCCAGCAGGTCCTGCCCCGGCTTATCGCGCCAAGGCCCTTCGTTGCCGTAGCCCGTGACCGTGGCATAGACCAGCCGCGGGTTGATCTTGCGAACGCTGGCATAGTCGAGCCCGAGCCGCTCCATCACGCCCGGGCGGAAGTTCTGGAGCATCACATCGGCGCCCGCGATGAGCTTCCGCACCTTCTCGACATCCGCGGGGTCTTTGAGATTCGCTGCAAAACTCTGCTTGTTGCGGTTGATGGAATGGAAGAGCGTACTGTCGCCGTCCAGTTCGAGATTGGAGATATAGAGCTGCCGGCAGAGATCGCCCTGATCCGGGCGTTCGACCTTAATCACGCGCGCGCCCAGATCGGCCAGGCGCAGGGATGCTGCCGGGCCGGCGAGAAAGATGCTGAAATCCAAAACGGTAATACCTTCTAACGGCAACATGGTTATCCTTGCTCGGTTCATCCGTCGGTGATCAGCGCCGCGGGTTTTCGATCGATGACAGGCGGTTTCAGCCGGTAGAGCCGGGCGGCGTTTTCGCCCAACAACAGTTTCTTCTCGCCCTCGCTCAACGTTGTGTCGGCCTGGCGAATGAAGTCGAGGCTCTGGCGATAGGTAAAATCCACCATCGTGCGTGGCCAATCACTGCCCCACATCAGTTTCTCAATTCCTACGTCCTGCTTCGCCTTGTGGATGGCGGTAAGCGCACCATGGAAGGGGTAGCCTTCTTTACGATAGAGCCAGATGATTCCGCCGGTTTCCAGATAGACGTTCTCATGGCGGCAAAGATGCAACTGCCCGGGCCAGCCCTTCCGATTGGGCATGCCGAAGTGTCCAATCGAAACTTTCAGCTTCGGCAAATGTGAGAGAATGTTCTCCATCGCGGCGACTTGTCCCTCGCCTTCGGAGAGATCGACGGCCAGGACGCGATCCCGCTCGGCGATTTGCTCGTAGACCGGGATGAACTCGGAATCGTCCAGCGCCACATTCGCCGCAGCCAAATGACCGCCGGGCAGTTTGATTCCATCGAAGCCGCGATCGAGGAGCGTTCGCGCCTCGTCGGCGACGCAATCCTTTTCCCAGAAGTTTGGAAGGCCATGAACGACCCACCTGTCGGGCGCGTTTTGCCTGGTTTTGAGGACGTAGTCGTTTTGTTCGCCATCCATGTATTCCTGAACGACAACGCCAGCGTCCACGCCGGCCGCGTCGAATTCGCTCAGGGCCCACTGGGCGCGCGCGGAGCAGTCGAGATGCGATGCGGGCATTCCGAGCAGCGGAGTCTGGCCGATACGGATCATGCCGTTGCCCAGCGGAACCACGGGAATCTTCCCGGCGATCTGCCCGTTCAGTTCCCGCCAGATGTGCATGTGCGCATCAACGATCATCGCAGGCTCTTCCTGTATGCGATCTCCAGCGCATCGACCGTCTTGGCGGCGTCAGTCTTTCCGGCGAGAAAGCGATTCACGATCTGCCCCCCTCGATCCTGGAATTCGAGATAACCGTCGTATCGTGGGCGGAGATAGACGGCGTCGAGCGCGGCGCGGGTATCCTGAAAGAATCCGTGCGCGGCACGGTTGCAATGCGCATCATCCCAGGCGACGGCATTGGCAGGCTGTCCGCCAGAATCAAAAAAGAGGGTCTTCTGGCAGTTCGCCGAGGCGATCCAGAAGGCGTAATCGACGGCGATTTCGATCGCCTTGCAGCGCGACGAAACGGCGATGCCCGTACCACCGATGCACGACCCGACGGGCCCGTTGTTCCCAAGTGATGGGATATTTGCGAAGCGTAACAGATTTTTGCGATATCCTTCGCGGGCGTAATTGGTGTAGCCATAGCCGAGCGGGCAATAAACAAACTCGTCGCTCTCCAACATTCGTTCGTATGCTTCGATCGGGTTCATCGCCGCACATTCCGCCGGGACGGCGCGAGCCAGTTCGAGCATTGCTTGGAGCGTTACAAGGGCGTCATCTCGAGCGAAGAGTGGTTTTCCGTCCTCATTCCGGCAAGGCGTGCCGCGATTGGCCGACAGCGTGAAAAAGCTCATCAGCGCATCAACCGGCTTGATCGGCCAGAGAACCTTTCCCGTCCTGGCAATCTCGCATACCTCGCTCCAGGACGATGGAATGTGTTTCAACAAATCGGGCCGATACGACGCCACCTGTGTGGCGGCGTCGATTGCCAGCGCCCACTGGTGGCCTTCGTACTGGTAGCTCTCGTGTGAGCCTCCGAGTGATTGCCGCGCGAGATCTGCCATCTCCGCCGCGCGGCCGGCCTGATCCAGCGGAACCAGGCATCCGGCGCGGGCGGCCAATCCAACGTGGGGATGATCGATCACAATCAGGTCGTATTCGGCGGCCAGTTGTTCAAGCGGAAAGTCGGCGAACGCTTGCAGTGAACGACGTTCCCAGACGATCTCCACTCCGGGATGCACCAGCGCGTATTGCGCCGCGGTTGCGGCCATTGGGTCGAAGCCGCGCGAATGGTCCCAGGTCATTCCGTGCAGAAGTTTCATGACGGCTCCGGAAGTGGGTCGCGCCGCGGGCGTCGGATTCTTCTCACTTCACTCTTTCCTTTTTTCCGCCTGGCTGGCGAATCTGGAGGGATCGCGATACTTCACGGTCTGAATGTGCT
>Ga0302326_10027626_pt1 | contig 11439 bp, 9 predicted proteins | sample Palsa_T0_3_FD_202264 | JGI IMG/M metagenome (GOLD analysis project Ga0302326, IMG submission 202264) | Peat permafrost microbial communities from Stordalen Mire near Abisko, Sweden - Palsa_T0_3 | ecosystem: Environmental > Terrestrial > Soil > Palsa > Peat permafrost | place: Sweden: Abisko...
TACATCGGCAGGGGAGTCCTGGATATCACGCTTTACCGCGACGATCTCACCGAAATCGGCCCGCGCCCATTGGTGCGGCCGACGAATCTTCGCATTGATATCGACGCCAGGCCGCTGCTGCTCGTTGATGATGTGCTCTTTACCGGCCGATCCGTGCGCGCGGCATTGGACGCCCTGAGCGATTTCGGCAGACCGGCGGCGATTCGGTTGGCGGTGCTGGTCGATCGCGGCGGGCGCGAATTGCCGATCCAGGCGGATTTTATAGGCCTCACGCTTTCTGATGTCCCGGCCGATCATCGTGTCAATGTGCATTTTGCCGAATCTGACCAGTCCGATGAAATTCTCGTGGAGCCGCGCAATGGCTGAGAAATCCGCTCCCTTCCGCTGGACGCGCAAGCATCTGCTGGGCCTGGATTCGCTCTCGGCTGAGGAGATTGTGTTTGTGCTCGATACCGCCGAGTCGTTCAAGGAAGTCTCGACTCGTAGCGTGAAGAAAGTTCCTGCCCTCCGCGGCCGGGTGGTGGTTAACGCATTCTTCGAGGATAGCACGCGCACACGCACTAGTTTTTCGCTGGCGGCATCACGCCTCAGCGCGGATGTGATCGATTTTTCGGAGAAGGGTTCCAGCGTGAGCAAGGGCGAAACGCTGATCGACACCGCACGGAACATCGAGGCGATGGGGATCGACATCCTCGTACTCCGCCACCAGGCTGCCGGCTCGGCCGAGGTGTTGTCGCGCGCGGTGCAATGCAGCGTCGTCAATGCCGGCGATGGGGCGCATGAACATCCCACGCAGGGTCTGCTCGATCTTTACACCATCCGCGAACGCTTCGGAAAAATCGCCGGGCTGAAAGTCGCCATCGTCGGGGACATCGTTAACAGCCGGGTGGCGCGATCAAATTTGTTCGCACTGAAGAAACTGGGCGCGGAAGTTTATCTCGTCGGACCCCCGACGCTTTTGCCGCGCGCGTTTGAATCGCTGGGTGCGCACTGTGTTCACGATTTCGATTCCATCGTCGGCGAGATGGATGTGATCAACATGCTTCGCGTGCAATTCGAGCGGATTCAGAGCAGCCAATTCCCGTCGGTGCGAGAATTCACACATCTCTTCGGCCTCACCACCGAGCGTTTCGCCCGCTGCCGGCCGGATGTTTTCGTCATGCACCCCGGCCCGATGAACCGCGGGATCGAGATCAGTTCCGGGATTGCCGACGGACCCAACAGCGGGATTCTTACGCAAGTCACCAACGGCCTGGCGGTGCGAATGGCGGTGCTGTTTCTGGTGGCGCAGGGGAATGCGTGAAATTTATTTCCGCGGAAAAGTGATTTGCAGCCAGGTGCAATCCGTCACGGTCTCGAAAAATGGGCGTTCCACGGAAGCGGGCCAGAGAACCGTCTCGCCGCGTGTCACTGACATCATGTCCCCCGCCCAACTCATCCACCCGTTGCCTTCCAAAAAAATCCAAATAACGGGTTGGTCGAGTTCGACATCGAATGCGGCGAATTCGGAAAGTTGCCAGCGTTCGATGTTAAAATAATCGCTCGTGACAAGGCGCGAGCCAACTGGGAGCGATTCGATATGATCGGCGAAATCGATGCATTGCATCGCCTCTTCAACATGGAGTTTCCGTAATTTCCCCGTCGCCGGCTCGATTCGATTGAAATCGAAGACGCGAAATGTCGTGTCGCTGGGCGTTTGCACCTCGGCCGCTAAAATCCCCGCGCCCAGCGCATGAACGGTCCCGCTGGGGAGATAAAAGCAATCGCCTTCTTTGACCCGAATCGACTGAATGCTCGATTCGACAGTCCCATCGGCGATCGCCCGCTGAAATGATTCCCGCGTGACGCCCGGCCGCAGTCCTTTGAGCAATCGCGCTCCCGGATCGGCCTGCACGATGTACCACGCCTCGCTCTTCAGATGCGCATCGGGATGTTCAGCCGCATATTTCTCATCCGGATGCACCTGCACCGATAAATCCTCACGGGCATCGAGAAATTTGATCAATATTGGGAATTGCCCATCGCGCCCAGCCAGTGGAACATTGCCAACCAATTCTTTCCCATATTCCAGAACGAGCTGATGAAGATTTCGCCCCGCCAGCGACCCATTGGCAACTTCGCTACTTAGCCAATCTTTATTGCCCTCAACAGTTCCCGGCGGAAAATCGTAAATCTCCCAGCTTTCCCCAATCAACTGTCCTTGGGGCAGCGATTTACCCAGCACAGTCTGAATTTTGCGCCCGCCCCACATTTTCTGAACGAAGCGAGGTTTGAATTTCAATGGATACAAACTCATCGACATCCTTGACCGATAAGTTACATTATCAGGCTCCGACGATGGATGCCAAGCAGGACGGCGGACGCCTAGATGAACGGATTCAAAAAATGAGTGACACCAACGGCCATATCAAGTATTTCGTTCTCGACACCAACGTTCTTCTTTACAACCCCAATTCGCTGTTCATGTTCGCGGACAACGAAGTGATCATTCCCTTCGATGTCATCGAGGAGTTGGACAAATTCAAAACCAGCAGCGACGACCTGGGCCGAAACGCGCGAGCCGTCATCCGGCATCTCGACGACCTTCGCCAACAGGGAAACCTCGCCGGCGGCGTCTCGCTCAACGGCGGCGGCGGCCGGCTGCGAGTGGTCATGGAACAGGATCAAAAGCTTTGCCCCGGTCTGACCGCCAACACCGCCGACAATCGCATCATCTGCTGCGCATTCGATCTCCAGCATCAGGGCAAGCATGTTGTCTTCATCACCAAGGACATCAACGCCCGCATCAAGAGCGATGCGATGGGCCTGCCGTGCGAAGATTTCGAAGCCCAGAAGGTCGACTTCGAGCGGCTCTACACCGGCTGGCGCGAAATGAGCGTGCCTTCTTCATTCATCAACCAGCTCTATTCCGAAAAACAGATGAAGCTGGACGCCCCCGATGCGCTGGTCAACGAGTTCTTCTTGCTGAAGGACCAAACTGATCCCAATCACACTGCCCTGGCCCGCCTGCATGCCGATGGAAATCTCATGCCCCTGCGCGGCCGGCGGGGAACGGTCTTTGGCATCGTCTCCCGCAATCTTCAGCAGACGATGGCGCTCGATCTACTGCTGGATGATTCGGTGAAACTCGTCTCGCTTATTGGATCGGCTGGCACTGGTAAAACATTGCTCGCGCTCGCCGCGGGAATGGTGAAGGTCCTCAATGAAGATGTGTATCAAAAACTTTTGTGCGCCCGCCCGATCATGCCGCTCGGCCGCGACATCGGTTATCTCCCCGGCGACAAGGATCAAAAACTCACCGCCTGGATGCAGCCGATCTTCGACAATATGTCCTATCTACTCAGCAACAAACTCACCAGCGACACCAACACCCACGCCAGCCACGCTTCGCTCTCGACCGTCGAGCAACGCATGCAACAACTCATCGACAGCGGCCAGGTGGTTCTCGAACCGCTGACATACATCCGCGGCCGAAGCATTCCGCATCAGTTCATGATCGTGGATGAGGCCCAGAATCTGACCCCCCACGAAGTAAAAACCATCGCCAGCCGTGTCGGCGACGGCACCAAACTCGTCCTCACCGGCGATGCCACCCAGATCGACAACCCCTACCTCGACAGTAGCACTAATGGATTGTCATACATGGTCGAACGCCTCAAAGGCAAAGCTTTGGTCGGCCACGTCACTTTGGCCAAGAGCGAGCGCTCGGAGTTGGCGAGTCTGGTTACCGCCGCGCTTTGATTAAACTCGACAATCTTGCAAACCAATGGGCGATATTAAGCGATAAAGTGAGCCGTGGGTTGTGGCATCCTTGCTTCGCAGAGTGGGGGCCGTAGGATCAAGCATAGCTGGAGCCTTAAATGCCACAGGCTCCGATAAAATATCGAATTCTTCGGATGACTAAATAAAGGGTAATCCGGCCAAGGCCGGGAGACCCGTTAGTGAGTAAGCCGACGCGATGGAATCCTGCATCATCAGGGTTCGGTTGCGTCGGCATTTTTGTTTTCTGCAAGCGTCGCTTTTTGAAATACCCAGGTCGACCAATGATAAAACCCCTGACCCCACCGATTGCTGTAAGCGTCGTGGACGATGCGCCCGCCAATGATCCCGGAGCGATTGGCGATGACGCCCGCCGACTTCAGGAAATCCCAACCGGCGAGCCGCCGATCCCAGCCGTCGAAGAAGTGCCGCCGCCCAAGCGCGCCGAGGAAGCGCTGCTCAAGGCCGGAGCGTTGCAGAGTGCTATCTTAAACAGCGCCAACTTCTCAAGCATCGCCACCGACGAGCAGGGCGTCATTCAAATCTTCAACGTCGGCGCCGAGCGCATGCTGGGCTACACCGCTGCCGAAGTGATGAACAAAATCACCCCAGCCGACATTTCTGATCCGCAGGAAGTGATCACCCGCGCCAAAGCGTTGAGCACCGAACTGGGAACGACGATCACTCCGGGCTTTGAAGCATTGGTCTTCAAGGCCTCTCGCGCGATCGAGGATATTTATGAACTGACCTACATCCGCAAAGACGGCAGCCGATTTCCGGCCATCGTGTCGGTCACGGCATTGCGCGATGCACAAGGAGAAATCATCGGCTATCTGCTCATCGGCACCGACAACACCGCGCGCAAGCAGGTAGAAGCCGAACGAATGTTGCTCGATCAGCGGGTGCGCGATCAACAGTTTTACACGCGCTCGCTCATCGAATCGAACATTGATGCACTGATCACCACCGATCCGCGCGGCATCATCACCGATGTGAACAAGCAGATGGAGGCACTCACCGGATGCACGCGTGACGAGCTGATCGGCGCGCCGTTCAAGGGATACTTCACCGACCCGGAGCGAGCCGACGCCGGCATCAAGCGGGTGCTGGGCGAAAGCAAAGTGACTGACTATGAGCTGACCGCGCGGGCAAGAGATGGGAAGGAAACCGTGGTCTCCTACAACGCGACCACTTTCCATGACCGCGACCGCAAGCTGCAGGGTGTGTTCGCCGCCGCGCGCGATATCACCGAGCGCAAGCGCTACGAGCAGTCGTTGCAACAGGCCAACCGCGCCAAGAGTGTCTTCCTGGCCAATATGTCTCACGAAATCCGCACGCCCATGAACGCCATCCTCGGATTTTCCCAACTGATGCTCCGCGACAAGGACCTCACCCCCCAGCAATTCCAGTATCTGGGCACCATTAATCGCAGCGGCGAGCATCTGCTGGCCCTGATTAACGACATCCTGGAAATGTCCAAGATCGAAGCAGGCCGCACAACGCTGAATCCTTCCACGTTCGACCTGAGCGTCCTGCTCAAAGACCTGGAGATGATGTTCCGCGTCCGCACCAACGAGAAAAAGCTTTCGTTTTCCGTCGAGATTATCGGTGTCGTCCCCCAATACATCGTGACCGACATCAACAAGCTACGTCAGGTCTTCATCAACCTGCTGGGCAATGCCGTCAAGTTTACCGAACAGGGCGGCATCGCGATGCGCGTCCGCGCGGAGCGCGACGACGTAAAAGGACCCAGTCTCCGTGTCGATATCGAAGACACCGGCCCGGGCATTTCGCCGGATGAGCAGGATAAATTGTTCCGGTATTTCGAGCAGACCAAGACTGGCCGGGAAGCCGGAATTGGCACGGGCCTGGGCCTGGCCATCAGCCGCGAGTTTGTCCGCCTCATGGGAGGGGCAATCACGGTCAACAGTCAGGTCGGCAAAGGGAGCACGTTTACGATTCTGCTCCCACTGAAGGAAGGCGATGCTCAGGCCGTTCATTCGAAGGGTAAGGCCCAGCAAGTCCTCAAGCTTCAATCCGGCCAGGCGACATGCCGCGTGCTGATCGCCGACGACATCGAAGACAACCGCCAACTGCTCGCCCAGCTTTTGGCGCCGGTTGGTTTTGAGATTCGCATGGCGACCAACGGAGCGGAAGCCATTCAGGAGTTCGAGGAATGGCGGCCCCATTTGATCCTGATGGATTTTCGTATGCCGGTGATGGACGGCCACGAAGCCATCCGCCGCATCCGCGCGCTGGCCGGCGGCGATATGCCCAAAATCATCGCCGTCACCGCCAGTGCCATGGAGGAAAACCGTCAGGAATTGATGACGATCGGCGCCGATGATTTTATCAGCAAGCCATTCCGGGATGCGGAACTATTCCAGAAAATCCACAACCAGGCGGGAGTGGAATATGTGTACGACGAACCTTCGCCGGCCCCGCCCGAGGAAGCGACCAATCTCAGGCCCGACTCCCTGATCGGTTGGCCGCAAGCGCTTCTCGATGCCACGCGTGAAGCCGTTATCACGGCGGATTTGGACCAGATGCTGGCAAAAATTAAAGAGTTCGAAACGAAAGATCCTCCGATTGCCCAGGCGCTGCGCCGGCTTGCCGAAGGATTCCAATATCAAAAGCTGATCGATTTATTAAGCGTTCAAGGCGTCCATTGATTTCCGAAATCCCTAAAACCGCTGACGAACACCGCGCCAGCATTCTGGCGGTGGACGACACCCCGGCCAATCTCCAGGTGCTGACCGGCATGCTCAAGGAGCGCGGATATAAAGTCCGCCCCGTTCCCAGCGGCAAGCTGGCGCTTCAGGCCGCGCAACATGATCCTCCGGACCTGATCCTGCTCGACATCAACATGCCCGACATGAACGGCTACCAGGTGTGCGCCCAACTCAAAACCGATGACAAGCTCAAGGGGATTCCCGTCATCTTCATTAGCGCACTCACCGAGCAATTGGACAAGGTGAAAGCTTTTGCGATGGGCGGCGTGGATTACCTCACCAAGCCGTTTCAAATGGAAGAATTGCACGCGCGCGTCGAAACGCACCTCAAACTCCGCCGCTTGCAAATCGAGTTGGAAGAACACAGCCGCCACCTCGAACTGGCGCGCGAGCGAATAAAGCTCGACCTGGAAATGGCCCACGGCGTGCAGCGCAGCTTCCTGCCGCTACGGCTTCCGGAAATCCCAGGCTACGAATTTTTTGCCGACTACGAACCTGCCTACGAGGTCGGCGGCGATTATTACGATTTCATCCCACTACCCGGCCAACGCATCGCGATCCTGGTCGGCGATGTGGCCGGCAAGGGCGTGGCGGCCGCGCTTCTCATGGCCAAGCTCAGCGCCGATGCGCGCTTCTGCATGCTCACCGAACCCGACCCCACCCACGCATTCGCCAAGCTCAACACCTTGATGCATCAGTCGGGGATCGCCGGCCGATTTGTGACACTGGTCGCCGCCATTCTCGACCCGGCAAGCCATGTCGTCACCCTCATCAACGCCGGCCATCCATCACCGCTCTTCTACCACCGTGCCACGCTCACCGCATCCGCCGCCATCAGCACCGACGCCGCCGGCCTTCCCTTCGGTGTCGCCGAGCACACCGAGTACCCCGCGCACAAAATTTCCCTGGCTCCGGGTGACAGTATCCTGGCATTCACCGATGGCGTGACCGATGCAATGAACCTCAAGGACGTCCGGCTCGAAGCAAAAGGCGTCTATGCCGCCGTTCAAGGCGGAACCTATTCCCCCCGGATGCTCGCCGAGCATGTGATCAAAGTTGTCAAAGAATTCGCCACCGGCCGCAGCCAGAATGACGATATTGCGCTGGTGGGATTTGGGAGAAAGAACTGAAGAATCAATGGGCGATACAGGATTCGAACCTGTGACTTCCACCTTGTAAGGGTGGCACTCTAGCCGCTGAGTTAATCGCCCGAATGCTGAAAATTCGGGGCATTTCCGACGATTGAATAATAACCGAGGGAAGCATCTATTGCGACGATACGAACTCGCCAAGAAACTGGACGGGATTCAATATCCGTAGTGACGGAAAGCGATTTTGAAAATCTCCTGCTTCAGGCTTCGACACATCCATCAGGTCCAGCAGGTCTTTGTCACGCGACACAATGAGCTTGGCGTCGGCGGCAAGCGCGAGATTGACGTAATGTGCATCGTCCGGATCTCGCTGATAAGAAAATACTTCAGGAAATCCGGCAAGAAGTGTTGCAGCAATTTCAAGAGTCTCAAAAAAATCCTCCATTCGCTCAGTAACGAGGTGAAGCTTGGCGATGACCTTCGGGCGGCTTGTCACCTCGCGCAACTCATCCAACACAGACGGCGAAATAAACAGGCTCACTTTCCCTTCAATGGCAAGTTGAACGCATTGACCCGCTGGTCCTTCTGGAGCGGCCAGCGCCTGCACGAAGGTGTTGCAATCAAATACAACTCGCGTGGTAGCCGTCATCCCGCCCGTTTCTCACGGCGCTCGGTTCGCATGGCGTGCTTTTCCGCTTCGAGGAACTCGGAAAGCTCCTCCTCGCTCATTCCACTTCGCGCGAAATCCTCGGAAATCGGCCCGCTGATCTCCTTCAATGATCTCGGCGGAGCCGCAATAAGCTCAAGATGCCGGGCCGCGTAGGTTTCGATATCGACCCCGGCCGCCGCGGCTTTCGCCTTGAGCCGAGCCTCAGCTTCCGCCGAAATGGAAAGACTCAGCACCATACCCTTGAATTCTATCACATTCCGTGGACCAACGGCATGCGACGACAATTTCCTACGACAATCCCCCCATCACCGACCCGCCGGCGGCGCCGACGCCCACCGCGTTCTTGGCGCGAATCCAGTAGAAATATGTCGTTCCCGAAACCGCCGACGTGTCGTTGAAGAATGTCGTCGTGATTCCCGTCCCGATTCGGGTCGCCGAGTTGAAATCATTGGTCGCGCTGCGGAACACTTGATACAAGGCGGCGTTCACCGCCGCATCCCATGTCAGTGCCACATGGTGTGCTTCATCGGTCGCCACGATACCCGTCGGTGCGTTCAGTTCCGTGTATCCACTCACCGCATCGCTTTCGGTGCTGATATTCGATCCATCCCGTGCCACGACCCAATAATAATGTAGCACCCCCGGCGCTGCCCCGGTGTCGCTGAAAGTCGTTCCCGTCACGCCCCCGGCAATCTTGTTCGCATCCGCAAAATTACTCGTGGTGCTGCGATAAACCTGATACGACGCTGCTCCCGTGACCGCCGCCCAACTGATGGTTGTGTGATGCGGATACACCCCCTGGCTGGCCGCAGGACTCGCCGGAGCGCTCAGCCCCGCGACCGGCGTGAAGGTCATTTCCGTCAACACCGCAAAATCCGAAATCCCCGTCACATTCGCATCCGCCGCCGTGTTCAACTGGTTGGGAATGACATAATTAATCAGGATGTGATACGCCACGCCCGCCGTCAGCGTGTCGGCCGGAATCGTGTAGCTCGTCGATGTCCCATCGAGCGCCCCCGGCAACGTAAACTGCGGCGATTTGATGTTCACATCAGTCCCCGTGACCTGCACATTCACATAATCCGAGCTCGTCCCGCCCAGCGAATCCCAATCAATCGTGATCGGCCCATTTGGATTCGCCGATTGCAAAGCCGTGTAGTTCGAGAACATCACCGCGTCGGGAAAAATATCCTCGCTAGGCATCGTCAGCGGAATCGCATGCATCCCGCCGTTGTCGGTGTATCCAATCGTATAAGTCCCCCCCGGGAACGCGGCATCCATCGTCGTCGTGCTGACAAACCCCTCGCTGAGCGATTCATCCACCGATGAAACCGTCGCCATCGTGTCCATCATCGAATTCGGCAACGTCAGACTCCCCGCGCTGACCGTCCCATCCGGGTCAGCCGTCTCATTGATATTGGCCAGAAATTCATACTCCTCGGACGTCACCGTCGTCGGCCCGGTCTGCTCAAACTCCTGCGTCTTGGTCAGCACCGCGATATTTCCGTTGCTCGCAAACAACCGCCGGGTCTCCAGCGATTCCAGCTTGCAAACATCAACTCGGCGCGCATTTTTCTTCCGACGTGAAATCCCAGATAGCGAAAACATCTGACCTCCTTAAATCTTCTAATAAAAACTGTCCGGCTTCACCACGCAGAGATTGACATAGGTTTTCTCACTTGGAGACGATATGCAAAGCTCTCATTCGCTGTCGCGGCGAGAGAATAATGCACTGAGTCTTCGCGGATTTCAACAGTTTTCTTACGGAAATTCCCGCATTCTGCGAGGGGGTGCAGCCTCACGCAGGGATTGGCTACGGAACAATCTTGGCCTTGGCGTCGTCCAGGAGCATTTCAACTTGCTCTCGCTTCACCGTCGGAAACTGCTCAAGAAAATAGTCGATCGTCCGTCCGTGTTTGAGATAATCAAACAACGATTCGATTGGCACGCGAGTACCGGCAAAAACTGGCGTCCCGCCGAGGATATTGGGATTTACGCTAACAACGTTGGGCATGCATGAATCATAGCGTATAATTTGGTATGGGCGGTTCCCCAACCCATAGAGAAAATAGGGCACGTAGATAACGACGAAGGCATATTTTGTGGCCGACTGAAGATAGGACTTACGATCCATATGCAGGGCAGACAAGGAAGCAACGCGATAGGGGGATTGTGTCTAGCGGGGGATATTTTTTGCTTTATTATGGCCGGTCGCCATTGGTATCGCTTCGCTCGAAGCATCGGTAAAAACCCGTTTGTTCGAGTTGTGCCCCGAGATCTTGGAAGCCTGTCTCAAACCGCAAGGCGATCTTTGTTCTCATTTGCAATGTGGATGCTTGCATCCATTGCTTTTTTCGCACTCGCGTTCGTGTTATAGGGGAGATTACGTTTTTGAAATTTCGCATGGAGGATATTGGCTTCTTCGACCCAAGGCGCGTCGTCGCTCTGAGGAGGTCGGTGCCTGCTCGCTGATAAAAATCGAGGCCTGAGAACGGGCTGGAAAGGAGCTATCGGGTGGACGGATGGTCCGCTTGGAATGGTGTACCGTAATACGGCGCGAGGGTCGCTGTATTGGCAATCTAGCGATTGGTTTCACCCAAACGAGGCGTCCATCGCCCGCAAAGCTTTTTCTATATGAATAGGCTAGAAAGACACTAACGGAAGCCCTACTTTTTTTCGCGATTGGCCTTGCCTGTTTAGCTTTACTTGAGGTGACCACGGACCGCATGTGGGGTCGCGGGACATTACGCCGGAAGGACGATCCAAAGGCATTTCACAGAATGGTAGTTTTTCACGTGGTTTTGGCGATCGTATTGGCAGTTCTCTGGTCATTAATGAAATTTACTTGATTGGTAAGGGTTCCCGTGGGAAATCCGAGGAGTCGGTTCGCGCGCTACAAAACTCCAAAATGGCTCATGGATTTTGTGCATTTTCGAGCGAGTTTCGTGCAAAATTGGGCAAATTCACTCGTTCTAGCCCGGAAAGTTAGGGTAAACCGGCCGCGCCAAATTGAAGCACGAGTTTGACAAAACTGTGATTTATTTGCATAAATGCAGAATCATACCGCTTCCATTTTTCACATGCGCTCCTGAAGCCAAGGAACGGCGCAGACGGATTTGATCAACTCCGCATTCAGGCAGGAGTGTTGCCAGGCGTCGCATGCGGCGTTCCGCAGTGCGTTGTAATC
>Ga0302326_10027627_pt1 | contig 11439 bp, 18 predicted proteins | sample Palsa_T0_3_FD_202264 | JGI IMG/M metagenome (GOLD analysis project Ga0302326, IMG submission 202264) | Peat permafrost microbial communities from Stordalen Mire near Abisko, Sweden - Palsa_T0_3 | ecosystem: Environmental > Terrestrial > Soil > Palsa > Peat permafrost | place: Sweden: Abisko...
TGAACGCGGCGCCTGCCGTCACGCTGCCGCTGCAACTGCCGGTTACGCTCGACCGCGGCCTCATGCGACAGCCGGTATGAAGAGCAGGCTCGCAATGGGCCCTGGCGGGCTTAGGGCACGATATCGAGGCCGCCGACGGCGGAAACCGATGTGCGGTTCACGACCCGGTCGCCGACGGCGATTACCTGAGTGAAGCAGATACCCACCTTCCGCATAATCCACCGCTTTCCCGCTACCGAGGCGAGATACCGTCCGCTGCAAGGGCCGCCAGATGCTCGGCCATCGCCTTTCCCACTTCCGTAAACTCCTCCGGGACCTCAATCACCATCCTGGGCATAACGCCTCCTGCCAATTAAGTCACAATCTCGCAGTCTGTTTAGCATTGTTTAGCATATTCGTGGCGAAGTGTTCAGCATGAGAGCCACACCTTTTTTGACCGTTGTGTCACTGTATTATGCGAGATTCGGTTATTCTCGAATCTCCGCGCGGTTGAATTGCCGCATTTCTAAGTAGCGTGGCTACACGTTCCGGTTTCAAGGTGCATAACGCATAAAGGTCTGAACCGGCGAGGCACCCCCTGGAACGAAAAAGCCTGCGGTCTTTGTCTTCTTCAGCTGACGATGCGTAGTTCTAGGCCAGTTTGGCGATGATCGTACCGTACGGAAACGGAAGCTTTCCTTCCGGTACGCCTTCATGGATAACGCATTCTGCAGGAACGATAACAGTTCAGGTGGGCTGGTTGATTTTGCTGGACAAATCTTCCCGAATCGGCTAACGTATGGTGAATGAGTGCCAGCGCGGCTCAGCCCATAGGGCGACAGGGAACAGCGGCAAAGCGGCATCGACTCGTTGCCCAGCCGAGCCGTGAGCAACTGCATCGGGAAAACGAGCGGCTGCTGCGCGAGAACCAGGAACTGCGTCGCTAGGAATGCTAGGTGACCGAGGGCGAGAAGCAGATTGCCGAGCGCGAAAAGCAGATCTCGCATGCGGAAAAGCAGCTAGCCGAGCAGCGACATGATCGTCAAAGGGCCGCCGAAGATCGCCGGCCAGTTGCCAGGCAGATGCCGCCGCAGCCCGTGCCCTATCCATCGGGCTCCGGGAAATGGCTGGGACCAGTTTCAGCTTAGAAACCGAACCCGTGACCGTTGAAATGGCGCTCAATCGCATTGTCACCACGACCGGCTACAACGGCACGTCGCGGGGACCGTCACTGCGGATAAAGCAAGGCGGACAGGCCACCGTGAACGTCGTCAACAAGACCGACGCACTGTAATATATCCACAGTTTGGTCACTTTCAAGCCGCGAACAAGTGACGCCCGCCGGGCTGGTTCTGCCTGTAAGTATTTTAGTTTCTCTTGGTTGCGGGGGACTGCAACGCCCCGAACGCGCTTACGCTGCCGTTCTGCGTCGAATTGTGAGCAACTGCCTGAAGAATCAATGCACGTGAGCTGGCGCCCGCCTTGGGAGCGGGTACCTTTCAGCTGTTAACCAGTCCCCCTCTGGCCCTTCTGGCCCTATTGAATCGGGCAGTTGGCCCATACCTGCGCGATAATGTCTTGGACGGCTTGTGCTTGTCGTGATGCAATCTGAACGTAAGACTCGGCGTGACCCAGCCATGGCAACCATGAAGCTAACTAAACCGCTCCCTATCCGTCAGAACTTCTGCGACTGACGCGAAAAGTGGTTTGGTACGACAAGCCCGAGCATACGCCGGATCTAAAAACCTTCTTGGCGCACCTGATGGTTTACGGCTCATCGGCCGATGTGGCCGTGGCCGAGCGGCACGTGCCCGCTGAAAAATTCAGAAAAGTGCACGAGAATGTTCCCGCCGGACTGTTTACCCAAGATATCTGGCGAAGATGGCACGAACGGCTCGGAATGCCAGTACCACCCTTACCGCGACGCCAGTTTCCCGATGGTTCGTTCGGTCCGGAGCAGGGGAGTATCCTTGACCGTTAGCCCAGGTTCGTCACTACATTGATAGTTTCAGCTATTTTGGCCCTGCCGAGAGAGGCAAGTCCAGCTGGGCTCAGTCATAATGCCTTCGCATCGAAGCTTTCGTGCTATTCGTCGTTTAAGATACCATTCGTCGGACGATGAAAAACCGACCCATGACCGGCATGATGACCTTCGCGCCAAAAGACGGATCTATGGGTCGGTAAGCGGGCCCGGGACTTCGTTCTCCGGAACGCGATACCTGTCAACCAGGTCCCCGTGAATCGCGCGCCGCGCGGTATGACCTTTTCGGCCCTCCGGTGCGGGCCGCTCGATTAAAGTGCGGCGAATGGATGCGAACCGAGCAGGGATTCGCATTCGGCGACTGATCGGTAGAGAGAGACACCATCCCTAAGCCTTTCGGCTTAGGTTGTGGAGGCTGCCACGGGACATTACACATCAAACGTTTTTCAAGTAAATATCAAGTGTCTGTCAACTACTCGTCAAGAAGATTTCGGTCGGCGTTTTATAATTTGGAGGGACCCTATCCAGATCACCGCCATGGACGCCAAGCTGAAAAAAATTCTGGACGAACTGCCATGTAAGCCGCCGCGCTCCCGCCTTGAGCCGTACCGAGAATTCATTGAGGAGCTTCGCGGCCGGGGTCAGACGTATCGGGAGATCGCCGAGATACTCGCGGACAAATGTGCCCTCGATGCTCGTTTCGCGATTGGCCTTCTCCGAACATCACCGCGACCTCCTGCGCTCGCGATGACCAGCGGCTTTCTGCACCCACTCCAAAGAACTCCATTTTCCGGCGTCGCGGTATGAACGTCGCATCGAGTGTGCCGGATACCCCGGTTGTGTGGTGGTGAGCCGCCGGCATGGAAACGATTGCCGGTGGCGGGGTCGGCAACAGGGCACGGCTAAGCGCTCATTGCGCCCAAAGACATGATACAACCCTCCTAATCGGGAAGTTCGGCTTGGGCAGTATCCGCGTTGAAGCAATTGCTCCGCACTACGTCAGCTGCGGTAAGTGTTCCGGCTGGACGAGAAGTCGTATGGATCGAGCCCGCCCTGGTGTCCGCTCGATTAAGGCATTGCGTTCAAGGGTCTTGATCATCTCATGGACAGAGGGCGCGGAAACCAGGAAATAATGCTGCAGATCCGATTCCGCGGGGGCCAAACCGTGGATCTTCGTGTAGTTGTATATGAACGCTAGGTACTGCCCCTGCGTTTTCGTGAATCGGTGAGCGGCCGCAGGATCCAACTTCGGTGCTGGCTCGATCTCTACCGCGAAAGCGTCTTTTCCGAAACTATTCGCGATCCGGACCTTGAGAAGATACACCTGACCGGCCAGAACAGTCCGCAACGGCTTTTTGTGCGCACGATAAAGGTTGTCCCGCAGTTCCGCGGCATCCGAGCTCGAACTCGCGAAACTCGCGAAAGAGACTGCTGTGTCACCTTTTCGCCCGTAGACGAACTCACGGTGGTCCTGACACTCTATTTCGATGGACTCTGCACCGATCGACAGGGCGTGCTGGCAGAGATCCTCCAATAATGTGAATGGCCGACCCATAGGATTCCAGCGTAGCGTGAGACACGCATAACACCATCACTTCTCCCGGAAACTGCCGCCCTTTGCACGGATTTTGCGGGTTGATCAACACGGATTTCTACGCTACCAGAGCCCGACTCCGAAGTTCGCCACGGAACGATCGCTAACATCTTGTGGCAGGTAGCCGAAATATTGCGCCACGTTATTGCTGGCATTCACGCCGTCTTCAGGCGTAGGGTTACACGTTGACGAGCGGATACCCACCCGTATTGGGGTCTTTGGGCAATGCCGGCGGATCGTACTGGTGATTTCGCCATTGCAGTCTCCTTGCTTACCGGATTGATGTTCGGCATCGGTCCGGCATGGATCATGCCGCTCCGCGGCAGCGTCACGATGACTTCCTCATCACAGCCGCACGGTTGGTGGGTATGGTTGCAGCGCGTCGGGAACGTTCTTGTGCAAAGATCCTCGGTGGAACCCGGAGGGAACCGTGGAGCCGCGCGCATCCCACGCTGCGTGGCCTCGATCAGGTCAAGCTGGCCCTCTGCCTAAAACACTTGCGGGAACCGGCGCGAGCGCAGTGACGGCGTGACCGCCGGACAGGGGTGTACTGACCTTCGCCTGCGACATAGATGGTGATCAGCGAGCCGCCCGCGGCCGGGTTGCTGGCGAGTTCAGGGTTCCGTCGTTATTAAGAATGTATCCCTGTCCGGTACCGCTGCCGCTTACCTTGTAGATGGCTGGCGACGGGGCTGCTGACGGAGCGCAGACCGAATTGGAGACTGAGCACCTGGCTATTTTCCCCGGGCCATCAAGACAGTCAAACAAGAAGTTGCAGTACGACAGTCGTGGTCAGCATGGTCTCCCGGCGGGCCATCACCAAACGCGCACTCTCGGGAGCCAAACGCAAAACGCTGGAGGGTGTGACCGAATACCTTTACCGGAACCGCACACGCATGCGCTATCACGAATACCTCGCCAACGGCTGGCCGATCGCCAGCGGCCCGGTCGAAGGCGCCTGTAAGAACCTGATCAAGGACCGCATGGAGCGTTCCGGCATGCGCTGGACCGGGCAGATGGCAGAGGCCATCGTCCAGCTCAGAGCTGTCTGCCTCTCCGGAGACTTCGATGACTACTGGCAATTCCACATCCAACAGGATCAGAAACGCCTATATCCCGACGCCTCGAGCGTCGTTCCAAAATAGCCACACCCATATTAATTAGTCATATGGCAAAGTGTCAAATTCTATCGTTCGCACAATTGAATCTCAATTTAACATCGCGCCTTATTCCGGTCGCGGGGCAGGGACGCTACAGCAGTTCCATCCGTTTCAGCCACTAAAGGCCGGTCCCACGGTACCGAAGCCGGTTCGCAGAAACATTTTCCTACCTTCCTGTTGTATCGTGATAAAGGACATTATCACACGTATGCAAGAGCTGCCGACATACATGCCTGAGGTTGCACTTCTCCTTGAGGTGGAGCCGGGGGAACTTGCCGGGAAAATTCTCTTTCAATTGCGAAAGCGACCACCGGGGCGTGGGCTTCACTTCGGCACTTCAATCTCGAACCACTCCTTCTTCCAGTTGTCGGTTACAGGTTTAGTTGTGGCCATTTTCGCTCCGTTGCAGCGCAGACCGTCGCTTTGAGGTTTCAAATTGAAACCTCAAACAAAGGCCGAGGGGGAAGGCGTTACCTGCCATACGCGTTTACAGAGCAGGGAATCGCCATGCTTTCCTCGGTGCTCCAAAGCGAACGGGCGGCCCAGATGAACGTCGCCATCATGCGCCCTTGTACGCCTTCGCCAGATCATCGCTTCCAACAAAGACCTCGGCGCCCGTATCGAGAAGCTGGAGCGCGGCCATGAACGGACGGCGTCCGTCATTGAAATTCTCGTTGAGGACATCGACCGGATCGCTCGCGAGGTGGAAAGTATGAAGGCGCTCCCACCCGTTCCCAAGCGCAAATATGGGTTCCGCCTTTGGGGTGATGACTGAAGCATGAGATCACAATCTGTGATCACATCGGCGAAGCGCGCGCATTCCCGTACTGCCTCAGACCAAGCAGATGTTTATCTCCGCTGACGATGTAGTCCGCACGAGCGGTTGCGGCGCATTCGAGGATGCGATTATCGGGTGGGTCGGCCGTGATGACGTGAAGCGTTTCGGTCGGTCGGACGATTTTGGTAAAACGTGCGATTTGCCGCTGCGCTTTCACAATTTCCTCTTCCGGCCACCGGAACTTATCGCCACGCAGTACCCGTGCCACTCCGTGATAATGGCATTCGAAATAACCAGGCGAAAGTTTCCCGCTTCCGCAAACCTCAGAAACCGCTCCGGCGTTCCGCCGAATTCGAGCGCTGAAATATAGATGTTGGTGTCGGAGACGACTGAAAGCACCTGCTATCCGCGCGTGAGTCTTCGGACCGTACATCCGCGATCGCAGCCGCCACGTCACGAGGTCTCAGGCCACGATCGTTCGCGTTCCGTTTCCCGAAGGCAAACACCTCGTCCAGTTCGTGCTTGTTCAGACGGCGTTCCACTGCGTCCCGGACCAGCTCATCGAGGGTGATATGTTCTGCGCTCGCCGTCTTTTCCATTTCGGCCAGCAACACGGAAGGAATCTACGCGTGCAGGTTTTTCCCCGGCTCCATAACGGCTCCTTTTATGTTGTGTACGCCTAAAGTAACGGCACGCTGCGCGGCTGTCAATACGCGTCTGCGGCTATAGAGCTGCAGTGATCTTTCGGGGGGGCCAAATGCTACAGACCCACCAAAAACGCTCGCGACGAAAGCGAATCCGGTTGACAATCATGCGAAGAACGGTTCGTGCAAATTCGCAAGCGTCGCTTCGCCCCATGCCTTCACTGCCCAATCTTCTTTTGCGATTTGCCTCCACGCGGGCGAAAACCCCGATGTTCAAGGATGTCCCGGAATATTGCGTGCTCCCGGACTCATTCCGGATCATTTTGCGGGAACTGCCGCATCAATGACGAGCGCCTCCGATTGATCACGCCGATGCCGTGCCGCCGTCGCGGACCGTCGCCCGCCGTCTTCCGTTGTTGGCTTTGCCGTGTCTGGCAGAGACACCGCGCGGTCGGCGCAAATTCGTTCCACCCTCTTCACTGCGTTGTAGAGGGGCACTGCGAATGCAGGTTGCGGCTGCGCGGCGCTCAGCCCGGTGGCGCGCACCAATAGAGCGTGCGGCATGAAAGAGTTCACGAACGCAGACCGCGCAAAGGCGGGCTAGATACGCTAGAGCCACGTTGAAAATGGTACAACGCGACAAAGACGCTGCTTACCTGGAATATTCCCGGTGCTCTGAAATGCGCCCGACATGCCCGCTAACGAGAGTTTACAAAAACTTCACATTATGAACGCCAGGATGCGCGTCTGCAATTGTGAAGACGTTAGGTTGAAGAGGTCATCGTGGAATTAAACTTGAGCGCCGGAAAGGCGATGGAGTAGAAACGGGCGCCGTCGGAACGCTATCTCGTGTCGTTAGTACTATTCTGATCGCGAGCGCGGCCGCTTGACTTACTCCGACGGGCGTTGGTCTCTTAACGCGCCCGGCACCCACTCACAGCCAGTGTTCGTCTCGCTCGGCGTAATTGTGACACAGAAGAAGACCTGAACCCTTGGAATTTTTCGAGAGCAGAAGCTATAGATCATTGAGAACGCGAAACAAACAAAAGCAAAGGAAATACAACTATGAAACGTTACCTGTTTACTTTCACTGCACTGGCCATGAGCTTAACGAGCGGCGCTTTTGCGCCCTCGCTGAGGGCCAGTGATTGGGACGAGAAAACAATTATTACCACATCGCAGCCCGTCACCGTACCAAGTAAGACATTGCCCGCCGGCCGGTACGTGCTCAAGCTAGACGAAGGCAACCTGGGCCGGAATGTCGTATTCATATACAACGGAGATGAAACATACCTGATTACCACGGTTCTGGCGACGCCCGCCTACCGGTTGGTACCGAGCGATAAGACCGAGCTCACATTCTATGAGTCACCCGCAGGGCAGCCCGCAGCTTTGCGTACCTGGTTTTATCCCGGCGAGAACTTCGGCTTTGAGTTCTTACAGACGCCAGCCGAAAGTGCTTCAGAGTCTCCTGCCTCCGGGCACTGACCGGAAATGCGCCTGGTTTTCGTTCATGCCTGATCCCTCGCGTCGCCCCCGTGTTTCTCCGCATTCCATACGCGCGCGGCAACACGGGGCCGGCGATGGTTCGCCGCCTTCACAAGTCATCTGAGGTTCTTCACACCATGCTTCTCTTCAAGACTGACCGGACGACAGGAGCGGAACGCGAACTCCTCGTTATCACTTCTGACACCCGCTTTTTCGCCTCGCTCCAGTACGCCGCCGCTCCAAATGGGTGGGAAATAAGATGGGCAAGATCGTTGAACGGAGCGATGGCGATTCTGGCAGGCCGGGCACTTCCGGTCATTCTTTACGACTGGTGTTCTGTGGCTGAAGACTGGACTGCATCGATCGGCCGGCTCAATCTGGTACCAGAAGAGCCATGCATTATTTTGGCTGCCGATGGAGTCGATGAGGACCTGTGGCGCAGGGCGCTTGGCCTGCGGGTCCATGACGTAGTCTGTCGCACTGGAGGACGTGACCACCTGTTCGCCACCCTGCAATTCGCATGGAAATGGAAGGCGACCAGCGTGATCAATCGTAGCGAAAGCTTCACCGCCGCCACCTCCTTTCCTCCTTTACATCTTGTTGACGACGAAGGGAGGCGGCGCTACTATAAATAACCCTCCGTGGCCGGACCGGGAAAAGCTGAAGAAGCCAAGTACTGCGGGCTAAGTCCAGGGCCTTTGCGTGAATGTTCACAGCCCCAACTTCACGGGGAGGGGGTCGGGCAATACAGGCGAGCCAGGACGGCCACGCCATCGACCGGGAAGCGCTGGCCACGTTCAATCCCTATCGCACCGAACACCTCAATCGGTTCGGCAAATATGTAAGCCCCAATCGGATACCAGAACCACTCGATTTTGAAATGGAGTTCCCTATGGCAGCATAAACATTCTTGTCAGGACGATTTGGCGGCCACCTTTCGTCGGCAGCAAGTCTGGCGGCCATCCTCAAGACCAATGAACGGTCAAGAGGTACACCTTCTGTCCAAAACCAACAGGCCAAAGGTTAACCGAAATTTACCCCGTTGGGTTTTTTACCAGAATCCTTACCGGCGTCCTTCCCCAGATGACCAATATGTTCGAGGGCGACGGTGAGACGCCGTGGCTCACGCCCAAGGAACTGCACCGCCTCGGATTCTCGATGATCCTCTTTCCCACGACATTGCTGTTTCGGGTGGTGAAGACCCTTCAGGGGGCGCTGGAGCGCCTCCGCGATGGGAAAGCAACAACACCGGGCAAAGAAGCCGTGACCCTCAAGGAATATGAGAAGGTCCTCGGATTCGGAGACTGGGCGGCCATCGAGAAGCGATACCACGCCGAAGGGGAGAACGGCTGAAGCAAAGCCCGATTCGGGCTTTCTCCAGCGATACGCGCGAAGCCCCCGTGTTCCCCGGTTTTACAGTTCCTGCGCCGCCGACTCCATGATTTGCTCCACACGATCGAGCGACCGCCCCAGCCGCCGCTGCTTAAACCAGGACATCCGCCTCGCCGGCTTCGCCACCTCTTCCGCGCGGATCTGCTCGCGCGCATCGAGGAACTCGCGGTAGCAGGGCGAGCAATGGATGATGTGCTCGTAATCCGGCTCACCTTCGATTTTGTCCCAGGCTGCCGCCCGCCTGGCGTATTCCGTGACAGCGGTTCCGCCGCGGCACCCATCGCGCCCAGGATTGGGGTATGCCTGAAGAATCAGGTCCTGAAAATGGTCTCGGAGGCGGTTGAATTTCTGTTCGGATTTTCGTCCTTCATATCCGCATTTTAGCTCCGAAGTCCTGAGTATTGCCCGCAATTGATCGACCACGCGCTCGCCGCAGTACTATAACCTGTATCGCATCAGAGCATCGCCCTCTTGCCGAGGTATTTGAAGCAGCGATACGCGTGGCGGAAAGGGCGCTAAACGAGGAGTTTCCAAAGATGTTCGGTCCAGAGGGTCCCCCTGGCCGGATAGAACATGCCCGAATTCGATAACTGCCATACGGAGGGACAGGTTTAAACCGCGTCCGCGCATCTGGACCACGGAATCGTTCTCCGGGGGCAATAATTTCATGGATGGCCTGCCGCCGTGCGCTCCGGGTAATTTGGTGTGGCGGTGCGCGGCGTCCGCGAGTGAGTGTGATGGTGGGCCATCGGGCTAATCGCGATGTTTGGCGGATATGTTCGCCCGCGAGGCGATTCGTGTCCTACATCAAGGTGTGTGCAAGGGCAAGCTGCGCCCCGGCAAACAGCAATATCGCGGACGCTACTGACGCGCCGGATCGCATTGCGTCTTCATTGCAACTCACTTCCCGGAAAATTTCGCCCCGTGAATTGCGCTCCTGCCCACCCTGCGCAGATCAGCTACCCGGAAATGCATGAAAGCCCCGGACACTCTAAACGCTCCGGCCCGCATCGCCGCTGGGGTCGCCCTTTCAGCGAACTTTCCGCTTTCTCCGTCGTTGGCCTCGCGGTCGTACTGTTGGCCCTTGCCGCCTTTCTTGCCGTCGTATGGAAAAACAGCGGGCGGATGGTGAACAACAACAACAGGCCCGGACATAAACCAGGGCGGTCACGCTCATTTCTGCATCGGACACCCGGCGGCAGAATGCCACGAAGTCCGGGCAGACCGGTGAGTTCATAATTCGGAACATCGCGCCCGGAAAGTACCGGGTGAATGGGGTGCTGGTCGAGGCGGGGTTTGGACAAACCGTCAGCCTCGTTGTCGCGGGACAAACTCCGTGATAGCGCTCGGCGAGCACCCGGCAGCTTGCCGCCGCAATTCGTTATGGAAGAGGTTTAGGCGGCGCTGGATGACCGGACAGGAGTCATGTGACTATAGATTCAATGCGAAAGGTATTTCTCGGCCTGATGTTTGTGGCCCTCGTTTCCGGTCAGGAAAAAAGGTTGACGTTCGAGGTGGCGTCGATCAAGCCCACGAAGCCGGGCGGCCGCGGCGGCGGGATCAAACCGAAGTCGGCGGGTCAGGGGTATGACGCGCAGGGGGCGACGGTGCGGCTCATGATCAGCCTGATGTACCGAATGCCCATGCAGCATGTCACCGGCGGGCCGCAGTGGCTCGATAGTGATCAGTGGGACGTTGAGGCGCGAGCCGACAAAGCGCACAGTCTCGATGATCTGCACATCATGTTTCAGAATCTGCTGGCGGACGAGTTCAAGCTGAAATTCCATAAGGAGACCAGGGAAGGTCCGGTGTATGCGCTCAGCGTGGATAAATCGGGATCGAAAATGAAGGTCAACGACAGCCCGCAGGATTTCGAAATCCCGATCGGCGGCGGCAGGGGCGGCGCCTTTACCGGGAAGAGGGTTCCCATGGAATATCTATGCTACTGGCTGGGGCAGATGCTCAGGAACGACGACCGGCAGGTGATCGACCGGACCGGACTCACCGGGAATTACGATTTCACATTGTCCTTCATGCCGGATCTGCCCCCCGGATTCGATAAAACTAACCTGCCGCCGGAACTTCTGGATCGCCCGTCGATCTTCGATGCGTTAAAGCAGCAACTTGGGCTGAAGGTGGAGGCGCAAAAGGGTCCCGTCGAGTATTACGTCATCGATCACGTCGAGAAACCGGCCGGGAATTGAGAGTGCTGTCATGCAAAGGTGCCGGGACCGCGGATCCACGCGGAAGTTTCCTACCGAATTGCGCGCTTAGTCGAAGTCAAACAATAAGCTGAACAAATGTTTGAGGCGAGAGTACTCTAAGATGGATGATCGGGTCCACGCGAGGGCGGTCTGTTTCGGGAACTGAGAGGCGATGGCTAAAGGTTTTCCACACCTTGAATGAATTTCAGGCGAGGCTGT
>Ga0302326_10027628_pt1 | contig 11439 bp, 11 predicted proteins | sample Palsa_T0_3_FD_202264 | JGI IMG/M metagenome (GOLD analysis project Ga0302326, IMG submission 202264) | Peat permafrost microbial communities from Stordalen Mire near Abisko, Sweden - Palsa_T0_3 | ecosystem: Environmental > Terrestrial > Soil > Palsa > Peat permafrost | place: Sweden: Abisko...
GGCGAGCAACTTCCTGGCCTTCCTCAAGCTCCGCTGCGTCGTCCTTCTATTGAGGAGGTTATGAAATGCGTTCTAGTCGAAGCGCTCTCGATCACATTCCGCCAGCGGCCTTGTCGATGACCCAGTGAATGCTCCCGCGTACGTTGCGGATGACGCGGGCGGGTGTGTCGCGGAGTGAGCCCGACACCGCCCAAACGCGCTCGAGCGCGTTCGTCTTCTTCGCGCCCACGGCGAGGATGAACGCCGTGCGGGCTTGCTCGATGACCGGCGCCGTGATGGTGAGCCGCATCTCGCGGCCGTCGGTCTTGCCGACCGCGACGACGTAGCGATCGTGGATGTCGACTGTGGGCTGCCCCGGGAAGAGCGATGCCGTGTGCCCGTCGTCGCCGACGCCGAGGACGATCACGTCGAGGCTAGGTACGCCCCCTTGGCCTACCGGAACGTGGGTTCGAAGCACTTGTTCGTACTCGCGCGCCGCGTTCTCGAGATCGGGCTCGTCCGCGCGCATGCGGTAGACGTGGCTTTCTGGAATCTTCGCGCGGTCGATCAAGCACTCCTTGGCCCAGCGGTAGTTGCTGCGATCGTCGTTCGGCGGGACGGCGCGTTCGTCGACCCAGAAGATCTCGACCACCGACCAGTCCACGTCGGGCTCGTCGGCGAGGCGCTGGTAGGTTTGCTTCGGCGTGTCGCCGCCCGAGAGCGCGATGGTCGCCTTGCCGCGTGACTTGATGGCGTCACGAATCGATTTCGCCAGACGGGCCGCGGCTTCGCGCGCGACGTCCTCCGCGCTCGGAACGGCGATGAGCATGCCGGGGACCACTTTCGTCGTCATGTCCTTCTCGTATCAGGTGCAGGTGGCTCCGTCATCGTCGAGCTTTTCGGCGAAGGCCACCGCCGCCGCGAGCGCCTCGTCGTGCATGGGCCGATGGAGCGTTCGCTCGAGGACGCGTGCGCCCGTGTTCGGGCCGAGACGGATGGTTTGCTCACCGGAGCACGGCAGGTTCACGTCGAGCTTGTAACGGAGCACGTCCGCGACGTCCCCGTCGAAGTCGCGCGTGACGGTGCCGGCTGCCGTAATGCCGCCCGCGCTCGCCCTCATCGAGACGCTTGCGATGGCGAGCGGTGCGACGCGCGCGTGCGGCGGCGTCGCGCCGAGATCGACGCTCACCGCTTTCCCGTCGGCCCGTCGGAACCGTAGGGACCCGCCGAGCGGCTCGAGCCGCCAGCCGAGGCGCGACGCGAGCCATCCGAGCAACAGAGCGGCTTCCGCGCCGAGGCGCGCTCCCGTGTCGGACATCTGGACGATGCGGAGGGACTCGACGCCCTGGGCGAGCGGCTGCATGGCCTCGTCATCGAAGAATCGCGCGCACATGTCCTGCCACACGGCGATGCGCGTCCACGCGAGATCCGCGACTGCGACCGTGCTTCGACCCTCACGCGCCCATTTCGACAGCGCCAGCAAGCTCGACAGCGACGTGTAGTCCGTGTCGAGCACGACACGCTGCGAATCGGCGGCGAGCTCGAGAAAGACCGGATCGCCCATGTGCAACCGCGCGAGCCAAACCAGCGTGGTCGGGAGCTCGGGGACCATCAGCGTGTCGACCACGCTCGCCACCCGCGGGCACGCGGCGCCCGATGCGTGGATCGACACGCGCTCCGAGCACGCCATGTTGTCCACCCCGCACACCGCGGACACCTCGCCGTCGAGCGACGTCTCGGTCGAGCTCGGCGTCATCGTCACGACGATGGCGCGACATGGAATCGCCTGCGTCACCTCGTCGACGACGGGCGTGTAGCGCTCGGCCACTGCGAGTGAGCTCGTGACGACGACGAGGTTCATCGTGCACGCCCGCGACCGCAGCGGCTCACCCGGAGCGGGGGGAGCCCAGAGATCGCGGAGCTCTAGCTCCAAACGCCCGACGACCGAGCTGAACGGCACGCGCGATACGGACGGCGGCGGCGCGTCGTTCACGGCTTCCTCCAGCGGCGGCCGTCCTTGGCGAGGAGATCGTCTGCTGCGTCTGGCCCCCACGATCCTGCCGCGTAGGCAGGAGGTGGGATGTTGCCCGCGGCGTGCCACGCGTCGAAGACGTGGTCCATGTATGCCCATTGCTCCTCGACCTCGTCGCGCCGCGTGAAGAGCGTCGCTTCGCCGCGTATCGCGTCGAGCAGGAGGCGCTCGTACGCTTCCGGGGTGTTCGAGCCGAACGCGGTGCCGTAACGGAAGTCCATCGCGACGTCGCGCAAGATCGTGTGCTGCCCGGGCTCCTTCGAGGTGAAGCGCACGGCGATGCCCTCGTCGGGTTGGATGCGCGCCGCGAGGACGTTGGGCGTGATCCCGCCATCGGGGGACTGAAAGAGGGGATGCGGCACGCTCTTGAACTGCACCGCGATCTCGGTCACGCGACGAGCCATGCGCTTGCCGGCGCGGACGTAAAAAGGAACGCCGCCCCACCGCCAGTTGTCGACGTAGACCTTCATCGCGACGTACGTCTCGACGGTCGAGTCCTTCGCAACGTCGGGCTCCTCGCGATACGCGCACACTTCGTCCGCGCGAACGAAGCCGCGCCCGTACTGACCACGCACGACACTCTCACCGACGACACGCCGCTCCATCGGGCGCAGCGACCGCAACGCCTTCACTTTCTCGTCACGCACCGCATCCGCCGAGAGCGAAATGGGCGGCTCCATCACCGTCAGACACAAGAGCTGCATCAGGTGGTTCTCGACGATGTCCTTCGTCACTCCGGTTTGCTCGTAGAACTTGCCGCGCCCCTCGACGCCGATCTCCTCGGCGACCGTGATCTGGACGTGGTCGACGTGCTCGCGGTTCCACAGCGGCTCGAACATGCTGTTGGCGAAGCGGACGACGAGGAGATTTTGCACGGTCTCCTTGCCGAGGTAATGGTCGATGCGGAACACCTGGGACTCGCGGAAGACCCCGGCGACCGTGTCGTTCAGCTCACGCGCGCTCGGCAAGTCGTGGCCGAACGGCTTCTCGATGACGACACGCGTCCAGGGTCGCACGCCCTCGGCGACGAGCTTCGCTTCACGCAGGCCCGACAAGATCGGCCCGAACTCGGCAGGCGGTACCGCCAAGTAGAACAGACGATTCCCACGCGTTCCACGCTCCGCGTCGATCTTCTCGAGGTGCGATCGAAGATGGTCGTAGGTCGGCTGGGCGCCAAAATCGCCACACACGTAGCTGACGGATCGCGCGAAATCGTCCCACAGCGTCGGGTCGACCTTGCGCCTCGAGAACTTCGCGACGCCCTCGGCCATCTCGGCGCGAAAGGCGTCGTCCGATTTGTCACGGCGCGCCACGCCGACCACGGCGAAGTTTCCCGGAAGGACGCGGCTCGCGGCGACGTTGTAGAGGGCGGGCATGAGCTTGCGCCGCGTGAGATCTCCCGAAGCCCCGAAAATGACCACGGCGCAGGCGTCCATCACACGGTCGTCGAGCTGGCCTTGGCGAAGGGGGTTCATGTGGGACCTCGAGCGTAACGTGAAGACCTACCGCGCACGAGTCTTGCTCTTGCCTGAGGTGTTCCGGTGCTTACTTTGGTTGATACAGTCATGAACGAGCCCAACAACAGCAACATTGCGGAGCATACAGGTCGCCTTCTCGGCGTCGTGCAAGTGCGCGTCGCTGGGCGACTTTATGCATTACCCGTCGAAGCGATGGATTTCGCCAGCGACAAGTCCGATACGGCAACGCAGCGCGGCGGCTTCTTCGTCGAAGGGGATTCAATGGGGATCCTCGTTGACGAAGCGGTTTCCGAGCAGCAAATGCGCTCCCAAGTGATGGACGGGTGCGCAGAGGCCGTACGTCATCTTTCTGCAAAGATCCTCAACTGAAGAGTCTCGATAAACCGAAACCCGGCATCGTCCGTTCTTCACCTTGTAACTCCAAACCCACTCCGGCGAGATCGCCAGGAGCCAGCCGAGGTATGTCATGTCCGAATTGTTCAACGAAGATCCGCACGCCACTTCAACCGAGCACGACGAGACTCCACCTTCGTCTGCCGAGCCCGCTCAAGCCTCACCCGCACCGAAGAAGCGCCGAGGCTTCGCGGTGATGGACCCCAAACGCGTCAGCGAGATCGCCTCGAAGGGTGGCAAGGCTGCTCACGCCGCCGGCACCGCCCACGAGTTCTCCCGTGAGGAAGCCCGTGAGGCAGGTCGCAAAGGTGGCTACGCGACGCATGCGCGTCGCAAAGGCTCGAGGTCCGGCGAGGGCGCCCCCTCCGCCACCTGACCGCCGGCTAGTTTGCATTCTGCACGCACTTGCGCGAACGTAAGTGAGTGATCGCGCATCCCCACGTGGAATGCAGAGACGACGTCATGAACGGGAGCCCGTGCGTGCGAGGCACACGAGTTCCCGTTCGTCGTTTGTGGTCGTGGCATCGGCGCGGCACGACCATCGAGACGCTCTTGAAGCGGTATCCACAGCTCGGGCCGGCGAAGGTGCTCGACGCCCTCGCGTTCGCGTACGACAACGAGGCGCTCGTCGAGGCGGACCTTGCACGGGAGAACGATGCGCTCGCCGATCAGGAGCCTCGCGATCCCAAACAGGCGAAGCTGCCGTTCTAGCTCCACACCTGAGTGCCCTTCGGGCTGTCGTCCCGCCTGCGGCGGATCCTCAATTGCTGCGTCATGCCGTCGAGCAGACGGTGAGCGTGGGACGAGGATGGCAAACCCGCAGCCGCAACGATCTCCCGAGCCGGCTCGCGAGACGTCTCCTCGTAGAGCGCGGCGATTGCACGGCCGCGAGCCCGCTCCACGCGTCGTTGCGCGGGGCCGTCGAGCTGCCCACGTAGAAAGCGTGCCGCTTGCCATGAGAGCGCGGCGTGCCTCGTCTCGTCTCGGGCGATGCCCGACATCGCCCGGCGAATCGTCGGATCGGCCGCGTGGTGTGCTTGCCACGTCGCGACGAGGGCGCCGTAGGTCTCGCGAACGCAGCCTTCGACGGCGTTCTCGCGCGCGATGGCCTCGACGCTTCGCTCGCGGACCGTGTGGACACGTGCGACCGGCGCCGTGCCACCAAACCTGCGCGCGATGCGCCCCATGATGCGTGCATGCCGCGTCTCGTCGCGGATGGCGCGCTCGATGGATGTGAGCAGTCGCGGTGGAGCTCCGAGATCGCCGAGCTCCTTCCGCATGCGCGCGAACGCAGGCACCGACGCGGCTTCGAGGTGCGCCATCGCGCTGAAGTAACGCGCGAGGGCACTCGCTTGCTCGGCGACGCGGCTGTCACGCGCGATGAGTCCGGTAGGGCGCCGGCCACCACCGTAACAATCGCACACCACGTACGCCCCCGGCGCGGGCCCGCCGTCGGCAGTCGTCACCCCGCCATCGTAATAGATCATCGCCGCGTCGGGTGTGAGCTCGCACTCCCATCGTTCGGTGAACTTGCAGATCTGGTCGCAGCGGTTGAGCGGGTTGAGCGCTCCCGTGTCGGCGCTCGCATCGAGAACGTACGTGCCCGGCGGCAGCCCGCACGGAACGTAGATGTAGTCGAAGCACCCGGACACGGGGGCGTTGCCAGGGTCAAACAGTTGGGGCCCTCCCGCTTCACACCACAGGACGTAGGAGTCGAGCGGGCTGACATCCCCAAAGAGGCTCGTGGCGTCCTCCGACTGAGCGTCATGCGCAGTGGCATCGGCGTCGGGGTCGTCAGGTGTGTTGCCACACGCGATCCACGCGGCTCCCCCGATGGGTGCCGACAGGCCAACCACGAGTGCACGAAAGATGCGATTGAGGTCGCGATTGCGCATCGCCTCGGCAAAGCTTAGCAGCTCGGAAGTGGCTACGCCGCGCCCTGCGTCGTGCTCTCACCGTCGATGGCCTTGGCGAGCGTGTCGAGGGCCTCGAGCACCTTCTGGCGCTCGCCGCGATTGATCTTCTCGAGCACGTTGGACAGCGCCTGCGCAGAGCTCGCCGTCGCAGAGTCAGCGGCGCGCTTGCCCTTCGGCGTGAGGCGAACGTCGGTCTGCCGTCCGTCGTCCGTCGCTTTCTTGCGCGTGACGAGGCCGGCCTTTTGCAACCCCGCGAGGTTACGGCTCGCCGTCGACGGGTCGATGCCGAGGAGCGCCGCGAGGAGCGACGTCGACACGGCTCCACGATCGGCGATGAGCTGAAGCGTCTCTGCTTGCTGCGGCGTCACGTCCTCCGCGCGCGCGCGCTCACGGCTGATGCGCCCAAGGCCACGGGCGACGGTCTGAACTGCGCGAGCGAACCGTTCGTGGTCGGCCATGGGGCTCCTTGCATCCTACAAGGTTCGATTTCCGTCAAGAGGAGACGGTGGCGCGAGAAAGATCTTGATGAATAATGGCGCGTGCGCGAGCGTCGATCGCATCGATGAAGTCGATCGCGCTCCTTTCTTCGGTCGTGCTCTTCGCGGTCGCGGCGGCGCTCGCCCCGACGCTTGCGTCTGCCGATGACACGTGCGGGAGCAAGGCGAACCCGTGTCCGCTCCAAAAGTGGATGCAAGACAACATCGGAAGCAAGATGGTCGACAATAACCTCGCCGCGGTCGCCACGAGCCTCGACAAGCTCGCGACGATGACACCCGACCCAACGTGGACGGACTGGGCGAAGTTCGCGAAGGACGGCGCGACCGCGGCTCGTCAAGGTGGAGACGCAGGCACGCTCGGCGCAAAAGCCTCGTGCAAGAGTTGCCATGACAAGTTCAAGAGCGACTACAAGACGAAGTTCCGCACGCGCCCGGTGCCTTAATCACCGACAGATGGCGGGATGCGTAGTGCGTGTCGCACTGCGGCGCGCTAGTTCTTCTCACCCGCTGGGCATTTGGGTATATTCGCGGCGCTTCGCGACAAAGCCGCCCGTGGGTTTCGCGCGTAATCCTTGCAAGAGCCCACCCCGATGTTGAACCCAGTCATCGAAGACCGCATCCGCGCCGGAGAGACGTGCCGGATGTTCCGGAGCGATTTCTTCGAGTGGTTCTCGCGTATCCACCCGGCGACGCCCTTCGTGACGTATCTCCCGCTCATCGCGTACTTCTTCTACCGCATCGATCGCCGTCACGATCTTGGCTGGCTCTCGGTGATGGGTCTCGTCGCGACGGGGCTGATGGTGTGGTCGCTCGCCGAGTACGTGCTCCATCGCTACGTGTTCCACTTCATTCGTGAGGCGAGCTGGGCGAAGAAGCTCCACTTCTTCTTGCACGGTGTGCACCACGATTTCCCGAGCGACAAAGACCGGCTCGTGATGCCGCTCGGCGCGAGCCTGCCGATGGCCGTGCTTTTCTACACCGTGTTCTACTTCATCACGGGCGGCGTTCGCCTCGGAGAGCCGCTCTACATCGGCTTCGCCTTCGGCTACCTCCTCTATGACGGTACGCACTACGCGGTGCACCACTTCCGCCAGACGACGCGCATCGGGAAGTTCTTGAAGAAGCACCACATGAAGCACCACCACGGAGACAACTTCGGTGGGTTCGGTGTGTCGTCGCCGCTGTGGGACGTCGTCTTCCGCACGATGCCCCACATCGTGAAGAAGTCCGAGCGCGCCGCCGCCTAGGCGCCGTTACTTCTGCGCGACGGGTGGGGCAGGGGGTGCGACGTGATCGTGCGCGACGGTGACCGATCGCCCATGGCGGTCGAGTGACGTGCCGACGCGCTGACCAATCACGAACGCGAGCGCTGCTCCAAACAAGACAAAGAAAGCGATGGCAAGTGACCGACCACTACGCGCCCCTTGGCGAACGTCGTCTGAGTCTTCCATGACGCCTCCGACTGCGGAGAACCATCCGCGGCACCGATGATACGGCTTCTGGGGGACAAAGGCTTCCCTCACGCGCATTTAGGTAGGTCTGTGGAGCACATTTTCCGCTAAGTTCGGGGAATGACTGAATTGGCGGGGATCAAGCTGAACCGAGACATCTTCTTGGCTCTGGCTGCCGTCGCGTGGGCGGACGGGCGGCTCGACCCTGACGAAGCCGACGCCATCGTGCGCGCGGCCGTGGAAGCCGGCCTCGACCTCGCCGAAATCGAAGAAATCGAGGCGGCGACACGCGAGCGCATCGACCTCGGAACCATCGACCGCGCCGGCCTCTCGAAGGAAGATCGCCTGTTCGTCTATGCCATCGCGTGTTGGATTGCCCAGCTCGACGGTCAGGTGACCGACGAGGAGACTGCGGCGCTCACCGGTTTGGCCGAGCGGCTTGGTGTACCCGAGCGTCCGCGCGCCCACGCGGAGACCATCGCGCGCGAGATCGCAGCGCTGCCGGAAGGCGACAGGCCTGCGCGCTACGATCTCCTCGCGCTTCGCACGACGATTGGCGAGCGCGTCCGAAAAGCACAGGAGTCGCGCGGCTCTTCCTCCTCCTGAGGTCTCACCGTGCTAACTTCGTCGGGTCGCTCGTCCGCGTAAAGCGGCGAGCCACCTGAACGCCATGTCGTCGGAGGACAAGCGCGAGACTCGCTCGACACCACCCGCAGAAGCGAAGAGCGAAATCGGGTCGCTGCTCGCCAATCGCTACGAGGTGGTGCGCGAGCTCGGCAAGGGCGGCATGGGTGTCGTGTACCTGTGCCGCGATCTCGCGACCGGCGAACGCGTCGCCCTCAAGCGTTTGCGCATTCCGGAGGACAAGGTCGCGCAGCGCCAAGAGGAGACGTTCTGGTTTCATCAGGAGGCGCGCGCCGTCGCCTCGCTCGAGCATCCCGCCATCGTACGGGCGCGTGACTTCGGGCAGCTCGCGGACGGCACGCCGTTTCTCGTCATGGACGTGCTGCCAGGCCGCAGCGTCCACGAGTGGATGTACACGACGAAGATGCCGTTCTCGCTCATCTGGTCGCTCGTCGATCAGGTGCTCGCGGGGCTGGCGCACGCCCATGCCCGAGGCGTGATTCATGGCGATCTGAAGCCGTCGAACGTGATGCTCGATCAGGCCACGATCGGCCCGCACAAGGGGCCGCGCGCGTACATCCTCGATCTCGGTCTCGCGTGGCTTCGTCGCCCGCGTCACGATCCGCGGCTCGACGGCGGGCCGGCGCCCGAAGCCTCGATGCACTCCGGAGCGGGCACCGTGGGGTGGGTCGCCCCCGAGCAGATTCGGCGGGCGGCGACGCTCGTGGGCCCACCCACGGATCTCTACGCGCTCGGGTGCATCATCTACCGCGTGCTCGTCGGCAAAGAAGTCTTCGAGGGGAACGCGCAAGAGGTTCTCCGCGCGCACAAGCGGACGCCAGTGCCGGCGCTCGAGCTCCCCGCCGACGTGCCTCAGGGCGTGAGCCCGTTCGTGCAGAAGCTCCTCGCCAAGAAGCCGTGGCACCGCTTCGAGTACGCCACCGATGCGCGCCGCGCGTGGGCCGCGTTTCGTCCGGCTCACACTCAGGCGATGGAGGACGTCATGGCGCACGAGCCGGTGACGCGTGTGGCGCCTGCGTCGTCCAGGCCTTCACTGGGGAACGCCATCGCGGCGGGCCAGTCGCTCACGCCAGGCCTCTTGAGCTTGCGGGCGTCGCCGATGATCGCCCGCGACGACGAGCGCGCGAAACTTTGGCAGATCGTGCTCGCCGTATGCGGCGCACCGCCGCGGAGCCAGTACGCCCGGCGCATGGTGGCCATCATCGGCGAGGCAGGCGTCGGCAAGAGTCGCCTCGCCGAGTGGCTATGCGAGCAAGCGCACGAGCAGGGCCTCATGGTTCCCCTCCGCGCGCGATACGGCCGCATCGCGACACCGCTCGACGGCATCACGGGCGCGATCAACGCCTACTTCGGTCTCGAAGGCGCGGATCGCGCGCTCGTCGAACAGACGCTCATGCAACGCTGGGAGGTTGACCCGAAGGACGACGCCGCCCTCTCGTGGGTCGCGGCCACCGCCGAGTGGCTGCGGCCATCTCCGGTCGGGGTCAACGCGCCCCTCGGGCCGACGGGCAAGCGCTTCGTCCTCGACACGCCCGAGCTTCGCGTCGCGGTGATGCAGCGCGTCCTCGAGCGCGTGGGTCACGATCGGCCCGTGCTCCTCTGGTTCGACGACTTGCATCTCTCGTCACCCAATACGTTCGACGTCCTCGCGAGGCTCCGGCGCGCACCGAGCACGCTGCGCGTCTTGGCGATAGCAACAGCCCGCAGCGAAACCCTCGCGACGGATCTCGACGCCGCGCTGCGCCTCGAAGCCACGCGCGGCGATTGGAGCGGCGAAGTGCTCGAGCTCTTGCCCCTCGCGGCGGAGGAGACCCAAACGTTGCTCAAGGCGACGCTCCCACTCGACGCCGCGGCCGTGCAAAAGGGAGTCGAGCAGAGCCACGGCAATCCGCTCTTTGCGCTCCAGCTTCTCCACGCCTGGGCGGGTGGCGGCTACCTGAAGCTGAATGGCAGCAAGTACGAGGTCCCTCAGAGCGCGCTCGACGGCCGCGCGATCACGACGGCCGAGCTCTGGGACGAGCGCCTTCGCGCCGTGTCGACGGACCTCCGTCTCGCGGCGTACGCGGCCGCTGCGCTCGGCGAGGACATCCGCGGTGAGGTCCTCAAACCGCTGGTCGCCGCGCTCGGCATGGACGCCCGCGATGCCGTCGTGGCGCTCACGCGCGCGCAGATCCTCATCGCGTCGGGCAACGATCGGTTCCGCTGGCCACACGCGCTCTTGCTCGAGCATCTGCTCCTCCGTTTGAGCGAGCGAAACGACGCCCCGGCGATCTATCGCCTCGCTGCCTCCGCGCTCGCGAAGCACCCCGCCTCGGGATCGCGGCGCATCATGAAGCATCGCGTTTCGAACTTGCTGCGCGCCGGCGACGAGGAGAACGCCTCGCAGCTCATGTTCGACTACATCGAAGGCTCGTGGCGGCGCGGGCGAGACACGGCGGCGACGCTGCGCGATCTCGAGCTGCTGGATGGTCACGTCACGGGTCAGGCGGCTGCGAAGTACGCGCTCTGGCGCGCGGAAGCCCTGCGGCACACGGGCAAGCTCGACGCCGCGCAAGAGAACGCCGAGACCGCGCGCGACGCGTTCGCAGCTGCCTCGGATCGCTCGCGGGAGGCGAGCGCGCTCCGCCTGCTTGGGCACATCATGTCCGACCGCGGGCAGCCCGCACAAGGCCACGAGCTCGTCGAGCGCGCCAAGTCGCTCTTCGCCAGCATCGGAGACGAGGCGGGGCAAGCTCATTGCCTCGTCGTGCTCGGCGAGATCGAATACCTCCTCGGACGTCACGAGAGCGCGCGCGCCATCTTGCTCGAAGCGACGACGCGATGCAGCGCGCTCGACGATCCTCTCGGGCGGGCGCAGTGCCTCATTCTGCTCGCCATGATCAACACGGCCGGCGGAGCGTATCGGCGCTCGCGCGAGCGTCTCCTCGAGGCTCGCGCGGAGCTCGACGGGATCGGATACCGGCTCGGGATGGCGCAATGCGACGTCGTGCTCGCCCATGCCGATCACCGCGCCTTCGAGATGGAGCGCGCACGAACGACGGCGCTCGC
>Ga0302326_10027630_pt1 | contig 11438 bp, 16 predicted proteins | sample Palsa_T0_3_FD_202264 | JGI IMG/M metagenome (GOLD analysis project Ga0302326, IMG submission 202264) | Peat permafrost microbial communities from Stordalen Mire near Abisko, Sweden - Palsa_T0_3 | ecosystem: Environmental > Terrestrial > Soil > Palsa > Peat permafrost | place: Sweden: Abisko...
CGGAGTTGTCGTAATGCACGTTGTAATTCAATCAAGTTCATGCCTCACTCTCCTTGGTCTTGTTTTCGATGAAGTCGCGGTATAGCGTGAGCTGGCGGATGAGTGGATCGACCTGGCGCAAGCTCAATGGCAGTTGGGGTTGGCGCTCGAGATAGCGCCGCACGAAGTGGTAATCGTAGATGCCGACTTCCAGGGCGGCGGCGCAGGCATCCTCGACGGTGGCGGCGCCATACTTCTTAGCCAGCGACAGTACGCCGAGGATGCGGCGCACAGCGGTCTCGCCGTCTTTCTGGTGCATGCCGCGGCACAGCGCTCCGATCTGCGCGCCGGCTTTATCGGCGCGCGATAGCAGTTGCAGAGTGGTCAGCGGGGTTTGCTTGGGCCGGTCCTGGTCCTGAATGCGATGGCGGCCACGGGCTTGGTGCAGATGCTCGCGCAGGAGTTGTCCGGTGTGCGGGTCCAATAGGCGGACTTGGTGTCCATCCCATTGCACCTGAACGTGCCGGCCGATCCAGCCCGGCGGCGCGCCATAGTAGGCCGCATCGACTTCGACACAGCCATCCAAGTTCACCGTGCGCTGGCCGTATTGGTAATAGCGGAATGGCTCCGCCGGCAGCGGCTGCAGCGCCGGCCGCTCTTCGGCGAACATAGCGGCCACCTGCCTCTTGGTGGTGCCGTGGATGCGCGTGTCGGCCCAGCGCGTTTCCCAGTGGTCCAGATAGTTTTGCCCCTCTTTCAGGCTTTCGAAGCGCAGTCCTTTCAGCGGGGTATTTTTAGCATGCCCGACGCCTCTTTCCACTTTTCCCTTGCGGTCCGGATCGCGGATGCGGCAGGGCAGCGCCACGACATTGTAGTGTTGCAGCATGTCGCGATAAAGAGGATTGACGGTGGGATCGTAGATGTCTGGCTTGAGCACTCCCTCGCGCAGGTTGTCGAGTACCACGACCCGGGTCACTCCGCCCAGTCGGCGAAAGGCCTTCTCGTGCAGTTCGGCCCACGTCTGCGAACTGGAGCGGAATACCAACAGGCGAACCGATTTGCGGCTGTAGCCGAGCGTCAGCACGAATAGCCGTGTGCGCCGGTATTTGCCGTTCTGCGCATCGCGGACCATGGGGCCACTGCCGTAATCGACCTGGCTCTCTTCGCCCGGCGCGGTCTCGATGACTACACGGGCTTCCGGCAACTGCTTCCCACGGAACTTGCGGATGAACCGTTTGACGCTCTGATATGCGCCGGTGAAACCATGGCTGTCCACCAGGTCCTGCCAGATGGCCTTGGCATTACGCCCCCGGGACAGACCCACTTCAATGGCCTCCCCATAGGGTTCACAGGCGCTCGCCGACGGGCAGCGGCCGGGCTTCGGTTCTGGTTTCGCCGCAGTTCGGCTGGCTAGCTCTGGGCCGGAGTCGGGGGTCACCTCCTCGCCCTCACTGGCCGGTTTTGCCGGCGTGGGGTCAAGGCTCTCGCCGGGCGGTTTTGGGCTCTCCGGGTCGGTGGTCACCTCCGCCGCCGGACTGGCCGGTTTTGGTGATAACTGCCGACCGCGTGGCGGTCGGAGTTCAACCCCGGTCTCTTTCAAATACGCGGAGATCGTTTCGCGGCGAATGCCGGTTTCCCGCTGTATCCGCCGCAACGACCATCCCAGACGCCCTAAGGCTATGATTTGCTGCTTCTTTTCTTCACTCAAGACATTGCTCATGGAGAACGGAGGATAGCGTCCTCACGTCCCCGTCAATGTCCTGGATGACGGTCTACAACTGGCCGGTTTTGAGGTGTCCCCGACTGGCCGGTTTTGGGTGTCCCCCGAGGATAGCCTGAAATACGGCAAAAAGGCTTCGTAATCGTGTAAATCTCCGTGAACTGCTCCTTCGCCTGGGGTGCACGCTTGCTCCAATCGACATTGGAAATCACAGCAACGCGGAAAGGGTTACCGATTGCAGCGACGGTAAGAACAAGCTCAAGTACGCCTAGTGACCCATCGACTCGCGTGATCTCCCCGGTTCGCTTGGCAAGCACTTCGCAGACATCCTGGAATTGGGAATCCTTTGGCAATGCCTTTAACTGGCTTGACAACCAGTCGATTGTGCGCCACCGCCTAAGGCCGGCATAGTTTACAACATCAGCAATCCCAGTAAACGCGAGCCTTAACGTAAACCCGGTAAAGTCCGCTTGAAGCTGTTTACAGCCGGCGCTGTCTGATATTGGCGCTCCAGTATAACGGTTGGTTAGCTGGTAGTCCGACGAATTCCTGAACGACCACATCGAGTATATTCCTTACCACTTCCTAAACTGTTAACTTCCGGCCCCGCTCGCCGGCTCATGGACGGGTGACGCATCCGCATTGGCGCGCGCCGATGCCCACCGCATAGAACGCCTCATAGGGGGATGAAGATTACCCGGAAGCCCCTGGCGATTGCGTGGCGGGCCTGCCACGGGGCTTGTTTCAGGCGAAAACGGGCTGTACAATGATTTGGACATGGCACAGCAAGTAACCACCGCGGACGCCGTTAAAGCCCAGCGCATCGCGGTCCAGCGCATCGCGGTCCAGCGCATCGCAGACGCCGTTGAAGCCCAGCGCATCGCGGACGCCGCTTGGCGCGCAGCACCTGAGTTCGACATCTTGCGCGCGAAAGTTTTGGAGCATGGCGGCGAAGAGATCGATACCCGCATCAATCCCGATGCGCTTGCGTTGATCGATCACGGGTATCTAATGGACGGCCCAGTAGTGTGCCGGTCCAGAGGCATGGAGCCGAATGGCTGCCATGAAAACACCGCGCGGTTATGGCTCCTCAAGCGAAGGAGGGATGCGCTCACCGGGATTGCAACGGGATACGCTTTAGGGGACCGTTTTTGGAGGCAACATTCATGGGGACTGCGCAAGTATTCGCTCCTGGAGACCCGAGATTTCCACGGGCGGCCCTTTGAAGGACACGAAAAGTATTGGGGTATTCGAATGGAGGGAGCTGAGGCTGATTTGTGGGCGCTTAGGGTGCTTTGGCACAGCGACCCGAACTTCCCTGTTCCCGGCTCCTGATGGCCGGCGCGTCCATATAGGCGCGCCTGTGCCGAAACCCGCGGGGGGCAATAACCCGGCGCGCGTTGAAAGGGGGCGAAGCAAAACGCCTTGTCTTAGAGACGTTCGACGCGCCCGATTAGCTGGCAGCTTCACTGCATCACGAACGGAATGCACATGTCCCACTGGCGGCCGGCGCGGTGTTGGATACCGTAGTTCAATAGAATCTGCAATGCGTCCGCTACGTCATCGTGACGTGCGGCCGGAACAGTGGAGAATTCATCGAGTACTATTTCAACCCACGTGAAAAGCGACGGATGCGGTAAGAACACCTGCCCCGCTTCTATGACCGCGGCGCACGCAGAGAAACGGGCTGTTTTGGAATCCGCGCCTGGCTTCACTCCGATCAAGCCTGGAATCTCACGCTGTAGCGATTGGAGGACTGCAAAACCCGACGCGGATTGCTCCACAAGCACACGGGACGGTTTAAAGCGATCCACAAGAGAGCGGATGGCCGCTACCGTTTGCGGGTAGTCCAGTTTTTCGCGGACCACGTGCAGGATGTAGTAATTGGCACCTTGGCGGCCGGCTGCCAGAAGCGCGGCATAATCGGACGTGCGCGCTTTGGTCCCAAAGGTGAGATCACAGGAAAGCAGGATGCTATCGAATCGCTCCGGGATGGTTGCCGGCAGTTGCTCGATAACCCCGTCCTTACGGTCCACACCTGTGGAAGCGGTACGCACACGCACAGGCGCTAGGTTCTGCCATGGGGGTTGCCAAAAGCGGAACCATTTGCGTTGCCAGACCCCACCACTGGCCGGCGCGGGTCTCTGCTGGTACTGCCCTGCATACCGCAAAGAACCAAGCGACGCTTTGAGATCGTCCAATGCTTCGCGGGTGAACCGCGGGGAAAGGATTTGGCCGGGTTCCGTCCGGGGATCACTCCATATAGGCGTCACACATGCCCGCTCCGGTTCAAATTCGGCCGGCAGAATCAAGGCTACATAATCGGCCTTGCGGCGCAATAGCTCACCGGACAAATCAGCCTCATGTAAGCGCTGCTGTATAACAACCTTATGCCCCGTCTCGAAATCATCGAGACGGCTTGAGATCGTGCCGAAAAACCACTCCACGGCCGCGCATCGCTCTGAGTCGCTCTCCGAACCGTCTACGCTGTGGGGATCGTCAATTACGACGTAATCGCAACGAACACCCGTACCAGCACCCATCGGCACAATTACACGACTACCCCCGCGGGTATTCGAGAATTCACGCTTTTCGTTTTGATCCTCTGATAGTGTCCATCGGCCGCCGAAGTGTCGCTTATACCAGGGACTCTCAATGAGTCGCCGGCAACGCAGGCTATCGCGGATTGAGAGAGATTCTTTGTAGCTTGAGAACAACCAGCGGGCGCGCGGGTTTCGCGTCCACACCCACGCGGGCCAAAAGCAGGCGCATAGAAGCGATTTTGCGGTACCCGGAGGTACGTTAATCAGGACATTACGGAGCCGGCCTTCCGTAGTGGCTTCCAGGTGCGCAATGATCGCAGTGGAGGCGATATCTTCGACAAATGGGACATCCGGTTCAAGCACGTGCCACGCCTGGCGGACAAATTCCAGGAACGAGTGGCGCATTTTAGTTGCTTGCAACCGTGTCCAGTAAGCTCCGGCGTTCGCTGTGAAATCAACTAAGCAGGTTTCTTGCGGCATTTAATCAGCAACGCCTCTAGCTGTCCACGCTGTTCCGCGGCCAATACTTCAAAGTCGAATTGAATCGATGCTTCCTCTTTTTCTTTGTCCGCGGCGGCCTTGTCTTTGAGACTTGGTAAATAGTAGTCCGCTATCCGGCTGAGTGCGAAGGCATCGTTCTTGCGTGCTGCCTCTACAAGCAAGCTCGCCAGTTCCGCGGGGGGAAGCATGCCGGCCAAAGCATCCCCGAAGGCGGTTTCAAGCTCACGGCGGACTTTGGATTTGCCGGATGGATTCCCGGAAACACCTTTACGCCACAGTGGGCTGCCACCAGTCAAGGCACCGCCTCCCACATGTCCCGGTTTGAAGCTTGCCGATGAACGCGCCATGTCTAGTACGCCAACCACGCTGAGAAGGTGACAGAGCTTCCGGGGATGCCAGCGGAAAGGAACTGCGCGCCGGCCGGCGCAAAATAGAGCTTCATCCGCATATAGGCGTTCGGCTCCCCCAGCCTACACGTCGGGATATCTCCACCCCGCGCCGTGTACATGGAATCGCAATGAGCCGGCGCGTTTGTTAAGAAAGGTGGCACCCCCAGCGGGCCTATGCGTTGACTTGTGACAAAGGGCAGCTCTGTGACGAAATCCGCGTCTACCGCATCCGTGAAGGCCACGGAGACGGCGAAGTATTGCAGAGCTTCAATCCTGGCTTGCAATGCAAACGATGGCAGGGTGGGGAAGGTTGTATTATCGACAAGCACTCCCGGCGTTGCCCTGCCAAGATGGGTAACGATTCCCCCGGAGCTATAAGCTCCGTTCCCGTTGGAATTATTCAAGGAAAACGTATTGGCGTCGATCACGGTAACGACTGATTCGCCGTTGGCGGCCGTGTTTCCGGCAACGCCGGCTATTTGCACGAAGTCACCAGTAAGGAAGCCGTGATCGTCCTCAGTGACCACGATAGGGCTTGTGTTGGCCGCGCCTGAAAGGTTCTGGGTCGGTTGGATGGTAACGGTTAAACCCTGCGCGAAATAAAGGTAGCTCATCTGAAATACACTCTTGCGTTTAGACAGTTAAAGATAGATTCGGATCTCTCGCACGTGTCCCCGCGGACAGCGGGGCCATCTGATCTTCTGCCCGCGAAATGCCGCGCGGGGTTTTGCCGGTTTGCGCTTCGTTGCCAACCTGCGCAAGGCTTCGGCCGCGGGTATAGCCTTCCGTACCTTTGGCGTTTTCATAAAGTGTTACTTGGTTGTGGCTTTGGGACTGCCGCGGTTGCTGCGTCCGCTGCGTCGAAATCTCCATTGGCGGTTTCCACGGCTGAGAGGTATTTATGGACGGCCGCCCTCAGTCTATCGGCATCGCCTTGTTTACCCCCCGATCTATTCGCGGGTAAAAGGTCCGATAGAGGCTTCGCTGCAAAGGCGGCCTCTTTCGCGTGGCGGATCGCGGCTTTTTGCTCTGGCGTTTTTGACATAATATCTCCTAAAACAGTAAACCGGAAGCGGTTTGTTGAACGCGTATAAATTCTGTATCGTGGGTAATCTCAGCCTGTAGCTGATCGATAGAGGCGTCCCTTTGCCCCAGATCACGCACTATACTTGCTATTTGGGTGTCCGCGGGTAAAATGACGTCAATGGCGGGATCAAACCCCGCGGCTTGCGCTATCGGCCGCCAGAGGATACGTGTTAGTTCTTCACCTTTGGCGTATATCCACGCGCGTTCCGCCTGCAATACCGCAAGGTCGCCCTGTTTGACCGCAAGCGCAGCCGGCAGCCGTTCGCCGGCAATTAGAATATCCAGTGCCAACAAAGCAAAGTCGTAGTCTCGCCGTGTCTCAGCATGCCGGCGCGCGGTAGTGGTAAACGCCTCCGGCTTGCCTTTCGTAATGCCGAGTAGCGAGCGTTTGTCAGCCAACTTATGACGCAAATCTTCAATACGCGCGGATAAAGCAGCCTGGCGGGTGTCCAGTTCGGATTCCGCGGCTTGCGCCTCTATCAGGTTTGCACGGGCTTGACGCAAGGTGTCATGGGCTTGCGCGAGCTCCGCACGGGATACTTGGATGCCGGCATCGGACAGCGCTTTGGGATCGGCAATACATACACGAATGAAATCGGGTACCTGCATGTTCTCAATTCTCCGGGACTCGGACTGAGATCTGGTGGCGCTTATTAAGCAACCCTTCGGCGCGGTCATGCTGCTCTTTTTGGGCGGCTTGTCGGGCTTTCTCCGCTTCGACTTCCTCGATAGTTGCAACCCTGTGCGTGGCATCTAAGATTCGCGTAGCAGCAACGCGGGGCAACGCCATGAGTGTCGCCCCCGCGCTGCTATTCTTCTCCCAATTGTCGAGGGAGGTAATCCACAGGTGGGTTACTACCCGCTTGGGGAGCCTGGTAAGTGGATCGGCGGCCGTGCCGATCCCATATAGTGCTTCAGGTAGCGTGCCATTCAAGGCCGCGGCTTCGATTTCTGCCTGCTTAGCGGCAAGCAAGGCGTAATATACTTTAACGTCTGGCATTTCCTTCCTCTATTAACAGTATCGCACAGATTAATAGGCTTGTTATTAACCCCCATAGAGGCACGCTATAATAACAATATGGAACGAAACCTACATGAAGCTATACGGGACCTTCGCGGGGATCTAACCCAGTTTGAATTCGGACGGCTTTTAGGTCTGCATCAGATAAGCATCACGCATCTTGAGACAGGCAAGCATAAAGCCAGTACGGGTACACTGTTAAAGCTCGGGGCGTATGCCGATGCAAACGGCCGCGGGGATTTAGGAGCGATATTCCACGCTGAAATGCAGAAGGAATTAAAACTCACTGAGGTAAGCTCGGATAGCTTACTGTTGACCCTAGCCAATGAAATCCGATTGGTGAAAGCGCTACTGATCGTAATACGCGATCCAAAGCAAGCGGAACGGGTGGAGGACCTAGCGGCTTATTTTGCCGAAGAGTTAGAAGAGGTGGACAAACCTGGCAGGGAGTGGCGTCGCGGGCAGCGGGTCGCTAACCGGATTGTTGCTTTGATTCGCAGGGGTAGGGGTGACGAAGCAATCGCGCGGGAAATTAGACATGGAGTCACAGCGGAACTGGTTCGGGGCTACAGAATGGCAGCGGAGGGTGCGAAGAAATGAGAAGCTTGGAGAGCATTAAAAAGGAATGCCAGCGGCACGCGATCAATACCGGACGGAAAACATTTGCGGTGGACGTAGGGGCAGACGGCCTTCTGTGTCCTATCTTCGTTACAGCCGGCCGTGTAGAGCGGGGTGAGAAAATTCTCTGCGAAGCAGAACCGCCAGAGAATTATGGAAAGAAGCGCGCCGGAGCAGGTGCTTTAGCCGCAAGGGTCGCGCAACTTGTAACATATCTAGAAACGGCGAAGCAGACCACGAAGCAGGACATTCAGAAAGAATTAGGAATAACATCAAAACAAGCCGAAAACCTCTTATATAACAATAGAGACGTGTTCGTTCGGGTGGCGCACGGTGTGTGGTCGCTACGCACCCCCGGAATCGCTCAACTCGATTGGGGCGGGCGCGGAAGGAGCAGGGAGACCGTTGCTCAACTAGCTGCCGAGGAAGCGGCGTAAACATCCCTGTGTTTTTGTAAAAGGTTTTACAAACCCCTATTTTTCTGTACAATCTGTACGTGGGGGTGCTGGGGCTGTTTGGAAATCGATTCCGGTCGGTCACCCTTCCGGCCGCCCATAGTGGCGCGCCCCGTCCTCTAGTCATTCGCCTGAGTCCCTACCTCCAAGGTACCTTGCTCTCGTCCTGCCAGCAACGCATGCGTTAGGTTCTATAGTCTCTTGCAGTCACAGAAGTGCTCCTGTAAACCGCGTTACTGATAGTACAGATGGTTAGCCATATCTGTAGATTTAGCTTGACAGATACTTAAGACCGGCACATACTGATGACATGAAGAGAACGCCAGTAATTGAAGCATTCGGGTATCTCCGGGTTTCCGGCCGCGGGCAATTGGCCGGCGACGGTTTCCCGCGGCAACGGGAAGCCATCCAACGGTATGCCGATACGCACGGTATCAAGATCGTGCAATGGTTTGAAGAGCGGGGCGTATGCGGCGCTACGGAGTGGGAAGATCGGCCGGCGTGGGCGGAAGCTATCCAGCAACTTAATGGCGTGCGGACGATCATCGTAGAGAAGTTGGACCGCTTAGCGCGCGAGCTTTTCATTCAAGAGCACATCCTACGGGATCTCAAGCGCCGTGGAGTTACCTTGCTTTCAGCCACAGAGGAAGACTTAGACTCCGATCCCACCCGCGTGCTCTTCCGCCAGATCATGGGTGCTATAGCTCAATACGACCGCTCGATGGTTGTTTTGAAGCTTCGCGCGGCGCGAAGGCGCATGAAGACTACCACGGGGCGATGCGAAGGGCGCAAACCGTTCGGGGATCGTCCCGGAGAAGCTGAACTGTTAGGGCGTATGAAGGATTTGCGCGCGCAACGCCTGGCATTTGACGCTATAGCGGGCCTGCTGAATTCCGAGGGTGTACCAACGCGGTGCGAAGGGCGTTGGTTTGGCTCTACGGTTGCCAAAATCCTACGGCGGGCAGCATGAAGCCGGCGATCCCAATATCCAGCATCGCTGGCAGCGCTGGGCAGCCCACAGGACGCGCCGGCAATGCCGCGGGCACTCTCGCGGACAAGGGGCGGCCGCGTCGGGCGCTTGTCGGGGCAGGGGGACGGCCGCGGCGTTCTCCGGTAAATTCGGTTCCGGTTCCGCTCTGCGCGCGGGTTGCGGCCGGCCGCGGTCTGCGCGCCGCGCCGGGTTTTCCGGCTTCCCTTTCCATGACGGTTATGACGGTTCGCTATTTTCGCTTTTTTAACCGTCATCCGCTAACTACCTGATTTCACAGGGGGGATGACGGTTATGACGGTTATGACGGTTTTTTTGCTCCTTCCTAGGGGTGTGTGTAACGCGGGTGTCGCAGGGGGGTTGACGGTTCCCGGTCCCCTTTTCCTTCAAACCCCTAAAGGAGTAGAAAAACCGTCATAACCGTCATGCACCCAACCTAACCCTATGGTTTCATAAGGTTTAACCCATGACGGTTTCAAAAAAGTGAACCGTCATGAACCGTCATACCGTCATGGAAACCGTCATGCTCGGATATTGGCGTCGCCGCGGCCGTACCATACCAATTGACAGGGTTAAGAACACTGCGAATTAGCGCTATAACAGTGACATGAAAACACTCTACGTTAATTGGGGTGAGCCTGTAGGCAAGCTCACCGATTTCAACAGGGCAGTTACGCCAACTTATTATGCTGTGAAGGAAATATCATCTCAGCGAGAGGTGGCGCGAATTGCAATTGCTGAGATGGACGGAAAATGGCAGACCTTAAGAATAAAAGACGGCGCAGCCGTGGGTGGTTGGACCGGAACACATAAGAGCGCTAAGGACGCGCTTGCAAGTCTGGAGGCTGAGGTAACAGAAACACCTGAGGAAACAAAAACGCCTGACGAGGAAACAGACAAACCGTAAAAAACGTCAGGCCGCAATCGGTATACCATCGGCCTCAAAGTCTATAACCCCCTGTGGACCTTCGCGCCAAAACCGCCACCTAGAACGGCTGTTCATGGTTCTGGGAAGCCGGCTAACATCGATGCCATGGGCGCGCAAGATCGGCGCTAAGCGTGTCAGACGGTGTGCTAACGCCTCCGGGCTGCTAGGCCAGTGGCGGAAATCCCTGCCCGGTCCACACTCCGTTATCTCGTTCACATGCGAAAGCACATCTTTCGCGGTAACATCCTTGGCAGAACCAGGAGCAATACTTCCAGCCCATTCGACCAGGGAAGATGCGAGCGAGTCATCCTCCGCAAGTGCGCGCGTAGCATCCTCTTGCATCGCGCGGTAAGCGTCCATGAATTCTCCGGGCTTCCACGGTAGCGCCGGCTCGCACGCTACAACCCACTGGCAGAAATCAGCCATCCGCGGCGGATCGGATAGGCGTGTGGTGTCAAGATATCGCAGACCGCAAGAAACCGCTTCCAACAATGCCCCAAGACATCCCGGATGGATAGCCGCAAATTCGGACCATATATCGGTTTCTGTTTGCCGCTTCTGTGGTGGGATGAAAGGCAGTTTCAGCTTGATACATCGCTCTAATAGATCCGGGCGCATAACCGTTGCATCAATGCCATTCAACAGGACTGGTAGTTTTACCGAAACCACAGTAAGATCCAAATTCGTGTAGAGGGTTCGTGTCCGGTATCCCTGCCCTGTCGAAAACCTGCAAAACACGTCCGAGATATCGGCCCGGCAACCACTCAGGTTATCATAGCCTAACACCCCTGTGCTTAACGCTGATACCGTGGCGTCTGTCTCATCCTTCGGTGGAGCGGACAAGCCCGCCTCCGAAGGATCGATCATGGACAGAAGGAGCCGGGCCGTGGTTGACTTCGCGGAACCTTGCTCGCCTTCCAGTACCAGGTGACTAAAAGAGCCATCCGGCAGAAACGCGCCAATAAGCCACGACATCATCAAAACCCACTGTGCATCATTTTCCACATTTAACAGTGGACGTAATGGCGTCAAGCTCCCATCGTACACAGGTTTAGGTAGAGGGAGCGCACCTGTAGCACGTCGCCTCGGTGATCACCTCAAAACCGGCCATCTGTGATCACCTGAAAACCGGCCAACGAAGCCGTGCCCAGGACATGTAGTTGTTTTACCGCGCCAGCGGCAGTTCGTGCAAGCTTTTAGTCAAGTCCTT
>Ga0302326_10027631_pt1 | contig 11438 bp, 9 predicted proteins | sample Palsa_T0_3_FD_202264 | JGI IMG/M metagenome (GOLD analysis project Ga0302326, IMG submission 202264) | Peat permafrost microbial communities from Stordalen Mire near Abisko, Sweden - Palsa_T0_3 | ecosystem: Environmental > Terrestrial > Soil > Palsa > Peat permafrost | place: Sweden: Abisko...
ACCCGCACCGGCGTTCTCGGCGCGCCGCCGCAAAAAGTTCAGCAAGTATTCGAGATTGTGCGCCACGCGCAAAACGCCGCGCTTGACGCTGCACGCGCCGGCAAACTTTCCGGTACCGTAGACGATGCCGCCCGCGCCGTGGTCACCACCGCCGGCTACGGCCCCGACTACAAATTCTTCACGCATCGCCTGGGCCACGGCATCGGCCTCGACGGCCACGAGCATCCGTATCTAGTTCGCGCCAGCACCACCACGCTCGAACCAGGCATGACCTTTTCGAACGAGCCTGGCATTTACATCCCCGGCGAATTCGGCCTGCGCTGCGAAGACGATATGGTCATCACCGCCGACGGCCCCGCCCAACTCCTAACCAAAGGCTTCCAAGCCTCGCTGGAGAAGCCGCTGGACCTAGCGTAGAAACAGGATCGCGACGCCATGCCGACCGACCAACCAACGAACGAACCCGACTGGCAACACCATGGCCTGCGCATCGTCCGCGCCAACAATCTGGATAGCAATACGCCGCAAACGCCGGGCATGACGCGCGCCGAAGCTATCTCCCACGCGCGCGTCGGGGCGCAAAAACTCTGGGCCGGTACGGTGGTCGTCCATCCCGACGCCAAAACCGGCCCGCATCACCACGGCGAAGTGGAAACGGTCATCTATATCGTACGCGGACGCGCCCGTTTCCGCTGGGGCAATCGCCTCGAGTTCGTGGACGAAGCCGGTCCCGGCGATTTCGTCTACGTCCCGCCCTACGTCCCGCACCAGGAGCTAAACGCGAAAAAAGACGAACCGGTAGAAGCGGTCATCGTGCGCAGCGGTCAGGAGCCCGTCGTCGTCAACCTGGATATCCCTTCGCCCGAACCGAATCCCACCACGCCACAACCCGACCCCTTCCATTCCGCACCGAGTAAATCGTGAGAGAAAGGCGCCCAGATTGTCCCGGCAGAAACATTCAGAGTTGAGAATCGGCGCAGCGGCGATTTGCGTTTTATCATGGTCGATAGACTTCCCTAATTGGTCATCGCATGCGCGGTGGGATTTTTGGGAACTACCTATTGCCGTTTAATTTCGCGCTCCATATCGAGTGCAAATCGACTTTGGCTGCTCTTCGTGGTCCTCTCTTGGATGGCCCAGCCAAACCTTGCACAGCGGCCGCTCGATCAATTGCTCGTATACGGAGACTCCTTCACATTTAGCGTAAAAGAACCCCCCGACTGGAAAGGGGATACAGCAAATGCCGAAAAATTTCAGTCGAATATCCTACTGCACGAAATCGCGCAGCCGCCCGAAAGCTCTTCTGGCTTAATCCGAATTCGCTTGAATGACAAGGTGGACGAGAATACTTTGGCGGATTTGGAGGAGGATATGCGCGGCTATAAGGCTCAGTACCCTGAGGTCAAATTCGAAGAGCTCGCTATAAAGCATCCCAGCTATCGGTGCATAGCAAAGGTCTTCTTTGTTCCCGGAAAATTCTACGAGTACGTTGCCTATGTGAATCCGGGCTCAGGCAAGCCGTTTCTTTTTTCCGTATCCATGACCAGTCAAAAGTCGGAAGCGAGTGCTAAGGAATTGGAAGCGTATATAGCGGCGGTAAAGTCGTTGAGATTACTGAAGCCCTAACGGTCACAGACGTTTGATCGCGGTCCCTTCCGGACTGCTTCGCAAAACTGCACCACCCTCTGCTCCGCCCAAAAACGCTCCGCTCCGCTATGGCGCGAGATAAACGCGCAATGTCCGCCATGTAGCGGCGCCGCAAATCGCACACAGTCCAACTTGTCCACGCCGGCCGCGAGAAACGACACGTAAGGCACGAACGGATCGTCCTCGGCCGTAATTACCAGCGTTGGCACGTGAATCTGCGCCACCACTTTTTTCGCGCTGGCCCGCTCGTAATAATCCTCCGCGTCGCGATAGCCCGCCGAGGGCGCGGTGATCGCATCGTCAAACTCACGAACCGTGCGAATCGGACGCGTGACCACCGGATAGCGGTCCGGGAACAGTTCCCTCTTGCGGCGATAACGCGACATCAAGCCACCCACGAAATGGCGCTCAAACAAATAATTATCCCAACGCTCCAGCGCATCCGCGCAGGCCGCCAAATCCAGCGCCGGGCACACCCCGCAAACGCCGCGCAACTCTGCCGGCGGCGCCCCGCCAAATTCCCCCGCCATCTTCAGCACTAAATTTCCGCCCATCGAATAGCCAACAAAAAATACTTCGCGCACGCCATCCACGCCCACCAACTCATCGAGCACCGCGCGATAATCCCCGCTCATGCCGGAGTTATACAGCGTCGGCGTGAGTCGCTCCGTCCCGCCGCAATTCCGCTGGTTCAGCCGCACCACGTGATACCCTCGCGCAAACGCTTTCTCCGCAATCCCCCGCGCATAACCCGATTCCGCCGAGCCCTCCAGCCCATGCACAATCACGATGCACGGCGCATCCCCGCGCGCGCCCGCCTGCCAGTGGCATGCGCCCAAAATCTGCGACCACGCATCCACGCGAAACAGGCGCTCCTCCGCCGCCGGCAACGCAAATCGCCGCGGCCAATACACCGCCGCAATGGTCATCGCATGCCCGCTTCTAAAGAAAGGAAAAGGTTCAAATGCAGGAATAACCGCAAGGGGAAGTTTCGCCACCACAAAACTCTAACAGGTTGCTGAAAAATTACTCAACGGCGGTATAGGCGAAGAAAAAACAGATTCCTCGGCAAACCCGGCCTTCGGAATGACAGGCCTCGAGGGATAAGCCTAAGCCAGCAGCGCAGTCTTGCGCGCTGGATTAAAAAACGGCGTAGCCACCACCTTCGCCGAAACCGTATGCCGCACCGCCTCGACAGTCATCTCCACCTGCAACGTGCTCCCGAGCGCCGCACACTCCCGCGAAACGCACGCCAGCGCGATCATCTTCTTTAGCGTGGGCGACCACGTCGTGCTCGTGGCCTTACCGACGTGCTTCCCGTTGCGATAGACCGGCACCGCTACGCGGCTCGCCATGCTGGGCACCTGCGGCGCGAGGCCCGCCTTCTCATACAGCGCTTCCACTTCGTTCCAATTGATCTCGAGTCCCACGAGCGACCGCGCCGCGCCTTTTTTCGCTTCCGCGGCCAGCGCCTCGCGCCCCACAAAATTCTCTTTCTTCAAATCCACCAATTTCCCGAGCCCAATTTCGCTCGGCGCATATTTCTGCTGCTCGATCATCGCCCGCTTGCTCGAAATATAATCCACTTCAATCAAAATCAATCCCGCTTCAATGCGCGCCACATCCAGCGCAATCATCCCCGCCGGATGCACCTCAAACGCCTTCCCCTGGGTCACAATCGCGTCCCACACCTTCACCGCATCCTTCCACGGCATCCAAATCTCGTAACCCAGGTCTCCCGTATACCCGGTGCGCGAAATATCCACCGCCACGCCGCCAATCTTCCCCCGCGTCACGCGAAAATATTTCAGCCCGGCGATCGGCGCGGTGCTCACGGCCTGCAGCAAGCGCCCCGACGTCGGCCCCTGCACCGCCAGCGCGGCCATCTGCTCGGAAATATCCGCAATTTGCACGTCCAGTCCCAAGGAGTTTTGCTGAAACCAGCGCAAACTCGGATCCGCCGCCGTCCAGCGATACTCGTTCTCCCCCAGTCGCGTGATCGTCCCATCGTCGATCACGTGTCCCTGCGGATCGCACCAGCAGCAATAAATCACCTGATCCTGCGCCACCTTTTGAATGTCGCGCGTAATCACGCGATTCACAAAGCGCGTCGCGTCCCTGCCGGTAATGCGGTATTTGAAGAGCGGAGAAATATCGATCAGCGCCGCCGAATTGCGAATGGCGTTGTACTCATGCTCGTGGTGCATCTCGTACACGCCCACGGTGTAGTACCCCGACCATTCGCGATAATTCAAACTCTCGCAAAGCGCCAGCGTCCGTTCATGAAAAGCCGTTCCTACAGGCACAAGTTCTCCCCGCGTTGCTTTCCCGGTGTTTCCTAGTTTCTCGTACCGCACCGAAAGCAAAGACACGCGATTATCGTGCGAAATCCCACCAATCACAAGCAACAGAAATTCCTCGGCAGAAGATCCGCTCTTGGAAGAACTTTCAGTCTGTATTTCGGGATTCACTCCACAGGTAGTGGCACGTCGCCAAGGCAGGTCGAAGTCGCTACTCCTGAACATCGATGCGATGAGGCAATCCGTTTCCTGCAACCGTACTGATTATTCCTGTTTTCGCGTCAACCAAAAATAAAAAAGGCCGCCCGACTCCGAGCGGCCCTCGCAAATCCTAATGCCTGACGCAACCTACGCCAGCCGCCGTCTCCCGCCCACCAGCGCATGATAAACCACCAGCACCACAATCGCTCCAACCACCGCCACCATAATGCTATACAGGTTCAACCCGCTCACGCCCGAATGCCCAAACGTGTTAAACAACCAACCGCCGATCACCGCGCCAACCACCCCGAGCACGATATCCAGCAACAATCCCTCGCCCGTCCGGTTCACGATCTTGCTGCCGATAAAGCCGGCAATCAGCCCCAAAAATACCCACGTCAAAATTGGCATCGCATTTCTCCTTTTCGCTAGCTCTAACTCTCCACCATCCCAAGTGCTTGCGAGACGCAGCGCCCCACGCGAAGCGGCGATGCCTCCATTTCACGTCGTGAATACTCTCACTTGGCACTCCCGCCGCCCATAGAGAGAACCCTGCACTTCGTCAGTGGTGTTCCTGCATGTGGGAAAGTTTCGGCAAAGCTCGCCACCGCGGGGGACCGTCAGATAAAAAAGACAAATGAAAGGGACAAATGAAAAGGGCGAGCAGCCCCGACCAAGATCGGCAACGGCCCGCCCAGATTGCGTTCCTAACGCGTCCTCTTAGAGCACCACGTCCAGCGACAACTGCACGCCCGGATGCACCGCATCCATCAGGTAATACACGCCGCCTATGTCCACGATATACACGTCGTCGTCATAGCCCCATCCTACCGGCCAGGGCTGTGTGAAATAGAAGTTATATCCGCCATAGGCAAACTGGTAGTGGCCGCCCACCATCTGCGGATGCCCCACGTGGAAGTGGTGCTGTTGCCCAAAGTGCGCCTTAAATTTGTCGTCCGGAATCCGGTGCGCGCCGCCCTGCGCATGGCTCGCGTCCACCTTGGCATGTTCATCTTGCTTCGCGGGCGCCGCCGGATGGGCATCATCTCGCGGCTTCTCGGCCGGCTTGTCCGGCGTATCGCGTGGGTGCTCCGCCGGCTTTTCGGCTGGTTTCTCCGCAGTTTTTTCGGCAGGCTTTTCCGCTGGCCGATCCGCCGGTTTGTCGTCTTGCGCCCAAGCCGCCGGTCCCGCCACCCCCATCAACAGAAACAAACTCGTGGCCCCCAGTACCTTTCCAATCTTCATGGCAATCCTCCTGGAGTAGAAATCGCCCACAAGAATATGTCGCCGCCCCCACCCAGCCCATACCGCCTTGCCCGTACATCTCCAAGGAAGTTTTGGTACTTCTCAGGCGATTGCTTTTCCCTGGGAACGCCAATCTCCGCATGGGCGGGTTTGGTTTCCGCACAATAACTCGCACCGGAAAACCTGTACTCGTAACACGACTACTGCCTTTGTAAGCCGTAGTACGGCAGCGCCGTTACTTGGCATGGCAGCCGAACAATTCGTACGGGACTCACCAATCGCAACAAATCTATGCCCACCACTAATGCGCCGCCGCAAATCTCTCGACCGCCGCCAGCATCCCATCCAGCGCCGCCCGATCCAGAGCCTTGCCCCGAACCACCACCGCCCGAATCCGCCCCGCATTCCGGATATCCGCCAACGGATTCTCATCGAGCAACACCAAATCCGCGAACTTCCCCTTCTCAATCGTTCCCTGGGTCGCGCTCCTCCCCATGAATTCCGCCGCGCGACTGGTGGCCGCCTGCAACGCCGCCATCGGCGTAAACCCGCTCTCCACCAGCAATGCCAACTCATCGTGCAACGCAAATCCCGGATACACAAAGGGCGCAGGCGAATCGGTACCCGCCAGCACGTTCACCCCAACCCGTTGCATCTCCCGCACCACGTACTCGGACTTGTCCATCAGACCCGCACGCTCCGCATAGTCGCGTGCCGTGGCGTGCGCATCCAGCTGCGCCAGATTCTGCGTCCACCGTTGACGCACCGCCTGCGGCACGTACTTGAGCCGCGCATCATTCGCGTCCGGCTGGTGCTCGCCAGGATACGCATCGTTGCGCAGCAGCACCAGCGTGGGCGTCTGCCATGTGCCGTTGGCTAGAAACTCCTCCAGCAACGCGTGCGCGCGTTCCTCGGAAAACGTCTGCAGCAGCTCACCGTCCCAATCGTCCTGCCGCGTCGCGGAGGAAACATGCTTCTCGCGTCCCGTAGCCGCGAGAAACTGCTCGCGCATCAGCTTCGGTTCATCGCTCGAGCACCCGCGTAGCACGCCCGTCAGATGCTCGATGCTCCGTTGCCCCGCTTCGGAAGCCTCCGCCGCGGTAACGCGATCCGGCACATGCCCCACAAAGGAGGCATGTTCCGCCTTGCTGGTCTCCGCGATGGCGAAGTACGCATCGCGGCTGAGGTTCGATTGCACCTTGATGAAGTCCACGCCGCGGCGAATCAGGTCCTTCACGTCGTCGCTGGCCTGCACCTTGTTGGTGACCACCAGCGAAGGCTGAAACGCCGGCGGATTGCCATCGAGGTATGGCCCCGCCAGCACGATGCGCGGGCCAACACGCTTGCCCGACTCAATCTCCCGCCGCAGCGGCAACAGCGCATCGAGATAACCGCCCATATCGCGCACGGTGGTGATGCCGTTCGCCAGCAGCAGCGGGATCATGAACTCCCGGCTGCCGGATGGCTCGCCCGCCGCCGTCAAGTGAAGGTGCATGTCGGCCAGCCCAGGAATCAGGTATTTATCGTGGCCATCGATGACCGTGGCGCTCCACGGAACGTCATCGGACTCCGAAGGCGTAACCGCGGCAATCTTGTCCCGCACAATCAACACGGTCATGTCGCGCTGCGGCGGCGCGCCGGTCATATCGATCAGCGTAACGTGGGTAATGGCCAGCGCCGGCTGGCCCCGCCTGCAGGCACCCAGCGCCACACACACCAGAACACTCACGCCCACGAGGAGCCATAACGCACACGCGCGCAAATCCTTGTTGCGACGAAAATTTTTCAGCAGGGACCTGTTCATGGGCACGTCTTCATGGCGGCATTTTCATGACGATATGTTTATGGCGCTTTTTTGGCTACGCGTGCACCCGCCGCATTCGCCCGGACAAGCTGCAAGCGGTTAGATTCACCGCAGCCGCGAATGGCTTCACGGATTCAGCCGATTGTATTTCTTCAATACTTCGCGCAAGCGTTCGTGCGGCAAGGCGATCACTTTGTGGTCGTCGATGCCAGTCATGGTTTCCGCAGCCACCATGGCGTTGATGATGGCCTCTTCGGTGGCCTGTACCGTGGCGGCGAAGAGCCCATCCATCTTGTCGTTGGGAAGCATCTTCAGATCCACCACATGGTCAGCGGCTGCGGCGCCGGAGTTTGCCGTCGAGAAGGCGATAAAGATATCGCCGGATCCGTTGCCGGAAATGCTGCCGTCACGACCGAGGCCGAGAGTCACACGCCGCGCCAACCGCTTCAACTGGTGCCCCACGAGCGGCGCGTCGGTAGCCACCACCACGATGATCGAGCCGCGATCCATGCTGGCGAACGACGTGTCGGCATAAGCGGCATTCTGGGGAATCTCTTTGCCCACCGGCACACCGGCGACACGCAGATTCGGCCGCGCGCCGTAGTTGCACTGCACCAGCACGCCGACGGTATAGCCGCCGTCCTTAGCCGCCAGCTTGCGCGAAGACGTTCCCGTTCCGCCCTTGAATTCGTTGCACACCATTCCCGTCCCGCCGCCCACGTTGCCTTCCGGCACCGCGCCGCCGGACGCGGAATCGATGGCCTGAAAGACGTGTTCGGGCTTGACGTGAAAACCGTTGATATCGTTGAGCCAGCCATCCCAAGTTTCCGCCACCACCGGGAGCGACCACCAATACGATGTGGGATCTGGCTGACCGTGGCTCACGCGCCACTGAATCACCGCATCGCGCACCACCCCAACGCTGTGCGTGTTGGTGATCATCACCGGCCCTTCGAGGAAGCCCGATTCCTCGACCCACGTTGTGCCGGTCATTTCGCCGTTGCCGTTTTGCGAAAACCAGCCGGCGAAAACGGGATTGTTCATGGAGTCTTTGCCGCGCGGCAGCACGGCGGTCACTCCGGTGCGCACGGGGCCTTGCCCGACGACGAGTTTTCCGCTGCCGGAGATGAGCGTGGTCTCGCCGACGGTGACGCCGGCAACGTCGGTGATGGCGTTGAGCGCGCCAGGCGTGCCATCGAAAGGGACTCCAAGGTCGCGTGCACGCGGTTTCGTGGACGCAGCGCTCCGCGCTTGCGCGTAAACGTGACCCGAGGTGACGGCAAGGCCGAAGAGCAGCAGCAACGCGGTGCGCGAGACGAGAATCCAGCGATTCATCTCAGTAATTTCTCCAAGGTTTCGTGGGTGAGGAAACCGCGGACATTGTAGCAAACCGGCCTGCGCCGTACTGGATGACTACCGTGTAACCACTTCTTGGAATAGCCCGCGAATCGTGACAACATCTGCCGTACACATAAAGATGCGTTGGGTAACGCAACTTGGGTAACTCGCCCGCGCGCTGAGGAGCGATTGGATGACGCGTACGATCTCGCGAGTGATGATTCTCTGTGCCGTGGTTTGGCCATGCTGCGCGCTAACTGCGCGTGCAACGCGTACCGCGGCGCAAACCAGCGCCAAGCGCGCAATCACCTTTGATGATTTGATCAAAATACATCGCGTCAGCGAGCCGGTGATTTCTCCCGACGGGCAATGGATTGCTTATGCGCTCTCCACGCCGGACATGGACGCCAACCGCAACGTGACGAACATCTGGGCGGTGCGCACCTCGGGCGGCGACGCGCTGCAACTGACCAGCGGCGGACACGATTCCTCGCCAGCATGGTCTCCGGATGGAAAGACGCTGGCGTTTCTCTCTTCGCGCGATGGAAATTCGCAGGTGTACTTGCTGCCCATGGATGGCGGCGAAGCGCGCGAACTGACGCACCTTTCCGGCGGCGCCGATGTCGTAAAATTTTCGCCGGACGGAAAAACCATTGCGTTCACTTCTGCGGTATACCCGGATTGCAAAGACGACGCGTGCAACAGCGCGCGAGACGCAGACAAAGAAAAATCCAAGGTGAAGGCGCGTTCTTATGAGCAGTTGCTGTATCGCCACTGGACGCACTGGTGGGACGGCAAGCGCGCGCATCTGTTCGTCGTTCCGGTGGACGGCAGCGCCGCGCCGCGCGATTTGATTCCCGGCGCGGACTACAACACACCTCCCGATGAGCGCGGCGGCCCCGAGGACATAAACTTTTCGCCGGACAGCGCGGAGCTTTGCTTTACCGCGGTTACCGACAAGATGGAAGCCACCAGCACGAACGGCGACCTCTTTCTGGTGCCGGTGGCCGGCGGCGAAGCGAAGAAGATCACCAGTAATCCGGGCTTCGACGGCAATCCGGTGTATTCGCCGGATGGCAAATACATCGCCTATCACGCGCAAATCACGCCGGGGTACGAATCGGATCGCTGGCGCGTAATGCGGTACGAACGGCAATCCGGCAAGGTCCAGAGCCTGACGGATAATTTTGACCGTAGCGCGGCGAATCTGGTGTGGTCGGCGGATAGCAAAAGCATTTACTTTACGGCGGAAGACGAGACGCTGCAGCCGGTGTATGTGATGAGCGCGACGCCCGGCGCGGAGCCAAGGAAGCTGGTCGCCGGAACTTTCAATGCGAGCATTTCGCTGAGCGCGGATGGCAAGACGCTGGCCTTCGAGCGCACGAATCTTACCATGCCGGCCGAAGTGTTTGCCGCGAACGCCGACGGCACGAATGTGCGGCAACTGTCGCACCACAATGATGCGGCGCTCGCCCAGCTGGATCTGAGCGCAACGGAGACGTTTTCATTTACCGCTGCGGACGGCGTCAAGATTGGCGCCATGCTGGTGCGGCCGCCCGCGTTTGACCCCACGAAGAAGTATCCGCTGCTGGTGGTGCTGCACGGCGGGCCGGAGACAATGTGGTCCAACGCGTGGGGCTACCGCTGGAACCCGGAGGTATTTGCGGGCGCTGGTTATGTGTGCCTGATGATCAACCGGCGCGGTTCGACGGGATACGGGCAGAAGTTCACCGACGAGATTGCGGGCGATTGGGGCGGCAAAGCGTACAACGATGTGATGACCGGCGTGGATTATACGCTAAAGAAATATCCGTTTACGGATGGCGCGCGCATGGCGGCGGCGGGCGGGTCGTACGGCGGGTACATGGCGGACTGGATCGACACGCATACCGGGCGCTTTAAGGCCATTATCAGCCACGCGGGCGTTTACGATTTAACGTCGATGTACGCGACGGAAGAATTGTGGTTCAACGAGCACGATACGCCGGGGACGCCGTGGGGGAATCCGGAAGAGTATAAGAAGTGGTCGCCGGTAACGTATGCGGGAGAACTCGGGAAATTCAAGACGCCGACGCTGGTGATTACGGGCGAGAACGATTTTCGCGTGCCGTATACGCAGTCGCTGGAATTTTTCAGCGCGCTGCAACGACAGGGCGTACCGTCGAAGCTGGTGGTGTTTCCCGATGAAGGGCATTGGATTCTGAAGCCACAGAATGCGCAGTTCTGGTACAAAACGTTTTTGCATTGGCTGGCGACGTATTTGAAGTGACGCGCGGTCGCGCGAAATTCGATATCGCAAACACGAAAATCAAAAGCGTGGGTCTGAAGACCCGCCGCTACATCAGGAATCGAGGACTTTTTCCAAAGCGCCCCGGGCAAAGCGGAAAAGGTGATAGAGAACGAAAGCGCTGAAGACGAGCAGCGCGACAACCACCACGATCGCGGTCAGCGGATGAACCGTCGCGACCCAGCTTAGACCGACCGCCAGGACATCTTCGCCAAGACTTAAGACCCAATTGCTGAAAGGTTCGGGGCTAACGTTGGCCGCGGCGCGGGCGCTGGCTTTTGCGCCGTGCGAGGTGAGGGCTACGCCGCCGGCAAGAAGCGCGGCGCCCCAGCGCCATTCCGGGGTGGCGGAACTGGTTGCGGCGAAGGCCAGGACGGCAGCAGCCGGCGGCCGGATAAACGTGTGGATGGCGTCCCAAAGCGTGTCCAGGTAAGGAACTTTGTCGGCGAGAAATTCCACGGCGTAGAGAAAACAGGCAACGCCGAGAACCAGCGGATGCGCGAGGACGCGCAGTTCGCCAGGCAACTGGATCACGCCGAAGCGCTGCAGAAGGCCGAGCGTAGCCACCGTGGCGTAAATGTTCAGGCCGGAGGAAAATCCCGCGCCCAACGCCAGA
>Ga0302326_10027632_pt1 | contig 11438 bp, 10 predicted proteins | sample Palsa_T0_3_FD_202264 | JGI IMG/M metagenome (GOLD analysis project Ga0302326, IMG submission 202264) | Peat permafrost microbial communities from Stordalen Mire near Abisko, Sweden - Palsa_T0_3 | ecosystem: Environmental > Terrestrial > Soil > Palsa > Peat permafrost | place: Sweden: Abisko...
CCCGCGCTGCGGACGACGAGTTCATGCCCGCCTCGACCCTAAAGCTGGTCGTCGGAAGCGCGGCGTTCGCGCGGCTGGGGGACGACTTCCGCTTCCACACCCAGGCGTTCGTGGCGCCGCAGGCAGCCGGGAACGGGCCGACGCTCGTGCTGCGGACCGGCGGCGACCCGTTCCTCGGCGAGAAGGACGTGGGTGCCATCGCGGACGCCGTCGTGGCGGCCGGGATCGAGGCGCTCCCGGGCGGCGTCGCGATCGACCGGTCGTACTTCGACGCCCAGCCCTACCCGCCGGGCTGGGTCTGGGACGACTTCCCTTTCTATTATGCGCCGGTGATCTCGGCGGCGTCGTTCGAAGAGAACGTCCTGCATGTGACGGCGACCGCAGGATCGGCCGCGGGCGCGCCCGCCTTCGTCGCGACCGCACCGCTGGCGGCGGTCCGCCCCGGCACGGGACCCGCATGCGCGGCGCAGCTGCTCCCGGTCGTGGTCTCGCAGGCGGTGACCGGGCCGCCGGGCACGGAGTCGACGATCGACGTGGACCGGTCCGCCGGCGGCTGCATCGTGGTGGTCGGGAGCGTGCCGCTTCGCGGCTCCGACACGGCCGACGCCGCCGTCCCGAGCCCGGCGGCGTACCTCTGGGCAGCGCTCGTCGACGCCCTGCGCGCCCGGCACGTCGACGTCGCGACCGATGTCCCGGGCGGCCCGGCGCCGCCCCTCGATGTGGCACCTGCCGCGAGGCGTAGCGTGTGGATCCACGATTCGGAACCGCTCGCGAAGGTCGTGGCCGGCATGTGGTTTCCGAGCGACAACCTCGTGGCGGAGCTGCTGCTCAAGTCGCTCGGCGTGGCCCGAGCCGGAGTCCCCGGCACGAGCGAGAACGGGGCCGCGCTGGAGCGCGAGTGGCTGCAATCGATCGGGGTCGACCCCCGCACGGTGACGCTCCGCGACGGCAGCGGGCTCTCGATCTACGACCGGATCACGCCGCGTGCCCTCAGCGCGGTCCTCCAGGCCGACTGGAATGGCCCGCATCGCGAAGAGGTTCTGGGCGCGCTGCCGGTCGCGGGCGTCCGCGGAACCTTGCGCGAGGAGTTCGTCGACACTCCGGCTGCCGGCCGGGCCTACGTGAAGACCGGGAGCATGTCCCACGTGCGCGGTCTCGCCGGGTACATCGAGACGCGGGCGCACGGCGCGCTCACGTTCGCCTTGATGGTCGACGATTGGAACGGCGAGCCCCCCGCGCTGGACGCGTTCCGGGGAGCGGTCTTGCGCTCCCTTGTCGGTTCCTCGACCTAGCGCCCTGGCTATGCCGGGTTGGCAGGACGGGCCCGCCCGGCTCGGAATGGCGCCCGATGATGGTCGGATCTGCGCTCCGGCGACCTGCCGTCGCCGGGCGTACAGCGTCGCACGCGAGAGCGGGCGGTGCGTGGCGACCGTCGGCGGTCGGGTCGTGAATCGTGACGCCCCTAACGCCGGCAACGGTGTTGCTCGGGGCGATCGCGCGCCGATGATCTATTGGCTGATGTTCTCGGGCAGGTTGGGGTCGGTGCGGGGCTCGTGCGCGACGGCTGGATCGTCGCAGACCGGTGCGCGCCGCTCGGCCCCGTGGGTGCTCGCAGCCGGTGCGCTCGCGCTCGCGTGCTTCGCCGCATTCCCTTGGGCGCGGGCCACGGCAGCCGACGACGTCCCGGCGCTCGTGCGCCGCGCCGTCGCCGAATATGCGGCCGACCACCGCGGCCCGCTCGGGTTCTCGCGCCACGTGGTCTTCACGCTGCACGCCGGGCCGTTGTCGCGAGACGTGCGCAACGACGTTGGCGTGCTAATGCGCGACGGCGAGTACCAGCGCGTCCGCTATTACACCGGCGAGACGAACGGAAAGGCAGACGATGCCGCGGCCCTGCAGCGCCAAGAGGATCAGGCCAACGCAGACATCGCGGCGGGACGAGGGTTCGTGAAGCGGCCGGTCGATCCCCGATTCCTCGACGACTACCGGTTTGCGACCGCGGCGTGTGCCGACTGCGCCGTCGGCCGCGAGGCGTTCGCCTTCACCAGCACGGTGCACGATCGCCAGCACGGCCACGGCACGATCGTCATCGACGCGGCCACGGGGCACGTGGAGCAGATATCCTACACGCTCGAGCAGCCGCCGGAGCACGCGACGTCGGGCGACATGACGGAGACGTTCGGCGAGGCGCTACCCGGCCTCTGGACGTGCGTGCGCGTTTTGGAAACCTATCACGGCCGCGTCGGGCTGATCGGCGGCAGCGCGTCGATGACGACGACGCTCGATCGCTTCCACCGCTTTCCGCAGCTGGATACGGGCCTCGCGGCCCTCAGCGCCGGCTCGATCTAGCCACGCCCGGCGTCTGGTTCGTCAGGCGACGCGCCGTTCCGCCAGCCGTTCGAACGTCGCGAGCGCCGATGCGACGACCTGATCCATGTTGTAGTACCGGTACTCGGCGAGGCGCCCCACGAACGTGACGTTCCGTTCCGCCGCAGCGCGTGCGGCGTACTTGGCATACAGCGCGCGATTTTCGGGGCGCGGGATCGGGTAGTACGGGTCGCCCTCGGGCTGAGCGTACTCGCGGGCGATCGTCGTCTTGGGATGGGCTTGTCCGGTCAGCGCCTTGAACTCGCTGACGCGCGTGAACGGCTCCGGGCCGGGATAGTTCACCACCGCGGCGGCTTGGTAGCGCGGCATGTCCAGCGTTTCGAATTCGAAGCGCAGCGAGCGGTAGGGAAGGCGCCCGTAGCAGCGCTCGAAGTAGTCGTCGATCGGACCGGTGTAGACGACGTGATGGAAGCGCGCGCGGTCCGCGGCACGATCGAACGTCATACCCAGGACGACGTCGATGTTCGGATGGTCGAGCAGACGTGCGAACAGGGCGCCGAACCCGTCGCGCGGCATCGCCTGGAACGTGTCGGAGAAGTAGCGATCGTCGCGGGAGGTCCGGACCGGCACGCGTCCGCACACGCTCGCGTCGAGTTGCCTCGCTTCGAGGCCCCACTGCTTGCGGGTGTAGCCGGCGAAGAGCAGCTCGTACAGCTCGCGCCCGACGCGCGCGACGATCGCGTCCTCCGAGTTGCGGATCGCGGCGCGCCGTTCGCGCCGGGAGGCGAAGAACTCCTCGACCGCCTGCGGTGCGAGCTGGAGCCCGTACAGCGCCTCCAGGGTCCGCGCACCGATGGGGAGCGGCACGTCGATCGCGCCGACGCGCGCGAGCACGCGGTGTTCGTACGGGCGCCACGCGGTGAACGCGGAGAGGTACTCGACGACCCGTTCGCTCGACGTATGAAAGATGTGCGGCCCGTGGCTGTGCACGCGGATGCCGTGCGCGTCGATGGGGTCGTGCGCGTTTCCACCCACGTGGTCGCGCTCGTCCACCACGAGCACGCGGGCACCACATTGCGAGGCAAGCCGTTCGGCGACGACGCTGCCGGCAAAGCCGGCACCGACGACGAGGTAGTCGTAGGTCATGCTTCGGCCTTCAACCCGCCCGGCCGGGCGAGCGTTTCGGGCGCGGCGCCTTCGTGGCAAAGAGAGCGGCGCCGCCCCAGCGAAAGGCGCCCGCAGTGAGCGACGTCGCAAAGGACACTCCTTGGCCCGCAAGACCGCGCTGATCACGGGCGTCACCGGGCAAGACGGCTCGTACCTGGCCGAACTCTTACTGGAGAAGGGGTACCGCGTCGTCGGGATGACGCGGCGATCGAGCACGGACGTGCACGAACGCATCGAGCACATCGTCGGGCGGATCGAGATCGTGTCGGGCGATCTACTGGATCAGAGCTCGATGAGCAACCTCCTCGCGGAGTGCAGGCCCGACGAGGTGTACAACCTCGCCGCGCAATCGTTCGTGCCCGCGTCTTGGACGCAGCCCGTGCTGACCGGCGAGTTCACCGCGCTCGGCGTGACGCGTCTGCTCGAGGCGATCCGCGCGATCGATCCGCGCATCCGCTTCTATCAGGCGTCCAGCTCCGAGATGTTCGGAAAGGTGCTGCAGACGCCGCAGAACGAGGAGACGCCGTTCTATCCGCGCAGCCCGTACGGCGTCGCGAAGGTCTACGGGCACTGGATCACGGTGAACTACCGGGAGTCCTACGGCCTGTTCGCGGTAAGCGGAATCCTGTTCAACCACGAGTCGAGCCGGCGCGGAAAGGAATTCGTCACCCGGAAAATCAGCGACGGCGTTGCGCGCATCAAGCTCGGGCTCGCGAACGAGTTGCGACTCGGCAATCTCGACGCGCAGCGCGACTGGGGCTTCGCGGGCGACTACGTGCGCGCGATGTGGCTGATGCTGCAGCAGACCTCGCCGGGCGATTTCGTCATCGCGACGGGCCGCACGCACAGCGTCCGCGACTTCGTCCGCCTCGCGTTCGCGGCGGTGGACCTCGACTACGAACGATACGTCGTGCTCGACGAGCGGTTCGTGCGGCCGGCGGAGGTCGATCTGCTGATCGGCGACGCATCGGCGGCGGAGCGCGTGCTCGGCTGGACGCCGTCGGTCGCGTTCGAGCAACTCGTCGAGACGATGGTGCGCGCCGACCTCGATCGCCTGCGGCCGCTTGCCGGCGCGTAGCATGCGCGCGCTCGTCACGGGCGGAAACGGCTTCGTCGGCATGCATCTCGTGCGGACCTTGCGGTCGCGCGGCGTCGAGACGCTCGTCGCGGGCCGCACCCCCGACGGCGCCGGCGTCGACATCCCGCTCGACCTCGCGGACGCGGAGAACGTCCGCGGCGTGGTCGAGCTCGCGCGCGCCGACGTCGTTATACACCTGGCGGCGCAGGCGTCCGTCCCCGACGCGACGCGCGCGCCACTCGAGACGTACGACGTGAACGGCCTGGGCACGGCCAGGCTGTTCGAAGCGATCCGCGGATGCGGCGAGCCCTTCGCGCGCGTCGTGATCGCCAGTTCTGCGGAGGTGTACGGTCCGCGCGAACGGAGCGCATACCCGCTGCGCGAAGACGTCGCGCCGCGGCCGGCGACGCCCTACGCCGCCAGCAAGGTCGCGGCCGAGGCGGTTGCGCTCGCGTCGTTCCGGACGTACGGCATCCCGGCCGTCGTCGCGCGCGCCTTCAACGCGATCGGTCCGGGTCAGGACGAGCGTTTCGTCGTCGCCGCGTTCGCGGCGCAGCTCGCACGCATCGCGGGCGGCGCCGAGCCGAAGCTGCGCGTCGGCAACCTCGCGGCCCAGCGCGACTTCCTCGACGTGCGGGACGTCGCGGAGGCGTTCGCCGCCATCGTCGACGGGGGCGTGCCGGGCGAGATCTACAACGTCTGCAGCGGCCGGCCGATCGCGATCGCCGACGTGCTGCGCCAGCTGATCGAGGCGGCGCACGTCGCGGTCGAAGTGCGCGAGGATCCCGAACGCATGCGGCCGAGCGACGTCCCGATGTCGTACGGCGATCCGTCGAAGCTGCGCGACGCGACGGGCTGGGAGCCGCGCGTGCCGCTGACGCGTTCGCTGCGCGATGCGTTCGCCGACGCGCGCGCGCGCCTGGCGGCCGTGTGATGCTTGCGTACTTCGAGATGATCGGCGGCGCGAGCGGGAACATGCTCCTCGGCGCGCTGGTCGATGCAGGTGCAGACGTCGCGGAGCTCGAGCGCGCGCTGCGCACGATTCCCGTGGAAAAGCCATGGACGCTGCGCTGCGAACGCGTCGTCAAGCGCGGCATCGCGGCCACCCACGTCGAGATCCTCGTGCCGGGCGAAGACGGATCGCCCGACCACGTGCACCGCATGCACGGGCCCGGGGTCTCGCTCGCGCAGGTGCTGGAGACGGTACGGCGCAGCGGCCTCACGCCCGCGCAGAAGGCGCGCGCGAGCGCGATCTACGAGCGGCTGGCCGCAGCGGAGGCCCGCGTTCACGGGGCGGACCCCGGTACCGTCCACTTCCACGAAATCGGTGAGACCGACGCGATCCTCGACGTGGCCGGCGCGTGCGTGCTGCTCGACGCGCTCGGCGTCGAGACGGTCGCGTGTTCGGCGTTCCCGATCGGACGCGCCAGCGTGCGCATGCATCATGGCACGTATCCCAACCCCCCGCCGGCGACGGCCGATCTGCTGCGCGGGTTTGCGACGTACGACGGCGGCATACCGCAGGAGATGGTGACGACGACGGGCGCCGCCGTGCTCACGACGCTCGCGACGCCGCGCGACGTGCGCCCGGCGATGCGCGCCGAGCGCATCGGCTACGGCGCCGGAAGCTCCGATTTCTCGATCCCGAACGTGCTGCGCGTGTCGATCGGCCCCGAGGCGACCGTCGCCGGCGCGCCCGCGGAGCACGTCGCGGTGCTCGAGGCAAACATCGACGACATGTCCCCGCAGTACTTCGAACTGGCGCTGGAGCGCGCGTTCGGCGCCGGCGCGCTCGACGCGTGGCTCACGCCGATCACGATGAAGAAGGGGCGGCCCGCCGTGCTCTTTAGCGTGATTGCCCCGCTCGAGCTCGAGGGCCCGTGCGCGCAGGCCGTGCTCGCACACACGACGACGCTGGGCGTGCGCGTGCGCCACGAGCGCCGCGTGGTGTTGGAGCGGACGGTCGAAGCGATTGCGACGCCCTTCGGCCCCATCCGGGTCAAGACGGCCCTGATCGGTGACCGGCACAGGCGAACCCTCGAGTACGACGACCTGGCGCGGGCCGCTCGCGAGCACGGCCTCCCGCTCGCGGAGGTTGCCCTCGCCGTGGGGAAGATCGTGGACGCATCATGATCGCCTCGGCCGAACCCCTTGCCTCCAAAGAGGCGCGTCTGCGCGAGATCGTCCGCGGGCTGGAGAGCTGCATCGTCGCGTTCTCGGGCGGCGTCGACTCCGCGCTCGTCCTGAAGATCGCGGCCGACGAGTTGGGCGACCGGGCGGTCGGCGTCACCGGCAGTTCGGAGAGCCTCGCGGACGACGAGCTCGATGGCGCCGTCGCGTTCGCCGCCGGCCTCGGGGCGCGGCACGACGTCGCGACCACGCACGAGCTGGACGATCCCAGCTACCGCGCCAATCCGGCAAATCGCTGTTACTTCTGCAAGAAGGAGCTCTTCGACGTGCTCGCGCGGATCGCGCGCGAGCGCGGAGCACGCTGCATCGTCGACGGCTTCAATGTGGACGACGAGGCCGATTGGCGCCCGGGGCGCGCCGCCGCGCGCGAGTACGGCGTGCGCAGCCCGCTTGCCGAAGCGGGGTTGACGAAGGCCGACGTCCGCGCGCTCGCGCGGCAGCTCGATCTCGCGGTGTGGGACAAGCCGGCCCTCGCATGTCTGTCATCGCGCTTCCCGTACGGCACGCCGATCACGCTCGAGCTCCTGCGCCAGGTTGATCGCGCGGAGCAGGCCGTCCGCGAGGCCGGGTTCCGCGTCTGCCGCGTTCGACACCACGGCGAGGTGGCGCGCATCGAGTTACCACCGGACGACGTCGCGCGTGCCGGTGAGCCCGGCGTGCGCGAGCGCATCGCCGAGGGCGTGCTAGCCGCGGGCTATCGCTACGTCGCGCTCGACCTCGGAGGCTACGTCTCCGGCAGTTTGAATCGGGCACACCGTGCATGACGCTCGCGGCGGCGACCAACGCCGTGGCGACTCTGCCGCCAGAGCAGCGGTGTTCAAGAACCGCGGTGCGCTGCTCGCGATCCCCGCGCTCGCGCTCGTCGCGTTCGGCAAGCCGACGAAGCGTTCCGCGGCGAGCGGGCTCCCGATCGCGCTCGCCGGTGAGTTGCTGCGCTGCTGGGCGGTGGGCTATTCGGGTACGACGACGCGCGGAGATCGCGTCGAGGCGCCGCGGCTCGCGACGGGCGGACCGTACGCGCATACGCGCAACCCGTTATATCTCGGGAACGTGATCACTGCGGCCGGGTTCACGATCGCGTTCACCGGCGCTCTGGATGCCCGCGCGCGGTCGGTCCTCTTCGTGGCCGGCATCGGGACGATGCTCGCGGTGTATGCGGCGATCGTTCCGCACGAGGAGGCGTTTCTCGACGCGACGTTTGGTGACGACTACGCGGACTATTGCGTGCGCGTGCCGCGCGTCGGCTGGCGCCTCAAGCCGGCGGAGTTTGCGACGGGCACGTGGGACGCGAGCGTTATCCCCGAGGCGGAGTCGCGGACGTTCGTGACGTTCGGCGCGATGCTGGCCGCGCTCGCCGTCAAGGCCATCGCGCGGCGCTGAGGCGAACCGGCGCCGTGGCTCACGCGCAACCGTCGCATCTCCGGCCCGCCCTCGCGCTGACGGCGCTCGTCGCCGTCGTCGAACTGGCCGGCGGCCTCGCGTCGCACAGCCTCGCGCTGACCGCCGACGCGGTGCACGTCGCGATGGACGTCGTCGCGCTGGGCATCGCGGTCGCGGCGGAGTTGCAGGCGAGGCGTCCGGCGACGGCGCGCCAGACGTACGGGTTCGCGCGTATGGAAGTGCTGGCCGCACTCGCCAACGGGGGTTTCCTGTTCGCGGTGACGATCTTCATCGTGATCGAGTCGATCCACCGCTTCGCCGCACCGGAGTTGCCCGCGGGTGGGCTCATGCTCGGAGCGGCGGCCTTCGGCCTGATCGTCAACGGCGGCATCGGGGCGTTGCTGGCGCGCGCCGCGCACGACAACCTCAACGTGCGGGCAGCTCTGATCCACGTCGCCGGCGACGCACTCGGCGCGGGCGCGGTCGTGATCGGCGCAGTGGTCGTGGTCGTCGCGCGCGCCGCCTGGATCGACCCGCTGCTCTCGCTGTTCGTCGCCGCGATCATCGCGATCGGCATCGTCCGCGTCGTGCGCGAGGCGTCCGACGTGCTGCTAGAGAGCGCGCCGGCGCACGCCGCGCACGATGCGGTGCGTGCGGCGATGCGCGAGGTCGCCGGCGTCGTCGACGTCCACGATCTGCACGTTTGGACGATCGGCGGCGGTTCCCACGTCCTCTCGGCGCACGTGCTGCTCGCCGACGCGCGCATCAGCGACGCGACGACGATTCTGCGCCGAATCGAGCAGCAGATGCGCGCGCGCTTCGACATCACGCACGTCACCGTCCAGTTCGAGTGCGAATCGTGCGCGGTGGACGACCGCATCGTCTGCACGCAATCCTCGGCTGCACACGCATTTGAGGTAGGGGGGTAAAACCGCGGCCCGGAATACTCGCGGGCTATGAAATCACAGACCGTCGTCCTTGCCACCGCGCGAACCCCCTTCGGGAGGCTCGGCGGGGCGCTCGCACCGCTCGTGGGGACCACCCTCGGCGGGGAGGCCATTCGTGCGGCGGTCGAACGGTCGAAGCTCGATCCCTCCGAGGTCGAGCACGTCCTGATGGGCGAGGTGTTGCAGGGCGGCGCGGGCCAGGCGCCGGCCCGGCAAGCGCTCTATAAGGCTGGCCTAGCGAAGACGACGACCTTCGAGACGATCAACAAAGTGTGCGCGTCGGGTATGATTGCGATCGTGTACGGCGCACGTCTGATCGACGACGGCGATGCGTCGGTCGTGGTGGCCGGCGGCATGGAATCGATGTCGAACGCTCCATACGCGCTCCTCAATGCGCGGTTCGGCTATCGCTTCGGCGATGGCGCGCTGATCGACCTGATGAGCTACGACGGGTTGCTCGACCCATTTTCTGGGTTCACGATGGCGCAGGCGCAGGCGAAAGTGAACGCCGACCTCGGCATCACGCGCGAGGTCCAGGACGAGTTCGCGCTCCGCTCCCAGCAGCGAGCGGTCGCTGCAACGGAGGCGGGACTGCTGCGCGACGAGATCGTACCGCTCAAAGTCGCAACGAAGGCAAAGGGCAAGCTCGTCGTCGACACCCTGCCCGTTCAGGCGCGCGCGCGTGTGCCCGTGCACGCCGGGGCGAACGGTGCGGCGTCGCGCATTTGGGGGCACGAACCGACCGCCGAGTTGACCCCCGATCCGAAGCGCTATTCGCCGTACGTGACGGGCGACGTTCCGTACACCGTGGTCGACACGGACGAACCGATTCGTGGCGACGCCACCCTCGCATCGATGCAGAAGCTGCCGCCGCTCGATCGCGACGGCACCGTCACGGCTGGGAACGCGCCGGGCGTGAACGACGGCGCCGCAGCCCTCGTGCTCTCGAGCGCGGACTACGCACGGGCGCACGGCTACGAGCCGCTCGGTTCCATCGTGGACCACGCTGCCGCATCGTGGGATCCCGCGTACCTCGCGTTGACGCCGGCGATGGCGGCGCAGAAGCTGCTCGACCGTCAGGGACTCACGGCGTCGCAGATCGACGTGTGGGAAGTCAACGAGGCGTTCGCCGCGGTGGCATGGAGCACGGCAAATTTGCTCGGGATCGATCCGAAGGCCATCAACGCGCTCGGCGGTGCCGTTGCCTTCGGCCATCCCATCGGCGCGTCCGGCGCGCGGATCGTCGCCTCGGTCGTGCGGCAGCTGCGCCGGCGCGGCGGCGGCCTCGGGATCGCGGCGATCTGCTCCGGCGGCGGCCAGGGGGATGCCGTCCTCGTCCGAGTCGGCTGACGCGGCCGTCGTGAGGATACTCGTTGTCGGCGCCGGACAGATGGGCGCGGGGATCGCGCAAGTCGCGGCGCAGGCGGGCAACGAAGTGTTGCTGCACGACGTCGACCCGCGCTTCATCGAGCGCGGCATCCGCGCGATCGAGAAGAACCTCGATCGCGCGGTCGAGAAGGGCCGCATGACGGCCGAGCAGCGCGGAAACACGATCGCGCACATCGACCCGCGCCCGGCGTGGGAAGATTTCGACGTCGACGTGGCGATCGAGGCCGCGACCGAGAACCTGGCCGTGAAGCTCGACCTGTTCGCGCGCATCGACGAGCACACGCCGCCGACCGCAATGCTCGCGAGCAATACATCGTCGATTTCGATCACGCGCCTCGGCGCGGCGACGTCGCGCCCCGACCGCGTCATCGGCATGCACTACTTCAATCCGGTGCCCGTGATGAAGCTGGTCGAGGTCGTGCGCGGTCTCGCCACGTCCCAGCACACGTACGACGAAGCGCACGCACTCGCGACGAGCCACGGGAAGGTTCCCGTCCCCGCGCACGACCTGCCCGGGTTCATCTCGAATCGCGTGCTGTGCCCGATGCTCAACGAGGCCATCTACGCGCTGTACGAGGGGGCCGGCACGATCGAGGGGATCGACGCCGTGATGAAGCTCGGCATGAACCATCCGATGGGCCCGTTCGAACTCGCCGACTTCATCGGCCTCGACACCGTCCTCGCCATAATGCAGGTCCTGCACGATGGGTTCGGCGACGACAAGTACCGTCCGTGCCCGCTGCTGCGGAACTACGTCGCCGCGGGGTGGGTGGGCCGCAAGGCGGGCCGCGGCTTCTACGATTGGAGCGGCGGCACGATGAAACCGGCTCCCCAACCAAACGGCGTCGCGCACACCGCCGCGCGCTGACCTTGTGATCGAGTCGCGCGAGCGCAACGCCTTCGAACTGACCGACGACCAGCGCGCCATAGGCGACTTAGCGCGCGACATCGCCGACCGC
>Ga0302326_10027633_pt1 | contig 11438 bp, 12 predicted proteins | sample Palsa_T0_3_FD_202264 | JGI IMG/M metagenome (GOLD analysis project Ga0302326, IMG submission 202264) | Peat permafrost microbial communities from Stordalen Mire near Abisko, Sweden - Palsa_T0_3 | ecosystem: Environmental > Terrestrial > Soil > Palsa > Peat permafrost | place: Sweden: Abisko...
GACGTTAATTCCACGAAACAGTTCCACTTGAATCTCCAAAATAGCTTCTAGCTCTTAGCTGGTAGCTCGTTCGACTTAAATTGACAATGCTGCGCCAGACGGTTTGCGCCGCAGGATCGCGTCGAAGATGACGCGCGATACGAAGACGGCAGTAAACAGGTTGGCGAAGAGACCAAAGATCAGGGTGACAGCAAAGCCGCGTACCGGGCCTGTGCCGAACAAGAACAGAATGGCAGCCGAGACCATGGTCGTGACGTGAGTGTCGATGATGGTGAGCCAGGCATGCGCGAAGCCCTGGTCGACGGCGGCCGCGGCAGCCTTGCCGGCGTGCAGCTCTTCCCGAATGCGCTCAAAGATCAGCACGTTCGAGTCCACGCCCATACCAATGGTCAGGATGACGCCCGCGATACCCGGCAGCGTCAATGTCGATCCCGTGAATCCCATAAATCCGAGCAGGATGACCAGGTTCAGGAACAGCGCGAGGTCCGCGTTGATGCCCGCGCCGCGGTAGTAGATGAGCATGAACGCCATGACGGCGAGCATGCCGAACACGGCGGCATACACGCCCTGGCGGATGGAGTCAGCGCCCAGTGACGGTCCGACAGTCCGCTCTTCCAGGAAGTGAATCGAGGCCGGCAGCGCGCCCGTCCGGAGCATCATGCCCAGGTCGGTCGCCTTCTGCTTGTCCAGCCCGGTGATGCGGCCCTGGTCGCGGATGGCCTGCTGGATGTTGGCGACCTCGCGGACCTGTCCGTCGAGGACGACGCCGAGCCGGTTGCCCACATTCGTGCTGGTGAACTGGTAAAAGCGGTCACCGGCGGCGTTGGTCAGCGAGAAGTTGACTTCGGGGCGGCCATTTTCGTCCTGCGAAGGCTGCGCGTCGCGGAAGTCATTGCCGGCAACCTCCGGAATGCGCTTCAGCTCGTAAATCTCCGTCGCCGGAGCTTCGCCAGGAGCCGGCGGTGTGCCGGAACCGCTGATGAGCATCGCATCCGGCGGCACGGTCCCGCCAAGTGCCTGCAGTGCCGACGCCTGGTCAGGATACGGACCGCCAAGCACCTGGTGAATCTCCAGCCGCGCGGTCGATTCAATGATGCCCTTGACGCGGGCCGGGTCATCAATACCAGGCAGCTCGACCAGAATCTGATTGGCACCGAGGCCGTACTCCTGAATCACGGGTTCAGAGACGCCGAGACGGTCCACGCGATCGCGGATCGTCTCAATCGCCTGCTGCACAGCGCGGTCACGAATCGACTTCGCCTGGCTGGCCTGCATCGTCACCGAGAAAGTGTTGTCGGCGCCGCTCGAAACGTCATACCCGGCGTTGCCGAAGCGCGAGTTCAGCAGGTCGCGAACTGCACCGGCTTTGTCCGCAGGCACGCCGCTGATGCGGATGAGTGCCGGGTTGTTCGGATCGGGCTTGGACACAGTCGCACCGGTGACGCCGGCGGTCTTGAGGTCCGCGTTGAGGCGGCCTGCGTCGCTATCCGTGGCTGCACCCACGGCCTCTTCCACCATGACCTGCAGGATGAGGTGGGTGCCGCCGCGGAGGTCGAGTCCGAGGTGAATGCCGTTGCGTCCGGCCGACGGGTTGATCATGGACGCGCCGAGCGACTTGAGATTGACGCCCGCAGGGGTGCCGAAGATTCCGTAAACGAAGATCAGCAGCAGGACAAGGATGAGTGCGGTTTTTCCGCCGAGATTTTTGCGCATGGGTGTCTGGTTCCGACTACTTAATATCTTCCCCGGTGGTGACGGAGGCGATGGCTGATTTCACAAATTCGAGCTTCAGATTGTCCGGCGCGACGCGCAGCTGGATGGCGTCATCCTTGATGGTAAGGATGGTGCCGCGGATGCCGCCGGTGGTGGTGACGCGGTCGCCGGGCTTCAACTCAGACAACATCGTCGCCCACTTCTTCTGCTTCGTCTGGTTGGGACGGATGAGCAGGAAGTAAAAGACGGCAATCATCAAGGGGAAGATGAGCAGGTTGACCGGGAGAGAAGATTTTGAGGCGGCCTGCAGAATGAATGAAGCAATCAAGATTACGGATCCTTTATGCAGGCCATCCGCACACAGTCCGACGCGGCGGGGGGTGCAGGTTGACCTGGAAGAGTGTGCCTGCAGCGGCAGGGTGAGTCGCTGCAAGCGACACCCGTCTGCAAACCGTGACGCCGGACAGCAGGTTTGCGGCTAGGACGCGACCTCGTTACCGCGGCGCGTTTCCACCAACAAAGCTGCCAGAGAGCCTCGCTTTATAGAATCCCGCACGCGTTCGATGGTGTCAAGGTAGAAGGCCAGGTTGTGAATGGTGTTCAGCACTGCCGACAGCGGTTCCTGGGCACTGGCAAGGTGCCGCAGGTAGGCCCGCGAGTACCGCCGGCAGACCGGACACTGGCACACCGGGTCCGCCGGATTCGTGTCCTCCGCATACTGCCGGTTCTTGATATTCAGCCGCCCCTGGCTGGTAAACAGCAGCCCATGCCGCGCCGCCCGGGTCGGTAGCACGCAGTCCATCATGTCAACACCAAGGGCCGCGTACTCGACAATTTCGTCTGGATAGCCCACGCCCATCACATACCGCGGCTTGTCCCGGGGCAGAAATTCCAGCGTCAACTCAATAACCTCGCGAGTCAGGTGCCGGGGCTCGCCGACACTCAACCCGCCGATCGCATAGCCCGGAAAATCCATCTCGACCAGCCGCTCCGCCGACTCCCGCCGCAGGTCGAGATACATCCCGCCCTGCACGATGCCGAACAGCGACGGCGTCGAGCCGGCCTCCGGCGTGTAAGCATCCACGGCCGCTCGAAACCACGGAATTTCATGCCGGTGGGCATCGAAATAATTCTTCGACCGCATCGCCCACCGCAGTGTCAGGTCGAGAGATTGCCGGGCACGGGCCAGGTCGGCGGGATATTCCGTGCATTCGTCGAACGCCATGACGATGTCGGCCCCAAGCGCCAACTGCACCGCGATGGAGTGTTCCGGCGAAAAGAAATGCTTGCTGCCATCAATGTGCGAGCGAAACTCTACGCCCTCTTCCGAAACTTTGCGCAGGCTGTTCAGCGAAAAAACCTGGAAGCCGCCGGAGTCTGTCAACAGCGCCCGCGGCCAGCTCATAAAACGATGCAGCCCGCCCAGCCGCTGGATCAACTCATATCCCGGCCGCAGGTAGAGGTGATACGTGTTACCGAGAATAATCTGCGCGCCGAGCGATTCCAGCACCTCCTGCGGCACAGCTTTGACGGAAGCGACCGTGCCCACCGGCATGAACACGGGCGTCGGAACCTCGGCATGCGGCAGGTGGAGCGACGCGAGTCGCGCAGGGCCGGATTCGCCGTGAATTTGAAATCGCAGGGACACTGAAACATTGTAGGGGGAGCGGCTTTTCGCTTACCCCTGGGCGAATGTCGGCTACTCGTCGAAGCCTCGATAAATCGTAACCGCGGCAGGATGATTCGGTCCCTCAGGCGAAAGCTCCGCGAGAAGCTGCGCGATGGCTTTGCCCAGAAGCGGGTGCCCGAGATCCGGCGCGATTTCCGCCAGCGGCGCCAGGACAAATCTCCGGCTGTGCATCTCGGGATGCGGCAGGCGCAGGTTGGGCCGGTCGAGAATTACCGGCGCCGGGCTTTCCGCCACCAGGAGATCCAGATCCAGAGTTCGCGGACCCTTCGGCGGGGAATTTTGGCGGTCACGGCCATGGCGCATCTCGATTTGTAACAGCTGCTGCATTAATTCAGCAGGCGGTAGATTGGTGGCGAGTTCGACCGCTGCGTTCAAAAACGGCGGTTGATCGAGAAACCCGACAGGCGCCGTCTCCCACAGCGAAGAAACTGCGCTGACAGTTCCCAACCGCCGTAATTCTTCGACCGCCGAGTGCAGCTGAGCAACCCGGTCACCAAGGTTCGAGCCGAGCCCGATCCACGCATGAATCGCCTTGCTCTCAGCGGACATTCGGAGTTTCATTGGCATGCAGAGATTCGCGGATAGCCGCGTTCCACTCCCGCAGACGGCCGCTCAGCGGCGGCGACGGCAGGCCGGGCTGCAGTCGATCGACGATAGTCTGCGGCACCAGGTTGCCCTCCGGCCCGCGGAACAATTGCTTGACCAGCGCGTGCGTCGCAAGCCCCTGCGGCCCGCGGAAAATCTGCTCCATGTAAAACCACTTATCGTCCCACGCCACAATCCGGCTGGTAATCGTGAAGCGCACATTGAAATCCAGCGACCGCCGATACGTCACGTCAATCGACCCAACCAGGCCGGTATATTTCCGCGAGAAAAAATTGTTGATCAGCCCCAGCCGCCCCAGCAGCCGAATCCGCGCATAGTCCATGTAATTCAGATACCGCCCATTGTTCAGGTGCAGATTGATGTCGAGATCCCACGGCAGCACGCGCGCCGTCACCTCATCGGTCCCAAGAACCGCGAGCGGCGGCAGCTTGCCCAATCGCGCACGAATCACCAGCGCAGGTACGCGCACCAGGTTGAGGTAGTGAGCCACAGTTTGAGTCTAGATGAGCTACGCGCGAACAGCCGTCAAGCTCGGCTGCGGACGGCGATGCCCCGGCAGCGTCGCACCCGGATGCGGCGCAGGCAGCGGCAGGTGCACCAGCTCCCACGACGAACGATCCCGCAGCAGCCGCGACACCAGCGCCGTATGCATCGCATGTCCCGCACGACGCGCAGTCACATGCCCGAGCATCCGATGCCCAGCCAGCGCCAGGTCACCGATCAGGTCGAGAATCTTGTGGCGGACAAATTCGTCGGAGAAGCGCAGCGGCCCATTTAGCACCCGAGTCCGGTCGAGGATAATCGCGCTCGAATCCGACACGCCGCGAATCAGGCCCATGTCGCGCAGCTTGGCTTCGTCTTCCTTGAAGCCAAAAGTACGCGCCGGAGCAATCTGCGTGTTGTAAGCCGAGGTCGTCAGGTCAATCGCGAACACCTGGTGGCCAATCGGCGTCGGAAAATCTATTTCGTAACTGATTTCGAACTTATCCGACGGCTCAATCGACAGCAGCTTGTCTTGATCCTTCACGACAATCGGCTTCAGGATTTTCAAGTATTGGCGACGGCGCCGCTGCGGCACCAGTCCAGCCTGCGCAAAGCCTTCCACGAAGGGAAGCGCGCTGCCGTCCAGAATTGGCAGCTCGAGGTTGTCCAGCTCGACGATCAGGTTGTCGACGCCCGCGCCACACGCCGCAGACAGCAAATGCTCGGTCGTCGAAATCAGCACGCTGTTCTTCATCAGGCTGGTCGCGTAGCTGACCTTGGCCACGTTCCGGCCGGTCGCTTCAATGGCAAAATTGTCGAGGTCAGTCCGGCGGAAGACGATGCCCGTGCCCGAAGGCGCCGGCAAAAGCCGCATATGGACCGGCGCTCCGCTGTGGAGGCCGATGCCTTGAAACTGGACAGGATTAGCTAACGTGTTTTCGGTTTCGTGGGGGGCTCGTAGCACGCGTTCGTTCGTCCTTTGTTAAGACTAACGACAGAGAACGGGGAGAGTTGTGTGGCAGATTAACCACACGGTAGTCGATTGATTACACCCTATTCATTTCGGGAAAATAGCTACAAGTTGCAGAAAGGATTCAGCTTATCGGGCCGGCCTAACGTGCTGCCGTAGCAGCCACACCCTCGATCAATGCCGACACTAAAGATATGGGTAGCCCCACCACATTAAAGTAACAACCCCGAATGCGCGGCACCCAGCGGGAGGCGTACCCCTGGATCGCGTAGGCCCCGGCCTTGTCCATTGGCACGCCCGTGGTTACATATTCGGCTATCTCCTCCAGGCTCAGGCTGCAAAAAGTGACCTCCGTGGTCTCGGCTGCAATCTCCTCCACTCCCTCGGCCAGCAGTGCGACGCCGGTCATCACCTGGTGCGTCCGGCCGGAGAGCAACTGCAGCATGCGCCGCGCGTCGGCCGCGTCTTTCGGCTTGCCCAGAATTTGTCCATCTACTGTGACGAGTGTGTCCGCACCCAGAAAAAGCAGCGGCGTTGGACTGTTCGCGAATCGCGGATCGGACTTCGCAGCCTCCTGCGCCGCGCGCGCTTTATTCGCGGCAAGGCGGCGCACCATGGCACCGGCAGTCTCGCCAACAAGCGGCTGCTCGTTCACGGGAACGGAAAGGACCTGAAATTCGAAGCCGGCGTTGGCGAGCAATTCGCTGCGGCGCGGCGAGGCCGAGGCGAGGATCAGCATGTGTCCATTATCGCAGGGCATGCTCGAATCCCGCTCAGCCATTGCGCGAGATGCCGACCTGTTCCTCCGCCGAGGTGCGGTAGCCCCACGCCATGCGCGGCGTGTTGTGCGCAATGCCGATGCGGCCGTCAGGCCCCAGCAAAATGATGCCGCCGTGGCCGTGCAGCCGGTCGTAGAGATGCGTGATCGCGTCGCGCGCCGCCCCTTGCGGACTCGATCCCGAGCGGACGCGATCGACCGCCCATTTGCCCAGCACCAGTTTCATGATCGGCTCGCCCCAGCCCGTGAGGGAGACGGCGGCGGAGTCGTTGTCGGCATAGCAGCCGCAGCCGATCAGCGAGGAATCGCCAACCCGGCCGGGAGTTTTGTTCAACGTGCCACCCGTCGAAGTCGCGGCCGCCAGGTTGCCAAAGCTGTCCAGCGCCACCGCGCCGACCGTGTCATGCGACTTCAGATTTGCAGTATCGGCCTCGCCGGAAAATGTTTGGTCGGGCAATCCGGCGCGCTGCGATTCTTGCGCCTCCTCCAGCCGCTCGCGCTCGCGCGGGATGACGAGTTCGGAGTTGTCGCACAGCGCCATGCCATGTTCCGCGGCGAAAGTTTCTGCTCCCTGTCCGACGAAGTAGACGTGCGGACTTTTCTCCAGCACCAGCCGGGCCGCGTGAATGGGATTGCGCAGCCGCTCAACGCAGGCCACGCCGCCGGCGCGCAGCGTGTGGCCTTCCATCAGCAGCGCGTCGAGCTGGACGCGGCCATCAGATGTCAGGAATGAGCCGCGGCCGGCATCGAAAGTTTCGTCGTCTTCAAGCACCACGACGGCTGCTTCGATGGCTTCAATCGCCGTGCCGCCGGCTTGCAATATTTTGTAACCGGCAGCGAGCGAATTGCGGATGCCGAGTTGGTGCGCCTCGACCATGTCATCAGGAATGGCCCAGGCGCCGCCGTGGACGAGCAGTACAGGAGTGGTTGGCATAAGGGGGACTGATTATTGTAGCGGGACGACGATTGCCAGTGCTCGTCGACGCTTCAGTTCAGCCGTTCCAGCAGATGATCGCCCACACGCAGGGCGTTCGCAATGATGGTCAGCGACGGATTCACCGCGCCGCTCGAGGCGAAAAAGGCGCCGTCAACTACATATAAGTTGTCGACGTCATGCGTGCGGCAATTGGTGTCGAGCACGGATTGTGTTGGGTCAGTGCCAAAGCGACACGTCCCGTTCTGATGCCCGACGCCCTCGAGCGGAATGCGCTGCTTGAAGTAGGCATGCAAGTGCGCCCAGTGTTCGGCGTGGCCGGCGCGCTTCAGCACGTCGATCCACGTGTCGCGCAGCCGGCGAAAAGATTTCGTGTTGTTCGGCGTGTAGTCCAACCGGATTTTCCCGTTGATGATCTGCACGCGGTTGTTCGGGTCGGGCAAATCTTCCGTCATCAGCCACCATGGCACGGCGTGCGTGGTCAGCAGGTCGAGCACGAAGTTGGGCGTCAGCGGCGGCGCGTCCGACTTCATCATCTCGTGATGGAAAGAGCCGATCGGCTGAATGTTGCCGAGCGGGAAGGGATAGTCAAGACCGCCGCTGAGGTAATAGTCGTTGACGGAAAAAGTCTTCATGTAGCTGGAGTGGTTCGGCTCCTTGCCGATGGCGAGAATCGCGTCAGCCTGGTGGAACATGAAGTGCCGGCCGACCATGTCGGAGCTGTTGGCCAGGCCGCGGGGATGCTTGTCGTTCGCGCTTTGCAGAAGCAGCGCGGCGGAGTTGATGGCGCCGCAGCAGACCGCGACGATCCCGGCGGAAAAATGCGTCGGCGTCGCGTCGCTGCCGAGTTGTACCTCGATTGAGTCGACAGCGGTGCCCGCCGAATTCGTAACCAAACGAGTTACTTTTGCATTGGTCAGCAGCGTGATGTTCGGCAGGTGCATGATTTCACGTACGCAGTTGATGTCAGAGTCCGACTTGGCATGGATCAAGCAGGGGTAGCCGTCACAGGTGTCGCAGCGGATGCATGGACTGGTAAGGCGATCGGCTTCGTTCAGCTTCAGTCCAAGCGGACAGGGAAATGGCTTGAGGCCGAGCTTCTGGATGTCCTGTTGAATTTCCTGCATGCGCGGCTCGTTCGAAATCGCGGGAAACGGATAAGGTTCGCTGCGATGCGGCTCTGTCGGATCGATGCCTCCTTCGCCGTGGACGCAGAAAAGTTTTTCTGCCTGCGTGTAATAGGGCTCGAAGACGTCGTACTTCACCGGCCACGCTGGCGAGATGCCGCCTTCGTGATGAATCACATTGAAGTCCTGCTCGCGCAGGCGAAACAACGCAGCGCCATAAACCTTCGTGTTGCCACCGACGTAATATCCGGTGCCGGGATGGAGCGGTTTGCCATCTTTGTCGGTCCAAACTTCCTTCGTGTGGTAACGGTTGTCGAGAAAGACGGCGGAGGTGTCCCAGTTGAGCTTCTCGCGCGGCAGGAAAGGTCCACGCTCGAGGATCAGGATGCGTTTGCCAGCGTGGGCAAGGTGCCAGGCCAAGGTGCCGCCGCCGGCTCCGGTGCCGATGATCGCTACGTCGTATGGATCGGGCATGACTTCAATCTAGGATGCGCGAATTTGCGAAACGGGAATCTGAGTAACGAAACGGGAATCTGAGTAAGATGATGGCCATGGTTGAGCCAGTTTCAAAGGACGGTTCGGCGGAAAAAGACCCGCGAGTTTACTTTGCAGCGGAGCGGACGTTTCTGGCATGGATCCGCACCGGCCTCGGGCTGATGGGCGTGGGATTCGCGGTGAGCCGCTTCGGACTTTTTCTACGGGAAATGACTGCGGAGAGATCGAATCTGCCCGCGCACTCCACGGGATTTTCGATGTGGTCGGGAATTGCTCTGGTCGCGCTGGGTGTGGTGGTGAACGTAAGCGCGGCGTGGCGACACTTCGTGCTTGTGCGCGAGTTGCGCAGTGGAACTTGGGAGGCGGGACGAGTTTCGCAGAGTGCGGTGGCGCTGGCGTTGCTGCTGGCGGCGGCAGGTGTCGGGATGGTGCTTTATCTCATCCTCGTCCGCTGAACACGGGCGAATCTGCATCTCACAGGCTGGAACGCAAATTCTTTGCTTTGAGGGCCACGATGTATCACCACATAAAAAAATTGATGTACACGGTAAACGTTGGAGAGCCGAACGTGAAGTTCGGAAACATGCTGCTGGAGCAATTCGGCGGCGCGAATGGCGAGCTGGCTGCGGCGATGCAGTACACGATTCAAGGTTGGAATTGCGTGGATGATCTGGCGCGGCGCGACTTGCTGCTGGACATTGGTACGGAAGAGTTGAGTCATCTGGAAGTTGTGGGCGCGCTCATCCGCATGCACCTGAAGCCGATGAAGGAAAATCGTGAAGCTGCCGAAGCCGATCCCCTGATCTGCATCGCCGGCGGCGGCGGTGTCTCACTGTACAACTCCCAGGGCAACGCGTGGACCGCGGATTACTTGAAGATTACTGGCGAACTCGATGTTGACCTGCGCAGCAACATCGCTGCCGAGTCGCGCGCCAAGATTGTCTACGAGCGCCTGATTAATTACACCGACGACCCGGGAACCATCGACACGCTGCAGTTCCTGATGACCCGCGAAATTACCCACATGAAGGCATTTTCCGCAGCTCTCGAGAGCCTGGAAAAGCCGGCCTTCTCCATCGGCCGCCTGGCAGTAACGCCGGTGCTGGTGGATGAGTATTTCAATGCGTCCACCGGTGATGGCGACGAGGGCGAGACGGATATGCGTGGACCGTGGCAGACGTCATTCGGGCTGAGCCCGGTAGAGTCGCAGATGAACGGCGGCGAGGGCTTGTCCGTCGATGCGATTGATGGCGTGGCCGGTGCCGAGGCTCGCGGCAAGCAGGACGACGGGCAGAAGGCGACGACTGCGACGGATGTTTTGACGGTTGATCCGAAGCCGGTGCCGAAGGCCAAGGTCGCGCAACAAGGGCGGCAGGCTACGGTTCTGGGCATCGAAGTTGGCGCGGCGCCAAAGCGCGCGGCGAAGGCGATGCCTGCCTTGAAGAAGAAAACCAAAGCCAGCTAAAAAGTGCTTTGCGGTTACGAAATGGCAGCCTTCGGGCTGCCATTTCTTTTGGTGCGGTGGTACCGTGTTTTGCGTACGACGAGGAGCCGGCTATGGCGGCGATTCAGACTAGGACAAGTGCGGCCGAGGTGGAGAAGCAGATCGATGGCTTCATCGCGAAGTTTGATCCGAAGATGCAAAAGCTGATTCGCGAGATTCGCGCGGCGCTGCGGAAGCGGTTTCCGACGGCGGTCGAATTGGTTTATGACAACTACAATTTTTTCGTGATTGGGTATGGGCCTAGCGAGCGGCCTTCGGAGTACTTAGTTTCGCTGGCTGCGAATTCCAAGGGCGTGGGGTTGTCATTTAACAACGGCTCGAAGTTGCAAGATCCGCACAAGATTTTGCAGGGGAGTGGGGCGGTGAACCGGTTTTTGCGGCTGCCGGGGGCGGCGGAGTTGAAGCGGCCTGAAGTTGAGGAGTTGCTGGATGCGGCGGTGGCGCAGCTGAAGGTGCCGCTTCCGGAAAAGGGCAACGGGTATTGTGTGGTTCGGTCGGTTTCGGCTAAGCAGCGGCCGCGGCGGGACTAATTGCGCCAAATTGTTCCACGTGGAACATTGTTACTCTCTCGACACAAAGTGTTACTTAGTCGGCATTACTGTTGCTGGATGAGTTAGCCGCGGTGGGCGGGGGTGAGGCTGGCGGCCTCTGATTCTCTTGAGTTTTTGAGGGCGATGGGTAATGTTTCCTGCACTGGGCCCATGTTGCGAGTTCTGGCGTAGGTGTAGCTGATCCTGTGGATGACCGTGATGGTGGAGAGCACGGCGAGAATCCAGAGGACGGGGGCCATGGCGCCCCAGCGGTTGAACAATGCGCCAATAATGATCAAGACAACACGTTCGGGGCGCTCCATGAAGCCTACTTTGCAGCTGCCGATCAGGGCTTCGGCGCGGGCGCGGGTGTAGCTGACCATGAGCGAGGTGACCATGACGAAGGCGACCATCACTACATAGAAGAACCGGTTGCCGCGGGCGTAGTAGACGAGCAGGCCGAAGAAGAGGACGACGTCGGAGTAGCGGTCGATGACGGAGTCGAAGAAGGCGCCGTAGAGGGTGACCTGGTTGGTCTGGCGGGCGACGCGGCCGTCGACCATGTCGAAGATGCCGGCGCAGATGATGACCAGTCCCGCGTAGAGGAA
>Ga0302326_10027634_pt1 | contig 11438 bp, 12 predicted proteins | sample Palsa_T0_3_FD_202264 | JGI IMG/M metagenome (GOLD analysis project Ga0302326, IMG submission 202264) | Peat permafrost microbial communities from Stordalen Mire near Abisko, Sweden - Palsa_T0_3 | ecosystem: Environmental > Terrestrial > Soil > Palsa > Peat permafrost | place: Sweden: Abisko...
ATGCAGCTTCCCCACGACAAGATCAGCGCCCTCGCCGCCCAACCCCACCCCTACCCCCACCTCCAGCAACTCCGCGCCTGTTAGCCGAACCGGCAGCGCCAACCGGGTACTCCGACAAGAAGACGCGTCGTCATTCTGGCCCTGAGCCCAGCCGAAGGGTCAGAATCTCAGTATTTCGTTCTTGCACTCCCAACCCCATCACAGTTCTGGGTGCCCCACATCTCGCTTTTGAGATGTGGGAAGAACCACCACAAACGCTCCCGTGCCCCATCCATCGCACCCTCATCGCGATGGGTGGGAACTCAACCGTCATCTCTTACAACCGCCCGAAAAGAGCCTGCTTCGTCTCCAGCACCACCAACGTCGCCACCGGGTCGAGCGCCTTCGCCGGCAGTTCCACATCCGCGGCTTGATTTGTCGGCGTCATCTTCAGACTCTTCCTTGCCGAATCCGCCGGCAAATTAGGTGAAAGGTTCCCGATGACGGCCACGAAAATATCTCCAGATAAACCCGGTCCGCCTCGGTCGTCGAGCGCCGCCTGCTCACTTCCACCGCGCCCCGCGGACCACCACTTCCGCCAACCCCGCGACCGTGCCGTAGGGCGTCTTCTCCAGCACCACCCTCAACCCGCTCGTCCTGAACCCAGGCACAGCCAACACCACCGCATCTCCATTCGCCTCAACCGTCGCCGTCGCCATCGTCTTCCACGCAACCCGGTCGTCCGAACTCTGAATCGCGACCGTATAAGTCCCGCGCCCCGCAAACCGCAGACTCACCCCGGTCACGTCGTACACTCCCTCCAGATCGCAATCCCACCAGGCCGCGCCGGACGAAGCCGCCGCCCAGTACGTCGAAACATCCCCATCGCTGGCAAACTTCGCCTCGTGCGCCGGAGCCTCGCTGCTCGCATGAGTCGGACGATCCAGTGCAATATTCGCAATCGCAATCTGCGTCCCGGTTCCCCCGACAGCCCTGCCCACAAACCGCACATACGGTCCCGGCAGAAACTCCGGCGTCTTGCCCGCCACATACTCCGGAGCGCCCCGCGACAGCACCTCCAGCCGAGCCTCCGTCAGCCCCGGCGAGGTCGCCCGGATCACGGTCTTCCCCGCGTAATACGTCCGAAACTCGATCGCCGCCTGCCCATCCAAAATGGGAATATCCGTCCCCGCCTTGAAGTCGATGCCGCGCCCCGTCGGAAACCCGCCCGGCCCCTCCACCACCTCGAACCTCACCTCCGGCGAGTTGCTCAGAGCCTTCCCCGCCGCATCCACCACAGTCGCTACGACCTGCACGTCCTCGGTTCCATCCGCATGATCGATCGCGGGTTTCGACGCCGTCAGCCGCAGACCGGCCGCCTTACCTGCCACCGGCCACTCCGGCGGCGGAATCCCCCGCAGTGCCTTCCGGTACCAATACCAGCCCCGCTTCGGCAGCCGGAAATAATCGACGATCCCGGTCGTTCCCTCCAGTCCGGCGATCGATCCATGGTCGTACATGCTCCAGATCGCCTGGCCCCCACGCCACGGAAACTCCGGCTGGCCCGCCAGATCGCGCAGATGCGGATCGTACGTCCCCGGCCGCGTCTCTTTCGCCGACCCGTACTCCGTCACCGCGCTCGCCACTTTCGGATGGATAAACAGCCGCGCGCCATCCCCGTTGTACCCGGCGATATCGCCAATCAAATCGATCTGCCCGCGCTGCGCTCCGCCGATCGCCGCCGGCCGCGTAGGGTCGAGATCGTGGCTCTCCGCAACCAGCGCCGCCAGCAGCGCCCGCATCTTCGGCAACTGCTCCTTCGCCGTGAAATAAGGCTCGTTCGACATGCTCCAGACCATCACCGACGGATGATTCCGGTTGATCCGAATCATCTCCGCCAGCGCCTCCTGCACATGCCGCTCAAACGGAACCTGATCCTCCTCCCGAACCGGATACGCGCTCGCATCCCAGTACCCATCGCCCTTGAAACCGCCCATCCCCCAGAAGGTATTCTCAGACCAGAACAGCACCCCCAACTCGTCGCACGCGTTCACAAACGCCGGTGCGTGCGGGTAGTGCGATCCGCGGATAAAGTCGAAACCGGCATCCTTCACCATCGCCACGTCGCGTCGCGCTCCGGCATCCGACACCGCATCTCCCCACCCCGCATGATCCTGATGCACATCCGCGCCGTGGAAGTACCGATGCTTGCCGTTGAGCGCAAACCCATCGTCCGCAGTCCAGGTAAACCAACGAACCCCGAAAGTCGTCCGGAACTCGTCCCTCACCTTCCCGGCCACCATCACCCGGCTCACCGCCGTGTAGAGTGCCGGCGTCTCCGGCGACCACAGCTTCGGCATCGCGATCTCCCCGCCCTGATCGACTGTTTCCGTCGCTCCCGCCTCGACCCGGCTCTCGGACGAATACCTCGCCACCTCGCGCCCACCGGGCTCCAGAATCGCCGTCTCGAGCCGCACCGGCGCCACCTCCGCCGAGTCGTTGCGAACCTCCGTCTTCACATCCAGCGTCGTCGCCTGTTCCGATACCTTTGGCGTCGTCACAAAAGTTCCATACCACGCCACATGCGTCGCCGCCGTCCGCACCAGGTACACGTTGCGATAGATCCCGCCGCTGAAGACATGCTCCCCGGCCCGCGGGTTCAACTGCCCGTTCCACAGGTTGTTCACCCGCACTGCGACCACGTTGTCCCCGGCATGCACGGCCTTGGTGACGTTCATCGAAAAGCCGGTATAACCACCCAGATGCTCGCCCACCCGCACCCCGTTCACCCATACCTCGGAATCCTGAAACGCGCCCTCAAACTCGAGAAACGTTTGCTCGCCATTGGCCGCGGCTTGCAGCGTCATGTGCCGCCGATACCACCCATACCCCGTGTAAAAATCCGCCAATCGAAAGTATGGCTCACTGAACGAGTGCGGCAGATTTACATACTGCCACTCCTTGTCGTCGAACCCGCCCGCGCTGGCCCGCGCCTCGTCCCCCAGAAAAAACCGCCACCCACGGTCGATGTTCACCGTTGTCCGCTGCGCCTGCGCCGCCACCCCTGCCGCCCACCCTGCCAGCAACGCGTACCGCACATATTTTGACACTACTATCGCTCCTTACTTCGTCTCCAGCACCACCACCGTCGCCACCGGATCCGACGCCATCGCGGGCAACTCCAGATCCACCCCCGAATCCGTCTTCTTGAACTTCAGTCCCTTCTTCGAAGCATCCGCAAGGAGATAAGCCTTGGCAACCGTTCTTGTCGTCTTCGGCAGATGAAACGCGCCGTTTGCCGGCCATGAAAATATCTCCAGATAAATCTTGTCCGCCTTGGTCGTCGAACGCCACTCCCACGCCGGCACAAACTTCGGCTTGCCGTTCTTATCCTTCTCGGTCGCCGAGAACGAACCCGCCTCCGCCCCGAACAGCGTCGGCCCCGTCCCATAGATCGCCTCGCCATTCACGGCGAGCCACTTACCCATCTCGGTAAGTCGAGTGACTTCACCACTTGGCACGACACCATTCGAATCCGGACCGATATTCAGCAAATAATTTCCGCCCTTGCTCGCAATATCGATTAAGTTCCGCAATAAAGTCTCCGTCGACTTGAAATTCGTGTCATACGACTTGAACCCCCAGGTATCGTTCATCGTCATGCATGACTCCCAGTCGCGGCCCGGATAACCCTGCGCCGGAATGAACTGCTCCGGCGTCTCCGTATCGCCCTTGTGCCCGCCGCCCAGCCGGTTATTCCAGATCAGATTCGGATGGCCGTTCACCAGAGCCACAATCTCCGCCGCGCGCTCCGGAGTCATATTCCCCGTCGGCGTATCCCACCACACCACGGCCGGAAACTCGCCGTAATTCGTGAGCAATTCCTTGATCTGCGGAATCGCCTTCGTATGCAGATACGTATCGAAGTCCCCATCCTGCGCCGTGTCCCAGTGATGCGTTTTGGGGTCATGATTCGCTCGCAAAATCGCACTCGCCCCCGGGGCAGTCCAGTCCTGATCCTGCGAGTAGTAGAAACCCAGCTTGATCCCCTGCTTGCGCGCTTCCTCCGCCAACTCCTTCAGCGGGTCGCGTTTGAACGGCGTCGCCGCCACGATATTGAACCCATTCGCCTTCGAGTCGAACATCGCAAACCCATCATGATGCTTCGACGTAATCACGATGTATTTCATGCCTGCCGACTTAGCCAGCGCAACAATATCGTGCGCATTAAATCCCACCGGATTGAATTGAGCAGCAAGCGCCTTATAATCCGCCACGGGAATAGACGCATTATTCATAATCCACTCGCCGATCCCCGGTATTTGCTTCCCATCCCACGTCCCCGCCGGTATCGAATACAGGCCCCAGTGGATAAACATCCCGAACCTTGCCTCGCGCCACCACGCCATCCGCGCGTCTTTCTGCGCCGTGGTCTCGGTATCCTGAATCGCCGCCACCGGATGCTTCGCCGCGGCCGCGCCGAAGCTGTCCCCCTGCAGCTGCGCCTGCACAACCGATCCAGTACCCAACGACCCCGCCACTAACAAAACCAGCGCACAAACTCTCAAAGCAATCCCTCAACATGAAGTAGCAGCGTCACAATTGTATGCCGGACGTCGCCCATAAATGATAAATTCCCTTCAACCGTCCGAGCCTCTATCGCGACCCCCACCCCCGACCCAAACCCCATCCAGGAGACCGTCCTTGTATCTCGTCTTCTTCGCTCTTCTCTCCGTCGCCGGCGCATGGATCGCCTGGCGTCGCAACCCGATGTACACTGCGGGAAAAACCCTGCGGTTCATCCTGGTCGTCGGCCTCGCAGTTGCGGCTGTGATCGGCGTCGTCTTCGCCACGGTGAACCTGACCATCCACAAGTCGCCCGCCATCGCCTTAGGTTCAATGTTCGGCGTAGTCATCGCCGGAACTATCGCCCTCATCTGGGTCATCACCAAACTCTCAGCCCCCGCCGAGGCCGCACCCCCGCCCTCCAAAACCATCGTCCGTTTCCATCGCAAAAGGCTCGACAGATGGGCCTGGCGCGCCGTCTGGACCGTGGCCGTCCTGGCCGTCATCGCGGTCGCCGCTCCGGATCCCTACCGCGAGGTTGCTTTCGCCCTTGGCGTCCTGGTCGCCCTGCTTGGGACCACAACGCTCTTCGCCGCCTACATGGCCTCCCGCAACCTCGACCGTTCGCTCACCGCGCTGCAGGCGGACGCGTGGGTCCATTGGCACTACACCGCCGCGCAATGGGCGGCCTGGACCGGCGCCCAGGTCGCTCAGCAGAAGGCCGTGCCCCCAACCTTTGTCTGGCGCAAAAACTGGCCCCGGCTGGTCATCCCTCTTGGCGCCGTTTCCGCCGGTTTCGCATTCTTCGGAACCGGCTCCGTCCGCACGAAGATCATCGTCATCGCCATTCTCTGGGCGCTCATTCTGGCGATTCTGTTGCTCAGTTTGCGATTCGAGGCCAAGCAGGCCGACTTATTGGCAACTCGCCTCAAGCACGCTGCACCCGAGGTCTACATCGGCGAGAACGGCATCTTTGCCGGAGGCGTTTACACCCAGTGGGTCACGATCGGCAACTTCCTGCTCGAAGCCGGTGTCGACGAGAAGCCGCCGCGCAGTCTTGTCTTCCTCTTCAACAAAGTCGTCCCGGGCGGAACCAAGTCGATCAAAATCCGCCAGGCCGTTCCGATCCCTGACCGCGCCGAGCGCGACGTCACTCTCCTGCAGCGCAATCTCGCCGCCAAATTCCCCAAGCTGCCAATCCGCCTCTGCTGACACCACCGGTTTGCTAGGCTGGAACCCAAGCCAAAGACAGGTCGCCCGATGATCGCTGCACCCAACAACCAGCCCGACCTCTTCACCCGCGCCACCGCCTCCGCCGACTACATCCGCGCCCTGACTCCCATTGTTCCCCGCGTCGGCATTATCCTCGGCTCCGGTCTCGGCGCATTCGCTTCCCAAGTCGAATCCCCGACCACGATCCCTTACCCCCAAATCCCCCACTTCCCTCAATCCACCGTCCCCGGCCACTCCGGCAACCTGATCCTCGGCCACATCGCCGGAGTCCCCGTCGCCGTCATGCAAGGCCGGGTCCACGCCTACGAAGGCTACGCGATGGCGGAGGTCACCTTCCCCACCCGCGTGCTCGGCCTGCTCGGCTGCCGCACGCTGATTGTCACCAACGCCGCCGGCGGCATCGACCCGGCTTACCGCCCCGGCACGCTGGTGGCGATTTCAGACCACATCAACCTCACCGGCACCAACGCCGCGCTCGGCCCCAACGAGCCGCGCTTCGGGCTCACGCCGCACTCTGGTTTGCGCTTCTTCGACATGTCCACCGCCTACTCGCCGGTCCTCCGTGCCATCGCCCGCGAGGCAGCCGATACCCTCGGCCAATCGCTCCGCGAAGGCGTGTATCTCGCCGTGCTTGGTCCGTCGTTTGAGACGCCCGCGGAGATCCGCGCCTTCCGCACCCTCGGCGCGTCCCTCGTCGGCATGTCTACCGTGCACGAGGTCATCGTCGCCCGCCACATGGGTCTCGAAGTCCTCGGTATCTCGCTGGTTACCAACCCCGCGGCCGGTGTCTCCTCCGAGATTATCGACCACGAAGACGTCATGGAGATCGGCCGTCACGCCGAATCCCGCTTCACCGCCCTGCTGAGCGCCATCATCCCCAAGCTTTAATTGACCCCCTATGGGGGGTAGTTTTACCTCCTAAAATCGTCATTCCATTGCACTTACAAAACAGGCCCAGGCCAAATTCGTCATTCCAAAGGACTTGTGCCAAATTCGTCATTCCAAAGGAGATAGCCTCATCACGACACGCACTTTTTCTTTGGTTGCCTGGCATAGTAAGCCGTTCAGAATGAGATAGTTCCAGCACTTCCAGACGACGAATCGCAGCTCACTTCGTCAATTGCAACCGCAGCCCCAGATCGTCCCTCTGCGCCAGATGTTCCGTGATCTTCCCTTCCGCATCGATGCGAAACAGATGCACCTGCCGCTGACGAAACGCACGATTGGTCGCCGGAACTCCAAAGAACGGAGCCGTCTGGCGCCCGCTCATGCAGCTCACGACGACCACTCGATCCGCGCACGCAATCACATCGGCAATCTCGAACTTCAAGTCCGAGAACCTCGAACGCAGAAACGCCGCCGTCTCGCGCACGTCGCTTGGCCCTTTCGCCTCGCTGCGCCCGTCGTCGAGACTCTCGCGATTGTCATAGTCCGCCGCGACGTACTCCTCCGCGTCCTCCAGATTCCCCGTCTCAATTGCGCGAAACATGTGCTCCACTGCTTCAACTCCCGTCATGGACGCCCTCCGACTGCCGGTTGCGCACGGCGAGCGTTCGCGGTTCCATCCCTCCATCTAAACTGGTCACGCGATGCCTTCCGAATCCCCAGCCAAGCCCTCAACCCGACCCGTCGTCCTCGCCATCGCCGGCTGTTCCGGCTCCGGCAAAACGACCCTCGCCGCCGAGCTCGCCATCCAGCTCGACGCCACCCTCTTTCCCCTCGATCTCTACTACCGCGATCTCTCCCAATTCCCGCTTGACACGCGCCACAAACGCAACTTCGACCACCCCGACTCGCTCGAATCCGAACTCATCCTCGAACACGTTCGCGAACTTGCCGCCGGACAGCCCATCCAGCGCCCCGTCTACGACTTCAAAACCCACTCCCGCACGGATCGCTTCGACCTCATCACCCCCGCGAAGGTCGTCATCGTCGAAGGCATTCTAGCCCTGCATTATCCGGAACTGCGGCCGTTCTATACGCTCTCGATCTACGTCGAAGCCCCCCACGAAGTCTGCCTCCTGCGCCGCATCCACCGGGATGTCCGCGAGCGCGGGCGCACCGAAGAAAGTGTCCGGGAGCAGTTCTTCGCCACGGCCCACCCCATGGCCGTCGAGTACGTCCTGCCCTCGGCCGCGCACGCGACGCTGACCGTAAACGGAACCGAGTCCATCGACTGGTCGATCGAACAAATCCTCAGCACCCTGCATCGCCGCCGCCTGCTCCCGCGCCGGTGAACTTCAGCCCCGCAGCGAAGCCTCCGCCGCTTCCACCATCTCCACCGCGACGGTCCGTTCCCCCCGCAGCGCCAGCACCGCCTCCCGTGCCTCCTCTGCCGCCTGTTTGCGATCGATATCCGGACCCGAAAACTGAATTGGCCCCGGCGCGATTTTCACCCACCCCCGAACCCCCTTCAGCCCCACGAACTTGAAGATATGCTTCAGCATTTTGGCGTCGTCGCCCCAGAACGCGACGTTGTCCTCGACCGTCACCCCCGGCCCATTGTCCTCTTCCAGCGTGTAGCGGATGTACGCCGCCGTAATCGGCTGCTCCGCCTCCAGCGACACCGCCAGCAGCCCCGACTTGAACGGCAGCACCTCGCGCCCGTCGGTCGTCGTTCCCTCCGGAAAAAACACCACCGGAATCCCCGCCTCTTCCGCCGCCCGCATCCCGGCCTTGGCCCGTTCCGCCGACCCGCCCGCGCCGCGATCGACAAACACCGTCCCCGCCATCGTCGCCATCCATCCCAGCACCGGCCAGCTTTCCATCTCGCCCTTGGCGCAGTACACCACGGGATGCAGCGCCGCGAAGCCAAGAATGTCCAGATACCCCGTATGGTTCGAGATCAGGGCACCACGCGCAGGAAACTTGCCCTCCACCGTAAACTTGAGCCCGAATGCCGGTAGCATCGCCGCGCAGAAATGATGCAGCCACTCGGCCCGTCCGCACCGCGTCGACGGCCGCTTGATCACCAGTTCGAGACCATACCACCCGAAATACGCCACCATCTTGATGCTGCGCAACAGCGACCGCACGACATTCATTCCCGCCACCTATCCTCCAGGAATATGTTCCGATACCGCTTTTTCCAAATATGCGTCAACTCAAATTGAGTCTATTCTTAAATCTGTGACCTCCCCGCTCACATCGAACCTTACCGTGGACCCTGCCGCGGAACCGGAGCGGAACCCGCGCCCCGATCCCGATCCCAGCCCGACTCCCTCGCCACTGACCGCGTCGCCCGCTCGCGGCTTCCGTCGCCTGTTTCAAGCTCGCGTCGTTCTTCCATTGCTGCATCTCCTGCGCATGGGAGCGTCTCCCCGCCGCCTCGCCTGGTCGCTCGCCATCGGAGCCGCCATCGGCATCAATCCCATCGTCGGCTCCACCACCTTGCTCTGCCTCGCCGCCGCCTTCGCGTTCCGGCTCAACATCATCGCCAGCCAGATCGCCAACCACCTGCTCTTCCCGCTCGAACTGGCCCTGCTCGTCGTCTATCTCCGCGCCGGACAAATCCTGTTCCGCACCGGCCCGCCGCCCATCGCCAGCGACGCCATTCTCCGCCTCATGCGCCAAAGCCCATGGTCAACCACCCATCTGCTGTGGACCTGGGAGTGGCACGCCATCGTCGTCTGGCTCGTTGCCGCCGCCATCCTCACCCCGCTGCTCGCCGCCGCCCTGCACCCACCCCTGAAGCGCCTGCTGCTCACGCTGCACCACCACCCCAGCGCCTGAGCCCGCAGCTTCGGCGGAAGGGCACGCCTTCAGGCGAGCTACAAAGCATCCTCACGCCAACCCGATCCTGAGCGGCCTCCCTCACAGCCTCACCGTGAGGGAGGCCGACGAAGGACAACGTTTCTCCCCCCGGCCTTCCAATCCCCCTACATCCCTGTCGGCGCGGGCGCCTTCGCCCCAGTCCGATACGCCGGAACCGGATCCGCGCTCCGCACCCACGCCGTGTAAATAATGTCTCGCAATTCCGTTGCTCCCGCCGCCAGCCGTTCATCCACAAACGCCTTCCCCTCCGGCGTCCCTGCGCCCGCAAACCCACCCGCCATTTCGAGCTTGTACGTCTCCTCGACGAGCGAATTCGAGTGCTTCAGATACTTCACGTAATCCTCAAACACATCCGCAAGCACCACTGGCTGCTTCGCGATCAACGGCGCCACATCCTTCTCCGGCTTCACATTCGCAGCCACAAACTCCGACTCAAACAGCGCATGAATCTTGTGCTCCGTGGTATATCCGTTCGGATTGTCGCCGATCCAACCGTTGTACAGCTTGGTCGTATGCAGCGGCTGCGATCCATCCCCCACAAAGTGCCCCATGATCCCGCACAGAAACACGATCTCCGCCTCCACCGGCCTGGTATTCTTGTGCGCCGCGGTCAGCCCCCGATACTCCCGCATCGCCGCCTTGATCCGCTCGTAGTATTCATCCGTCGCCCACGGCTGGAACCCCACTTTATCCGCCGCCAGCGGTGCGTCCGGATGCGCCTTCTGCGCCACTGCCAGCGCCCGGATATAGTCGTAGCGCTGCCGCGGCAGCGGCCCGTCGATCATGTCCGACCACTCCATATCCAGGAAGTGATCGGGCGCATTGACCGCGCTCAACTCCGGCTCCAATCGCCCCCGCCACCGGTCCGGCTCGGGTCCGTAATACTCCATCGCCTCCTGCGCTTCCTTCGAGCGCAGAAACTCCGGCACATCCGCCGGCAGCGCCGCGCACGCCAGCCGGTTGATCAAACTGTGTCCAACGTCGCCCCACGCAAAGCTCTGCTGCACCAGCATCATCGGCACCAGCGCCGCCGCCGCCCACCCCCGCACTACACCATTCATCCGCATACCGCCAGTATATCCAGCCTTGGAAGGGCGCGCCTTCAGGCGTGCCACTAATCCCGGCCATCCCAACCCGATCCTGAGCCGACGAAGGACCCACGTTCTCGCGATTGTCCAAACCCAGAACGTCACCTAAGCCGGTCCATACTCCCCGGTGTCCCCCGGAACGACCGCACCATCGCCTCGAAGATCACCCGATCCTTCGCATAATCCTCCGCCGGTGTCCGCAGATAAAGCAGGTACTCCGCCTCCCGTCCATGGGTGACACACACCACCGAGTCATCCACCATCCTCCGCCCGCTGTTCCGGTCGATATACCGAAACACAACCCGCCGCGCAGCTCGGCCAGCCAGCCGGAATCGCCGGTTCAGGCCGCAATCTTCTGGGTCTGCGAACCCACTCCGCAAGACAGCAGAGCCGCCACCAATCCCACGCGAACGACCCACCACCGCCATCTCCTCATGGACGAAACAATAACACCCCTGGCGCGTCTTCTACTCCCTATTCCCTATTCCCCTGCCCTAAACCAAAACCTCCACCGCCCCCACCGCCACCGTACCAAATACCCTCCGATACCGCTCCACCTCTTCCTTCGGCCCCGCCGTTTTCCGCGGATTGTCGCTCAGCTTCACCGTCGGAATCCCCTCCACGCTGGTCAGTTTGCACACCAGGCTGAGCGGCCCCAGGGTATCCTCGCCGCGGGGATGGCATCCGCGAAAATCGTTCGTCAGCAGCGTCCCCCAGCCCGCGCTCAACCGGATCCGCCCCGCAAAATAAAGATGCAGCCGGATAATCTCCTCCACATCCAGCCCATCGCTCGCAATC
>Ga0302326_10027635_pt1 | contig 11437 bp, 15 predicted proteins | sample Palsa_T0_3_FD_202264 | JGI IMG/M metagenome (GOLD analysis project Ga0302326, IMG submission 202264) | Peat permafrost microbial communities from Stordalen Mire near Abisko, Sweden - Palsa_T0_3 | ecosystem: Environmental > Terrestrial > Soil > Palsa > Peat permafrost | place: Sweden: Abisko...
CAAAATCCGCCGACCTTCGGGTCTTGGGGGTTCGACTCCCCCTCCCGGCACCAAGCCAGAAAGCCCACAAAATGAGCGGCTAGCTGGCGCTAGCTTCCCGCACGAGACGTCTCTGAAGCAGACGCAGCGGATTTCGCGGCATCTCCAGTAACGAATGCAAAGTCGATCGCATTAAAATTCATAGGTTTATGGACAGATCTGTGGCAGGTGAGGGCTACACATCAGTTGCACATTTACAGATTCGCACTTCAATGGCACAAAGGACGAAATGGGCAGCACCTAAGCTCCAGATTTACCGGGATACGGTGAAGGGTAATGAGGGCTGCAAACCGGACAGTGAAAGCGTCGCACGGCATCGGCGGCGGCGAAATCCGCAAATCTCAAAAGGCCTGTGAGAGTTCCACTCTATCCGCGCGCACTATGTTTTGCTCTGGCGTTGAGTTGTCGTCGCCGACATCGATATGTGTCATCACTTCTTGGTATGGAATGACTATTTCAATGCCTGCATCCAATGCCCCCGAAGACCGCGAAAATTCGAGTTACGCCCACAAGCAAGACATTGGCGCAGCAACTAGACGGTCGCCGAAGGGGACCGGCCTTCCGCCATCGTAGAGAACCACTCCCAGCTTGAAGTTATCGCCGCAGGCCTCCGCCAACTTTCGGAGTCCCTTGAAGTCACCAGCATTCACGGTAGCGCTCGCCTTGACTTCGATACCGACTAATGCACCACTTCCCGTTTCAATCACAAGGTCAACCTCGTCCTGATCTTTGTCCCGGTAGTGGTATAAAGCGCAGCTCTCACCAAACCAAGACGCCTGTTTCAGCACTTCAGAGAAAACAAACGTTTCGAGCAGCGGCCCGAAGATCGAACGATCTTTCGTGACCCGCTCAGCACTGGCTCCTAAGAGCGCGCCGAGCAGGCCGGAGTCAAGGAAATGCAGCTTGGGCGTCTTTACCAAACGCTTCAACTGGTTCCGGAACCACGGTTCCACCCGACGAACGAGAAACAACTGCTCCAGGATGGCCACGTATTTCGTTGTGGTCTTGTCGTCAAACCCAACTTGGCCGCCTATCTGCGTGAAATTGGTGAGCTGGCCAGAATGGTGTGCAAGAACCTGTAGCAGACGCGGCATTTGGTCGAGTTTTTCCACGTCGGCAACCTCGCGTACATCCCGCTGCACGATGGCTCTTACATAATCACGTGCCCATGTCTGGCGTCGCTTTGGATCTTCGCGTCGCAGCATTTCGGGGTAGCCGCCAGTCAGCACGGCTTGTACTAGGTCTTTGCCGATCACTGGCTCCGCAGGTTTGCCAAGCTTGCTATCGAACGCCGCTTTGAGGAACCCAGGCTTCTTGCCTCGGATTTCAGCTCGCGAGAGGGGCAGAAGGCTCACGATCTCCATGCGGCCAGCTAAACTCTCCGAGACTTGGGGCAGAGTAAGAATATTGGCTGAACCGGTCAGTAAGAACCGACCGGCGCGGCGATCTTCATCCACTGACTTCTTGATGGCCCGGAGAAGGTCGGGCACTCGCTGTACTTCGTCAATGGTCGTTCGATCAAGAGCGCGCACCAACCCAGTGGGATCGCTGCGTGCCGCAGCCAACACCGTGTCGTCATCCATGGTGATGAATTCGCGTTTGCCCCCGACTAAATCGCGGACCAGCGTGGTCTTGCCGCACTGGCGCGGCCCCGTAACCATCACGACCGGCGTATCCTTGAGCGCGGTGGCCACCAGTTCGGCGGAAAAGCGAGGAAAGAGCGCGTGATCGGTATCGTCCATGCCGGGTGAAGGCTCCGTCTAGTTCGGATTGGTGGTTCGTCTATTTCGGATTATAGGCTCGTCTGATCCGGAATGTAACGATGGACAGTACTGGGGCTCATTTCGGCGACCGCAGCGCCAATTCGATAGCCGATGGCACCGTAGCCATTTAGTCGCCGGGCGTACATTCGCGCCAGCATCAGCACCTGAGAATCGACATAGTCGTAGACGCGAACGACACGCTTAGCGTCGTGAAGCCGATGGAGACGCCCAACATACTGTTGCAACGTTCCCTTCCAGGAAATCGGCATCGCCAAGAACAAGGTGTCTAGACGAGCATCATCAAAGCCCTCGCCAATGTAACTGCCAGTTGCCAGGATGACTCTTGACTCGCTCTCCGGAACAGCCGCAATCGCCTCCGCAATCGTGCGGCGCTGTTTCTTGCCCATGCCGCCTTTTAGCACAAACACGTTACTCACTTTGCCAGAGAGCGCCGTCTCAAAGTACTTCAAGTGATTGGTCCTGCCGGTGAGAAGCAGCGGTGAGCGCCGGTCACCGACTGCGCGCAGCAGATCGTCAAGGATCATTTCATTGCGAGCACGGTCATCTGCAAGTGCAGCGTACACCTCCTGAATCGTTGTATCGATCCGCTCGGGCGGCATGCAAAACTCAGTCAACCGAGGAACCACTTCATGTTCGAACGGAGTGACTGCGGTCATCGAACGTGCGCTGAGCTTATGTCGTATCGGACCGCACTGCATGTAGATGATCGGGTGGTGTCCATCTTTGCGCTCAGGCGTTGCCGTCAGGCCGAGGACGTACCTCGCCTTTACTTGCTTCATCACCTGCTCAAAAGTGAATGCCGACAGATGGTGGCACTCATCAACAATGACTTGCCCGTATTCGGCGACGAAGTCTTTGACTCCCTCTCTGCCGTGGGTGCTTTGGATGATGGCGATATCCAGGGTGCCACTGCGTTCGCTTTTCCCGCCTCCAATCTGGCCGATTGATTTGTCCGTAAGATTGAGGAACATCGCCAATCTTGCGTGCCACTGATCTAACAATTGTTGGCGGTGAACCAGTACGAGAGTGTTCACCCTTCGCGCCGCGATCAGCCATGCGGCCACTGCGGTCTTGCCAAAAGAAGTAGGAGCGCAGAGGATCCCCTCGTCGTGTTCAGCAATCATGGAAACAGCGTCCTCCTGCGACGGGCGCAATTGGCCGCAGAACTCCACGTCAATTGCATGTCCCGCGCACCGCTCGTCACGGATGTCTGGCTTGATGCGATGCGCTTCAAACAGTTCGATTACCTCGGCCAGACACCCACGCGGCAAAGCAATGTGGTTGGCGAGGTCCTCGCCGCACGCAATTACTCGCGGCTTGTTGAATGTGGGAAGCCGCATTGCTTGGGCCTTGTAAAATTCAGGATTCTGAAATGCGGCCAAACGAAGCAGACGGTTCAGCATCGCCGAAGGCAGCCCATTCTTCTCGATATATAGAAGGTTTGCGCGAACGATTTGAACCGCGAGTGGAAACGGTCCTGGTATTGGGCGATCTATTCTCGTTTGTGACGGCGGCAGCGCCCAGGGATCTTGCTCGGCGTCGTCCATCATGCTGATCCCGACACCGATGAGATCTCCTCGTTTTTGAGCCTCCCGCACGACTGCCTCGACAGCGTCCGCCGACATTCTTTCCACGCTCCCCAGAAATGCCCACTGGTCTGGGTACGGATGGAATTCTGAATCAACAAAGACACTGTTTCCTTCCGCGCGCGGAATCTTTTGCAGAGGTAGAGCGATCAGGTTGCCAAGACCTCCCTTAGGCATCGTGTCCTGATTAGGAAAGAATCGGTCGTAGGACTCCAGACCCAGTTGGTGCCGGAACTCCATGGTTCGAGTGAGAATTGCGCATCCTAGTTTTCGCGCAATGGTCGCGGGAATCGCTCGATTGAAGAATATCCAAACATGGCCGCCGTTCCCTGAGCGAGAACGTTCCAAAACCGCTGGCACATTCATCTCACGACAAGCCACAAGGAACCCAGCGGCATCCTTCTGCCAGGTCTTCTTATCGAAATCAACCGCCAGGAGCCAGCAGGTCTCGTCCGGCAAAAGCGGATAGATTCCGACCGTATGATCCCCGACAAGATGGCCTCGCACAACGTCTTGCGTTAGTGGCCTGAACTTTCTAGTCTGGCGATCAACCTTCTTGCGGTCCTTGTCTTTGGCCCGCAGATATGATTTCCAATCGCGATCTGCCCTCGGCATGTATCCGGATCGCCCGTCGGCGTTCTCCCAGCGAATGGCATACACATCGTCACGTCCACGGAAGAGACTGCGAAACAGCTCTATCCGCTGTTGCGCCGTACCCACTGCGGATCTGCGAACGTCTGGCGCTGTGCTTATGATCTGAGGACTCCGGCTGACGGGGCGAGGCTCAGGAATTCGTATACCGTGCTCGATCAAAAGGCCGCGCAGCTGACCATTTTCGGCACGCAGGCGTCGCACCTCCGCCACGGATGCCTCAAGGTTCGGAAACTCGTTGTCAGTTTTGCTCAAGTCAAAGACCTGCCGGCACTCCGACACCTGACCCCAAAATGATCGCACATCGCCGGCTTCCGCTTGCGCTGGCTTTCGCGTGTAGAGCCAAAGTGGGATGGCTCCTAGTCGTGGTAACCAAAAGCTCTAGCTAAGCTTGGCTCGGGATTGCCACATAAACGAGGTTCCTCGAAACGCTTGGCAGCGACGAGGAGAAATCTGCAGACAGGTGCACTGCGTGAAATTGCGAAATTGACAAGAATGCATAGGCAGACGAAGAAGGGAACTCTTGGCGCCGCTCTGACCAGTCAGATAAAAAAACGCCCGGAAAGAGAGCGTCCCGCGAGCTTCTTCTTTGCGACATGAACCGTGGAAAACCTTCAAAACCGACACATTTTCTTACACACTTTCACGTCTTGTACAATACAAACTATTTATTATCATAACTATACTGGCAGACGCAGCGGACTCAAAATCCGCCGACCTTCGGGTCTTGGGGATTCGACTCCCCCTCCCGGCACCAATCCCAACCCATTCACCCATGGTCAGTTAGGAATCACCGCTGCCGTCATGTCGGTCGTGATGTCGCTGGCTCTGCTTGGTCGAAATACAGCTTCAAGTGCCACCCTCTCGGAAGCTGAAGTTGGCCGCGAAGGCCATCGCGTTTAACTCGGTGGATGTCCATCAGCTCATTCATCCTCCCGGGTGAAGAACCTTATGCAGGCTCATATCGTCGCCATCGCCGCTCTTCAAACCAAAGAAGACAATCGTCGACAAAACCGTCAAAATGCCGAGAGCGATGAGGGCCTTATGGATTCCATGGATCATTTGGGTCGGATCGGAGTGCGTACTGGGAACGAAAAACGCTGTGGCTAGCCCTGCCGCCGCCACACCGAAGCTGATCGACATCTGCTGCGCGGTGCTTGCGATGGAACTGGCGCTGCTGGCGTCTTCTTCAGTTATGTCAGCGAATACCAGCGTGTTCATGCTCGTATATTGCAGCGACGTGAACGCTCCATAAAGGAAAGCCTGCAGCACGATGGCCCAAACCGGCGTTCGCAGACCGATCGTTGCAAACACCAACAGAAGGACACCGAGAATGACAGTGTTGGAGATGAGGACACCGCGATATCCGATACGGCTCAAAAGTCGTGGCATGATCGCTTTCATACTCATCGATGCGATTGCCTGGGGCATGACGAGCAGACCGGACTGGATGGGGGTGAAACCCAGGCCTACCTGATAGAGGAGCGGCAGGAGAAATGGCACTCCGCCTATTCCAAGACGAGTGAAGAAGCTCCCGCTTACGGCGGCGCGGAACGTGCGAATGTTGAATAGCCTGAGCTTCAGCAAAGGGAACGGAAGACTCCTCCCGTGGATTCCGTATCCTGCAAGCAAGCCAAGGGACAAAACCAACAGCGCTGCCATCTCTGCCGCGCTCAGCGTGTGCTCGCCAAATATCTCCAGCACATAAGACAGTAATGCGACCCCAGAACCGAAGAGGATGAGCCCAACGACGTCGAGTGGAGGTGTTTGCTCTTCACGGTAGTCCGGCAAATGCAGATAAACGAGGACCAAACCCGCGACTCCAATTGGAATATTAATGAAGAAAATGACGCGCCAGTGAAGAAATCCGACGATAAGGCCCCCGGCGATCGGTCCAAGCATCGGCGCCACCAATGCCGGTACAGAAACGAAGCTCATGGTGCGCAACAGATCTGACTTGGCAAACGTTCGCACCAAAGTGAGCCGGCCTACCGGCACCATCATCGCGCCGCCGCAACCCTGCAGGATGCGACAAGCGACCAGCACGTGGACGTTGCTCGATATTCCGCACAAAAAGGACCCGAGCGTGAATAGACCGATCGCGGATGCGAATACGCGGCGGGTTCCGAACCGGTCTGCCATCCAGCCACTGATTGGGATGAAGACCGCTAGGCTTAACGTATAGCTCGCCAGCACCGCCTTCATGCTGAGGGGAGCAACGCCGAGGGCGGAAGAGATGGCGGGAACGGCCGTGTTGAGAATCGTCGTATCGAGCGACTCCATGAAAAAGGCGACTGCAACCAGCCACGGTAGGAGCCGTGTGGAGACATCTGAGGGATCGGATGAAGATGGAGGAGCGATCAATGGGCCGGTATGGTTCATCGAAAGGAAACCGCGCGAGGCTTGTCCACCTCGAACATGTTAGCTGATGTGTCCGATCTCTCGGACTGAGACGAGAGAGAGCGCGGGAGGCGCATCGGGCACATGGACACTCGCCCAGAGGAGGCATATCCCCCGCCAAGCCAAGAATATTACCTGCTGGACTCCCGGCAAGGCACGAAACGCTACCTCAGCCTAAACGAGTTTGGGCCATGGCGCGGGCTGGAAATCGCCTCCGGCCTGTGGGAAACTGTCTTGATGGCAAAGATAAGAACTGGTCAGATCGTAGTGCCGGATGGGCTGGTCGGCGTGTACAGGGTTGTGTCCCTTTCCCTGGACGGACAAACGGCGGATATTGAGAAGTTCGATGTATCGAGGCAGAAGTCACTCGGCGACCCTGTTCGCTCGGTTGCGATTGACAAGCTGACCGCTTACAAGGAAGACCCCAGCCAAGCCGCCGCTAGGATCGTGAGGGAAGCCACGACTGAAGACTAGCCAAACCGCTGCCCGGATCGCGAGAGCGGCTACCGAAGAATAGCCGTCGGTTTGTTGGGCTGACGGCATTTTGAGTGGCGAAGGTCGGCAATGAGCAACAGTGGCGAACAGGTGCAGAAGCTTGTTGAAGGCAGGGGTCTATCCACAATGTTTCTCAAGCCCGGTATCTGGCAAACTCTTTTCCTCTCCTCTTGACGCCGACCTTCGGAAAGAAAAGAATCATCTTCCAACGTCTTGCAGGATTCGCTGTGAAGACCCCACGGAGAGGAACCCCGTCTTTGTCCGCCAAGGATCAGCTCCAAAAGTTCACTCTGATGAGGGCTCGGATGACGAAACGAAAAATTCCAGGACTGTTCTCTATCGCGATGCTTGTCCTGGCCATTGGCATGCCGAATGCTTATATTCGAGATTGTCATGCTGAGTGAGTTTCAGCATCGTATCGCAGCAGGAACGAGCTGTCGGCGCCTAAACGGTTGCCATCGACCGGGACGCAGTCGTACAATCGGACGCCTCAAAGATACTGTACCTGTCCGAACGCGAGGGGGTTCATCATGCGTCATTGCATCGCTTTAATCGCTCTCTGCGTGGTTGGCTCGACCGCAGCTTGGGCGGCGTGTACGTCAGCCGAAGAGAAACAGATTGCCGACGTGAGAAGCTCCTGGCTGTCAAACTGGAACACGAACCAACTCGATAACGTGATGAAGCTGTATGCGACTGACGCAACGTACCTGCCTTCAGATGGAAGCCGGGTCTCGGGACAAAGTGAGATTCGAGCTTATATGAAGAATCTGATTGGGTCGAAGGATTCGGTGAAGAGCGTCGCGCTCGACTGTTCCGGCGCCATGGTCTATGACAGCGGTACCTATACGGCGGTTGGCAGTGACGGCAAACTCGTTGAGGGCAGCTATCTCGTGGTCCTCAAGCGTCAGAATGGCAAATGGCTGGTTGTGCAACATGCTTCGACCACCAAGCCCTGACCTAGCACGATTCAGAGAACCAAAATCACCAGCCTGCCATCCCCTGCGCTGACTGCGCCGCTTTGTTCAGCCCTTCAGTTTCGCCCACCTTGCCCGTTGCGCCGCAGCGATCTTTCTCCGCACCGATGCGGACACAGTGCGTTTGGGTTTGTCACTCACCTTCACCGGGCTACTCGACTTCCGCTTTGCCCGTCTCGCTTTCTGCGCGGGGGTGATATTTCGACGATCAGCAGCCGACACCGTTAACTTCTTCGTTTGGCCCCCAGAGATGTACGTTTTCCCGAAAGCCGTCAGAGCTGCGGTCACCCTGTGCAGTTCGTTCAGAAGCCTTGTGTGCTCTTTCTTCAACACTTGGACAACAGACACGTTTCTCATCATTGACTCCCCGTCGGTTGGGGATCATAGCAGATTTGCGATCCGCTCCCTTGAGCGTCGCCTTTCTATACCGAGTTACTGCCCCGACGATCGGCCTTTTGCCCATGCGCAGTGCCCCTTTGTTACCTGTGCGCTGGGACGGCCTTGTCATACCCTCGAAAAGCGATGACTCCCCCAATGGATTTCTTTCAGCCCCTTGGACGACTTGATCCTCGTTACCCTGTGAACCTGCCTGTCTCGGTTAAGCTCGCTCACAAGGAAATGCATGCCCAATCCGAGAACATCAGTCTCGGCGGCATTCTGCTGTCTAGCGCATTTCTGATCCCGAAAGATTCCGTCGTAGAAGTGGCTGTTGGAGTTGCTCCCCCTGCTCGACCCGGCACGCTTTTGAGCGCACGTGGCAAGGTGGTTCGGGCGCAGCCGAAGGCCACTGGCGGGTTCGCAGTGGCAATCCAGTTAGACCATTCTTTCAAGTTTGAGCTCAGCCAGGAAGAACATGCCACAACGACAGACGAGGGTCGCCCATATTGTGAACCTGTCAGCGAAGACGAACGAACCAATGGCAGCACGAATACAGACGGGACCAAGCTCACCGCTAAACAATCGGAGGACTGGGAGTACTACAAGCGCTGGTATTCCAGTAACCGGTGGGAAGGGGACGAGAGTCGGCGACTGGCATGGCACGATCTTTGCAGGAAATATTCTGAACTTCAAAACCGAGGTGTGCCAGAATCCTGATTGTGGATTCTCCCGTGCTCGGTGAAGGTTAACCAGTCACCGTGGAAGGTTCAAAACCTTTAAAAACGACTTAAGGCGCCGACATCACAGCCGTACACCGTAATAGACCGGATCGAGGAACGCTTTCGGTAGATTTGGCGTGCACTGCAATAACACTCGGGGCTCACAATCGCGGCAATACCGGTCTGATTGTTTCTTTTTCTCATTCGCCGGAAACGTGACCTTCACCCCACCAACCAGCGCAAATACCGCTTTTCATCACGATCTTTTTTGTTGTCATGCCGCCTCTAATAAAATTGGTGCCCCGCTTTCGAGCAGGATGTAATACGGCGCTCCGATTTCAAGAGGTCAGTACGCCGATAAGTCGTACAGCGTGAGTAATCTGGGAATCAACGAACGGCCCATGCCGGGGCGCATCGCCCGCCGCACCACTCACTTGCAGTCTTGCTGGTGCCCACTTGTTGGGAAAGACGGACGCTGAGAACTCTGGGCCGAGCATTTCGCGCCAACCCAAGAGTTCAGTTTTGCACCTTGGCCGTAAGCGGGACATTTCTGATCCCAGCTCGGGTTTTCGACTCTCGGACTCGAATCGAATCGTTTGCGAAATGAATTGCGTCCCACATCAAAGCCAATGCCTCGCGGTGGGACCGCATCGCAGTTTCAAGAATCAAGGTTACGAGCGCACGGAGGAAGGGAGGCGCAACAGCCAGAATCTTCTCCTCTTCCTTGGGCAGTTTCAGAATTATTTTCGGACCGAGCGGTTTTGACCAGTCTGGACCAATCCGAGAACGGTAACATTTTAGACGTTGAACAACCTGCCCGTTCACAGGGTCGGGGATTGCACTATCCGGGTCGGACTATTGAAGACGAACAGTGTCAGAAGGTCGGCGGAGGGTATACGGGCATTGAAGCTCAGATTTTTACTGTTTCTCTGAGGGGAGCCAACATTTATCTACGCCGATCCAGAGTCCAACATCATGGAACCCAGAGGAAGCGTGACCGAAAAAGCGGAGAAGGATACCTCGAAGTTCGACTGGGTAACTGAGCGTTCCTCCTGCGCTCTGCCGAAGGTATTCAAGGCACTCAGATTACAAGTTGACGAGGACGTTACGACTCGCAATGCCCTGCGCCCCAATAACTCTCCGTATAAGTTTTCGGTGGCTGAGAATGGCGACGATTTTACAGCCGTTCTGGAAGCGAAAGGTGTGAAGAGGTCAGTAATTTTCAGCCTCTCCGAGCACGCGATTCTAGTGCGAGATGAGAAGGGCGATCCCATGTTTGAGGTGAACGCGACCTTCAGTGACCAGGGCGAGTGCAGGCTGAAAGTGAATGGGGAAGAGCGCGCCCTCTGGCAGGTGCGACGGATGGCTCTTGAAGAGCTGATGTTTCGAGGCTTTTAGGCTTGCACGATCCCGTGCCCCAAACCGGACAATGGCTCAAGTCGGTCGTGCGACGCTACTTCAACTACTACGCGGTACCGGACAACCTCGCAAGTCTGGGTGTGTTTCGGGATCGGGTGCTGGCGCTCTTGGTGGCCAACGATTGGTCGCTGGAGCCAGAAACGCCGGACCTCATGGACGCGCTTCCTGGTTTTGGCTCAGCGATGGTTTTCTCAACCGCGAGCGCTCCATCCTTTCCTGATGCTCGCTTCGCCGCCAGTCATCCGAGATAAGAAGCCGGATGCGCGAATCAGCGCCCGTCCGGGTCTGTACGGCGGCAACCAGTGATGGCTTTCCTACCGCGATCGTCGACAAGCGTAAAATCAGTTGCTTTCGGGTGTGGCGGCCACAGACTGTTCGCGTCTCCAGATAGACAATCCCGGTGCTCCAAGAGCCAACGCGCCTAGCCTGCTCGTCCTCGTCATGACTCTTTTCTTTGCCGTCTCCTTAGCCGTCTTCCACTGACGGTCATGGCATGACATTCTGGCCTCACAACCGCAAGCACTTTCGTAATGTGGTGGCCTCATCTGAACATCCCAAAACCGGCCCCGATCCTCGATAGTAGTATGTGGAACTCGTCTGGAAGGCGGGATCATCCGATCCTCGCTACCTACGCGTTCTTGCACGGACGCGCTTGCTTGCGAGGGATCTGTTCGGTCCATGATCAAAATGATCCAGACTACGCGCCGAACCCTCAACTCGCGATGGGGGAGTCTAGTAGCACATCCGAAATTGACCTTTGTATTTGGTTTTCTCGCGACGGCCATCGCCGTCTTGGCTGCTGTCTCCTGGTTTCAAAGGAATCAGGTCGACGAAGATCGCTCGGCCCAGGTAATCCTCAATCAAATTGCAACTCTTACGCGAGAGATCAACAATCTTACGTGGACGGCCTTGCAAGAGCAGAACCTGACCCCCCAGGCGGAATACGAGATGTGGGCGGCAAGACAGGCACTGCCTACAGCAGTGCTGGCCGC
>Ga0302326_10027637_pt1 | contig 11437 bp, 10 predicted proteins | sample Palsa_T0_3_FD_202264 | JGI IMG/M metagenome (GOLD analysis project Ga0302326, IMG submission 202264) | Peat permafrost microbial communities from Stordalen Mire near Abisko, Sweden - Palsa_T0_3 | ecosystem: Environmental > Terrestrial > Soil > Palsa > Peat permafrost | place: Sweden: Abisko...
CATGTCTAGCACACTTCTTCCCGAAGAGCAGGCACTCGACTCGCACAAGGCTACGCGCTCGCGCGACTCCAAGCGCTACGGGTTCTTCCCCGGCTGCGTGGCCAAAGAGTCGTGCAAAGAACTCTTTAATTCCACGATGCTGCTCGCCGAGAAGCTCGGCATCGAGCTGATCGAACTGACCGCGGCGTCATGCTGCGGCGCTTCGGTGGTCAACGACGTCAATCGCGACGTAGCGCGCGTGCTCAACGCGCGCACCTACGCGCAGGCGGAAGCACTTGGCCTCGATGACGTGATCACGATCTGCTCCACCTGCACCGGCCACATGCGCGCGGCCAACAAAGAACTCCTCGAGAACGAAGAGCAGATGGACCAAGCCAACGCGATTCTAGGCAAGTTCGGCGCGAAGTACGCCGGCACGGTGACGGTTCGCCACCTGCTCTGGCTGCTGATCGATGACATCGGCCTGGAGAATCTGCGCTCGATGGTCGTGCGCCCGCTCAATGGCCTCAAAGTTGCGCCGTTCTACGGCTGCCACATCATTCGGCCCGAAAGCGTGAATGGCTGGGAGTCGGCGCGCAATCCGCATTCGCTGGAAGATATCATCACGGCGATCGGCGGCGAAGCGATCGACTACGCCGGGAAGACGCGCTGCTGCGGCTTCCACATTCAGCTCGAAAAAGATAATGTCGCGACTGATATGGTTGGGCAGAATATGCGGATGGCCAAGGATCATGGCGCGGAAGCGGTGCTGACGCCGTGCCCGCTGTGTCATCTTGCGCTCGACGGTTATCAGCAAGACTCGGCCGCCCGCTGGGGCCGCACCGATCTCCCGACCTTCCACCTGCCGCAGCTCGTGGGTTACGCCCTCGGGATCCCGGCCGATATGCTCGGGCTTCAGAAGCATCTGATCGACCCGCGCACCATCATGGTGGAGCGCGAGCTCATCAGCTAGCGAATCAGCCGGAGTTGGCGGTCGGCGAAGACCCGCACGACCGACTCGAAGTTGCGCTCCATGCCGTGCGTCGTGTGGACCCGCGTGCGCACCAGATAATCCGTGCTTCCGTCGGCGTTCCGCGTGGTCGCCGCAAACTGCATGAGGTGGCGTCCGCTGCGCTGTTCCAACCGCCCGTGCTTACACAGTAAAACGCTGATCGCATGCTCGAGATTGAGCGGCGGATGCGCGGGGACCGCCGGACTCTTCGCCGGCGCGGTGGACTGCTTCGTAAACCAGGTACTCACACGCACATTATTCCAGGTGTGGCGCACCTTGTGGTGTCGGGATGGTTAAGATCGGCCGCCTTTGACCGCGACTTTACGCTTGTAAACGGCGTGTTTAGACGCTTTGGAACGTTCATCGCCGATGATTAGGTAAGCAAGGGAGGAACGGCATGTCCTGGTTCAAGGGAAGACAGTTACCCAACGCTGCCCCGTTGGCAGTGCAGCCTTCAGTAAAGGCGGCACTTCACCCGGCGGCCGATGTCCAGGAGAAGATTGCCGAGTTCCTCGTCACCCACGACCGGGTCGAGTTGCGCAACGGCCATCCGCTGATGCATTTTCTCGGCATGTCGCGCAACCACCACGACGGGAGCGTCGACTATGCCGTGCGCTCGCACGTGCGCGGCATCGATGGCAAGAGTCATCGCTTCGATTCACACGTGCGCATCTATGCAACCGGCCACCTGAGGCTGGTTCGTTAGTCGCCGCGAGCGGCACGCAGCACCAGCTCGCGCAGCGCCGCATTCGCCTCTAACGAAGCCTTGCGACGGGCGACCGACGGATCGTCCGGCCCCGGAACCACCGCGCGCATCGTCGCGTTGGCTTCGAAAAAGAGCGCGTTCCCATGTTGGTCGAGCGCGAAATCGATCCCAAAGTACTCCAGCTCAATTCGCCGTGCAGCCTCTTCGAGTGCAGTCATCGCGCGTTCGCCGATCGCCGCGCCGGGATTCGTGAGGAATGCTTCTTCTTCCGCGATAGCCTCGGGCGTGCGCACCTGATCGGCGGAGAAGTAGTGTACCTTCCAGTGCGACGAACGCGCCAGGTGCACCGGATAGAGCGTACCGCCGATCGCGAGCAGACGATACTTGCGATAGTAGCCGTCGCTCGCGCGTGTATCCAGCAACTCGATGGCCAGGAGGCGTTCGCCGGGAAGTAACGAGGCGACACGCGTGAGGTCCGCGCGATTGCGTACGAGCTCGAAAAATTCGCCGGTGTGATAACCCGGTGGGCGCACGAGGACCGGAAATTGCACGATTCGATCGAGTTCATCGCGACCGACTTCCTCGACACGCGGCACGATCAGGCCTTCGATGCCCGCCAACCGCTGGGCCATCGCGACGCGCCCGGTGCTGAGCACGCTCACCGGATCGTTGATGGCGTGCGCCTCGTTCACTGCGAGCAACTCTTGCGCAGCCTTCAGCGAGGACTGGCACAAATCTGCATCGCCGATTCCGTTGAAGATCACATCGTGCGGCGGCAACGGCAAGTCCGCTTCGTAGTAATCGGTGAAGAGCTTGATCGTGAGAAAGGTCTGATCGTCGAGCGGTGCATCGAGCGGAATGTTCCCGCGAAACGCCGACGAGAGGAGCAGCAGCGAGACCGGCAGACCTTCGCCGCGAAAGGGACTGATGACGACCGGCATCGTTCCGAAGCCGGCACGGCGGTGCTCTTCGGCAAGAGTGTGCTCGCCGAGGCGGCCAAGCGCGTGGCTCAGGCCTTGATGCGCCGGCGCGGACTGCGGATCGACTTCGATCGCGCGCTCGTACAGATCCCGCGCAAACGCGAGCTCGTTGGTCTCGAGCAGGGCGTTCCCAAGGTTGACGAGCATGCGCAGATCGCGCGGATGATGTTTGAGTGCTTCGCTATAGGTGAGACGCGCCGCACTGCGATAGCCCGCGTTGTAGAGCAGCGTTCCCAGGTTCCCCAGCGCGCCCAAATGCGTGCCATCGCGACGAATGACCGCGATGTAGGCATCCCGAGCCTCATTGTTGCGCCCAAGCTGGTCGAGCGTACAGGCACGTGAGAACAGCAGTGAGACGTCATCGGGAGCCTGAGCGAGCCGCTCCTCGATATCGCTTAACTTATGCGGATTACCAAATGCAGGAAGCACGAGTGCTTATACGCCACGCAGGGCTCATCACTCTTCTCGGGACTGAACCGTTTATAGTCTGCCTGCAGCGGGGCGAGGCGCCACTTTATCACACCGGCGGCAAGGCCGGGCGGACTCATTCGAAATTTGAAGCCAATCCCTCACGCCACTCCGGTAAGAGTCTTGTGAATGGATAAACTGCGCTCGGATCGTCCCCGTCTGAGATCACGCGAAATGGCTTAGCCCAAATAAGCTTGAGCGCTGGTTCAAACAGTTCAGCTAGCTGTGCGTCACGTATTGCAATGACGCCAATATCGCCGTCGTTCTCGCAGTAGGCGCACCACGACCCCACATCCGACGCGCTGCCAAAGCGCTCTCGACCGACATACCCGACATCTTCGCCGCGCATCGTCCCTCGATATGCCTCTGGATCGGAATCTTTTTCCAAGAAGTAGACTGCGCCATCTCGTGCGTTGGGCTCAGGACGATCCAGGTTCACTACACACACAGTGACGGCACTTTCCGCTGCAAGCAGGAACCTTACGGCGGCGCCGTACTTGTCGTGAAACATGTTGTCAGACTCGAAGAACCTGTACGCTCCCCAGCTACCCCGAAAAACGTTATTTGGCAGCCGAACCTTCGGATTTAGCGAGTTACATAAATTCGCGAGCGCTGCTATCCTCGCTTTGTCTATGTCACAAGAATTCATGATTCTCCACCGAAGAAGCGACCATTGTGGCTACGGTCCATTTAGTAGAAACTTAATCCCGATATATGCACCATTAGCGCCGCTAGGATTGGAAAACAGATACTGGGCGCCAAATTCACTAGTAGTTTTTCTTACGTAGACTGAATAAAGCTGTGCGCCATTCCTCATGAGCGTTGTAGTGCCGGCCATGCTCCTGCTGAATCCGTTGGCGGCGAGATTATCGATAAACTCACTGGCCGACATGTTCGGCGTTAGATTGAGATACTCCGAGCCTGCCCTAGTCGCTCGTGTTGCGCCGACGATGACCTCTACGTGGGCATCCGCGCCTCGTTGTAGCGCCCTAGCAAACCACGTCAAATGTTAAGTTCGGCGCGAAGTCCGTCGATAGCCCTCCGCTCCCTCTCAACTGCCGCGTCGCCGCCCTCGTGCGCCGGATCTGCCATGTGCCTCAGAAGGTCGGCCACAAATATCCCGACAGCAGCCGGATCCTCCCAGATGTCACGCGTTACGAAGCTCACGTCTTCGCCCACTATCCATGCACGAACGATCTCAACGGCGGTCGCCGCTCCAAGAACGGAGGCGGGAGTTCCAAGTTCATCTATCATACGCTAAGGCACCCTTACAAGATGATCGTAGGTGAAATTGTAATGCCGCCGATTTTGAAAAGCATAGTCCTTCAGGCCTAACTTTTGCACGACTGCGGTATCGCCGTCGGTCACCGAAACATCGCCGCGAAAATAGAGCCATTTCAACGATCGACTGACCATCAGCGGACGCAATGACTCAATTGTCCCGACGTCATCAATAACGAGCGTCTCAAGGCGGTCCAACAAAGCAATTTCATCAAGCTGTTGCAGTTTCTTGCACGAGGAGATTTCGAGCGTTCGCAGGCTGCGGAGCACTACGAGGGCGGAAAAATCATGGAGAACTCGGCAGTGGGCCAGTAGGAGCTCTTCAAGATATGGACAGGCGGCAATCCCAGTGATCGAGTGAATTCGCCCCTTCACCACCTCGAGCTTTCCCGTCACAGGTTGGCCGTCCGCATTTGTCAGTTGGTAAAACCAATCGTCCACGTGGAATCCATGTAACGCCAAGACGCAGCGCGCGCCTCGTTTAACGACAAGGTGTGCTCCAAGGGGAGACGCTCCGACCTTTTTAAGAGCCATAGACATAGTTGATCTTAAACAGCTCCTTACCGTCGGGCTCCATGCATGAGCCGTACAGCACGATTCCTTTGAATGTTCGCGCGACGGAGTCTAGCGCGTCATCTACGGTGGCATCCTGCATCGACGGCGGAAGATGAGGCGCCCCCTCAACGGGCGGACCCACAAGGTGGTCGATAACGAACGAAGCCATGCCGAATTGCAATCCATTCTGGGCTGCATAGGTTTCCAGCGCAATCGTGATCGCTTCAACTGCTGACAGGGGGTTGTACTGTGAGCTGGAATCGAATGTCAGGGTTGGAATCCTTGTTCGCAAGGCTGTTGTCGAAACAGTTCCTATTGTGATCCTAACCATTCCGGACTTGTCTTGCAGTATGGTGACCTGCGGATCGTTCCGAAAAATCTGTCGGACCGCCGTTATCCCCGTGACCCCCTGCGATGCTGGCTGGACATTTACCGTAGGGAAAAGAAGCTTCTTTTGTCCCGGACATACGCCGGCATAGTCTATTCGTGCATCGCCGCCGACGGAGTTCAACACCGGGCGCAGGTAGTCGGCAGCCGCGCTACCGACTCCGACGTTTGCCGGCGTGGAAACAATGCCAAGAACGATAAGCGCAAACGGCAACATCTTCATCATGGCATTGCATCCGGTACGATCTCGTAGACCCTAGTGCTGAACTCACCATTGGGACCTACGTCAACTTCGTGCACGAGCTCCTGCGGCAGAGAGTATACCTTGCCCTCATATTTGACATCGAAAGTTTGGAAACTGATGGACGACTGGGTTCCTCCAACTTCATCCTGTATCTCCTCGATGTCGCTCAGTTCGTGCGGATTACCAAACGCAGGAAGCACGAGCGTTTATACGCCGCGCGGGACTAATGACTCTTCCCGGGCCCGAACGAGCCGCAGGACAACGCTCAAAAGCGCGCTTCAAAGCCCTCGCTGGTCTGGCTGAAGTGCTTAAAGCCGTTTTCTTCCAGGGCAGCTTCGAGGTAAGGCGGCACGGCTGCGCCGATTACGAGGACCCGGTCAAAGGGCACGCACCCCTTTCTATTCGCGTTTATACCTCGACGTCGCCATGACGGCGACGATTGCGACGCAAACCGGAATTAGTACAAATGAGCCAAAGACCGCTCCGAACAAACTGAGGTTACCGAGCCAATCACCCGAATACCAGTTGTAAACACCCGCGTCCGCAGCTTTTGCCATCATGTACAGGCCGAGCCCGCAAAGTTCACCGAAAGCAAGACCGACCATTGCTGCCAGAATTGTGCGCAGGCCGTTCATTTCACTCCTTAGTGCTGACTGGGATCTTCACACCACATACTCCCACAAAATTTGTTAAAGTAAAGCACGGCCCCCGTGATCGGATTGGTTTCGATATCTTGCCACCATGTGGTCAAAGTGCCGTCAGAAAATCTTTCTATGGTTAGGAACCCGTACGAACAAATGCCGCCGGTGTCGCAGTCCCAGCCGGCCTGGGTATGGAAACTCTTTATGTAATCTAATTCGCCCCCGGCGTCGCTTGCCGCCTGGGCGCTCATTGCACGGAACCCGCCCTTAATTACACCCCAACCGATGTGCGCGAAACTCGCAACGCGCCAAGCGCCGGCCCACCAACTCGGGGGCGGCCCACACTCGTGAACGTAGCCGCACCAGACGTAACCGAGACCTGATGCCGCATAGGAGCCTGTACGGTCCCCGACAAAGCTCGCGCCTGCAGAAAGAGGCACCGCAATAAACGGCGTAAGCTCCTCGGTTCCCACCTCAGTAATGGAGCCTGCGGCAATTCCCCCGACGGTTCCACCGACGGGCTCGGACCACTGCTGACCGTTCTCAGCGCTCGCCTCATCGACCGGAATCGACGTTACAACGTTTCCGTGCGTATCAATGACCTGGGGCATGCCATTGACCCACGAGAGACAGCCGAGGCACCCGGCAAATGTGTTGTTTGGATCAAATCCGCTCGGATCTGAATTTGAAAATGGATTCCCATTATTCCAGAGGTACTTCTTTCCGCTCCACGGATTTCCGGGCATCGCCGGGTAGACATCAGGCGTCGTCCACTGCCCGCTGTTGCCGTCGTAGGTACGAACGCCTTGGATGATGTTGACACCGTCATTGAGTCCGTCGCTGCGAGGCATGCCCAGAACCCCGCCCTGTCCGATGCCGATTGCCCCAGTTGCAGCAATCGACGTCCACAAAATGCTTGACGGAATGTAGTAGGTATAGCCGCTTGTGCTGGTAATAGCGCCGGTAACACATGGTACAGCGTTTGCGTATGGATCAACTAAACCGCCGCCGCCAACGCCGGTGTTGTTATGGCAATACATCACCGAACCGTCTGGACCGCGATCCCAGAACGTCAGCCCGGTAAACGATGGATCAAGCGGCGTGATGTCGGCACTGGCGCCGATTTTGATGTCGTCGACCCGACCGGACGAATTCGTCGTGAAAATAAGCCGATCGCCGTCCCAATGTAGCGTGTCATATGTTACCGACGACGCCGAAGGCACCGCAGCCGTGGCGTTCGTAGCCGAACCAATGAGCACGGGGTGACCGGAGGCGCCCCACTGATACAGCGCGAGGGCACCCACAGACGTTGCGGGCTTCAAGGCGGGCTGCGACGTGCTGGTCAGGCTAGTCGAGACGGTGCGGTTTTCGTCATCGTAGCTCCGCGCTAGCTGAATCGATGAGCTCGAAGTCAAAGTCGCTCCCGAGCTGTTAGTGGATGAGGATCCACCGCCCGACGCCGAGGTCGCCATTCTCCCGGCGGCATCATAGCTCAGCGCCAGCGCAGAACTGCTCGTTGGGCCATTGAGCTCCGACACCGTTAAGGAGCTTGTGGCTGCGAGGATCGCTCCAGCGACCGGATCCCACGACGCGCCAATGTTTCCGTAGTCTTGGGCTGGCATTGCCGCGATCGGCACCTGAACGCCGTCTGCGAGCAAATTCGAGCCACTCGCTCCGAGTGCCTCGCCGCGCGTCGAGTAGCTAAACGTCTGATCGATCGTTTGCATGAGCTGATTCTGCGGATCCCACACAATCTGACTCAATTGTGGATTCCCTTGCGCAGTTCCGCAAGCCGAGCAGGTTGGGAAGACTTCCTGACTCAAGCGACCATAGGTGTCATACTGCAGCGTCGTCGGACTGGAATTAGCTCCTATTCCACTCTCGGTACGAGTCGAAAGCCGTCCAGCAGCAGTATACGTCAACGCAACGCTCGTCGTGCCGACATTCGACGCGGCGCTATCACTGATTGCCTGCGTCTGAGGCAACCCGTCGGCGCGATAGGAGTATGCGTAAAGGCCGGTTTGCCTTAGGGCACTGGAAGCGACGTCAATTTGCTTGAGCGAAGCGTCCGGATAATACTCGTGCGTAAACGTCGCGGGCGAAGTGACGCCACCGCCTGAGGCCTCCTGCTCGGTGAGCTCCAATCCGTCCGTAGTGTATGTATAACTCTGCGTGCCAAAAACCGCAGAAGTGAGCGACATCGTATGCCCGGCCGGATCGTATGAAGCTGAGCGATCGGCCGACAGGGCATCGCTGAAGTGCACCTGAGTCAAGTCCGACCGCGCGTCATAGTTATACCACGAGCATTCCTGCGGCTGGGCGCTATTGCACTCCTCGGTAAGCCTGCCCGCAAAATCGCCGCCGAAATATCCGGATTGATCGTAGGTCAGGGTTCCCTCAATAAGTGACTCAGAGCTTGTGCTGCTCGCAGCAAAAAAAGAGAACTTCGTGATAGTCCGATCGAGACCATCGAATGCGTCACCATTGAGGTCTGCAAACGAGGTGTTCGAAACGGACCGCGCTGCACGATTCGAAACCGTCGTCGGGCCGTCTGCAGCAATCAACTCCTGTGTTTTGTAGAGATTGCCGTACGCCTGGTACTGCACGGGGTTACCATCGGTGATCGTAACGCCGGCGCCTTGGCTCACGTCATAGAGATATCGCGTGGTCCACGGGTTTGCGTAGAGGTCGCTGTTGGGATCGACCGGTTGTTGGTTTTCAATGAGACGATCGTCGCCATCGTAAATGTTCGTCGTCGTCTCCGGAGCCGGGGTCGATGTCGCAGTCGTCATGCGATAGACGGTGTTGCTCACGGCGTTGCCGTCAGCGTCGTAGGAACTTGTCGTCCCCCACCCGTTTGCGTGCTGGTACGGAGTCTCAGTCTTCGACATGGAGTTATCGTTGTTGTAATGCGTGTAGCTCTCGTACCCGTCCGGATCAGTTGCCGTGATCTGTCGATTCATACCATCATACGTATAAATCGCGGCACCGTTACCATTGTTGATGCTGCTGATATCCCCATAGCTATCGTATCCGTATATGATAGTAGGGGAGTGTGTCGTGCCATCCGCCTGACTATACTGCGTTCCTTCTATTTCCGTCGGTATACCATAGTTGTCAAAAACTGGACCGCTGCTATACGCGAGCGTCGTCTCGTAGCCGCTCGGCGTGTACGCGTTGACCAGCACGCCGTACGGTTCATTTGAGTCGACGTAGTCGTAGATATACTGCGTCGCTCCCGTTGCACCGGTACCAGTTGGGCATAGTGAATCGCTCGGTGCCGGTGTTGAGGTCCAACTGCTATTATGAGACGCATTGTAGTTCGGGTCACACGTGGCGATAACGTTGTTATATTGGTCATACGATATCGTCTCGGTAGGCCGCAGCGTGCCATTACTCGTTGAGACACTCGGTGCGGCGATAGCAATTACGTTGCCGTTCGCGTCACGGGCATAGTCCGTCTCGTTATCGCCGGCATCGACGGTCGAAACTAGATAATTGCTACTGTTCCATTCGGCGTTGGTGACCAGCGCTGCGTTGGCTGACGACCACGCCTGCAGCTGCGTCGCCCGGCCCGAACCGTCGTAGGTCCATGTCCGTGCATGACCATAACTATCCGAGACCGTCGTCCCTCCGTTATAGCCGGTAAAAGTCTCCGAGCGCCAGACTTGCAGACCCGACGGCTCACCTTGCTGAAGCGGAATGCCGAATGAGTCGGCGGGGGTGAAGTTCACGATACCGTAGTCTTGAATCGTGGTGATCTGGCTAGATGCATTGGCCGTGAACAACACCTCATCGCCATCGGTAATTACGCCATTGGCCGCGTAGCTAATCGCCGCCCGCGGGCCGGCGGCACCGCTGAGGACATGCCCCGTGCTGCTGTATGTATAGGATTCCGGCAACGAAGATGCAGCATTATTACCGGGGCGCAGCACGCCGATCAGGCGATTGTTCGAATCATAAGAATAGGTGATGATCTGCCCATCCGGCCGCGTGACTGAAGTCAGTTCTGGGAAATTGTTCACGGTGCCGAACGTAAGTGTCAGCGATTGCCCGTCGCTATGCTGAACCGTAATTCCTGAGAGATTGGTTGACGCTGAAGCATTTCCGCCAAGCCACGTATAGGTGAGCTGCACGGAATTGTTAACGTTCCGGCCTTGAATTTCGGTCAGGCGCCCGGCGTAGCCGGCCTCCCACGTCGTGCCAGCGCACGAGACACTGCTTGGCGAATAGAACGTATAAGTGACGCCGTTGGCTTTTGTCCATGTGTAACCGCAACCGCCATTGTATGCCAGTATCACATGTAGCCCAGCAGGCGCAGTCCAGCCGCTTCCATTGCTCGCGTAGTCGTATCGGGCGCCATCGATATCATAAACGCTGATGACGCCGAGCGACGCGTTGTAAGCAATATGCGCGTCGTACGTATTCGTCCAGCCGTCGCCGTACGCACTCGGAATCGAGCCGTCGGCTCCTAGGTGATCGTGCGTGCTCTGCGAGTTATAGGTCCGTTGGAAGGCCAAACTCAACCCGCGACCTGGCGCGACAGCGTCACTCGCCTGAACCAAGACGTTCCCGTTCGCGATGTTGGCGGCCCATGATCCGATACCGGGAACGCTACCCGTCTCGAACTGCCACCACGGCTTCAGCCCGCTAGTGGACGCCGGCACCGATTGCACGGGCGTCGCTGTCGGCACCGGCGTCGGTGTAACCGGGATCGGTGTCGGCGTCGTCAGCGGCGTCGGCGTTGGGGTCGGAACGGGTGTTGGGGTGGGTGTCGGCACCGGCGTGGGCGTCGGGGCCGGCGTTGCCGTAGGCCGCGGCGACGGCGTGGGCGTTGTGTGAGGCAGCGGCGTCGGATTTCCACAGCCGTTCATAGGACGCAGCCGCCCGGCGACCTCACAGATCTGTGGCCTGACATTGCCTTGCGCTGTGACCGTAGCTTGCTGCTCCGATTTAAATACGGCAAGGGGATCGTGCACGGCTCTTTGGGTGTTGGCAGTCTGCTTCAAGTTCAGCGGGAGCGGCACGCCCTGGCGCATGATTGCTCTTACGCGACGTGACGCGCTGAGGTTCATCTGCTGTACGCTGGGCCGAGGAAGATTGAATCGATCGAAACGCGGCCGAGGTGCGTGCATCGCTTCGTAACGGCCTTCTTGCCCCGTGACCAGCGCAAAGACTTGCGAG
>Ga0302326_10027638_pt1 | contig 11437 bp, 9 predicted proteins | sample Palsa_T0_3_FD_202264 | JGI IMG/M metagenome (GOLD analysis project Ga0302326, IMG submission 202264) | Peat permafrost microbial communities from Stordalen Mire near Abisko, Sweden - Palsa_T0_3 | ecosystem: Environmental > Terrestrial > Soil > Palsa > Peat permafrost | place: Sweden: Abisko...
CCTTGACGATCTGCGGCACGCCCAGCATGAGCGGGCGGTTGAACACGCCGCCCAGCACCTTGACGTTGGCCACCCGCGGGTCGCGCTTGAACCAGACCGGATGCGAGGTGCCGCCCCACGGCAGCGCGAGACCGGTCTCGTGCTGGCCCGGAATCGTCACGTCGTACAGCGTGCCGTCAGCGGGCCATTCGACGTAGGAGTTCTGCTCCAGGTAGTACGCCTTGGCCAGGGCCGCGTTGACCAGGATGGTCCGGGTGGACGCGACCGTCGGCATGCCCTTCCAGAAGACCAGGATGTCCAGCGTGTCCACGCCCGGCTTCTCCAGGCACAGCTGGGCGGCGATCTCACCGGTGGTGTACATCTGGGCGATCCCCGGCGCGAGCAGCAGGCCCTTCTCCGCCATCCGCTGGCCGTAGTCCTCGTCGCAGGTGATCAGCCAGTCTTGCTCCCCGGTGGTGTCCAGGTAGTGCGATCCGGCGTTGATGCAGGCCTCGACGACCTCACCGCCGTACTGGCCGAACGGCCCGACCGTGTTGCAGACGACGCTGGCCCCGGTGAACAGTTCCGTCAGCGGCCCCACGTCGTGGGAGACCTCGACGATGTCGTGGTCAACCGTGTCGATGCCGGGCACCTTGTCCAAGGCCTCAGCGATGCGGGCCTTGTCGCGCCCGGCCGCCACGAACGGCACGTTGTACTCGCGCAGGTACTCGCAGATCAGGCGGCCGGTGTAGCCCGACGCGCCGTAGACGATAACGGGCTTATCTGTGCTCACGTTCAGTCCCTTTCGTTACATGCCCATGCCACCGTCGACCGGCAGGCCGGCGCCGGTGATGAAACGAGCCCCGTCGGAGGCCAGGAAAACCACGGCGTCCGCCATGTCCTCGACCTCGGCCAGGCGGCCCTGCGGGGTGAGCCCGACGACGGCGCCGATGGCCTCGGGCACGCTCGGGAACAGCCCGAGCGCCACCACGTCCTGCGCCAGCTGGTTACCCATCTCGGTGGGACACAGGCCCGGGTAGATGCAGTTCACCCGGACGCCGTAGCCGAGCTTGCCGGATTCCATGGCCGCCACCCGGGTCAGCCGGTCGATCGCGGACTTGGTGGCGGAGTACACCGCGATCCCGGGGAACGCGATCGTCGCGGCGACCGAGGAGATGTTGACCACGGCGCCGCCGTGGCCGGCCGGCCCGCCCGGGCGCATGGCGCGGAAGGCGTGCTTAAGGCCGAGCGCGGTGCCCACGATGTTGACGTCGAGCATCTTGCGGATGTCATCCGGGTCGAGGTCGACCACCAGCTGGGTGATCTCGACGCCGGCGTTGTTGACCACGATGTCCAGGCCGCCGAGCTCGGCGATCGTGCCGGAGACGGCCCGCTCCCAGCTCGCGTCGTCGGTCACGTCCAGGGGAAGGAACGCGGCGTCGGCGCCGGTTTTCTTGATCGCGTCCGCGGTCGCCTCGCCGAGTTCTTCCCGGATGTCGCCGATGACGACGGCGGCGCCGGCCCGGGCGAGCGCCTCGGCCATGCCCGCGCCCAGCCCTCGCGCTCCGCCGGTAACCAGTGCCTTACGGCCGGTCAAGTCGTACACACTCATGTGACATCTCCTCCTTGAGACGGCGACTTCGGGCACTGCGACGTAGGTCACAGCGTAACGAAATCTGGACAACCGTCAAGACTTTCTTGGACGGTTGTCAAGTTCGTTCTGGGCCAGGTCCGCCATCCGGGATACAGTTGATTCCGGGCCCGCAGGGTGCAGGCCTTCCGAGCCGACGGGAAACTGGCCGTGACCGTGGCAGAGACGAACCGGGAGCGGGTCTCGCGCCGGCAAGTCGACAAGTTCTCCGAACGCCGAGCGCAGCTGGCCGACGCCGCGCTGCAGACGCTCGCGGAACTCGGGTACGCCCGGACCAGCCTGCGCGAGATCGCGCAGAACTCCCAGTTCTCCCACGGCGTGCTGCACTACTACTTCAGCGACAAGGAAGACCTGATCACGCACTGCGTGCGCCAGTACGAAGCCGCCTGCGTCACCCGCTACGACGAGATCGTCGCCACCGCGGGCTCGGCCGAGGAACTCAAGCGCGAGTTCAGCGCGGCGATGGCGCAGACCCTGCGGACCGACGCGCCGATGCACCGGCTCTGGTACGACCTGCGCAACCAGAGCCTGTTCGAGGAGTCCTTCCGGGCCGACGTGCTGGAGATCAATCAGCGCCGCGAGGAAATGATCTGGCGCGTCATCAGCCGTTACGCCGAGTTCACCGGCATCACCGTCGCCGTGTCCCCCAGCGCCGCGTACGCGATCCTCGACGGCCTGTTCCAGCAGGCCCTGCTGCATCTGCTGGCCGGCCACGACGAAGCGGCCGAAGATCTGCGGTCGAACGTCGTCGGTGTCCTGGACAGCCTGGCGAAGCCCCGCGGCTAACCGGCCATGAAGTACCGGCGCGCACGCGCTCGTATCGGCCGAGTGGTCCATGGGCGCGAGGCTGCCGAGGCGCGGGCTGGACTTACTATGGCGTTATGACCGAGCAGGGCGAGGCAATTCGCACGGCCATCCTCACCGTGGATGACGATCCTGGGGTGTCTCGGGCGGTCGCCCGGGACCTGCGGCGGCGCTATGGGGAACGGCACCGGATCGTCCGGGCCGAGTCGGGCGCCTCCGCACTGGACGCGCTGCGTCAGATGAAGCTGCGCGGCGACCTGGTCGCGGTGATCCTGGCCGACTACCGGATGCCGGAGATGAACGGGATCGAGTTCCTCGAGCAGGCGATGGACGTCTACCCCGGGGCGCGGCGGGTGCTGCTCACCGCGTACGCGGACACCGGGGCGGCGATTGACGCGATCAACGTGGTCGACCTGGACCACTACCTGCTGAAACCCTGGGATCCGCCGGAGGAAAAGCTTTATCCGGTGGTGGACTCGCTGCTCGACTCGTGGCTTTCCTCGGACCACCGGCCGGTGCCGGAAACAAAGGTCGTCGGTCACCGCTGGTCGGCGCGCTCGTCTGAGGTCCGCGAGTTCCTCGCCCGTAACCAGGTGCCCTACCGCTGGTATTCCACCGACGAGCCGGAAGGACAGCGGCTGCTCGACGCGGCCGGGGCGGACGGTCTTTCGCTGCCCTTGGTGATCACCCCGGACGGCGATCCGCTGATCGAGCCGAGCGACGCGGAACTGGCGGCCCGGGTCGGGCTGGCGACCACGCCCTCGCAGGACTTCTACGACCTCATCGTGATCGGCGGCGGGCCCGCCGGGCTCGGGGCGGCGGTGTACGGCGCCTCCGAGGGACTGCGCACCGTGCTGGTCGAGCGGACCGCGACCGGCGGCCAGGCCGGCCAGAGCTCGCGGATCGAGAACTACCTGGGTTTCCCGGACGGGGTATCGGGCGCGCAGCTGACCGACCGGGCCCGGCGCCAGGCCACCAAGTTCGGCGCCGAGGTGCTCACCACGCGGGACGTGGTGGGCCTGGACATCAAGGGATCCGCCCGCGGCGTCCGGTTCGCGGACGGCACGTCGATCAACGCGCACACGATCATCTTGGCCACCGGGGTGTCGTACCGGCAGCTGGACGCGCCCGGCCTGGCCGACCTGACCGGGCGCGGGGTGTATTACGGCTCGGCCCTGACCGAAGCCTCGGCCTGCCTGGGACAGGACATCTTCATCGTCGGCGGCGCGAACTCGGCCGGACAGGCCGCGGTGTACCTGGCGCGGCACGCGAAGTCGGTGACGATCCTGGTCCGCGGGTCCTCGCTGGAAAGGTCGATGTCGTACTACCTGATCAAGCAGATCGCGGACGTGCCGAACATCTCGGTGCGGACCTGCACCGAAGTCATCGCGGCCGGCGGCGACGATCACCTGGAGAACCTGACGCTGCGCAGCACCGCGACCGGCGACACGGAAACAGTGGACGCCCAGTTGCTGTTCTTGTTTATCGGGGCGGCGCCGCTCACCAACTGGCTGGACGGGATCGTGGTGCGGGACGACAGGGGTTTCGTGGTGTCGGGTCCTGACCTGTCCGTGGAGGGCGAACGGCCGCGCGGCTGGGAGCTGGACCGGATGCCCTACCACCTGGAAACCAGCGTGCCCGGAGTGTTCGTGGCCGGGGACGCGCGATCGGAGTCGGCCAAACGGGTCGCCTCCGCCGTCGGGGAGGGCGCGCTGGCCGTCATGCTGGTGCACCGTTACTTGGAGAAGACATGACCGCTGAGCCTGAGGTGCTGCAGTGCAGCGTGGACGAGCTGCGGACGCTGTTCCTGTTCGAGAAGCTCACCGACGACCAGCTGCAGTGGCTGTGCGAGCGCGGGCACACCGAGCTGATCCAGCCCGGGCCGCTGTACGCCGAGGGCTCCCCCGCGACCTGCTTCTACGTGCTGCTTGAGGGCACCCTGGTGATGTCGCGCCGGGTCGGGACGGACGACATCGAGACCGGCCGGACGTCGGCGCGTGGCGTGTATGCGGGGGCCTTCATGGCCTACCTGGGTAACCGGATGCCGCAGTCTTACAACAACTCGGTGCGGCTCACCGAGCCGTCCCGCTTCTTCGTGCTCGACGCGGAGGTGTTCGCCGAGCTGATGCACGAGTGGTTCCCGATGGCGGTGCACCTGCTGGAAGGGTTGTTCTTCGGCAACAAGAACGCACAGCAGGCGATCGGGAACCGGGAACGGCTGCTGGCTCTCGGCTCGCTGTCGGCGGGCCTGACCCACGAGCTGAACAACCCGGCCGCGGCCGCGGTCCGGGCGACGTCGGCGCTGCGCGAGCGGGTCGCCGGCATGCGCCACAAGCTGGGCATGATCGCGGGCGGGAAGTGGGACCGGACCACGCTGGAGACGCTGATCCGGCTCCAGGAAGAGGCGGCCGAACGCGTCCCGAAGGCACTGGCGCTGGCGCCGATGGAGGCCTCGGACCGCGAGGACGTGATGACGGACTGGCTGGATGACCACGGCGTGCGCGACGGCTGGGATATGGCTCCGACATTCGTTCAGGCCGGCCTGGACGTGGCCTGGCTCGAGCATGTCGCGATCACGGTCGAGCCGCAGATACTCGAGAGCGCGCTGCGGTGGCTGAACTACACCGTCGAGACCGAGCTGCTGATGAACGAGATCGAGGACTCCACCACCAGGGTCTCCACCCTCGTCGGCGCGGCCAAGCAGTACTCGCAGCTGGACCGGGCCCCGTACCAGGTCGTCGACGTGCATGAACTGCTGGACAGCACGCTGCTCATGCTGGCCGGGAAGTTCCCGCCCGGGATCAACGTGGTCAAGGACTACGACGCCGGGCTGCCGCACATCCCGGCGTACGCCGGCGAGCTGAACCAGGTGTGGACGAACCTGATCGACAACGCGATCTCGGCGATGGGTGGCTCCGGGACCCTGACCGTGCGCACCGGGATGGACCGCGACCAGGTATTCGTGGAGTTCGGCGATACCGGGCCTGGGGTACCGCCCGAGATCCAGCAGCGGATCTTCGAGCCGTTCTTCACCACCAAGCCGGTGGGCGAAGGGACCGGGCTGGGACTGGACATTTCTTATCGGATCGTGGTCAACAAGCACCACGGGGATCTGACCCTGGAATCATCGCCCGGCGACACGCGTTTCCGGGTACGGCTGCCGGTGACCGCGCAAGACGACACGGTGGCGGCGCCGGACGGCCCGGACGCCGTGCATCTCGCCACGGGCGGAGCGGGTAGCCCACTTGCTAAGGAGAGCTGAATGAGCGAGATAGCGGGGATCGACCCGTCGGTGCCGCCGAGCGGAACCGGGTGCGTGGAGTGCGAGTCAGCCCAGGGGTGGTGGGTGCACCTGCGCCGGTGCGCCCAGTGCGGGCACATCGGGTGCTGCGACACCTCCCCCTCGCAGCATGCGTCCGCGCACGCGGCCGCGTCCGGGCACCCGCTGATCCGGAGCTTCGAGCCGGGCGAGGACTGGTTCTACAGCTACGACACCAAGGAAATGTACGAAGGTCCGGCGCTGGCGCCTCCGGAGAGCCATCCGGCTGACCAGCCGGTGCCGGGCCCCGCGGGCCGGGTGCCGCGCGACTGGCGGTTCCACGTCCACTAGGGCACGTCAGTGGCCGCCCTACCCGCCCGCCTGAAAAGCGGGGACCTCCGCGGAGATGGCGGGCCGCACCTGGGCCATGGGCGGTCGCTCGAGTAGCTCGTTGAGGTGCTCGTCGAGGCGGAGGCCGTCCTCGGTGGCGACCGCGTGCAGGTAGGTCTCGGGGCGGCGCAGTTCCCAGACATCCGGCCCGGGCGGGGTGAGCATCTGCTGCTCCAGCCCGGGCACCCGGCGGGCCAGCGCGCGCAGCACGGTCGAGCTCATCCTGGTCAGGTCCCACAGCGGCTGGTGGCGGTTCTGTCGCGAGCCGAGGTCGACCTGAGCCATCGCGGACAGCCCAGCGGCGGAGAACACGTCGATCAGGATCGCGATCTCAACCCCGTATCCGGTCAGGAACGGGGTGCGGAACAGCAGATCGCGGTCCACGGCGAACTCGCCCGCCAGCGGCTGGACGAATCCGGCCAGCTCCGGATAGAAGAAGTTCAGCAGGGGCTTGGCCATCAGCTCGGTCACCCGGCCGCCGCCGTCGACGACGGATTGGCTTTCGCTGGTGAAGGGGCGGCGGTAGGCGGCCTTGCTGAACTGAACTCCGGGCACCGTCAGCAGCGGTCCGACCGTGCCGTAGATGAAATGCTCATCGAAGCCGGCGGTGTCGGTGTCGGCGTACATGACGATATCGCCGCGGGCCGCCGACAGACCGCGCCACATCGCGTCGCCCTTGCCCAGGGCAGGCCCGAACTCGGGCAGCAATTCGTTTTCCGAGTAGACCTCGGCCCCGTGCGCCCTGGCGATATCCGCGGTCCCGTCGGCCGAGTCCGCGTCGACCACCAGCACCTGATCGACCAGGCCCGTCCGTTCGTTCAGCCTGGCCACCGTGTCCAAGATCGGGCCGATGGTCCCGGCGACCTCGCGCGTGGGCAGGATCAGCGTGATGGAGGGATGGTGTATCGTCTCGCCCGGATTGGCCAAACCGCCAAAGTCCCGGTAGTGAAACGATCGCCGATCGAACCAATCCCAAACGGCCATTTATGCACGACCTTCGTTTTGGGCTGCGTAGCTCGCAGAGTAAGCGGGAGAAATGTCGGTTTCGTTGCCCCCATTAGTGGCCTTGCGATCACCCCTTCGCCGTCAGCCACAACGGATGACATACGGTAGCCCCGCATTGTTGACGGCTTGTGACAATTTGTTGCGCCCTGGTAAACCCGCCCATGGACGAACCCGGGTTACCGGTCCAGGCCTGGCGCCGCTGAGATAGCGTTTCATCGCCAGGTTGACAGATCATTACGTGGCCAGATCGCCTAAGCGGCCGAAGGGGTGGACGATGGAGCCCGATGGATCGGCGCAAGTCGCCGTTTTCGTGGATTTCGAGAACCTCGTCCTCGGCGCGGTCAAGGAACTGCCCGACCAGGCGAACCCGGCACCTTATGAGGCGCTGACCCGGCTGTGCCGCGGGTACGGCAACGCGTCGGTGCGGCGGGCGTATGCCGACTGGGCCAATACGCGCTTCGGCAGTCACCAGGAGGACCTGGCGATGAACGGCGTGGACCTCATCCAGGTCGCCCGGGTCGGCTTCCAGAACAAGAATGCCGCTGACATCAGGATGGCGGTCGACGCCATGGAGACCCTGATCGTTCACCCCGACATCAGTGTGTTCGTGCTGGTCAGCGGGGACGGAGACTACTCGCCTCTGGTGCAGCGGCTGCGGGAGTTCGGCAAGTGGGTGGTGGGCGTCGGCACCGAGGCGAACGCCAGCCGCAAGCTGGTGTCGGTCTGCTCGGAGTACAAGTACTGGGGCACGCTGGTCGCCGAGGTCGAGCCGGACGTGCGGCCCGCGGTGAACGCGGCGTTCGACATCGGCGAAGCGGAGCAGCTGCTGGTCCGGGCCTTCGAGGAGTCCAACGCCGAGACGCTGACCGCCGGCGGCCTGAAGAGCAAGATGCTCGCGCTTGACGCGGCCTTCGACGAGCACAACTACGGCTGCCGGAGCTTCCGGGCGTTCCTGGCCATGCTCCCGCATCGCGTCCAGATCGTCGAGACCGACGGCCCTGACATCGTCGTCAAGCTGATCGAGGAGCCGCGCAAGCCGGCCAGGACCAGAAGCCGCAAGGCCTCGCCGCGGTCGAAGAACTCCTCGACGGCGGCCGAGTCGGCGGCGAAACCGGCCGAGGCTTAGACCTGAGCTCCGGCGATATGTCCCCGGGGGTTCTCGCGGCCTGCTTCACCCCCGAACGCCTGGCGGCGCGTCTGCCCCGGCCGGGTTCCTGGCGGCCGTACCCGGCGGTGCGGGACCGGGCCGCCTGGGAGGGCGTGGCCGCGGCGACCCGCGATCAGCTGCTCGGTCAGGCGGCCCGCATCCTGGCCGGTCCCTGGCCCGTGCTCACCGCGACCGACTACGGGCGATTCAGCCGGGACGGCGACCGCCAGGCCTACGAACGGCCCTACTTCGCCCGCCGCACCCGGCTGGCCGCCGCCGTTCTGGCGGCGGCCCTGGCCGGCCCGACGCGGGAACGGATCGACCAGGTCATCGACGGCGTGTGGCTGCTGTGCGAGGAGACCAGCTGGTGCCTGCCCGCCGCCGACCTGTTCGCCCGCCGGGCCGGGCAGCCGCTGCCTGACCCGGGGCAGCCCTGCGTCGACCTGTTCGCCGCGGAGACCGCCGCGCTGCTCGCCTACACCGACCTGCTGGCCGGCGACCTCATGGAGTCTTACGCCCCCGTGGCCCGGAGCCGGCTGCGGGACGAGGTCCGGGCCCGGGTGCTTGGTCCTTACCGGGACAGCGATAAGTGGTGGTGGCTGGGGCTGCGGAAGAAGGACCTGAACAACTGGACACCGTGGATCCACGCCAACCTGCTGGCGACGTCGCTGCTGCTCGATGACCGGCCGCAAGACGTCCTCGTGACCGCCGAACGGGCGGTCGGGGCGCTGGACCGCTACCTCGACGCCGTTCCGGAGGACGGCGGCTGCGATGAGGGAATCAGCTACTGGTGGCGGGCGGGCGCCAGCCTCTTCGAGTGCCTGGAGACATTGGCCTCCGCCTGCGGCGAGGATTACGGCGGCTATGAGATCGGCAAGCTTCGCGCGATCGCCAGGTACCCGGTGATCGCCCACATCGCCGGGGACTGGCACGTCAACTTCGCCGACGGGTCACCGAAGCCGCACGGGGCCGCGCCGCACCTGCTGTACCGCTTCGGCGCCGCGATCGGCGACCAGGAGGTGGCGCAGTACGCCCGGGCCCTGCGCGGCGGCAAGGCGGCCGCTGACCTGATCGCCGGGGCCAACGGTTCGGTGGCCCGGACGCTCAGCGCGACGTTCGACCCTGGTTGGGCGGACTCGCCGCCGCGGGAGTTCCCGATGCCCGCGCAGGCGTGGCTCGCCGCGACCGGCGTGCTCACGGCCAGGTCGCGGGCGGGCAGCGCGGCCGGACTGTTCCTGGCCGCCAAGGCGGGCCACAACGCCGAGAGCCACAACCATAACGACGTCGGCTCCTTCATCGTCGCCCGGGACGGCCGGCCGCTGCTGATCGATGTGGGCGTCGGTGTCTACACCCGGCAGACCTTCGGGCCTGAGCGGTACCAGATCTGGACCATGCAGAGCTCCTGGCACAACGTCCCCGAGGTCGACGGCGTGCCCCAGGCCGCGGGCCGCGAGTACGCGGCCCGCCGGGTCCAGGGCCTGCTCTCCCCCGAGGCGGCCGAATTGTCGCTGGACCTGGCCGCGGCTTACCCGCCGGAGGCCGGGATCCGCTCGTGGCGCCGGACGATCCGCCTGGACCGCGCGAGTGCCGGAGGCGACGGTGCGGGTGGCGGCAAGATCCTCATTGAGGACACATGGGATATCGACCATGACCCCGAACGGACGGTGGTGTACCTGGTCGCGGCGCGTGAGCCGCGTGTCGTGGCCCCGGGCCGGCTGGTGATTCCCGCTGGTGACAACGACCTGGCCGACGATGGCCTGGCCGTCGACTACCCACAGGCGGACTTCGACGCTGGCATCGAGGAACGTCCCGTCGATGATTCCCGGCTGGCCGCGACCTGGGGTCCCCGCGTTTACCGGATCACCCTGGCGGCCCGCCAGCCAGGCCGCCGGGGCACCCTGCACCTGGAGATCGCCACGGCGGGCCGTTAGCCGAACTGGCCGACCCTTCAGATGGTCTCATCGGCGGGCTGGCCGACCGCCTCGCCCGCGACGGCCTGATCGAGTCCGAGCGCCAGCCGCAGCCCGTCAAGCCGGACCGGCTCGTCCACCAGATCACCCCGGCCGGCCGTGAGGAACTCGACCGCTGGCTGAACGAGCCCAGTGTGCGCACCCGCGGCTACCGTGACGATTTTCTTCCTCAAGGTGATGGCCGCCGCCCAAGCGGGAGATCCGGCGACGCTGGCCGCGGTGCTACGGCGCCAGCGGGTCCATCTGCTCACCGAACTGCGCAGCCTGGCCGACGCCCACCAGACCGCTTCGGGATCACCTGTGGTGGCCCTGCTCGTCAAGGCGGCCGAACTGCACGTCCGCGCCGACTTCGGATGGCCGGCCGCCGCACCCGGTACTCGCGCCAGCCCCGGCACCTGACCGGCGCGAGGAGACAGGCTAGCCGATGTAGTTGTCCCCGCTGGGAACGCGCGAAGCGCCGCAGCCGTGATCGCCGGGCAACCCGATACCGTCTTCGGTCAGGCTGTCCCTGACGCAGGCGAACCAGTTCCAGTTGTAGGCGTTGTTGCCGACCTGGAACGAATACGTAATGGTGACGCTGTATTCGGTCGCAGATAGGCGATGCGTCCCGGTGATCTGACCGTTGCCCGCACCCAGCACGAACCACTGCGGTGCGGGCGGCTCCTTGACCTTGGCCAGGTTCAAGCCGAGGTACACGTACCACGGCTTGGCCAGCTCGGTCGACAGCGCCGAGGGCGGCACCTCAACAGTCTCCGTGAAGGTCTCATGGCAGACCGGGCGGCTGCACGTCTTGGAATTGCTCGTCGATCCGCCGCTGGCGACGTAGACGGTGGTGGTCGCCGACGTGCCCACGGGCGCCGACGCGGCGCTGTTGGCGAACAGCTTGACCTGGTAGCGCGTGGCCAGGGTCGGCGTCACCTGGAACTGGTAGGAGGCCGTCCCGCTCGCCGGGTGCAAGATGACCGACTGGACCTGGACCGGCGGGCGGGAGAAGGGGAACGGCTGAGCGTAGAGCTGCGCGACCTCGCCGCTGACAGCTTTCTTGATGGTGCCGTCGATCTCGGCGGTCGAGTACTTGCCGCCGTTGTAGGTGACCCACACATCGCCGGTCACGACGGGCTCGGCGGACTTCGCTGCGAGCGGTACGACGACGGGGTGATGGACGCCGGTGCTCCCGGCGAGCAGTGCCGCGGTCAGGCCGCCCGCCAGGACGATCACCACCGCGGCGGCTA
>Ga0302326_10027641_pt1 | contig 11437 bp, 10 predicted proteins | sample Palsa_T0_3_FD_202264 | JGI IMG/M metagenome (GOLD analysis project Ga0302326, IMG submission 202264) | Peat permafrost microbial communities from Stordalen Mire near Abisko, Sweden - Palsa_T0_3 | ecosystem: Environmental > Terrestrial > Soil > Palsa > Peat permafrost | place: Sweden: Abisko...
GTGCGGAACATATCGTTATCGAATCTGGTCGCGCTATCGGCGAAGCGAGCGATCGTGTTGCGGATGGACGCCTCGTCTATGAACCGCTTGAGAAGAGCTTGATCGTTGGGCATTGGAATTCCTCTTTGTGTTCGGATCGATCTGTCGCTCGGCTATCGCGGAGATTCGTTTTCATAAACGCTGAGCCGTTCATTTTTCAGCTTGTTAAGCCGGCGGGGACGCGGTGAACGAGGACACGGTGAAGACGATTTTGCCCTCGATGTGCTGCGAATGGACATCCGTCCAGGCCGGGCCGCCGCGCCCAGGGAGTAGGTTCGTCCCACGAAGGGCCGGACTTCTCCCGCATCGATCTTCGCGCCCAGAGCCTGCAAATTTGCACGGGACATGCTGGTAACGTGCATAGCCGCGCTGACTTTGCGCCGTGCGGCTTCCTCCTCCGCAATCTGCGGTCTGGATACCATCCTAGACGATGGGGAAGGACAGTTCTGTGTCTTAAGGAACAAGTCTTCACTTTCTTGACCGAGCGACAGATTGCAAATAGGGATGTCGGCCGACAAGGAAAGTCTCTAATGAAGAGTTCCCTCGCGAATCTCGGTGGGAGTGGAGTGGCAGGAGCTTCGGACACAGGCCCTATTGGCCTAAAAAATTGAAAGACGGGTTGTCGAGATACCGCAGATTTATACGACGTACCTGCGAATCATGCTGGACTCTTCTGGGAAGAGATTGGAACCATCCTTCGCCTGCCTCTGTATTCGCTGGGACTCTGTGCCTATTCCTTGCGATCATTGAGCTGGTGCGAGGGCTTTTCCTCAGCGCATTGAGGATGCCCGGCGACTATCCAGAAAAACCTGCGGAAGCCCTGGTGATGTTCTGGAGGCGCTATCTCGAAATTCTGGTTTACGAGGGCTCGATTCGGATGTGCCGCATGAGCATGGCCGAGACCGCGAGATTCCCCGAGCAAGCGGCGCAGCTTTTCGACGTGTTGTTCACGCAAGTCCAAGCACGTCTGAGCGTTTACCCTGAAGACAACGTTTGGGCTTTCGTCCCGCGCCAGTGCCGAGACAGCGCACAGTTTTCTCGGCCAGGTTCTTTACCCCCGATTCCTGGGAGCGCTGTTCGGCATGGACCAGTTGGCCGAGAGCTTCGACCGCGAGACCCTGGCGCCGGACTTTGACCTGAAACCGATTCGCAAAGCGGTCGCAGACTTCATCGACTCACTACCGAAACATCAGACGGCGGGTGATCACGAAAATGTTGGTGAATGAATCGGGCGAAACCGGCGTTTACTACGACGAAAAGGGTCATCCCCAGTGCTTGGTTCCGCGCTCGTAGGCGACCCGAAGTTCCAGGACTCGGAGATAGATAAACTAGTGCGTGCCCCTACGCGCAAATATTCTAGGAACAAGGACAGCTTCTCCAGGAGCGTTGCTCAGATCAGTCATGAGTAAAATGCTCATGGCATCGAATATCCTCGGTAGCACTACAGTGGATAATGTTGTGTCTGTGTTTCGCAAAGCAGAAACGTATGCGCAAACCCCCGGATCTGAATGACGCTCGGACGTTTGTTGCTGCTGCTCAAGCCGGAAGCTTGAGCGGTGCGGCTCGGGATCTGGAAGTGCCCACCTCCACAGTAAGCAGGTCCCTAACACGTCTTGAGGGACAGGTTGGTCTGTTGCTAGTCCGTCGGAGTCCTCAAGGCCTCGCGTTAACGGATGCCGGGAAAGAATATCTGCTTTCCTGTAAGCACGCCTTGCGATCATTGCGCGAGGGAGACGATTTGCTAGAGAAGCATCGTGCGGAGCCGGCTGGTGTCTTAGCGGTAGAGTGCCCGGTGACGATGGCGAGGGACATTCTCGCGCCACTCATGGGCCGATTCGTTGCCACGAACCCGAAACTTCGGGTAAGCATTGATGTTTACTCATCCGGGTACGACCATGAGCCCAAGGAGAACATCGATATTTACTTCAAAATTCGTAGCCCCAGGGACTCTTCGAAGCGCATTCATCGCTATCCAGACACCTTCAGAGGACTCTTTGCGAGTCCAGGCTACGTAAGCAAATTCGGTTCGCCGGGTGACCCCGCTCAGCTGTCCAAGCATCGCTGCATTGGCTCTTCGTCTGAACAGCGGTTTTATCCTTGGAAGCTCCACAAAGGCAAGAAGACGGTTACTCCCGACCTCAACTTTCAGGTCATGACGACCGATCCAGCGGTAGCCTGTCGACTTGCACTTGACGGTCTTGGAATCGCGATTCTCCCGATATGGATGGCCACTCATCCAGATGTCGTAGATGGACTGGTCCGTATACTTCCTTTGTGGAAACCGACTCCCATCAGTTTATGTGCGCTCTATTCGGGCGTTTTGCGCTTGACACCGAAGATTAAGGCATTCCTCGATTTTGTCGAACCTCACATCGGGACAGACCGCGACCCGCGGCTCCGTGGCAATAAGGCGAGTCTTTGCTTCGGACAGAGACAGTGAACTCTCTGTAGACCCAACTCCTCCTGAATGGTGCTGCAGCCTCGTTGCTGCTCTTGCGTGCGTGCAAATCAACTTTGCCCCACTGAACAGCTGAGTGGTCCTTTGGGCTCAGTCCGACGCTTGCTCTGTTGAGTAGACTTCCGTTCAACGATGGAGAGTGGTCGCCAGCGAGCCGACAGAATCTCGCCACTTTCGACGGACGAGCGAGTGCGGAACACCAGGGACCGGGAATGAACCGCGGGTTGATCAATGAAGGAAACCGGTCCGAGTTGTAGGAATATCTGGCAGTCCGAGAGTCACGACATCAATGGTCAAAAGGAGAAATACCATGCCCGATCCGAGCAAAAACCAGTTCGCAATGTCGAATCAGTTCACGCCGGAAAACAGCGCACTCGTTCTGGTCGACTACCAGGTCGGGACCCTGCAATTGATCAGGAACAATTCTTCGGATCAGTCGCTCCGGAACGCGGTCATGCTCGCCAAAGCCGCGAAGGCCTACGGCATGCCGATCGTCCTAACCACGAGTCAAGAGGATCATATTCAGGGGCCGCTCGCTCCCGCGCTGCAGCACATATCGCCCGAAGCACACAAGAATCGAGTACAACGCGTCGGCATCGTCAACGCGTGGGCAGACCCGAAGTTCAGCGCCGCAGTCGAGGCAACCGGGCGCAAGAAACTGATCATGGGCGGCGTGACAACCGACATCTGCCTGATATTTCCGAGCGTCAGCGCGGTACAGGCCGGCTTTGACGTCCAGGCGGTGATTGACGCTTCGGGCTCGTCGTACGAGATGCAAGAGGAGATGTCTCGCCGGCGGATGGAACGCGCAGGCGTCGTGTTGACGACGACAAACACAATCATCGCCGAACTCGTTCAAGACTGGAGCAGTCCACAAGGGTCACAACTTGTGAAGCTGCTCGTCGCAACCGCACCGATGATGCAGGCCGCCGACTAAGCACTTCAGTGCCGCCGATCTTCCAAGCCCTGGCCAACACGAAGGAGTATCAGATGAAACAAGATCGAGTTGTCGTGATCACCGGCGCTGCGGGCGGCATGGGATCTGTGCTGGTCGAGCGCTTTCTGGCGAATGGTGACACCGTTATCGCGACGGACACTAAGGACGAGGGTTTGGAGGCACTACGTGCCAAGGGAGGAGCGAACACTAAACTCCTCGCGCACAAGGCGGATATCTCGAAGGAGGAAGATTGCGCCAGACTCGCCGTCGTTGCCCGTGACAAGGCGGGTCGCATAGACGTGTTGATTAACTGCGCCGGCTATTTCCCGATTGTGTCCTTCGAAAAAATGACGACCGAGCAGTGGCGGCAGACGATCGACATCAACCTGACCGGCAATTTCCTGATGACCCACGCAATGCTTCCTTTGATGAAGGGGCGCGCTTGGGGCCGCATCATTAACTTCGGATCGGCCTCAATTTTCGAGGGAGTGCCGGGGCAGACGCATTACGTGGCAGCGAAGGCCGGGATCGTTGGGCTTACGCGCAGTCTCGCCCGTGAAGTCGGAGACTACGGGATCACGGTAAACGTGATAACACCTGGGCTCACGGTCACGAAGGCCGTGAAGGACAGCTTTCCCGCGGCAGTTCTTGAAGCGCAGCGCAACGGACGGGCGCTCAAGCGGGATGAACAGGCGGAAGACCTCGTCGGAGCTGTGTTTTTCCTGGCCTCGCCAGACGCGGACTTCGTCACCGGACAAACCATCAACGTGGACGGCGGGAAGAACATGCATTGACAGGATTACTGCCCCCAAATCAACGCGAGGGATCTACCCTTTTGAGCCAACAGAAAGGAATCAACATGACAAACGCAAACCTGTTCGACCCCTTCGACCTTCACGGTCTCAAACTTCCGAATCGCATCCTGATGTCCGCCATGACGCGGACCAGGGCGACCGAGGATGATGTTCCGACCGACCTCATCAGGGAATACTACGTTCAGCGGGCGTCGGCTGGCCTCATTGTCACCGAATGCACCCAGGTGTCGGACCAGGGCCATGGCATTATTCGCGCGCCGGGGATTCATCGGCCCGATCAGATCGTCGCGTGGCGCAAGGTCACTGACGCAGTGCACGCGGCTGGCGGGCACATCTACAATCAGATCTGGCACTGCGGGCGCGTGGCTCACCCCGACATGCGCGGCGGCGAGTTGCCCGTAGCGCCGTCTCCAATCCCCGCCACAGGAGACTTCTTCCTGCCGTCTGGCCGCGTCGATTTCCCGACGCCGCGTGCGCTTGGTATCGAGGAGATTGCACCAATTGTCGAGACCTTTGCGCAGGCGACCCGAAATGCCCGCGAGGCGGGGTTCGACGGCGTCGAACTTCACGGGGCGAACGGCTATCTCCAGGACCAATTCCTAGAGGACGGCAGCAATCAGCGGACTGACGCCTATGGCGGCTCAGTGGCACACCGCGCCCGTTTCATGCTGGAGACGGTTGATGCCATGGTCGCGGCCTGGTCGCCAGAACGGGTGGGGGTGCGCCTGTCCCCTTCAAGCCTCCTCTATGGCATGCATGACAGCGATGCATTAACCACCTTCAGCTACGTGGTCAAAGCGCTTAGCGCCAAGCGGGTGGGCTATCTCTGTTTGCTTGAGCCTAACGCAAAAGACTTGAAGTCCGGGACGATCCAGATCGAGCACGTGGCGAAAACCTTCCGTCCGCTCTTTTCCGGGGCGCTCATGGTCAACACCGGGTTCGACAAAGCCAAGGGTCAGGCGGTGCTGGAGAGCGGCGATGCAGACCTGGTTGCCTTCGGTACCATGTTCATCGCCAACCCGGACCTGCCGGATCGGTTCAGGCGCGATGCTTCGCTCAACAAGCTCGATCCGTCTACCTTCTATGGCGTCGGCCCGAAAGGCTACACCGACTATCCCAGTCTCGCCGCGTAACATCCATCAAATGGTCGACGTTAACGTCCAGCCGTTCGAGATCGAGGTGCGCAGCCGCCGTGGCGACATGCTTCGCGCTGACATTTACCTGCCGCGCGGTGCTGCGGGAAGGGTGCCTGTGCTGCTCGGCGCCTCGCCCTACCAGAAGGCGCTTCGGTACCTGCCCGTTGTTCCCCCCGTGTTCCCATTCATCGAATACGGGCCGATGCAACTCTATCTCGATCACGGCTACGCTTACGTCGTCATGGACACGCCCGGCGCGGGACGCTCCGAAGGAACTTGGGACCCTGTATCGCGTAAGGAGGGCGAAGCGATCCACGACATGATCGAGCATGTTGCGTCGCTCGACTGGGCGGGGCCGATCGGCATGATCGGCATGTCGCACTATTGCTGGAGTCAATGGAACGCGGCGCGGACGCGGCCGCCGTCCCTCAAGTGCCTCGGCGCGTTTGACGGCGCCACGGACATGTATCGCGACTGGATGTACCAGGGCGGCATTCCGATTCAGGGTTTCCTGAATTCATGGCTGTTTGGCTCCGTGCTGCTGCAACACCAGGCCAACGGCCTGCCGATGACGGAGAACGGCCGCGACCGTGTCATCTACGACATGTACGCGCATCCCTTTGACGACGATTGGCAACGCCGCCGCTCGCCGTTCTGGGAGCTTGACCAGGTCGATATACCCGTGCTGTCGATCGGCGCCTGGGGCAAGGCCGCACTTCACCTGCGCGGCAACTTCGAGGGGTACCGGCTGGTCAGAGGCCCGAAACAGTTGCTCGTGGTCGGCGCGCGAACTTTCGCGGAAACGCAGGCGCTATTCGGAACGGCGGAGTTTCATCAGGCCGAACTGCTCCCCTGGTACGACCATCACTTGAAAGGTGTCGCGAACGGTGTGATGGACCGCCCGAAGGTACGATTCCTCGTCCAAGGTGAGGGCATCGTCCGAGAAGCCACTGATTGGCCGCCGCCCGACGCCTCGATCACTGAACTCTTCCTTTGTGGCGACAAGAGCGGGGCCGTAAATTCGCTCAACGACGGCTCGCTGGCAGAGTCCGCAAAGGCCGACGGCGGAGCCACGAGTTGGAGTTATCCGGACCCCCATTGGATGGCTGGCGTCACCGTGATCGGCAAGGACGGGATGCCTGACCATTTCGCACGCGTGATCACCTACACTACACCTCCTTTCGAGCGTGACCGCGAATTTACAGGACAGGGCGTGTTGCACCTGTTCGCCTCGTCGGATCAAATCGACGCGGACGTGGTCGTGAAGCTTTCGCTTCTGCCTGAGGCGGCCGGCAGTCCGCCCTTCATGAAGATCAGCCAAGGCTGGCTGCGCGCCTCGCACCGCGCAGAGGACCCGGCGCTCACCACCGAAATGCGACCATTCCATCTCCACCAGAAAGCCGAACCGATTGAGCCGGGGCAGATTTACGAGTTGCGTGTGGAACTGTTGCCGATGTCGGTGCTGGTGAGCCGCGGCGAGCGGCTGCGCCTCGAGATCTCGAACTGGGAGTCGGCGATCACTGAGGCTCCCATGACGCACTGGTATGGACAGAAGGTCGGCACCGACACCTACCACCACAACGCCGCCCATCCGTCGCGCCTACGTCTCCACGAACGCCCGCGAAGGCCCATAACGGGCAACGGTCAACACAAAGGAACATAACAATAATAAGGAGAAAGAAATGTCACCTTCTCTACCCACGATCCCGCCGGACAATCCCAAACGCAATCTCACTTTGGGGCAACCCGACAACCTCCCTCACATCGGTCTGGTCGGCGATACCTACACCATCACCGTGACGGGTGAGCAGACCGATGGACGCTTCTGCGTCATTGATATGCACATCCCGCCAGGTGGCGGGCCGCCACCGCATCGGCATGACTTCGAAGAGACCTTTGTCCTGCTCGAAGGCGAGATGGAAGCAACCTTCCGGGGCAAGAAGTCGACCGTGCGCGCTGGCGACACACTGAACATTCCTGCCAACGCTCCCCATCAGTTTCACAACACTTCCACCGGGCCAGTACGCACGCTCTGTATCTGCTCTCCCGCAGGGCAGGAGAAATTCTTCATGGAGGTTGGGGTACCGGTCGCCACGCGTACAACACCTCCGCCGAAGCTGGGCGAAAAAGAGGAGGCCGCATTCATCGAGAAGGTGAAAGTGCTCGCACCCAAGTACCGCACCGAACTACTTAGAGAGGCGTAGGTGGTGAAGCATCCATCGCCAGGGAACCGTTGTGGCGAAGGGTTACACCGACTATCCATTCAGGGCAGAGCTGGAAATGGCGCAAACCTAATTAAGGTGAGGCCAACGATATGAGGGCAATTCATGACTAACACGATTCTGGTAGTTGGCGCGGTGGGCAAGTTTGCCGGGCTTGTTGTTCCGGAACTCGCTCGGCGTGCCGCCAAAGTTCGTGGATTGGTTCGCAGCGCCGATCAGTTTGATCGCGCGCGCCTAGCGGGCGCTCAAGAGGTCGTCGTTGCCGACTTGGCCAACAAGCATCAGGTCATCCAAGCGCTCAAGGATGTCGACGCCGTCTTTTACATTGCTCCTGCCTTCCTTCCGAACGAGGCTGCCGTGGGCAAGGGCGTTGTCGAAGCGGCCGAGAGGGCGGGCGTCCGCAGGTTTGTCTTCTCGTCAGTAATCCATCCTGTCCTGAGCGCACTGGCCAACCACGCTGCAAAAGGCCCAGTCGAGGAGGCGCTCCTCATATCGGGCATGGAATACGTGTTCCTCCATCCAACCGTGTTCTTCCAGAATTTCATCGAAAGTTGGCCCATGATCGTGCAGAGCGGCGTGCTCGTTGAACCCTGGTCGGCTGACACTCGGTTTTCCCGCGTCGATTATCGCGACGTGGCAGAAGCAGCCGCCGTCGCGCTGACAGAGGATCGACTGCTTTACGGCACCTTCGAGTGCTGCGCCGAAGGCTGGCATGATCGTCACGAGGTCGCGGCCATCATCAGTCAGGTTCTTGGCCGCCCCATCAAAGCGGAACGGCTCGATCCCAAGACAGCGGCTGCCGGGGCAGGTCCCGGAGCAGCTGCCCTCGAGAGGATGTTCGACTGGTACGACAAACGTGGCCTTATGGGTAGTGCCGTAAGTCTACGTGCCATACTCGGCCGAGAACCTAGGACGTTGAGGGCGTTCTTCGAGGAACTCGCTGCCGGGGAAAGTGCGGCGTGACGTTTGTTCATCATCCCCTCTCCTCGGCCGACCGAGAAACAATGTTGAGCTCTGCACCGATGTTGCCGTTTCATCGAAAAGGGAACGACGCCATGAAGACAATGGTTTCTAGCGCCACGATCAGGGGTTTCCAAAGCGAGATAGTCACCGTCAATGGGGTTCGCCTCCATTATTGGTCAGGAGGGGACCCGAAGGGCCACCCGGTTATGCTTTGGCACGGTTTCCTGTCCACTGGATATGCCTGGCGCGAAGTAGCGCCAGCACTCGCCAGAGCCGGATTGGCTGTGCTGGTTCCGGACATGCGAGGCTATGGCGACAGCGACAAACCCAAAGGCAATGAAGGCTACGACGCTCGTGCGCTGGCAGAAGAGGGTCGCGCACTTGCCCGAAAGCTGGATTTTGGGCAAGGTAAGCCTATCATTCACGCTGCCCATGATATGGGTGCGTTGCCAGCTCTCATCTGGACCGGCGACCACCCTAAAGAAGTTTCCAACTTGCTTTACATCGAGGCTCCGGTAATGCTGGGTGACTTGCTCCGCAACATCATCGCCTACACTCCTGAGGCCATGAAGAACGGCTCCATGTGGTGGTGGATCCTGCCATTCGCACCCGACGTGCCAGAAAGACTGATCGTAGGTAACGAACGCGCATTCCTCACCTGGTTCTACGAGCGTGACACCGTCAACACTCAGGCGATTACTAGTGAGACAGTAAACGAATATCTCAGGACGTTCGCGGGTCGCGAAGGTGTTCTCGGCAGCCTTGGAATCTATCGCGCTGCATTCAAGAGCATCGAGGAGACTGAGCCGCTGATGCGAGCGAAGGTGCAAGTGCCTGTGGTCGCGATGGGCGGGGTGAAAGGATTGGGTGCAAAGGTAGGGCAGATGGTGCGGATGGTTGCCGCCAACGTAGAGGACGAAGTGCTAAACGACAGTGGTCACTTCCTGCCGGAAGAACGGCCCGACGCCGTCGTGCGTCGCATTATTACTTGTGTTGAGCGTGGCAACGCGACTAACATCGTAAACAAAATATAGAAATGTGCCGGTAAATCAAACGAGACCGTGCATCTTCGATCAGCGCGGCGGCAGACGACCTACAGCGTGATTTAGAGGTGCCACACTCCGAATCACGTATTACTCTTCATTTGCGTGTGGTCGGGGATACGTACACGATTATCCTGTCCTGCAAAGGTTCCGCTTGCTGGTCACGCCCTCTACGAAAAGTTGTTGCTGCCTCCATACTTCCTGCTTGTTGTAATCGTACGTAGCTTTCTTTTGCGCTTCGGTGCTGCGTTGCTGATCGACTGTTGCCTGTTGCTTGAGGGGATCAATCGTCATCAATGCTTGTCCGGCACGCGCGTGATCGCCGGACTTCACCAGGATTCTCGTCAACGAACCATCCACCTGCAGCTGGATACTCGCCGAACGGCGCGACTTCACTGTTGCCACATATTCGTCCACTCCCGGCACAGCAGTCAGGGTAACGGTCTGCGTATTGACCGGAAGTGGTGGCGGAGCAGACGTCTTGGCTTCGGTTTTGCCGCATCCAGAACTTGAGAAAATAGCGAGGCAAAGCGCGCCGGCAGAAACAACAGCTGTAATTTCGGACTTGATCATGATTTGTACCTGGTACCGGGCGACGAGACAACCCCGGTTTAAGCCTATCGAAAACATTTCCGTCAGACTGTATCGAAAGGACCAGTCTGCCCTCCCAGACATCCCTAAAATAACCGCTGGACTCTCGAAAAAAATGCCGATGGCCGCTCCCGATCTCGTACTTGGATCTCCCGAACAGACCGAGGCAATGTTCCCGAAACTTGACGCCAGTCAAATTGCTGGGCTGGAAACATTTGGCCAGCAGCGGGATGCGCAGCCCCACGAAGTCATTCTGGAACGGGGCGATCTTCATCACGGCATCTTCGTCGTGCTGAGTGGCAAAATCGAAGGCCTTCGTGTCTCCGCAAAGGGTGAAACTGTCCTCCATGTTCTCGGCCGGGGAGAATTCACCGGTGACGTTAACCTGCTCTCGGGTCGCGGCACTTTGATCCGCGCCAGAGCCCTAGAAGCCAGCACACTGCTTGAAATTGACCGAGCCAATCTGCGCCACATCATGCAGACTGATGCTGCGCTGGGGCAAATATTCCTGAACGCGTTTCTGCTGCGCCGCGTGTTCCTCATCTCCAATTCCATAGGCGATGCGGTACTGATTGGATCCAACCATTCGAGTGACACGCTGCGCCTTAGAGACTTTCTTGCTCGCAATGGCCAACCTCACGCCTATCTTGACGTCGAAGTCGATCCTGAAGTGCAGACCGTTCTTGACCAATTCGGAGTGCCGCTGGCGGATATTCCGGTTCTGATTTGTCGCGGCGCCGTTGCCCTGCGCAATCCAAGCAATTCCGAAGCGGCTGCCTGCCTGGGCTTGAACGCCGGAATTGATCAGGTCGATGTGAGCGATGTGGTTGTTATCGGCGCCGGACCAAGCGGGTTGGCCGCGGCTGTCTATGGAGCCTCAGAGGGACTGAAGGTGCTCGTTCTAGAGAAGAACGCACCGGGTGGACAGGCCGGATCGAGCTCCAGGATTGAGAATTATCTCGGTTTCCCCATGGGAATTTCCGGGCAGGAGCTTTCTAACCGCGCATTCGTACAAGCTGAGAAATTCGGTGCGCACATCGCTATCGCTCAATCGGCCAAAGAACTGAAGACCAGCCATCCATACACGGTCGAACTGGACGATGGAGGGACAGCGCGAGGTCGAACGGTCATCATAGCGGCTGGCAGCCGATATCGCAGACTGAACTTGCCAAACCTTTCCCAGTTTGAAGGAGTTGGAGTCTACTACGGCGCTACCCACGTCGAGGCCACAGT
>Ga0302326_10027642_pt1 | contig 11437 bp, 11 predicted proteins | sample Palsa_T0_3_FD_202264 | JGI IMG/M metagenome (GOLD analysis project Ga0302326, IMG submission 202264) | Peat permafrost microbial communities from Stordalen Mire near Abisko, Sweden - Palsa_T0_3 | ecosystem: Environmental > Terrestrial > Soil > Palsa > Peat permafrost | place: Sweden: Abisko...
TCACCGGTTTTTCGCTGGCTAGATGGAACAGTCGTTCACAGGTCTTCGACACCCTGATCACTGTCTACGGGGGCCAGCGGAAATTCAATTCGAATATCCTGGCCGTCAGCGCCGGCGACAGCGGGGATCTATGGCTGCACAACGAAGAGAATGGCTTGCTGGAATACCGGGTAAAGGAACGCCAATTCCGGGCCTACGGCGCCGGCAATGGCCTGCCATCCGACGTATTCGAATGCTTTAGCCCGGTGGTTGACCATACGTTGTGGTTGGCGAACAGCACAACCCTCACGGCTTTCAACACCAGGACCAAAAGATCCGTCGTTTACGATTACAGCGATGGTCTTCCGACTTATAAACCTACTGCCAGAAGGATCTATTACGACAGCGTCGCCAGGTCCTTTTATCTGTTTTGCGGCAATGATCTTGTCATTTTTCCGGCCCGGCCTCCGGTCGAAAGCTGGTTTCGCAGTGATATTTTGATAGAATCCTTGCAGGTCGACAACGGCCCGACCCTGGCGCAGCCGCGGGACGGAATTCAGTTTAGCCCCTATAGCAATGGCCTCGCTATTGATTTCACCATCGTCGATTTTGAGGCGCCCAATAGCTATCGGTTCGCCTACAAGTTAAATCATGCGGCAACATGGACCGACCTGGGACATGCAAGACGTTTAACCTTAGACGGATTGTCGCCTGGCAGCTATGCTATTCAATTGTTGGCGACCGACAGATCCGGTCTGCAGAAGACCAGGGAATTCAGCTTCGTCATTCTCCCGCATTTTTGGCAGGCGGTATGGTTTATCATGCTCTTGGCGCTTGCGGGCGCCACTCTATTGTATCTCTTGTATCGCAACCGCATCCATCAGGTAAGGCAAAAAGCGAATATCGACAAACAATTAGCCCAAATGGAAATGAAGGCCTTGCACGCGCAGATGAATCCTCATTTTATCTTCAATAGTCTCAACAGCATAAAGGAAATGATGCTCAACGATCAGAACGATGAAGCATCGGACTACCTGACAAAGTTTGCCCAGATGATCAGGATTACCCTGGACCAGTCCGTCCACACTTTTGTGACCTTGGGGTCTACGGTGGACTACCTTTACCGTTATATAGAGATGGAGAAGATCCGCAATAGTTACTTTCTATTTTCCATGACCGTGGACGCCGCCCTGGATGTCAATGAGACCATTCTTCCGCCGATGCTGGTCCAGCCCTTTATTGAAAACTCGATCTGGCACGGCATTGCCCCGCCCCGGAAGTCCATTCATATTCAGGTCGCCTTTACGCGACTAGGCGATCAATTGATCTGCACCGTCGAGGATGACGGCATGGGGATCGACAGGTCGATGGAAGAAAAACTGGCAAAGGCATCGGCAAGACAGCATTATGGGATCGAGAATGTGCGCGAGCGTATCCGCCTGCTCAACGAGAAATACAATCTTCAAAGCAAGGTAAGGATAGTCGACAAGCGTACATCGGGGTCGGCTGCGACGGGGACCGTGGTCACGCTTGAATTACAACTGCAACAATTAAATGCATGAGTACTATCAAAACCATTATTGTAGATGACGAAAGCCGCGGCCTCATGGCGCTGCAAAAGCTATTTCAGCTGCATTGCCCTGACCTGGAGATCCTCGCGCTCTGCGACAACGCCGACGACGCCGCGGAGAAAATCGCAGAATACGGCCCGGACCTGGTATTTCTCGACATCGCCATGCCCGGAAAGAATGGCTTCGACCTTTTGCGGGATCTGCCCTCCATCGATTTCGAGGTGATCTTCATAACGGCCCATGATAAGTATATGCTGCAGGCCTTTCAATTCAGCGCCATGGATTACTTGCTGAAGCCCGTAGACAATGGCCTCTTAAAGGCCGCCGTTGAGCGGGCGACAAAAAGGATCCTGGAAAAGAGCGGCCGGGCGCCGGTGGAGACTCTTTTACACAACGGTCAGCAATGGGATCGCCAGCCAAAGAAAAAACTTTGCATCCCTTCGTTGAAAGGCTTCCAGGTAGTCCTGTTGGACGATATCATCTACTGCGAAGGCTCCGGCAACTATACCATTTTTCAATTGACGAACAAGCAAGCCGCTATCCACGCATCCAAACCAATCCACGAATACGAAGCCCTGCTGGAGGATAGCGGGTTTATCCGCATCCATAAATCCTACCTCATCAACATGGGTCACATCAAAGAATATCAGCGCGGCGAAGGCGGAAGGGTAGTTCTTAGTAATGACTTTTCCGCGGAAGTGAGCCGACGGAAAAAGGATCAGTTCATATCCCGGATGAAGGATTATTTCAAGTATTAATCATTCTGCCTTCAAATTCTTCACTGGATTAGCGATCGCCGCCTTTATAGCCTGGAAGCTAATGGTGGCGAAAGCAATTAAGACTGCGGCAGTCCCGGCCTGCCCGAATACCCACCACGTGATATTGACCCTGTAAGAAAAATCTTGAAGCCATTTGTGCATGCCCCACCATGCCAGGGGGAAGGCGATCATTGAAGCAATCATGACCAGGCCTAAAAAATCCCTGGATAAGATCAGGATAATATCACCGGAAGAGGCACCCAACACCTTCCGGATGCTGATCTCTTTGCTTCTTTGAATCGTTGAATAGGCTACCAGCCCGAATAACCCGACACAGGCGATCAGGATGGCCAGGAGCGAGAAAATGGTGAAAATCTTTTGCTCGGTTTCTTCCGCCTTATATTGGTCAGCCACGGTTCGGTCCAGGAAACTGAATCTAAAATCGTGTTTTGGATCGAATCGCTTCCAGGTGTCTCCGATCTCTGCCACGACCGATTTAAAATGATCGCCCTTTATTCGAATTCCGGCCGATCCCCACCCGGTCTGATTGGAGTTTGTAAAGATCAGTGGTCTAATCTTTTTGCGCAGGGATTGAAAATGATAGTTCTTAACCACTCCGATCACCGTATAGATAAACTGACTTTTCCCATCGGCCGGATTCATCCAGGGCTCTTTGCAAATAAACCTGGTTCCGATGGGCTTTTTTAGCCCAAAGTCTTCCACCGCACTTTCGTTCAGCATGATACTGAATGAGTCTGTAGTGAATGCCCGGGAAAAAGACCTGCCTTCTTTGAGCTGCAGACCAAGAAGATCAGTATACTTATCATCCACCGGGATATACTTGTCTGTCCTGGATACGTTGTTGTCTATTGCAACCCAGGTATTGCCGCCCGCACTCTCGTTGCTGCCCGGCAGTTCCCCGCACTCTGTGATGTCCTCCACACCCGCTATTTTGGATACTTCATCCACAAAGGCCTGGCGATTGTCCGTTACCTCCCCTTTGTTGTTCCGGTTCACCAATTGTCGCGTTCCTTCCACGTTGATGATATGATCTCTTTTGAAGCCTAACTGGTCACCCAGTACGAACTGCATCTGCTTGTTTACCACGATCGTGCAGATGATCAGGATGACGGAAATAGCAAACTGAAAGATGACCAGCCCGTTTCGCAAGGCGATCCCTCGCGGATTGGATTTAAACCTGCCCTTCAGCACCAACATGGGCTCAAAGGAAGAAAGCACCAGTGAGGGGTACAGGCCGGCCGCCAGACCTACGAGGACTGAAAAGCCAAATACCACTAAAAGTCTGCCAGGATGAAGAAAATAATAAAAGCTCAGTTCATTTCCGGAGACTTTATTCAGCAGGGGAGTAAACAGGTAAGCCAGCACCAGCGCCAGCAACATGCTGACCATGCTAAACAGCACTGACTCACTCAGAAATTGCCACACCAATTCCCCTTTGCGCGAACCAAAAGTCCTGCGGATCCCCACTTCTCTCGCCCTTTCAGTGGAAAGCGCCGTGGACAGGTTGATGAAATTGACACAGGCGAGAAATAAAATAAAGGCCCCGATGGCTCCCAGCCACAAGATGATCCGGATGCTGACGACGGGCCTGAAGTCATCCTCCACCTCAGAATACAAATGAATTTTCCTGAGTGGCTGAAGGGAATAGTGATACCCATTGCCTTCCGCGACGAATTGACTATATGACTCGCCAAAAGCCCCGGGGATGGTCCCTGCTACATATTTGTCGACAATCAGCGGCAGTTTAGCCTCCAGCGCAGGCGCCGATGCGTTCTTATTCAGCAAAAGGTAGGTTCGCGTCGTAAAATAAACATAATCCGGCTGGTTAATGCTATCCATACCGGATCTCGAGATAAGGACACTGAACTGAAAATGGGACTTCTCGGGCCAATCCTTGCATACACCAGTTATCAGGCAATGACTGAAATCATCGACGATGAGCTCTTTCCCCATCGCATTTTCTACCGAACCAAAATATCTTTTTGCTGAGCTTTCGTTCAGGATGGCCGTACCCGGGTGCTGCAATGCGCTATTCCCATCGCCTTGCAAAAAATGACCGGTGAAGACGCTGAAGAAATTGGAATCCACCATCAGTACCGCTTTTTTTTCTGTAAAGACCTTCTCGCCGACAGCCACCATCGCACCTCTGCCGTTTTGACCATCATCAAAGACAAATATGCGGGTGCTTTCCAGGACTTCGGGAAATTCCTTCCTGACCGCCTGGCCAATGGATCGGGGAATGGAGCTAAAAAAAGCGCTGCGGTCCGGGTATTTTCTTTCCGAATCAAGCCGGTATATGTGGTCGCCGCGTTCCTGGTAAAGATCATATCCCAGTTCGTTCTGTATATATAAGGTCAGCAACAGGCAGATCGCCATCCCCGCTGCCAATCCGATTAGATTGATCAAAGTAAACGCCTTCCTTTTAACAAGGCCCCTGATCATTACTTTAAAATAATTCTTAAGCATACAAAGAAGTTGAAAATCAAAGAAATATTCCGACCTTTCAATGCCAAGACTAGTCCGAATTCAAAAAATCTTAGGCATCAACAAATTACATAAATTGCCCTAAGTTGACTGTACGATTTTGATACAGTTAGTGTTCGATTGTAGTGCATCCTGACACCTCGACGAAGAAACTCGTCCGGCAATGCTATATCATCGGGTACATGTAAGTACTCCCCAACGGCAGACAGTTTAAAATTAGACTGGCATGCCTTCTACACGAGCATTAATATCGTCTACTACCAATCCCGTCTTATACTCAACACCATGCTGTGTATTATATCGTATATTAATTTTTGAACTTCTAAACTCAACCTTTATTTCCGAGAGTTTCGAATCAATTAGTTGTATTAACGGCACGAATATTTGCTGTATGACCTTTTCGATTATCTCATCATTTTTTTCGATTTCAGCTTTACCGATATTCAATTTTTGAATTAGACCCCTTAATTTATTTAACTTATCGTCCACCGGTTTGGGTTGAATTGTAATTTCCTTTTGCAATTCATGCTTGAAAACCTCCTCATTGGGCAATTCGTTTTTTAACTCATCGGGTAGAGTATGTCTGTATTCAGAAACACCCATTGCTTTAGTTTTGCTTTTTAGAGTATATTCAGCTATAACCTTGTCAACAGTTTTGCAAAGTAACAGGCCGATAGTAGGACTATCCGCCGGCATCTTTTTTTGTTCGTCAAGTACTGTTATATAGAACTCTAATTTACCTGCGTGCTCAGGTTTAAATTCGACCACTTTCAATTCTGTTACAAAATAGTAATGAAGTCGTACGTGGTAAAAAAGCAAATCAAGGTAATAATCTTTCTCTCCCACCTGAAGATGGTACTGCTGCCCTATAAATGAAAAACCCGATCCTAGCGCCAACATAAACTGCTTGATGTTGGTGAGTATCGCATTTTCCAGGTCCCTTTCCGTGATTTCTTCACCCAAACCTAAAAATTCAAGGTTATATTGATTTTTGATTAGTTCTATCGCCAGATCGGACTGGGGTCGAGGAAGCGTAATATCAAAATTATTGTGAGCCTTCCCTTTCTGTCGATATAATCCCGATTCCAATTGGTATATCAAAACGGCCCGACTCCAGTTATGAGCAGCTGTTTGTTGTACATAAAAGAGGGCCTCATCAACACTGTCAGTCTTTGTGAAAATCTGGATGTGATGCCCCCATGGAACTATTCCAAGCCCTGTAGGGAATTCATTATCAGCCTCTTGCAATAAGTCAACAGTCTGTTGACCTATTGATCCTTCGGAAAAGGCCAGTTTTCCCTGCATTTGGCCAACGCTTTGTTGACCATTTGTAACATAAAACTGATACCATTTTCTAACGTACTTGAGATTAGTTGCCGAAAACCCCCTAATTTCTGGAAATTCGGAAGTTAAGTCGGCCGATAACTGTGTGATGATCTTATCCCCCCAATTTGACTGCGCTTGTTTTTCTGTGATGGCCCTTCCCAAATCCCAATAGAGAGATAGCAGCTCGCTGTTTACTTTTAACGCCGCTTTTAGCTGGCTGTTTCTAATCTTCTCTTTTAACTGAGCAAGCCACTGATTATATTCCTGCCCCACGATTTCGTTTAAGCTCATATACCTGCTCTCCAATTGAATTTTTCAGTTTAAAGGTACTAAATCAGTTTTGAGTCAATACTTCATTTTCACCGGCGTATGGTTGTATACAATAACTACGATACGATCAGGAAAATAACCCTTCACTCCGTGGTAGTAATAGCGGAATCTATTTTGAAGAAATTTAATTACATTTAGTGTACATTGTCGCCTAACTCCCGAGGTGGGAAATTCGGTGCACCGTCCGGGCTAACCGAGCACAATCCCTTCCTCTCCGCAGATTGATTTATCACATCGTATTAAGAGCTCGTAAAACGCCGGTTTTTCGGGCCCTTTTCAATTTTTCCACTTCAATTTGATCTAAAGGAATTCAAAAATCAGGTGCCCAATTCGGTGCATTTGATTTCGTCTCAATTTTAGTGCACCGAATCAAGGAAAAAATCGGTCAAACTAATGATATTTGGTTGGAGTAGTGTACGCCATAAATTGCCTTTCCCCAATTTGCAAAATGAACCGAATTCGGGAAAGTCTTATATCAAGTTGATTTAAATAAAATATAAGCGATCACCATTCCCCAAAGCAGTACTATTAAAGAAAAAGGCCATAATGGACTCTTTGCTTTATAACTTAATCCTATCTCCATATTTTCATTCCATACTATTGTAATAAGAATAACCCCGCCAATTAAATTTAGAAGTAAATATTTAGGTAAAATAGGCAATGGGATTGTATCTAATACGCGACTTGTTATGAAATTATATAATAGACCGAAAATTATTGGATAAGCTCTTTTTCCTCGCCTGCCGGTATCGCCAAGATTTTGGGCCAGCAAGAGGCCTCCAACGAAAGGATTAAGAAGTGCACTAACAATTAAAATAGTGGGTTTTGAATGCAGTTTTATGGCTTCTTCCATCTAATTTTATTAGCATGCAAAATATCGTATTTTTCTCGATCCTATGGCTCCTTAATGGTATCAATCAATTTAATCGACTATGGGAAAAGAAAAGGGTTAAAGTCGTTCCAGGTTTTTGGATATTGAATGATGGAACGAAAGTTCTTGGCAAGGTTTCCCAACACGAACATTTGCCCGAAGGCGCAATGCTCGATAATATGGCCTGGGACCATGAACACTGTGAATTGTGCTGGACCACATCCGCATTTAGACTATGAATTTGAAAATACGTTATATAATTCCTGTATTGATTTTACTTGGTAGCGGCATACCAGGTTTTGGTCAGCAGGCAAAGAAAAATGACGTATTAGTTTTGTTTACGGACAATGTGACACATGAGCACGGTTATAAAAATTCAAAGGGAGAAATTGCTATTCCGTCGGGGAAATATATGTTTTGCTTTACTGACACGTTTAAAACTTACGCAATCGTAACAATACCTAAGAAAGGCTTTGTGGCCATTGACAGAAAAGAGAATATATTGTAAGAGGTGTTTCCTTTTGACAACGGACCTGACTATACTTCGGACGGTCTTTTTAGAATTTTAGCGAAGAATAGGATCGGCTACGCGGATTCTTCAACAGGCAAAATTATCATTAATCCTCAATTTGAATGTGCGTGGCCATTTGAGCGCGGTATTGCAAAAGTTTCAATTGACTGCCAGAAACGTGCGGATGGTGAGCATTCGACTTGGTCAAGCGACAGCTGGTATTATATTGACAAATCAGGGAGAAAAGTTGATCCGCCAAAAACAAATTAAACTGCCGGGAATTTTTTAAGATCCTATTTGGCGGATCTACATAAGGTATCGATCCAAAATATAGTAGCAGGAAGGAAATTTTTCGAAAATAGCGGGAAAGCTAAAAGACAGGGAGCAAACGTCGTTGTTCCCACCAAAAGCTACCAGGCATTGCAAAAGAAGGCTGCTTTGAAAACGAAACCCGAAAAGACATTCACAATTGAGGAAGCCAGAGCGCAAAGTAAAAAACTAATAAGAAAGTCGGCCACCGCGAAGTAATTATCAAGGAATCAGTAGCTGATAGCATTGCCGAAATAGCATGGTTTATTGAATCAAAGGGCTTACTGGACACAGCTGAAAGATTCAGCGATGCGGTGTATGATTTCTTCGTTAAGCTGACAGATTCAAGAAGAACTCACGCTATTTGTAGGGAACCGGAGCGAGCGATTCAAATTGACCGTTTCACGGTCAAGTTCCTCACTAACTTGATTGGCTGTCGGACGCAAATAAATTATCAGCATTTTTATTCGTCCTTCTTCGAAAGAAAATACCTTGTCACGACGCCAGTGGTGCCTTGTGGGATGGTCGGGGACGAAACAGAGATCAACTCCCAGCCACTTTCAAAATAGGGCTTCAGCATTTGCATGACGGAATCTTCGACTACGTTGATTCTGAAATAAGGAGATGTTCAGTTACCTTTTTACTTTGACCTGATGCTAAAGAAGCTAAGAGGAGAACAATGGAAAGGAGCGAGACTACTTTTTTCATTTTTTGAGGTTTTTATTTCAATGCCAAAATTGAAATGCCGGCGTATTACGCTTGCGGTTAAAAATCACTTAGTTGTCGCTTTTGTTTTCGATTTTTTCCAATTTCTGAATGAATAGCATCCGGGCCGAGTCGTCCAGGTAGATCTGTTTTGACAAAATGTAAGTCGAGCTGAGAAAGGCATTTCCGTTGGCACCGGAGCCTGTAATGTCTATACCAATGAGCGTCCAGCCCTGTTGCTCAAGCCAGAGAAGGATATTATTTCCATCCTTCATCTTAAATTTTTCGCGCGGATCGATCAGCAGGTTTGCCTGGATGCTGTTTGGTAGCAATTCTGCAAGATGCCCATAATTGACTTTACCGTCGCGGATATAGCAGTTGATAACGGTCTTCGGTTCTTGAGAATGGGAAATCAAAGTCGCAAAGACCAGCACAAACATAACAAGTATGGATCTCATTTTTGCGATTAAAGTTAATCAAGAAGCAAGTTTTGACGAAATTAAAATAAATGAACTAACACTTACTTCCGCTTTCTAACTATTAGCTAGGATAGGAAGACAGCAGAAACCATCCTTTTATTTTTTATGAAGCCAATAGGTTGTCGCTGCGTCGTGGACGACCAACTGCTTGCCATCTTTGTCGAAGTCGAAGAAGAACCCGAACCGAACGTTGTGGAATTCGTGAGCGGATAGTGCGTCGAGTGTGAATTGCTGGCCTTTCGTTTCGAGTACCAGAGCGCCGTCTACAACGGTTCCGGTGACTTGAAGGCCATTGTCGCCGGTATAGATGCCGGTAAAGAGTTGTAATTGCTCTTGCTTAAGCGTGATCGGAGTAAAGGTGGGTATCGTGCAGGGCTCGACGAAGCAAATTTTGAAGACGTCGTCAAGAATATCGTCCTTGGGGTAAACTTCGCCGTTGGTGCAATAGGCGATAGCAAGCTTCTTTTCAGGATAGTATTGCATAGTGGCCGCGAATCCTCCCGTTTGGCCACCATGGCCGTATCCGGTGTGCAGGCTATCGCCGAAGGAGAACATCCCCCAGCCATATCCATCCTTCTCGATCCTGGTCATCCGGGTAAGACTGGCCTTACTGATAAATTTTCCGCTAAAAATAGCGGTGATGAATGTGGAGAGGTCTTGGGGCGTGGAGATTAATGCACCGGCTCCCGAAAAATTGTCAAGACATACCGCCTTCTCCGGGCGCCACTGGTTGTCAACATATTTGCAAGAGGCTACCTCCGCTCCCTGGAAACCGACGTGGTCGCCGTAGTAGGTATCGCGCAGGCCCAGTCGTTGGATGATCCTTTCTTTTACAACGTCTTTGTAGGACTTGTGGTAGATCTTCTCCAGGATATAGCCCAATAACAGGAAATTGGAATTATTGTAATCTGCTTTCGCGCCCGGTGCGAAATCGGGCTGCTGAGTCCGGATAAAATTGAGCAATTGTTCATGGGTCTGGGGCTGCTCCTTCCAGGTGTCGAATTTGGCAGCGGCAGCGGTAAAGTTGGCTATCCCGCTTCGATGGCCAAGCATTTCCGCGATGGTAATTTTGCCGGAATTCGGCAGATCGGGGAAAAATTCGCTTAAGGTATCTTCAAGGGAAAGTTTTTTTGCGTCAATCAGTTCATAGATCATTATCCCGGTGAAGACCTTGGTTATAGAACCGATACGATAGGTGGCCACCGGGGCCTGGTCTTTGCCGACCGTTCGCTGGTATATCAGGTTGCCGTCTTGCCTGATGCTGATGGCGCCCATGGCGAGGTTTTGGGTCGTTAGAATATCGAACAGGCTGTCGAGCTTTTTGAGATCGGGGGTTTGGCCGTAGTCGGGTAAGCAAATAGTTATGATAACTGTTACCATTAATAACCTCTTCATATATCCGGGGTTTTGCTTAAAGGTATAAAATGTTTGCATGCCAGCTCTCACCGCCTTTAAATCCGAAATTAGTAAGTTAAATTTGTAACAAATGCGGTCAATTATGGAACCCACGACTATAAAGGGAAAACTTCATCACTATATCGATACGGCTGATGAAAAGAAGTTACAAGCCATCTATACCATCCTGGAAGATGAGATCGAAGGAGAATATTTCTATACCCAGGATGAGATTAAGATGTTTTATGATCGCAGAGAGAAACAGTTGAATGGCGAAGGCAAATCCTACTCAGTGGATGAGGCCCATGGGCTTGTTCGAAAGAATCGTAAAAATGGCCTATAAGATTGTTGTTACCGGGCACCCAAAGAAGATACCCAAACGGCAAACGATTACACATGATTATTGTTTGGGAAAATTCGCGTTTGCCATCACTTCTTCCAACTGCAGCGTATGACGCTCGCAATGTGCCGAGAGCATGACAACAGCCTCATAAAGATCAAGAGTGCCCCACAGGGGATGCTCGATGAAATGATTTTTAAGGTCATCCTGTGTGGATTCTATGCTCTACGCATTGGGCCACAGACCAGCTGGAGTCAGTCGATCCCGGTCTCAAATTATCTTCCTGACCCCCGGAATCAACGTTATCACCGAAGCCAGTAAAAAACTGCCCACAACCGCTAAAGGGGCCACCACCAAA